>Ga0187783_10000216_pt1 | contig 43828 bp, 37 predicted proteins | sample 1015_SJ02_MP02_2_FD_132471 | JGI IMG/M metagenome (GOLD analysis project Ga0187783, IMG submission 132471) | Tropical peat soil microbial communities from peatlands in Department of Meta, Colombia - 1015_SJ02_MP02_20_MG | ecosystem: Environmental > Terrestrial > Soil > Wetlands > Peat | place... | reverse complement strand
CCTGAATGGCAGAGAAGTGGACGAAAACGTCCTCGCCGGACTGGCGCTGGATGAACCCATAGCCCTTGCTGGCATTGAACCACTTCACAGTTCCTTGTTCTCTCACTGATGTACTCACTTTGTTTGAGCTATTTGTGCTTCTCGACCGCCTCCAGCCGTAAAGCAAAAGGGGCTGCAAGTTTGTACTCGCAGCCCCTTCAAACGAATCTAAAGGTGTTACAAGAGCAACAAACGCAAGCGGAGAGTACCACGCTTTTCCACTACAGGCCAGCCAAATCTTGCTGCCGTTGCTAGCGGCGAGAACGATTTCAACCCATCGGGTCGCGAGTCTGCGACAGAAACGGCCGGCACCGTATCGACGATTTCGGTACAATTTAATCAACAACACACAGGGCCGAAGGGGCTGAAAGGCAACACGAGGTTCTTAATTTGCACGAAAGGGCGCGCGAACGCGAAAACCCGCTGCGGGCGGCGCGGCGGGTGGTCATCAAGGTCGGCACGACGACCGTCACCGGCTCGGACGGTGAGCTACGCCGTGACCGGGTCGAGCCGATCGCGCGTGCGATTGCCGACCTGAGGAAGTCGGGACGCCAGGTGGTGCTGGTGTCCTCCGGAGCGGTAGGCCTCGGAAGAGGGTGGCTTGGGCTGCACCAGTCCCGCTTGGAGGATTTGGTCACGAAACAGGCCTGCGCTGCTGTGGGTCAGAGTCTGCTCATGGACGCGTACAAGACTCTGTTTGCAAAGTGGGAGGTCAAGATCGCACAGGTCCTGCTGACCGAAGAGGATTTCAGCAACTGGCGTCGTTATTCGAATGTGCGCCAGACGATGGAGAAGTTAATCGGCTTCGGCGTTCTACCGATTGTGAATGAGAATGACACGGTTTCAACGGCCGAACTGGAATCGGTCTCGCGGCAGGGGGCGCGCTCGGCTGCCTTCAGTGACAACGATCGCCTCGCGGCCCTCGTGATGAGCGGGTTGGAAGCCGACGCGCTGGTGCTGCTGACCAATGTGGATGGCCTGCTAGTTGAGCCGGCGCGGGATGGGAAGCTGAGCGAGGCGGCTCGGGTCATACCGCTCATCGCCGAGATCACGCCGGAGTTGAAAAACTGTGCAGCGGGGCCTTCAGCCAGTGGACGCGGCGGGATGCGTACGAAGCTGGAAGCGGCGGAAATCGCCATGAGTTGTGGAGCTGCCGCCGTGATTGCAAACGGCAGCCGCCCCGACACCATTGGACGCCTTTTCGCCGGCGAAAGCGTTGGCACAGTCTTTCTGCCGTCCAGACGAATACGCGGCAAACGGCGATGGATCGCGTACGCCGCCGACGTTCGAGGCCGAGTCGTGGTGGATGCGGGGGCTCATCGCGCGATAACGCAAGGCAAGGCGAGCCTGCTCGCCTCGGGGATTGTACGGGTCGAGAATCGTTTTGCGCCCATGGATGTCGTTAGCATTGTGGATCCGGAAGGGCGCGAATTTGCCCGCGGCATTGCCAATTGCGCGAGCGAGGAAGCCGAGAGATTTTCAGCAAAGCGTCGCCGCGAGAATGAGGCTCGATCGTCGCCGGTGCTTGTGACTCGCGACAATATTGTATTATTGCAAAAGCCATGAGCCATTCTCCGACAGCGCCATGCCAGGCCAACGGTCCATCGGTGGTTTCGGTCGCGCACCGGGCTAGGATCGCAGCGCGCGTTCTGGCCAAGCTGTCGCTTGAGGCACGCAACAACGTTCTGCTGGCCCAGGCGGAGGCGATCCGAGGCGGCTCGAAACGAATTCTTGAGGCGAACACGCGCGATTGTGACGCTGCCAAGCCCGATCTCGCTGCTGGGAAGATATCCTCCGCGATGTTCCAGCGCTTGCGCGTAACCGAAAAGAGCGTTGCTCAGATGGCGGCGCGGGTAGAAGAGGTCGCCCGCCTCGCCGATCCGCTCGGGCGCAGGCTTGCCGCAACCGAGTTGGACGATGGGCTGGTGCTGTACCGCGAGTCTTGCCCCCTGGGCGTGATCGGTGTGATTTTTGAGTCACGGCCCGATGTGGTGCCGCAACTGGCTTCTCTCGCACTCAAGTCGGGAAACGCTGCGATTGTAAAGGGTGGCTTGGAGGCGGTCGAGACGAGCGAGACCCTCGTCTGGATTTGGCAGGAGTGTCTTGCGAAGTTTCCTGCGGTCCCCGCCGATTCGCTCAACCTTTTGCACTCGCGGGCAGACGTCATGGACCTGCTGCGGCAGGACCTTGAGGTCGACCTGATTATTCCTCGCGGATCGTACGGTCTAGTCCATTTTATCCGGCGACACACACATATACCTGTGCTCGGTCATGGCGAAGGCCTCTGCCATGTTTATGTCGATCGGTCGGCAGACCTCAACAAAGCCGTCGACGTCGCCTACGATTCGAAGGTCGACTACCCCGCGGCCTGCAATGCTGCCGAGACGTTGCTCGTTCACCAGGCCATCGCGCCTAAATTTTTGCCCAAGATTGTCGCGAAGCTAAGAGAGGCGGGGGTTGAGATTCGTGGGGACGGCAAGACGCGTGCTCTATTGCCGGATGAATTGATCGTGCCTGCCACAAAGAAGGATTGGTCGACTGAGTACGGCGATTTGATTTTGTCGATCAAGGTGGTAGCCGATTTGGATGAAGCGATCGAACACGTGAATTCTTACGGCTCTCACCATACCGACACCATCGTAACGGAGGACCCGGACGCTGCCCGGAGTTTCATGAACGGGGTCGATTCGGCGGGCGTTTATCAAAATGCCTCAACACGATTTGCCGATGGCTACCGATATGGGTTCGGCGCAGAGGTCGGGATCAGCACCGGCAAACTCCACGCGCGCGGGCCCATGGGACTCGAGGGCCTGACGACCTACAAGTACAAACTCTACGGTCATGGCCACACGGTTGCCGAGTACTCTCAGGGTAAAAAGGAGTTTCACCATCGTCTTATCGATTAGCCGAACGTGCCTCTTGTTTGGTCAACGCCCCTAGCCATCGATGCCTGGTCGGTCGAAACCCCAGGGCCAGCAAGCCCAACGCAATCGCAGCCAGTGCCGAGGCTGCGTCTCCAGCCGTACGATCCCACGTTTGGTGGAAGCAGATTTCGATGTGGCTTGTTCCAGGTCGAAGCGGCACCAGGATCTGCCCGGTTTCCGGGCCTACGTCGAATTTCACTTGCTGCCCGTTCAGCCGAAGGTCCCACGCCGGGTAGTTCAACAGGCGCGGCGCAACTGTCACAGGCTGTTGGCTATCTGCCGTGAATCCTCTGTGCGTAGAGGTCCACACCTGCGTGGCGAGTCCCACTCCGGCGGCAGAAACGATGTCGCCGGAGGTGGAATCGAGTTGTCCAATCGGTGGCGCCGGCTCGGGCGACACGGTGGCGGGCCGCACCGAGGCATCGGGATTTCCGGGTAGCTGATACCGATCGCATCCAACGGGCGCGTACTCGTCGGTACCCTCATAGCCTCGGCCGGCTTGGATCGAAGCGGCGATTTCGGAAACCTCGTCACTGTCCCATTCTGCGTCCTTGAGCATCGCCGCACCGGCTGTACCGATCGCGATGAGAACAGCCGCCGTCGCTGTCCACCTAGCGATTCGGCTCTCCCATCTGGCGATGGCGGCTGCCGCAAAGAAGGCGAAGGCAACGTCTAGGATGTCCAGCCATCGCCACGGAAACTGTATAAACCACAGCTTTGGCAGTTCGCGCCACAGCCACAGGCTGGGCGGCAACATCATTCCGGTCGAAACGAGCCCGAGCACCGACAAGACCCACCAGGGTCTACTCATCTCAGCTCGCTTCTTGAGGGTAACCAGCGCCGCAACTCCTGCCACAACGATCAGCCCGACGGCCACCCAGGAAACCTTCCAATTGAACGCTCGAAAAAATGGATCGGCCGTATGCGTGAAGAGAAAATTCTCGGAGGGCCGACCATTGTCCGAGACAACTTGCTCAATCTGCACCCACGCTTGTTCCCAGGCTGCCGGCAAAACAAAACAGGCGGCCAGAGCCAGACCACCCGCGGTGGCGCCGAAGCCAAGAAGCAGCGGTCGAGGACTCCTCTCTAAAAGCGATCCCAAGGCGATCGCTATCGCCAAGCTATATGTCGCGATCACGGCGGCAGGCAGGTCAGACAACCAGATGCCGGCCAGTATCAGAGCCAGGATCGGGACCTTTCTCGACTCGCCTCCGATGATGCGGAGTGTTGCCCACAGAAGCAGAGGAAGAAGCGCTGCCGCAAGAAGTTCGCCGAAGGCGCTGCGGTAGTACACCATGACGAGATGGTACGGACAGGTCGCGTAGAGAACCGCGGCCAGATTGGCATAGGCCTCCGGGAGCGCTTCGCGCGCCAACCGCCACATCGATAGGCCTGCGACCGTCAGGGCGAGCCAAATAAAGGCACCGGGAGCCATCTTCCAGGGCAGGAACGAGCCGAGTGCCGCGCCGATCATCCACGACAGTGGCGGATAAAAGATGAAACGCGGCTCGCCAAACCCCCAGTTGGCCCACTCGGCCCAGCGGGGAAAGAGAATGCCCTCGCGCCATTGCCCTCGGACATCCATCCACGACTCGACGTGAAAACTGAAATCATGGCCCGAAATGTTGCCATAGAAGAGCATGGGCACGACGACGGCCGCACTGGCCAGGCAGACCCAGACAACCGCGAAACCCCCTGAGGGGTGCGGCAGGGCATGCTTGGCATGTGGCGGCGCTGGAATGGTGGGCGCTTGATTCAGCAGACGGCTCCGTCGCTCGTTTGGGACGAGGATACAGGATCGAACCGTGAGCCGCTAGTGGCCGTGATGTGATCTAATGCCAGGAGTTTTCTCGGCCTGCAGCCTCTTTGAGTGAGGAGTTTTCCGATGACCGACGAAGAACAGAGGCTGTACGCTTCAGAGAAGCGCGAGGTCCATTGGAAGCGCTGGGGCCCCTACCTTTCCGAACGACAATGGGGCACGGTCCGCGAAGATTACAGTCCGGATGGCGACGCCTGGAACTACCTGCCGCATGACCATGCGCGCTCGCGCGCCTATCGTTGGGGCGAGGACGGCATCGGAGGGATTTGCGACCGCCGCCAACATATCTGCTTCGCCATGGTTCTCTGGAACGAGAAGGATCCGATCCTCAAAGAGCGGCTGTTCGGTTTAACGAATCTCGAAGGCAATCACGGCGAAGACGTTAAAGAGTATTACTACTATCTTGACGCCACTCCGACGAGCTCTTACCTGAAATTTCTGTACAAGTATCCGCAACGAGCGTATCCCTACGACCAACTCTGCAGTGAAAACGCGAAACGCACACGCAAGGATCCCGAGTACGAACTGATCGATACGGGAATTTTTGACGACAACCGCTACTTCGATGTGTTCGCCGAATATGCCAAAGCAACCTCCGAGGACGTGCTCATTCGCCTCACGGCGTGGAACCGCGGTCCGGAGCCTGCACGATTGCATCTTCTTCCCACGATCTGGTTTCGGAACCGCTGGTCTTGGGGCGACTACGACGATTCCCCCAGTGCCTCCCAGATCGGCGGACCCGGAGGGACCCAACTGATCGAGCTAGCCGAGTTTCATTACGGCAAGCGTTGGCTGCTGATCGAAGGATCGCCGGAACTCCTGTTTACGGAGAACGAAACCAACGCGGAGCGTCTTTTCCAAACCAAGAACCGTACGCCGTACGTCAAAGATGCTTTCCATCGCTACTTAATCGCAGGGGAGCGAGAGGCCGTGAATCCAGCCAAGAAGGGCACAAAGGCCGCCGCGCATTTCTCTTCCGAAATTGCGCCGGGCGCGCGCTGGGAGATTCGCTTGCGGCTGCTCGATGCCAACCCAGCCACCAGCGGTGCGACAGCGCAGGAGTTCTTTGGCACTGCATTTGAGGCTGTTTTCGATCAGCGTCAAAAAGAAGCGGACGAATTCTACCGGCAGCGGATCCACGTCGGAATGACAGAGGATCCGCGCCTTGTCCAACGTCAGGCCTTTGCCGGGCTGCTTTGGGGCAAACAGTGCTACCACTATGACGTCGACCGTTGGCTTCGAGGGGATCCGAGACAGCCCCCTCCTGACCCCCGGCGCCTGGACGGCCGGAACCATGAATGGACCTACCTCTACAATTCCGATGTGATTTCGATGCCTGACAAATGGGAATATCCGTGGTACGCCGCCTGGGATTTGGCGTTTCATTGCGTGGCCATGGCCCTGATCGATCCGGATTTCGCAAAAGAGCAGCTCGTCCTTTTTCTCCGCGAATGGTACATGCATCCCAACGGGCAACTCCCGGCCTACGAGTGGAATTTCTCCGACGTGAATCCTCCCGTGCACGCCTGGGCCGCCCGGCGGGTGTACAAGATCGCCGCTCGCGTCCAGGGCAAACCGGATCGCGAGTTTCTAGAGAAGGTGTTTCACAAACTACTGCTGAACTTCACCTGGTGGGTGAACCGCAAAGATCCACAGGGAAAGAACGTCTTCGAAGGCGGCTTCCTAGGCCTGGATAACATCGGGGTCTTTGACCGCTCACGGCCCCTCAGTCCCGGCAGCTCGATCGAGCAATCCGATAGCACCAGCTGGATGGCGATGTTCTGTTTGGACATGCTTTCGATGGCCATGGAGTTGGCTCGCGAGGATCTAGCCTATCAGGATGTGGCGAGCAAGTTCTTCGAGCATTTCGTTCATATCGCGCAGGCCATGAACGACATGGGCGGCGAGGGGATTGGGTTGTGGGACCCGAGCGACGGCTTCTATTACGACGTGCTGCACCTACAGGATCATCCGACGCCCATCCCCATGAAGGTCCGCTCGATCGTCGGTCTGATTCCGCTGTTTGCGGTCGAAACGTTTCATCCCGACGTTTTGGCACGCATGCCCAACTTCGTGAAGCGTATGCAATGGTTTCTCGATCATCACGCTGACGTGGGCCAGCACGTCGAAATGAGGCGCCAAACGCCCAAAGGGCCGCACCTGCTGCTAACGATTGCCAACCGCAAGAAGCTTGAGCGAATCTACCGTTACGTCTTGGACGAGAAGGAGTTTCTTTCGCCCCTTGGGGTTCGCGCGCTCTCGAAATATCACCTCGACCATCCTTTCACTCTTTCGATTGACGGGGGAAACCATTCGGTTAGCTATGAGCCCGGAGAGTCGTCGACCGACCTTTTCGGCGGGAATTCCAATTGGCGCGGGCCGGTTTGGTTTCCGATCAATTTTCTGCTCATCGAATCGATGCAGCGCGTTCACCACTATTATGTCGACGACTTCAAGGTGGAATGTCCTACCGGCTCGGGACAATGGAAATCGCTCTGGGACGTGGCGGGAGACATCTCACGACGGCTGTCGCACATTTTCCTGCGGCGCGATGGGCGCCGCCCCATCTACGGCGATGTTTCCCTGTTTCAAAGCGATCCGTATTGGCGCGACCTCATCCTCTTCTACGAGTATTTTCACGGCGAGACGGGCGCAGGGCTGGGTGCCAACCACCAAACTGGCTGGACGGCACTGGTGGCCAAGCTCCTTGAACAAAGCGGCGAATAGGCCTTCCCCCCCCCGGCTACCGGGCGGCGGGTTCCACCAGTTCGATCAAGCATTTCTTGCCGCTTGCCGACGGCAGAAGAAAGAAATTGACGCGCGTTTGATCGGCGCCCGCCCTCGCTACGGGGTAAATCGGCGAAACGCTAGAGCGCGCAGAAAGCAGCTTGGTTGCTCGATCGACATCGCTCACGCTCACTTCAATCTGTTGGATGCCTTCGCCGAATTTCCTGAGATATCGGGCGATGGCGCCCGATCCTCGGCTATCGCTCGTGGTCAGTATATCGAGGTCGTCTTCCCCACCGAAGTGTAGCTCAAATTCAATGGCATCCTGTTCGGCAGGGACGTCGGCGAGCCGGGGCGAGCCGTTGGCTTGGCGAATTCGCTCAAAATGATCGGGCTCAACGGCGATGCCCACGACCAACAGAGGGTGTCTCGAGTCTCGGGCAGCGCCGACGGCGAAAGGAGGTGTCAGCTTACGAAACTCCGGGTCGTCAATCCAATCGTTCGATCCTGAGAAACACTCCGTAAAGGCTGCCACGCGCAACGCGTGAGCTGCGGCCGCTCGTTTTGTCGAATCGGCATCGCCGAGCTGCCGGATCCAGAGCGAGATGTTCTCATCGTCCGGCAGAGTTTACTCCGACTCTTGGGCGGGTCGGAAAGCGTTCGCGTTGGAAAGGGCGATGTACTCGGTTTGGCCAGGGCGGACCGTTACAGGCACATCCCACAGCGAACGCGCGTCACCCACCACGGCGACCACATCGAGCGTGCTGATCCAATAAGTTCCGGGAGACACCCTAGCCACGTATCCCTGACCCTGCAAATTGGTCTCTGCGCGCGCCACGAGGTACTTCGACTGCGCCAATTCCAGAGAGCGCCGGCGAATCTCAGGACGACGTTTTCCCACCAACGCGGTCCACTTTTGCCCCGGATCGATGTCGGCGAAATTCAGGTCGATGGTATCGACGCTTGACGGGTGCTCGTCAATATAGCGGCGGACGGCATCTTCATAGTCGGCCGACAGTTTCGCAAATTTATCGGGATTTTTGGGTTGGTCCGTCGGCTTTACTTTTGGCTTCGGAAAATCCGCCGACTGGTCGCCGGCATTCCTCTCCATGTAGGCCTTGCGGAACTCCGGCACCGTCAGGATATCCATCGTCGTTAGCTTGTGGAGGAAGTCGGGCCCGGAAAGCGACACCCATTGATTTTTTTTCATCCACGCCTTCAGCTCCGGAGAGTACGTCGAATCGAGCTTGTCGATGAACGCGTTCATATCGGGCTTAGGGCTGGCTTGGTCCACCTCTTTCTGGATGTTGTCGAAGCTTTTGGTCAAAATATAGAAGGGGAAGCCGCGCACCGGTTCTTCCAGTCCACCAGAAGGCGTGGCCCGCGCCACGAACTCGATCGAGCCCACTTGTGCCAACGAGCCAGACGCAAAGGCCAGAATTCCCACGCCGAGCAACGTCGCGAAGCGAAGGCCGGTTTTCATGGCGCCCATCGTAGCAGATTGCGCCAAAAGCGTGCGCAGAGACAGCGGCGTGGAGCGAGTTGGTAAACGTTCGGGATCGCGGGAGCGGTGAGCCCTAGTAGAGCGAGAAGGTCTGCTCGATCACGACGCGTACCGCGGCGGGCCTGCCGTCCGGGCCGCGCGCTGGAGTGCAGCGCCACGTGCGAACGGCCTCGATTGCCTTCTCGTCAAGGCCAAATCCCAGTCCTTTGGCAACATGGGGATCGGCAACGCGACCGTCCGCTGTGACGATCGCCGTCAGTTCTACGCTGCCCTGAATCTTTACCTTCACGGCTTCGTCGGTGAATTCGGCCTTGGGCATGTAGTAGCAGGCTGGCTCTCCGTAACCGCCCGATCCTGCATTGGGTGTCCCGCCACCCGTGTTCCACCCGGAGCCGGGACCGACGCCCGCGCCATTGCCGTTGCCGACTCCGCTTCCGTTGCCCTGGCCCATCGAATCATTGTTAGCCTTGCCGAACGGGTCTCCCCATTTTGGCGCGTCGATGTTGGGCATTTTGATTTCTGGATTGCCGAGGACGGTTGGCGTCATCGCAATCTGAGGGTGCTCGACGGGCTTCGCCAGCGGGGCCGCAAATTGGGTCCAAGAGAACTTAGGCAGTTTACCCCGCGTGGCGGGCTGGTCATTGTGCTGACCGCCACCGCCGCCTGCCCGAGTGGCTGCCGGGGCCAGGTGTGGCAAAAACGGCGACACGTCGACGGAGGATTCATCGGGGTTGAACGCCTTGGTGATAGCAGGTGAAATCCAGTTAGGGAGAAACAAGGGGACAAGTACGATCAGCGCGATCGCGACCACATGCGCCGCAATCGATGCGACCTGCACGCGGCTGAATTGCGTGTTTTTCGACCAGATCTCGGGCACCGCCATCGGCTGGCTGGTCGTATTAAGTGGTGGCAGGTTGGGCGGCCGAATCAAATCGCGCAGATTGCGCCACAACCCCGGTTCCTGCTGCCAGTCGACGAGCAAACCGGAATCCACTCTGCCGCGGGCACCTGCCTGGAAAAATTCCTTGAGATTCGCTTTGATACTGGCTCCGAACCGCGGCATATCAAAGGCGGTCGGGGTACCCTCGCGAATTCTCGCGGGGCGTTCGACGAGAAAATCCCTTAGATTTGAGAACAGGCTGCGGAGGCTCGATTCATTGGAGACCAAGCCATAACGACCGATGGGACTAGACCCCTCCGAACGCACTTGGTCGTTCAATTTGACGCCCCACTCCGACATGGATCCCCGATTCCCTTCCGTAGACATACCAACTACTTAGACGCCTGTCTACGAAAAAGGATGTCTACCCGTTCGCACGGGCTGACACACTTACACTTTCATTGTAACATACACGGCTTGACTGGGAATTTCAGTTTCCGCGGCGCCATCCCTCACAATCAGGGTCACCCCCGCCGGGGCGTGCGCCCGTCTTTTAGGAAAGGGCCTTTCGAGCTCGCAAGATGGCGAAACTCCTCGATTTGAAAAGCACCCTGAATCTTCCGAAGACCGATTTCCCCATGAAGGCGCAATTGCCCGAGCGCGAGCCCGAGCAGCTCGCGGCCTGGGAAGAGATGGGTCTGTATCACCAGATCTTGGAATCGCGAGCAGGCCAGCCTTTGTTTGTTCTGCATGATGGCCCGCCCTATCCCACGGGTGAAATTCATTTGGGCACAGGGCTGAACAAAATTCTGAAGGATATGATCGTAAAGTCAAAGACCATGGCAGGTTTCCGCTCCCCGTACCTACCGGGATGGGACTGCCACGGGTTGCCGATCGAGACGCAGGTCGAAAAGGAGCTGGGAGGAAAGACCAGCAAGGTCGCGCCTGCCGAGTTTCGCAAGATGTGCCGCGATTTTGCGGCTCGCTACATCGAGATCCACAAGCGTGAATTCCGCCGCCTGGGCATCTTCGGCCGTTGGGACCAGCCCTATCTTACGATGGATCCGGTCATGGAGGCGTCCATCGCCGGTGCATTTATCGATTTTCTCGAGAAAGGCTATGTCTATCGAGGGCTCAAGCCGGTCTATTGGTGCATCCACGACCGAACCGCGCTCGCCGAGGCGGAAGTCGAGTACGAGGATCACACCAGCCCGTCCATTTGGGTGAAATTCCGTCTGGTGCCGGGACGGAAGGCGAATGCGCCGGGTGGTGAGGTGAGCGCGCTCATCTGGACGACCACCCCTTGGACACTGCCAGCAAACCGTGCCCTCGCATTCCATCCGGATTTTGACTATGTCGTTGCCGAGACGCCGGTCGGAAAGCTGCTTCTCGCGCAGGGACGCGTCGGGGCGCTGGCCGACGAAATTAAGCTCGCAACGAGCGCCATCCACGGTGGCTGGAAGGGAAAAGATCTGGAAGGCGTCGAATTTCAGCACCCGTTCCTGGATTTTCGTGTGCCCGCGGTGCTGGCCGACTACGTCACGCTCGAGCACGGTACCGGAATCGTGCACACCGCGCCCGGCCACGGAGCCGATGACTTCCGCACCGGGCAAAAATACTCACTCGAAGTCTATGCCCCCCAAGACGACGGCGGCCACTTCATCGAAGGCCTTCCCGAATACAAAGGCAAGACTGTTTTTGAGGCGAATCCGATTATCGTCGAACTGCTCAAGCAGCGCGGTATGTTGGTGGCGGAAAGAAAGCTCTCACACAGCTACCCGCACTGCTGGCGCTGCCACAATCCGGTCATCTTCCGCGCCACCGAGCAATGGTTCATTCCGATGGATCGAGCGGCTTCTGCCGCAGACCCGACCAAGGAGTCGCCGCTTCGCCAGCGGGCGCTTGCCGAAATCGATCAAGTGAAATGGCTCCCGCCGTGGGGGCGGGAGCGCATGCACGGCATGATCGCCGAGCGGCCGGACTGGTGCATTTCGCGTCAGCGCTTTTGGGGCGTACCGCTGATCGTTTTTTACTGTGACGGATGTGGCAGGCGGCTCATGGATTTCCAGGCCCTGCGGCACGTGCTCTCGTTCTTTGAGCGCGAAGGATCCGACGCCTGGTACACCCGCTCGGCCGAGCAGTTGCTCCCGCCCGGGATAAAATGTTCGTGCGGCGCCGCGAACTGGCGGAAAGAGAACGACATCCTGGACGTGTGGTTTGAATCTGGCTCGACGCATCTTTCCGTTCTCACCGAGCGCAACGGTCTCGCTTGGCCCGCGCAGGTCTATCTGGAAGGTCCCGATCAATTCCGAGGATGGTTCCAGAGTTCGTTGCTCGTGGGCATCGGCACACGCGGTCGGGCCCCTTACGAGCAGGTTGTCACACACGGCTGGACGCTGGACGACGCGGGCAAACCGATGTCGAAGTCGCTCGGCAACGCGCTTTATCCGAATGAAATTGTCGACAAGTGGGGAGCCGATCTGCTGCGGGTCTGGGTCGTTTCGCAGGATTACACCACCGAGATGCGCAATTCGCCTGCGATGATGGCGCAGCTGGCCGAGGCCTACCGAAAAATTCGCAACACGTTTCGTTTCGCCCTATCGAATCTGTTCGATTTCCATCCGAGGCGCGACGCGATCCCTCATGCTGGCCTGTGGGAGATGGACGCGTGGATGCTACGCCGAACAGGCGCGCTCGTCCGTCAATGCCTCGCTTGGTATGCCAGTTTCGAATTCCACCGTGTGTATCATGCCCTGCGCGATTTTTGCGTTGTGGATTTGAGCGCGTTTTATTTTGATGTCCTGAAGGACCGCCTGTACACGTTCGCACCGAATCATCGCGGCCGCCGCTCGGCGCAAACCACCGTCTATGACATCGCTTGCGCCCTCGTGCGACTGGTCGCTCCGATCCTAGTCTTTACCTCGGAGGAAATCTGGAAGCATTTGCCCCAGACATCTCTTGGTTCCGCCAGCATTCACATGGCCCATTTCCCGTCGGCTGAGCCTTTCGAAAATGCCTTGGACCAAGCGCATGCAAACGACTGGGATCGGCTGCTAGCTGTGCGGCAAGAGGTCCTGAAGGTGCTCGAGGGGCTGCGCACGGAAAAGAAGATTTCCGCCAACCTGGAGGCACGGGTCACCCTGCGAGCGGTCGGAGACACGGACCGTTTGTTGAAAAAATACGCCAAATTTCTTCCTGAACTCTTTATTGTGTCGCAGGTTGAGATCGAAACTTCGGATTTGGCTGCGACGTCGGATTCAGTTGAGATTCGCGCCGGCAAAGCGCGGGGCCTCAAATGTGAGCGCTGCCGAACTTACTCGACCCATGTGGGCGAGAGCGCCGATTTCCCGACGCTGTGCGAGCGCTGCCTTGCCGCTCTGGATGAAATCGAACGCGAAGGCGGCAGCGTAGCCGAGGCGGATCCCTCATGACCCTCCCCTCGCGCACGGTATGGCCGTTCGCGTTGATTGCTATGGTTGTGCTCATCGCCGATCAGCTGACGAAATATGCAGTGGAACAACTGACACCGAGCGGTTCGCTGCGCATCCTGATTCCCGGTCTGCTGAATCTGGTACACACGAACAATCCCGGCGTCGCTTTCGGAATTCTTTCCAGCACCCAGACGCCCTGGCGCGCGCCGGTGCTCATCATTTTCTCCCTGGGTGTCATGTGTCTGATCATGTGGTTGGTCGCCACGGACCGTGCAGGCAGCTGGCTCGGCCAGTACGGGCTGGTTTTGATCTTGGGAGGTGCTGCAGGAAACTTCCTGGACCGGATTTTGCGACGCAGTGTCACCGACTTCATCGACTTCCATATCGGCGACCACCACTGGTACACATTCAACGTCGCCGATTCTGCGATCGTCGTTGGCGCAGGCCTGGTCATCCTCGAGCTCTTGCGCGACTGGCGGCATCCCACCCACGAGCGCGCCTAGCGATGTATCCGATTCTTTTCCACCTTGGTCCGATTCCCATTTACACGTACGGGGTAATCGTCGCGAGTGGTTTCTTGCTTGGCCTCTGGTATGGGACGCGGCAAGCACCGAAACTGGGCCTGAGCCCCGAGTTCGTTTGGAACCTCGGCATCTATGCCATCTTGATCGGGCTTGTTTCCTCCAAGCTGTGGCTCCTTCTGAGCGAATGGGACTACTACGCTGCGAATCCAGGCCAAATTTTCAGCGTCCAAACGTTGCAGTCGGCAGGAACCTTTTATGGAGGCATTCTCGGAGCGATGGTTTGGGTCATCGTGTACGCGCGCATCGAGAAGGCGCCGTTGCTGGCAGTTTTCGATGTCTCGGCCGCTCCGCTGGCCTTAGGGCACTCGATTGGGCGCATGGGATGCTTTGTGGCGGGATGCTGCTACGGCAAGCCGACGTCGCTTCCGTGGGGCGTCACTTTCACAAATCCCGTCGCGGCGCGAATCGCCGGCACGCCCTTAAACGTCTCACTGCATCCGACGCAACTCTACGAAGCTGCTGCCGAATTCTTGAACTTCCTTTTGCTGGTTTGGCTCAGCGCGAGGCAGAGATTTTCAGGGCAAATCGCGGGCGCGTTTTTCATGCTCTACGGAATCGAGCGCGGTGGCATCGAGTTCCTTCGTGGCGATCCTGGCCGCACCATGATGTTCCACGAAACGGTATCGCTGATGCAGATCATAAGCCTAGGCTTATTCGTTGCGGGTGCTTTGCTGTGGTGGCGTGGCCTGCGTAGTTCTGCCGCCTTGCCGCCTCGGGCGACGACTCCGGTCGCGACCGGCCGCCCGTAGCAATCTCTTGCCCAATCGTGTTTCACTCGACAGCGGAACCGATGACAGCGTCGGCTGAATCTTGTGCATTTATCGTCCCCTTGGAAAGCGCCGGGGAACGCCTGGATCGCTACCTCGCCTCCCAACTTCCTAAATTGAGCCGATCAAAGATTCAGTTGCTGATGGAGGAAGGACGGGTGCGCGTGGACGGCGTGACGCGAAAGGCTTCCCACCGTGTCGAGACGGGAGAAAAAGTGGCGATTGAGATTCCGCCACGGCCTCCGGCCAAAGTGGCGGCCGAACCTATCCCTCTTGACATTCTCTATGAGGACGAAGACCTCGCAGTCATCAACAAACCGGCCGGGATGATCGTCCATCCCGGAGCGGGTGCCGATGCCGGCACGATGGTCGGCGCCCTGCTTCATCGGTTTGGCGGCGATAGGGGTCTATCTGCCCTCGCAGGTCCGTTACGCCCCGGAATCGTGCATCGCCTGGACAAAGATACTTCCGGCGCAATCCTCATCGCGAAAAATGACGTAACACACAAGAACCTCGTTGAGGCCTTTCGCGCCCGGCGCATCCAAAAAACCTACCTCACACTCCTTCACGGCAGGATCAAAGGAGATGCTGGCACGGTCGATCTACCCATCGCCCGCGATCTCAGGCGCCGCTGGCGCATGACAGCTCGTCGCCAGAAGGGTCGTGCGGCGCAGACCGACTGGCGGGTGCGGCTTCGGCTCAACGGCTTCGCGCTGATCGAGGCGGGCCTCAGAACGGGCAGGACGCATCAGATTCGGGCTCATTTTTCCGCGTGGGGATGTCCCGTCGTGGGCGACACGCAGTACGGAGCGCCACGTCGCGAGCGCGTCGGCGCCCTGTTGCTACCGCCGCTAGGAAGGAATTTTCTACATTCCGCCCGGCTTGGATTTACACACCCCCGTACGGGGAGAGCGATCGAAGCTTGCGCGCCGTTGCCGCCGGAGCTAGTGGGCTACCTTGAGGAGCTCGGTCGCGCCACACAAACCACCGCCGGCTCGATTGACGCTGCGCTTAAAGGCTTCCTATAATTGGCGGAGGTGAGGCTCCTCGTGGTTAAGCATGGCTCTAGCAGGGCGGTTGGGCAGATTTTCGTCCTGGTGCTTGTGGTTTCTTTCACGCTTGCGGGCGCGCAGCAACCCCCACCGCCGTCTTCCGCGGCTCCCGCTCCGTCGGCGCCGGAACAAAACAAGGAAACCGCGACCGTGGCGAGTCAGCGGCCTATCGTCAGCACAACCGGGCTTGTCCACCTCGTGGCAACGGTGGTCGACCGTCATCACAACTTCATCACCGATCTCAACAAGGACGACTTTAAGGTTATCGAAAACGGTGTGCCGCAGAACATCCAGTTTTTCAGCCGCGAGACCGACCTGCCCCTCCGCATCGCTCTCTTGCTGGACACGTCCAACAGCATCCGGTCGCGTCTGGAGTTTGAAAAGGACGCGGCGATCGATTTTCTGCACAAGGTCATCCGTCGCAACAAGGACCTCGCCTTCCTGATGACCTTCGACAACGATCCGGAAGTGATCCAGGATTACACAGGAGACATCGAGCTGCTCGACGCCGCCATTCGCGAGCAGCGTGCAGGGGGCGGGACGGCCCTCAACGATGCCATCTGCCTTGCCGCGGAAAAACTACAACATGCGCCCGCCCCGAAGGAGCCAAGCTCGGACGTTCGGCGGGTCATCGTGGTGATCAGCGACGGGAATGACAATCTGAGTGATCACGCGCTCAGCGATGCCATCGACGCGGCGATTCGCTCGGAAACGGCTGTGTTTGCTGTCAGCACGAATACCGATTGGCTGGCCATCGACAATGCAAACAAGCCCAGCAAGTATAGTCTTGCCGGCGGCGACAAGGTCCTTCAGCAGTTTGCCGATCAAACCGGCGGCCACGCCTTTTTCCCATACCGCGTCGACGACCTGGCCGAGTCGTTCCTGGCAATAGGGACCGAGCTGCGCAGCCAATATTTCATTGCCTATGCGCCGGCCGACCCGCCGCCGGGCGGACAGTATCGCCAGATTGACGTGGAGACCTTACAGAAGGGCTTAACCGTTCGAACGCGTAAGGGATACTTCGCTGCCGCCGTTTCGCCCGTTCCCACGGCGCGCTAGCATGGTGCCCCTTCTAGCTGGCGGGCGCGTAATAGCCCTTTCGGGCCAAAATCTTGACGTCGGGTCGATTCACTTCGACTTTGATCTTCCGGAACGTTCCGTCACGTTTCGTATTCGTTGAGGAATAGCCGAGTACGTACTGCGAGCGCAGCTCCTCGGAGATGACGTCAAACGCTTTTTCCAGACCCTTGTCGCTGCGGACGTTGATCACCCGCCCACCCGTATCTTGAGTCATTTTCGAGGCTACGCCCGGTCCATATCCCTCCGTGGCTCGGGGATCGGTAATCAAGATAATGTGAATAGCGGCGTCGGCACGTTGCGCCGATTCGATGGCGTCGCCCTCGCTTAACTTGCTGCCTGTGTCCTCGGCATCGGTGAGAAGTACAACGGCCTTGCGTCCGGCTTCGCTCTCCAATTCGTCGTGACAGGCAAGGTAGACCGCGTCATATAAATTGGTTCCGCCCCCCCTTGTCGGGACTGTCCCCGGCGTGATCATCGGACCAGCCGCATTGATCGTGGCCCGGCGAATCGCGCGTGACAAAACGGCCGGATCTTCGGTGAAGTCGGCCAGCAGATTCACGTCGGTATCGAAGCTCATGACAAGGGCTTCGTCCTTCTTGTGCAGCACTTCGTGAACGAAACGTGAAGCAGCCTCCTGTTCCGCACCGAGAATCTCCGTCATGCTGCCGCTGGTATCCATCAGGATGGCCAGAGAGATCGGCAGATCCACTTGCTTGGTGAAGTAGTCCACCTTTTGCTCGACGCCGTCCTCGTAGACTCGAAAGTCCTCCTTGTTCAGGTCGGTGATGATGGTGTTGTGGTGGTCGCGCACCGTCGCAAAGACGTTGACCACCGTCGTCTGGACTTTGAGCCTTTGCCCCGACTCCGGGGGTTCTGGTTCCTCCTGCTGGTCGGCGGCCGGGGCGGGGTTGTTTTGGGAAGAGGGAGGACGCAAGGGCCCCTGCTGTGAAGCTCCCTGCGCTGATGACGCGCGGGTGTTACGCGCAATCGCGCTTGCGACCGGATATCCGGCCAGACAGAGAATGGCAAGAGCCGCGGCGAGGCTGGTCATCCGCATTGTATAATTCTCTCCAGGATTCGTTCAGGCTTGTATGATGCGTTGAGGGCGCCGACGGATGTTCGGCAACCGAGCTGAAATCGGAAGCCAACGAAAACAGACGGGGCGCGGCGCGGGCGCGAAATGTAGGTGATGGCGATGCGAGAAAAGATCCTCCGAAGCGATTGGTGGTTAGGCACGGTTCTGATCCTTCTGTTGCCGGGCGCCGCGGAGGCGCAGGCGGCGCCGGCTGCTTCCCCCCAGGGTGCTCCCACCCAGCAGCCCCCGACCATCGTCGTTCGAGCCAGGAGCGTCATCGTGCCCGTTACGGTGAAAGACAGCCATGGCGAGTTGGTAGGCGATCTCACGCGAGACCAGTTCCGCATACTGGTGGACGGAGTAGAACAGAAGATTGCCACATTTTCTTCCGACCCCGTTCCACTTTCGGCGGTCGTGCTGCTCGACAATGATCTTTCGCAGAAGGTGACGCCGCATGTACAGAAAAGCCTCACGACCATTTCGGCGGCTTTTGGTCCCGCCGACGAAGTGGCCCTGGTCACCTTCGATCAGTTTCCCGAGACTGTCTCGGAATTCTCCTTCAACAACGATCTGCTGTTCACCAAACTCAAGCGCCTGGAACTGGGCACCCACAGCGATCAAGTCGTTGCCGATCCTACCACCGCGGGACCCTTGATCAATGGACAGGCCCCGCCTTCTTCAACCGGAATTGCAGTGCACGGTTCGGATCGCTACAAAAAGCAAAACGCACTGAACGATGCCGTCTACGCAGCCGGCCAGATGCTGCAGAGTCGAGGCCGCGACCGACGCAAGATTGTGTTCGTTGTTTCCGACGGGAACAACGCCGGTCGCAACAATCATACCTTCGAGCAAACTCTGCGTCTGCTGCTCGACTCCGACATTTCGGTGTACTCGATTTCCGTCGTGCATACCGTGCCTGTGGGCAAATCGCTGTTGCAACACGGCGAGTCGGAGCTCGACAAGTTCGCCACGAACACGGGAGGCGACACCTTTTACAGTTCCAAGGAAGAGGAGCTCGAGCGTCTCTACTCCAGCCTCACCGAGCAAGCACGCAACGAATATACACTGACTTTTGCTCCGGACGATGTTCCGCAAGGACGCGATTACCATGAAATAGAAGTGCGCGTGCGACGCCCGGATCTCGCGATCGAAACGCGTCACGGGTATTACGAGAGTGCCGTTGTGGCGGGACATTAAATTTTTTCCACGGCACATTTTCATCCTAGTGATCCGTCACTTTTTTCTTCTTGACTTCGACAGCGCCCGCCTCTATAGATGGAAAAGCAACGGAAGTGTTTGGTTGCGGGAGAACGTTCCACTGTAGTTCATGCGCGGAACCACTCCGGCTTCGAACCGAGAAGCCTTCAAGAGGAAAACGGGGCGTCGGATCCAGGCGCCCCGTTTTTTTTGCTCAGCCTACAGTGTCATGAGCTGTTCGTGTGCCGGACAGAGCGGCTTGCAATCACAGTAAGCACAATTTCTTCCGGGCTTCGGTGGAAACTCGCCGGCCCGAATCTGATCGCCGATCTGCGCAATCCTCTGCTTGGCCTGCTCCAGGGCTTGGGTGTCGCGCCCACACACAGTCGTTTCATCATTCATTAAGTAGTGCAAGACCAGGCGCTCTGGCTCGAGATCAAAGACTTCGCGCGATGCCAGTGCGTAGATGCTCAGTTGAATATCGTCCGCCGCTTTTCCAGCGTTCCGCACCCTGCCCGTTTTGTAGTCCACGATCTCGACTTTGCGGCCGTTCAAGCGGTTCACCTGATCGATGCGTCCGCTCACTACGAGGTCAGGCTCGAGCGACAATGCGAAGGGCTTTTCCTGGTGCAGCACGTCAGGCGTTTCGGCGGTGAAACGGCGATAAAACGCCTCGAGCTGTTCGCGTCCCGCCTTGCGGTATTCCTCTTCCTGGTAGGGATCGGGAAAGCCGGCTGAATTCCACTCGCGTTCGTAGATGGCGAGCAGCTCTTCGAGCGTCAGAAGGGCTCGTTTGCGCGATTCAGCGACAAATTCATGGATGGTGGTATGCATCACGTTGCCAAATGTCATCGGTGCGCTGGGCCCGCTGCGGAGGCGCCAGACATACCGAAAAAGGTATTTCATCGCGCAGCGCTCATAGGTTTCGATCGCCGAGGCGCTCAGCTCGAGCGGCTCGGGCCGCGGCGGATGATAGGACTTGGCCCAGAGCGCAACGCGTGAGTAAGCCCTCGTGTCTTCGGTAGCCCGACAGAAGAGCTCCCCTTGGCCGGCGTCGCCGGGTGCGGGGGCGACGTTTTCTTCCGACGGCGGCACTTCGACTGTCGGCGCGGACTGCACAAGGTCGGTCTTTGGAAGCTTCGCGCTGGCTAAGATGTCTTCCAGAAACGGTGAAGGTCTTTTTCGGGCCGTCACGATCGTCGAAAGAGTCAGTCGCTTCTGTGCACGCGTCAGTGCGACGTAAAACAGGCGCCTCTCTTCCTGCTTTTGAAAGTCGCCCTTGGGTTGCTCTTCCTTCATCAGCGCTACAGGAAACTCGAACTGAGGCCGCCGCGCGCCGGAAGGAAAATCATGGCGGCTGAGCCGCAGGATGAAGACGTGCGGAAACTCGAGACCCTTGGCGGCATGCACCGTCATCAATTGCACGGCGTCATCTGCCGCCTCCTCCTCGATCTGGATGTCGCCTTCGAGTTCATCAAAATAGTCGAGGTATTCGATGAAGTCGCGGAGGCTCTTCGGCTCGCTCATCCGCTGCCAACGATCCACGAATTCCACCAGGCGATCGACGTGCTGACGGTCGATCTCCGAGCGAAGTGGAACGATTCCAAGACCAGCGATCAACTCGTCCAGTATCGCTGTGGCCGTTTGGGTCTTGGCCATCTGCCGCATCCGGTCCATCGATCGAACCAACTCATCCAGTCGCGGTCCCGCCCGGGCGGTCGACGCCTCGTCGGCCGCGGCTTTCACTTCTTCCCAGATCGGACGGCGATTTTTCTCGGCTCGCTCGGCTAGCCGAACCAGATCGCGCGGTTCTAGGCACCAATACGGAGCTGCCAGCACACGCGCGGCGGCGATGTTATCTCCGAGGACGGCGATCCATCGCAGCCAAGCGAGCAGATCGCGGACAAGGGCCGTCGAAAGGATCGACGACTTGCGAATCACGAAAGGAATCTGGCGCCGCCGCAGGGCGACGAGAAGTTGGGCCCGGTGCGCATGCTTACGGTAAAGCACAGCGTAGCTACGCCAGGAACCGCCCGCTCGATGCAAGCGCTCAATCTCGGACGCCACCCAGTGAGCCTCCTGGTCGGCAGACGCGAATTCGACCACGCGGATCTTTTCACCATCGGGGTTTTGTGTCGCGAGGTGTTTCGGCGGCAGCAGTGGTGATTTCTCGTTGTGCGAGATCGTTTCGGCGGCCACCCGCAAGATGCGCTGGGTCGAGCGGTAATTTTCGGAAAGGGACACGAGGAACGGTTTTGCCCGCGCGACGCCCTCGGCGCTGGTCACGCCGCAGAAGCGCTCGAGAAAAATCGTGAAGCTCCCAAAGGAAGCACCGCGGAAGCGATAGATGGCCTGATCATCGTCACCGACGGCAAGAATGTTGCGGTGTCCGCCGCCGACGAGCCACAGTAGCTCGAGCTGTGCAATATTCGTGTCTTGAAACTCATCTACGAGGATGTAGCGGTACTCGCCGCGCAGGCGCGCGAGTAAGGCCGCGTCGCTGCGCAGCAGCTCGACGGCCTGCAGCAATTGCGCGCCAAAGGTCGCCAGACGGCGCTCGCGCAGTAGCCGGTCGCTCACGCGATAGACGCGTGCCAGCTCCTGCTGCTGCCGAATTTCCTGCTCGGCCGTGACTTCGGCGTCCGGCTCCAGCGTCTGCTTGCGGGACTCGTAGGCGATCGCAAGGTCACCGACATATCGCTCGTAATCGTCCGGCGTAACCAGCTCGTCCTGACAGCGGGAGAAAAAAGTCTGAAAGTCCTTCAGAAACTCCGCCGGCTCGGCCAGGCGTCGGAAAATCACCAGGCCCAGCTCCGCGATATTTCGCCGGAGCAGGATCCGGTGATCGATGTCTTCGAGCGGCTGAATCTCGGGGTTCCGCTCGCGCAGAATCTTCTCCAAGCAGAAGGAATGGAACGTGCCAAGCCAGACGCCTTCGGCCCGCCTGCCCATGGCCCTTCGAACGCGATGCTTCATCTCGCCGGCGGCCTTGTCGGTAAACGTGAGCCCGAGGATGCTCTCACCCGCAAGAACCGGATCCGACTCAAGCAGATTACGAATTCGCTCGGTGATGACGCGGGTCTTTCCCGTACCGGCGCCTGCCACCACCAGCAACGGTCCTTCGCCGTGGTCGACCGCGGAACGCTGCTCGGCATTCAGGGGAAAGCCGGGGGGGTTGGCGAGGAGCGTGGATGGCATCGCGTGATTGTAGCAGAATCAAGCGATGGCGAACATGAGGCGAAAAGATCCAAGGGTCGGCTTCGGGGATGAGAAAGCAAGCGACGCTCGCTAGAATCGCTTAATGAATCGTTGGTTCCCACTAGAGACCGAGCGTCTGCTTTTGCGCGAATTTCGCGCCGCCGATGAACCGGATATTCACGCCTACGCATGCGATCCCGAGGTGGTCCGCTTGATGATTTGGGGCCCCAACACGCCAGAGATGACGCGAACGTATCTCGAAGGCGTGCTTGAAGCGCAACAACGCTGGCCGCGCCCCGAAGTCGGACTGGCCGTGGAACTGACCTCGGAGCGTCGCGTCATCGGCTCGATCGGACTGCGGATCAAGGATGCACGAAACCGTACAGCCGATATCGGCTACATCCTTAATCGAACCTATTGGGGCCAGGGTTACATGGTCGAAGCGGCGCGCGCCGTTCTCGATGCCGCCTTTCGAGCCGTGGGGCTGCATCGCGTGTGGGCGACATGCGATCCGCGAAATCGCGCGTCCTATCGTGTGATGGAAAAGCTCGGTATGCGCCGCGAGGCGCATTTCCGCAAGGATGTCATGGAAAAAGGCGAGTGGCGCGATTCCTACCTCTACGCGATCCTCAGCGAGGAATGGCGATCATCGGAACGGTGATGGGTAGCGCATTGACACTGCGTCGACAGGTGTCTAATCTCGCGTTGTCGGGCAGCAAAGCCGCCAGATACCAAGGATCTTCGCGATCGAGTTGAAGGAACGGAGCTGGAGGACACCATGGAAACCCCCATCCTTTTGAGTGCGGTACGGACCCCGATTGGGAAATTCATGGGCGGACTCTCGCCGCTGTCGGCGCCGGAACTGGGCGCGATCGTTGTGGCCGAATCGGTCCGTCGTGCGGGGATCGACCCCGCGCAAGTCGACGAAGCGATTTTGGGCAACGTCGTACAGGCAGGCCTCGGTCAGAATCCTGCGCGGCAGGCAGCCCTCAAGGGCGGGCTCCATCCGCGTGTTGCGGCGATGACCATCAACAAAGTCTGCGGCTCGGGCTTGAAAGCCGTAGCGCTTGCTGCCCAAGCGGTCGCGCTGGGCGAATCGGAAATCGTGGTGGCGGGCGGCATGGAATCGATGTCGAACGCGCCCTATCTGATGAAAGGAGCGCGCAGCGGGTTCCGCCTTGGTCATGTGGAACTGCAGGATTCGATGATCCACGATGGACTTTGGGACGTCTATGAGAACTTTCACATGGGTATGACGGCGGAGTTAGTCGCTGAAAAATATGGCATCTCGCGCGAAGAGCAGGACCGCTATGCGCTGGAGAGCCATCGCCGCGCGATCCGTGCGATCCAGTCCTGCTTTGTGACGGACCAAATTGTTCCCGTTGAGATGGCACAGAAGAAGGGACCAGCGATCATCGTCAAAACCGACGAGTCTCCGCGCGAAGATACTTCGCTCGAGGCGCTGGCAAGACTCAAGCCCGCGTTCAAGCGAGAAGGCGGCACGGTGACGGCTGGGAATGCGCCTGGCACCAACGACGGTGCCGCGGCGGTTGTCGTGACAAGCGAGCACACAGTCGCGCGGCTGGGCAAGACGATGCCGCTTCAACCCATGGCGCGGATCGTGGCGCAGGCTGTCAGTGGCGTCGAGCCCAAATGGGTGATGATGGCGCCGGTCGATGCGGTGGAGAAGCTGCTGGCGAAAACGGGCTGGGACCGCGACAAGGACGTCGACCTGTATGAACTGAACGAAGCGTTTGCCGTTGCGGCCATTGCCGTCACACGCCAGTTGCGCCTTGATCCGGCGAAGGTGAATGTAAACGGAGGCGCGGTCGCGCTCGGGCATCCCATTGGCGCCTCCGGCGCGCGCATTCTCGTCACGCTCCTCTACGAACTGCAACGCCGGCACTTAAAGCGTGGGATCGCTGCGCTGTGCCTAGGTGGCGGGAATGCGGTGGCTCTGGCGGTCGAGCGATTCTAGAACGCTTTTGCCCAAGCTACTGCCAGGCTGACGATCATGAAATCGGCCGCTGTCGGATTCCGCGTCCACTCGGGCTGGGCCGCCGTGGTTGCGCTAGCCGTGAACAAAGGCGGACCTTTCATCCTCGCACGCGAGCGCGCCCGACTGGTTCGAAGCTTCACCTACGAATATCGTCAGCCGTACCATACGGCAGCGAAAATGTGTGTGGGCGAGCGGGCGGCGTTCCTCTCAGGGGTCAGAGCCGAAGCGAGGCACTTCGCTTTCCGCGCTATTCGCGACCTCAAGGCAGCGCTGGAGAGGGAAGGCTACGCGCTCCAGCGCGCTGGACTGCTGCTGGCGTCGGGCCGACCACTACCCGGGCTTGCCTCGATTCTGGCCTCTCACTCACTGATTCACACAGCGGATGGCGAACTTTTTCGTGAGGCGATTCTCGATGGGGCGGCACGCTGTGGACTTCGGTGCGCGACGATGAAAGAAAAAAGTCTTCTCGAATCCGCGTCTCGCATCCTTGGCGTGAAGCCCGCTGATCTGTCGCGCCGTATTCGAGGGCTGGGACGTCTGCTGGGTCCGCCTTGGTCACAGGACGAAAAATACGCATCTTTGGTGGCGTGGCTTGCTGTCGCCGCGCCCTCTTTGGCTCTGTCGAGCGCTCGATTCGCGACCCGAAGAAAGTCGCCCCGGTAACGACCCCATCCTCGATGAGCACAATGACGAAGGCTTGCCGTGCGCTCTAGCAGGCCTCGCTTGCGCTTCTCCGGCCCGTCCGGTTTCGCTATGATCTAGCCACAATGTCGAACGATTCGATCCGAACGGTTGCCGTCCTGGGTGCGGGAACCATGGGCAATGGCATCGCACACGTGTTTGCGCGTTGTGGCTATCGCGTAATTTTGCGAGATGTCGAAAAGCGTTTTCTCGACCGAGCGCTCGAAACGATCGCGAAAAATCTCGACCGTGAAATCAAGAAAGGCAAGATCACCGAGGCCGATCGGTCCGAGGTTCTGGCGCGCATTCAGCCGGTCACCGACAATATCGCCCTGGCGGGTGCGGACTTCGTTGTGGAAGCTGTCTCGGAGCAGCGCGACCTTAAGATCCGTGTGCTTAAGGAAGTAGATGCCGTGCTCGGCCCCGGCGTGATTATCGCCAGTAACACGTCGTCGATCTCCATCACCGAATTGGGAGCCCACACTGCGCGTCCGGACCGCTTCATCGGCATGCACTTCATGAATCCAGTGCCGGTGATGACGCTGGTCGAGGTGATTCGCGGCCTGATCACGAGCGATGCCACCTTTGAGACGACGATGTTGCTTTCTGAAAAGCTCGGCAAGACAGCTGTAGCGGTCAACGATGCGCCAGGCTTCGTCTCGAACCGAGTGTTGATGCCTATGATTAATGAGGCGGCGTTCGCGGTCATGGAGGGAGTCGCCACTCCGGAAGCCGTTGATGCGGTGATGAAACTTGGTATGAACCACCCCATGGGCCCGCTCGAACTGGCCGATCTCATCGGTCTCGACGTCTGCGTCGAGATTCTGGACGTCCTGCAGAAGGGGCTCGGCGATCCGAAATACCGCGCGTGTCCGCTGCTGCGCAAATACGTGGCGGCGGGGTGGCTCGGTCGCAAGTCCGACCGCGGCTTTTACAAGTACTGATCGGAAATAACTTATCGTTGACATCAGCCCCTGGGCCTTGCTATAGGGTCGCGCCAGGTGGGTGACGGCTTAGGGGGTGGGGATATGAGATCCAAGCTATTCCTCGGGCTCTGCCTGATTTTCTCCGCAAGTCTCCTTCGAGCCCAGACGATTTCCACTTCGTTTATTAGAGGCACGATTCAGGATCCGAGCGGCGCGGCAGTCGCTGGTGCGACCGTGAAGCTGACCGAGAGCGCCACCGGTACGACGCGTACTTTCACGAGCGCGGCTGATGGACAATACGGATTTCCTGATCTGCCGGTGGGTAAGTATGACCTTGAAGTCACGAAGGAAGGCTTCCAGAAATACGAGCAGAAAGGCATTGTCTTGCAGGTGGCTGTGTATCCCACGATCAATGTTTCTCTGACAGTCGGTTCGGTGACCCAGGAAGTCACCGTGGAAGCCCAAGCCGCAAGGGTCGATCTGCTCAATCCAGGTGTTGGGCAGGTTACGCCCCCCGAGGTAGTGACCGACCTGCCGCTCAACGGGCGCCAGGTGACCGACTTGTTGGCTCTTTCGCCCGCGGTAGGGCAAGGCCAGTCGTTTCGGGCTTCCTATCCTTCGTCAGCGGTGCCCTCGGTCGCAGGAGGAATGCAAGGCACCGTATCCTACTGGCTAGACGGCGGCACGCACCTAGACCCCTTGAGTAACCAGAACCTGCCGCTCCCGTTTCCCGATACGGTTGAGGAATTCAAACTGGAGACAAGTTCACTGCCTGCACAATACGGAGTCCTTCCCGCGGGAGCAGTGAATGTGGTCACAAAGTCCGGTACGAATACCTTTCATGGCGACGCTTTCGAGTTTTTCCGGAACACAGGCTTGGATGCTCGCAACACCGCATTCGCGGGAGGAACATTACCGACAAACACGCGGCCGCCCCTAAACCGCAACCAATTTGGTGGCACCTTGGGCGGCCCTATATTCAAGGACAAACTCTTCTTCTTTATGGGCTACCAGGAAACGGTGCAGCGATCCTCGACGCCCGCGACAAGCCAGCTCCCCACCGCGGCCATGCTGGCCGGAAACTTTCAACCCTGCTTAGGGATGACGCCAGTTCTGGAGGCCCCCTACGGCACCGGGGGCGCTAACCCCAACCAAATCAACCCCGCCGACTTCAGTCCGGTCGTCATGGCTCTCCAGACCCACCTGCCGGTGGCGCCCGGCGGGGGCCCGGTCGATTCGCCCACGGCGTGCGGGCTGTACAATTACTTCACTCCTGTCAAATTCAATGAATACCAGGCGCTCGTAAGGATCGACTTCCAGCAGAGCAGCCATAACAAGATTTTCGGGCGCTACTTCCTCGCGGATTGGCAGCAGAAACCGGGCAGCCCGAATTTGCCCGCCGATGAGGGTGGGCTTTTCATAGCGGCCATCGATGGTGCGTCCGATACCGTCCAGAGCTTCACTCTGGGAGATACGTACCTGTTCGGCAATAACAAGGTGAATGACGCAGGCTTTACCTTTACTCGATCGAACAACCTCACCATACAGAACAACACTCTTGACCTAGAAGGCTTGTTTGCCGAGGCGGGGATTCCCCCGGCCGAGATTGGAAGCATTTATCAATTGGGGCCTAGTGTGGGTAAGTTTTTCCCTAATTACATGACCGATTTCAACCTCACGGGAGTTGGCATTTTCGGACTGTTCAATTCAACTCCGTCGATCCAACCCTACAACACGCTTGAGTTTTGGGATAATTTTTCACTCACGCACGGCGCTCACCAAATTACCTTTGGCACGAACTACATCAATTTGAGGGCGTTCGCCCACAATTATCTGTTGAATCAGGGCTCGTTCGCTTTTGACGGCTCGCGCACCGGAGCCGAACTGCCCAGTTCAGGACTTGCGGATTACTTGCTCGGCTACACCTCGGCAACCAGCGGTTTTAGCCAGGATGCTCCCATACCTTCCTTGCAGCGTCAGAACGTCTTCACCTTGTTTGCGCAAGATCAGTGGAAGGCGACTCGAAAGCTGACAATCACGGCCGGTCTTCGCTGGGATCCCTTTTTCGGCCACTCGGTCCCCAATGGCGAGGTTGTGACTGTTTCGCTGAACGACATTATTAATGATGTTCACAGCAAAGTGTATCCAACGGCGCCCGCCGGTTACCTTTTCCAGGGCGATCCAGGCGGTCCCACCAACGATAAGCTTTCGGCCAACGCGCTCAACGAATGGAGCCCGCGCATCGGTATCGCCTGGGACCCAACGGGCACCGGTCGCACAGCCATTCGCGCCGGTTTCGGACTCTTCTACGATTTCCCGAATTTCTCGTACGATCAGTTCGGTTTTGAGCAGCCCTACGGAGGTGCAGTAAACAACCCGGCCTTGGGCCCCGTGAATGCCTGTACGACGACCTGCCTCACCGATCCTTGGGGAACGCTGGCAGGCTCACCCAATCCCTTTTCTTTTATCGATCAACAGGGCAATAACCACATCGGACAGAACCCGTTTCCGACGTATGTCGGGACCGGACCTAAGAACGCAGCATACTTGCCGGGTGCCTTGGTGTTTAGCTATCCGCCCCAATACACGCACCCTACCTACATCATGCAATACAACCTGACGGTCGAGCAGCAAGTGAAGGGATGGGTTTTCTCGGTCGGTTATCTCGGCAACCAGCAACGGAATCTTTGGGGCAACAACGAATCCAATCCCAGTATGCAGGGGCCCTGCCCGCCCGGTTATCCCTTCCCCCCGGGGCTGTCCTGCGCCAATGTGCCGGCTGGTCCGTGCCCCGGATTCCTTCCTCCGTTCCTTTGCGGCGTGCCGGGTTCGCCTCTGGGGCCTCCGTTTACGAGTCCGTTTTTCTCTTTGAACAACAATCGTTTACTCCAGCACTTTGGATCGCAATGCGCCGGCCCGCCCTTCTTTACTTCCTGCTACGGCGAAACGCTGCTTTTGCAGGAGAATTTAACCGGCAACTACAACGGCCTGCTTCTCACGGCTCGCCATCCGTTTGCCAACCATTTCACCTCCATTTCCAACTTCACTTGGTCGCACTGCATTTCCGACAACTACACCACCACACTCGGTTTCTTCCTGGCGACGCAAGCGATGCCTTACAACAAGAATTATGACCGCGGCAATTGCGAGAGTGCGGACACCCACTTGATATTCAACGAGTCTTTGGTAGCCGAAACGCCTCACTTTTCCGACAAATGGGCTCGGATCTTCTTGAGTAACTGGAGGTTTTCTCTTGGCTTCCTGGTACAGTCTGGCTTGGATAGCCAGCCGGTAAATCTCGTCGATTTTTCCGGGAGCGGTAACGGACTCACCCAGCGCCCCGAGCTCATACCGGGCGACAATCCCTACTGCGAGCCCAAGGGCCGAAACTGCTGGTGGAATCCAAAATCGTTTGCTCCTCCTCCCGCGTACGTCTTCAGCCCTTTGAAGTTCAATGCCTTGTTTGGTCCGGGAGCTGTGGTCGCCAATACGGGCCTGGCGAGACTTTTCCCGATTACCGAACGCCAAACGCTCGAGTTTCGATGGGAGACCTTTAACTTTGCCAACCACGCCAACCTGTACCCCCCAGAGACGGGTTTTGTTCTGCCCAACTTCGGTCAGCCGACGGCGGCTAATACCGCAGGCTTGGGCGCCCTGAACCAAACCATCAATGACCCGCGGGTCATGCAGTTTGCGTTGAAATATACTTTCTAGTGATTTCAGCAGCGTCGTGCGGACGTAGGAAAAAACGATTCACGACGAGCGTCCGACGTGGCATGATCATTTACGTCACGCCGCAAGTTGGGGGGAATGGCAATCGCCCGCTCGTGGGCCCGACATCCACAGGATGACCGCGCTCTGGTGAAAGCTCCCGCTGTGCAACACCATGCGTCGTGCTCGGTGCGCGCGATTTGGGCGGCGTGCCTCGCGCTTGGGTGTGCAGTGTCGGCGCTCGCACACCACTCCGGGGCGATGTTCGACATGCAGCACTTAATCACGCTTCAGGGTGTGGTCACGCGCGTCGAGTGGACCAATCCCCATGCGTACTTCTATCTCAACGTGAAGGACGAGAAGGGCGTGGTCGAGCCGTGGACCGTCGAAATCAATAGCCCCAATTTTTTGAAGCACAATGGTTGGACGAGCAGCACAGTCAACCCGGGTGATACGATCACCTGCACGGGTGCCCCTGCGAAAACAGGCGCGAAATTCATGCATGGAACGATGGTCGAGCTCGCAAGCGGAGTGCAACTCAGGTCGTAGCGGAGTCATTCAGGAGATACGCAGTATGCGGGGACTGAATCGATTGGCGATCACGGTCGCTCTGGGTCTGGGGATCGTGTCATCGGCCGGCGCACAACAGCCCGCGCAGAATCCTCCGCCTGAGCCTACGCCGGAGGCGGGACGCCCTCGAGTCGGCGGATTCCCGATGGGGCCACCTGCGAAAATCCTCGAGCTTCGAGTCGAACCCAGCACGATTGGGCCAGGGCAATCGGCAACGATCTATTGGCATGCGGTGAATGCGGACGACACGTACTTCGATCAATGCCTGGGGATCGTTGCAACACTCGGCAAGCTGACGGTGGCGCCAGCGGCCTCGAGCACCTACACATTCACAGCCAAAGGCCGCGCTGGTAACGATAAGAAAACGGTGACGGTAACTGTCGTGGGCACTAGTCCCGTGCCGCCTAGCGAAGAACCCGGGTGCGTCGATCCCCACAATCAGCCGATACCACAAGCGCCGGATGGCCATCCGGATCTTTCGGGAGTTTATATTGCGGGCTTCAGCCTGCGTCCGGTCAGCAACATTGCCCTAAAGCCTGGCGCCGAGAAGTACAAAGTGGTGGAAGACGAAAATGATCTCGGTTTGGGTGTGACCTGTACACCGCCGGGCGTTCCTGCAGCCACCATGCAACCATATCCTCTGCAGATTATTCAAAAACCGGGGCTGGTGGTAATCCTGTACGAGGCCTACCACATCTTTCGTGTGATACCGACCGATGGGCGCCCTCATCCCGACGACCTCGACCCCACCTACATGGGTAACTCGGTCGGGCACTGGGAAGGTGACACGCTCGTGGTCGACGTCACCGGGTTCAACGATAAGACGATCGTCGCCAGCTACCACCATACGGCGGCCTATCACGTCGTCGAGCGCTATCACCGCGTCTCGTACGACATTCTGGATTACGAGGCCACGATCGACGATCCCAATGTTTTTGCGGCGCCGTGGAAGCAATCCACCCACATGAAGCTGCATCCGGAATGGCAGATTCAGGAATACGTTTGCGAGCAAAATAATAAGGATTACCAAGAGCTTTTCATTAAGAAATAGGCGGCGAGGCGGGGCGGACGGGGGTTCCGCGCAAACCCTGTGATGTTTTGAGGAGAGCATCGGATGGTACGAACATCGGCACCCTATCTTTCCATTGTGCTGATCCTGGTCGCGGTACTGATCACACCAGCGCTGGCACATCATTCCGTTTCGATGTACGACATGGATCATCCCACAACGCTCAAAGGAACCGTCGTCAGGCTCGAGTGGACCAATCCCCACGGCTACATCTACCTGGACATTAAAGATGACAGCGGCCAAACCGTCGAGTGGGCCGTCGAAATCAACAGTCCCAATTTCCTGAAGCACAACGGCTGGACAAGCACTATCGTGAAACCCGGCGATGTGATTACAGTGACTGGCGGCGCCGCCAAAAGCGGCGCGAAGACCATGCGATGCACGACCGTCGTTTTAAGCGACGGAACGGTGCTGAGATCGTAGAGGGCAGGCACATGCAGCAGTTCTGCGAATGGCTGGAAAAGAATCCTTGGATCGTCGCGATGGATAGTTCGGTTGTCCTATCCCTGATTCTCGAGATTTTGCACTATTCGGGGTTCTTCCTGCTGGTCGGCTCAACGGCGATCGTGGACTTGCGCGTGATGGGCGTGGCCGCGCGGCACCGGAGTCCGGTAGACGTCGCGAATCAACTTTTCCCGTGGATGTGGACGGGGCTGTCGATGGCCGTGTTTTCGGGATTCTTCATGTTTGCGGGAGATGCGGCCGATTTCTATGGGGCCATCACCTTCCGCATCAAGGTTCTCTGGGTATTGGTTGCTTTGGTGGTTGGCCTGATCGTTCGTCACTACGTTCCGCGGTGGGATCAATTGCCATCGATTCCCGTGTGGGCGAAGATCGTGGCCTTCCTTTCGCTGGTGCTCTGGATAGGGGCCATTCTCATCTCTGTGGAAGTTCCTGCCATTTCCGGTGTCGGCTAGCATGCTTCCCTTTTTCATGGCCATCGCGAAATGGCTGCAAAATACCTGGTGGGCACTCGACATCAGCAGCTCGACCTGGGCCTATCCCTTCGTGCAAATGACGCATTTCACAGGCCTGTCGCTGTGGATCGGGACGAACTTGTCTCTGGACTTACGCCTGCTGGGCATTGGATCCAAGCGTCAAACGGCAGCTCAGCTCTCCGATGCACTGTTTGTTTGGAACTGGACAGGCTTTTGCATCGCCGTCCTGGGTGGATTCATGCTGTTTTCTAGCTCTGCGACAAAGTACATCCCCAATCCTGCATTCGAAATCAAACTCGGCATCCTGGTCCCGCTGGGCGTCGTCTGGCATATCGTCGTGCAGTGGTACGCGCGCACCCGCGAGCAGACGGGAACGGTGAGTGCTTTTGGGAGAGTCGCGGGTTTGATTGAGTTGTTGTTGTGGTTCTCGGTCATCACAGCAGCCGTGTCGATTCCCAATTACGACACGCACTAGCGGCCGCATGCGAACTCGGTCAATCCTTGCCACGGCGGTGATGCTTGCCCTAGCGGGCTGTGCCAAGCAACCGGGCAGTGAACCCTCGGCTCGGCTGCTGACGGTTGATCCTTCTACCGCCGGCTCGATTACCGGCACCGTTACGCTCGATGGCACTCCACCGCTGCTCAAACCCATTGATATGAGCCAGTCATCGCCGTGCGTGCAAGCGAACCCAACGCCCGTTGTTCCGCCTATCGTTGTCGTTGGCGATCATGGGGCATTGGCGAATGTCGTTGTTTTCGTGAAGGATGGTCTCGGCCCGTACAAGTTTGATATCCCCGACGCTCCGGCCATCCTGGCGCAGAAGGACTGCATGTACGAGCCGCATGTCCTGGCACTGAGGACCGGCCAGCCGCTGGAAATCGAGAATAATGATCCCACGATGCACAACGTTCATCCGATGCCGAAGCAGAACCGGCAGTGGAGCACGTCTCAACCCGCCGGATCTGCGCCGCTCAAGTCGGTATTGGCGCGTCCGGAATTTGCCATGCCGGTGCTTTGTAACGTTCACCCGTGGATGCGCGCATTCGTTTTCGCTTTCAACCATCCGTATTACGCGGTGACGTCGAGGGCCGGTGCGTTCGCGCTGAACAATCTTCCACCGGGCACTTACACCATCGAAGCTTGGCACGAAAACTACCCAGCGCAGGATCAAACCGTAACAATCGGCCCCAAAGAGTCGAAAGCGATTTCTTTCGTGTTTCAAGCGAATCAGCCTTCGGCTCATGGCCTCGGGTCCGCTCGAGGTGGATGAGCGGCGTAAACGGGGGGCAGCTTGACTAGCCCTGGGCCTGGATCGAGTGGAGCAGGCGCTGCTCCTCGCCGTGAGGATCGTCGACGAGCTTCCATTCGTCGTTGATCACCATCACGGCACGCTTGCTCGTGTCGAACGTGTCCCAGTGCGGCGCCAGCTTCGTGTTCGGATTTCCCGTGCGCGCGAACGAAACCCACGCAGAACTCATTCGCTCAGCTAGCGCATAACGGTCTGCGCCCGAGCCGATCATCGACCTCGCGGCATCGACGTTGTCGAAGACGAACGGAATCTCAATGGTGTGAAAGGCTCGTAGCTTGCCGTCGCGCACCGGCGACTTCCACGTGAAGTAGTACTGATAAACGGCGCCTTTCCCTTGCACCGCTTTGCGGTCGGCTTCGGTGAGGACGCCGGCGCGGAACGTGGCGTCGGACGCAATAACTAGGAACAGATCGGTATTGCTCGCGCCCGGACGACCCTCCCGGTAGGCCGCGATCAGTTTGTCGACTTGAGCGTCACTGGCATTCCGGACGACTTGCTTTACGTGCGCGTGCAGACTCGCATCATCGATCGGGTCAAGAATCTGATTTGGGAAAAAGGCGACTTCGTCCTCGACCGTTCCAATCAACAGGGGAATCCCCGCGGAAACCTCGGACGCGGCCGGGTCAAAAGGATCGGTCGGCAGGCTGTGCCCGTCGACGACGGGAGCAAGAGCCAAGCCGGGAGGGCCGGGCATTCCGGCTGGGGTTGTGGCCGCAAGCAACTGATCGACCGAAAGCGTCTGCAGCTGGTCGACTTGATCCGGTTTCAGGTTGAGCTTCGCCAGAAACGTCTCGGTGGATTTATTGGCGGCCTCGCGCGAGACGCCTTTCACCGCTGCTCCGCTCTGCACAATGGCTCGGTGAAACAAGCCCTTGGCCGCGGGCATCGCCATCAGCGAGCTCACCTTTCCGGCTCCTCCGGACTGGCCATAAATCGTGACGTTGCCGGGATCGCCGCCGAAAGCTGCGATGTTGTCTCGAATCCAATCGAGAGCGGCGATGATGTCGAGATTGCCGAGATTGCTGGAATCGGCGTATTTCTCGCCGCCGATTCCCGCCAAATACAAATAGCCAAAAGCCGTCAGCCTGTGGTTGAGCGAGATTGCGACAACATCGTGTTTCTTGGCCAGCTGCGTACCGTCGTAGCAGACGAAGCCGCCGGAACCACTGGTGTAGCCACCGCCGTGTAGCCAGACCATCACCGGACGCTTCTGCCCTGCGCCTACGCCGGGCGTCCAAATGTTGAGAACAAGACAATCCTCGCCCATCGGCTCGTCACGATCCATCGATTCGAATTCAGGGGGAACCTGACCGTGAAAAGCGCTCACGAGCTGAGGCGCACGCAAACCCAATTCGAAACAATCGCGCACACCGGTCCACGACGCGCGTTTAGCTGGCGGCATGAAGCGGTTTGCTCCGGCGGTTGACGCAGCATAGGGAACTCCCTTGAAGACCTGCACCTTGTCCTCCACCGTGCCGCGTACCTTACCCGCCGTGGTTGTCACGGTCGCACCGGGAGCGGGTTTCCCATCATCGCCAAATGCCCGCGCGATTCGACTGCCCACAACCGTGCTCATCGCGAGTGTCCCCCAACCGATAAACGATCGACGGTCCATGCCCATCCCTCCGATGGAAATGTCCGGAGCTTTTCGGAAGAGCCGCTTTCCACGGGCGCCATTCTACTCGACAGTGGGTGAAGTGCAAGCGCCGCGGGTTAGTTCCTGTGGCCCCAGAGCTTTTCGGTTGCAAGGCGAGCACCTTCGGCCAGCGACCGGAACTTCATCCACGCAAACGCGGGATACACAGGCCCGAAACCAGCGAAGGTGCCGAAGCCACAATCGCTGCCTGCAATCACCCGCTCTTTGCCGATCACATTTGCGTAACGCACCAAGCGCTGCGCAACAACTTCCGGGTGCTCGACATAGTTTGAACTTGAGGCGATTACGCCGGGAATGAGAATTTTGTCGTCCGGAAGCTTGATCTTCGTCCAAGCCTCCCATTCATGCTCGTGGCGCGGGTTGGCGCCTTCGATCAGCAGCGCCATCGGCTTCACTTTCATCACGATTGGGAAAATCTTCCGGCAGTCCATATCGTAGATGTGACTGCCTTCGTAATTGCCCCAGCAAACGTGCAGGCGCACCCGATCAGCAGGAATATTCACCAGTGCGTGGTTTAATGCTTCGACCTGCAGCTCGGCGTAGCGCAGGAACTCGTCGTCACGGAGGCTTTTAAATCGCGTATGTCGGCCCATGGCGAGATCGGGGCAATCCAGCTGGAGCAGGAGCCCCGATTTGGCGATCAATTCGTATTCCTCGCGCATGGCCTCCGCAAGAGCTGCCAGATAGGATTCATGTGACGGATAGTATTCGTTCGGCTGAAATACAGCGATGGTGCCCGGCGAGACAGCATTCAGAAAGCCCTCGACCACATGGGCGTCGGTGAGAGCTTCCTTCATGTGCGCGATATCCTGCTCCACCGGCTTGAGGTTCTTCACCTTGATCGGGCCCCTACAGACGGGACGCCGGTAGGTAGCCGAGTGGCCAGCCTTTACCAGACGATCGCGATATTCGGGAAAATCTTCGAGATCCTGTGGGGTCGGGCGCGCCGAATCGCCTTCAAACCCAGTAAGGCGGTGGCGGATATACGTGGCGTAGCTAATCTTGCTCACCTCGCCGTCGCTTACGATATCGATCCCCGCCTCGGCTTGGCGCTTGACGAGATCGGCGGCCGCGCGGCTCATAATTCCATTAAATTGGGCTTCCTCAACGGTCTCGCCGCGGTCCTGCGCGAAAAGCTGATCGACGACTTCCTGCGGGCGCGGCAGGCTGCCAACGTGCGTGGTAAGAAAGCGGTCGGTACTGAGCTTCATCAGGAGTCCCTGTCGAACGTGGGTTTCAAGGCGGCAGAGAAAATACTCTCTGGGGCCACGTCGTTGCAACCGAAAATCAATGGCCCCGAGTGCGTAAGGATGCTTGTGGAGCGCGACACTCGCTGCGGTTCGCTCGGGCAAGACCTCCCAACCGGCCTGACGGTACGGTGTATACTTTCGCTCCGTGGAACCGCTACGTATCGACTTCCAGTTGAGCCGCCTCGAACGGGTGATGTCCGGGCCCGGCAAAGTTGCTGCGCTCGGCGAAGAGCTTGAAAGGCGCGGGCTCGAGCGCGCCATTGTCGTGACGGGGAAGACGCTCGGAAACTCGACGCTGCTGGAAACGGTGAAGGCAGCTGCCGGCGCACGATGCGTGTCGGTATTTACGGGTGCGCGGCAGCACGTGCCTCGGAGCGCCGTCGGTGAGCTGGAAGCCTTGATCGAGCGCTGGGACGCGGATTGCCTGGTGAGTTTCGGCGGTGGAAGCCCGATCGATACATCGAAGGTGGCAAGCTACAGCTTTCTCGGCAAACGCGAGATCATTCTCATCGCCATCCCCACGACGCTCTCCGCCGGAGAGTACACCCATGCAGGAGGCGTAACGGATGAAACCACGCTTGTGAAATCGGGCGTTTCCGATCCACGGCTGCAGGCACGTACGGTCATCGCTGATCCAGAGCTTACGCTTGCGACTCCGGACTGGTTGTGGATTGCCACGGGGATGCGGGCTCTCGATCACGCCGTGGAGACAATCTATACGCCTCGCCATCATCCGTTGAGTGACACGCTTGGAGCCAAAGCGATCACACTCCTGGTCGAACATCTGCCGGCATCGATCCAGACCACCGGAGCGGAGGAACTTGCTCATCGAGGGTGGTGCCAATTCGCGGCCTGGTTCTCGATCTATGGCTCGATGAACACGCGCTTCGGAATATCGCATCTGCTGGGGCACCAGATCGGCCCGCGGTGGAATGTGGCCCACGGGGTCACGTCTTGCATCACGCTCCCTGCGGCAATGCGCTTGATGGCGGAGATTGCGCCTGAGCGATTTGGACCGATCGCCGAAGGATTTCGCCTACCTTTTGATCCGGCCCATCCGAAGGCAGCCGCACTGGCGTGTGCGGAACGCACGGCGCAATTCATCGCGCAGTTCGACGTGCCGCACACACTGAAGGAGGCTGGGGTGCCACGTCGAGAAATCGCGGAGATTGTCCCAACCGTGCTGCACGAAGTGGAAAGATCGGGCGTCGTTGACCGTCACCTGACCGAGCAGGATGTCGTCGGCCTGCTCGAGGCCGTTTACTGAGAACGGCTCGGATGATTCAGGTTCCTTTCGGCTTGTCGCCGCCGATAAAAACGGCGCTGGTGCGCCGCGAGGGAGCTGTGGCCGACGACGGTTCGGCAGCCGTCGGCGGAGCTGCAGACACGGGAACCTTCACCGAAGGCTTCTGGATTCCACCTGGAAAATTGCCTTCCGGAACTCGGATCGGCTCCAGCATCGCTTCGATTTCCGCTCGGCGCGGCTCAAACCATGGCGGAAGAAGCAAGCTCTGCCCAAGTTGATCGGCGGGCTCATCCACAGCAAATCCTGCCGGAACCGTGGCGGCACACTCAACCAAGATTCCGCCCGGGCAGCGACAGTAGACCGAGTGGAAATACATGCGATCCTTAATTTCCGAGGCGTCTGTGTAACCCAACTCTTCGTAAATGCCTTTTTGCTCGGTGAGCTTTTCATCGCTTTCAACTTCGAGCGCCATATGGTGGGCTGTACCGGCGCCGAAGATCCAGCTGCCTGATGGGCGTTCCGGTTCATGCAACAGAGTAACGGTCTTGGCCGCGCCTCCCTCTCCAATTTCGTACCGGTGATACGGTCCTTCCTGACCCGTCTTGCGAAAGCTGAGGGCATCGACAAAGAAGCGCTCCGTCTCGGCAACTTCACGGACCGACAGCACCGGGCCATGGAAGCCCCGGGTAGCGACATCGGTGGTAATTTCCTCCGTCTTCCAGGCGCTACGGCGGTCCGCGTTGTCCTCAAGCACCTCGAGCTGAATCCCTGAGGGGTGATGGAAGCGAATGAACTTCTGTCCGAAGCGCTCCTGAATACCACCGTGCTTGATGTGGTGGCGATTCAGATGTTCGACCCAGAACTTGAGCGATCCCTTCGGCACCGTGTAAGCCGTGGCTTGAATTTGCCCGGAACCGGGGCGACCCTTCACGCGTCCATAGGGGAAGGTCGTGTAGACCGAGCCAGGCTGGGCGTCCGCATTCGCGTAGTAAAGATGATAGTGCGCGTACCGGCCATCAAAGAGAACCGTCTGCTTAATCATGCGCTGACCGAAGACCTGTATCTGGAAATCGATGTCCTCTTGCGCACCGGCCACGCACACCGTCATATGATGAAGACCCTTTACAAGCGACATAATTCCTCTCCTCTGGGGCGGAGTGTATCACAGATGGTGAAGGAGGGCGCCGCGGCTGGCGACGCCAGAAATGGGCTTCGCGGGCAGCGAAAAGGCGAAAAACGATGAGTGAGGGTGCTCCTTTTGTGATAGAAGTTGAGGCCGATTCAGCAAAGCGGCCAGTCAGAGTTCACAGGTTAGGGGTTTGAAATGGGTGGGGCCGTCTCGGCCAAACGGCTGGGAATTTTGACTGTTTTCATTTTCCAGGCAGCGCTGATGTCACGTCCGGCAGCTGCGCAAGCCGATCCGTCCGGGACTTGGACGCCGCGTTTTGACGAGGATTGGGAGGAGCGAATCCCGGGTCCGGAGATCGGTGATTACCTGGGACTGCCCATCAACGACGCCGCGCGGCTCAGAGCTGACAGTTGGGACGCGACGCTCATCGAGCTGCCCGAAAATCAGTGCCGCGCCCACGGTTCTGATTATGGATGGCGAGGTCCATCGGCCCTGCACATCTGGCAGGAAGTGGATCAAGCTACGCAGAAAGTGATCGCCTATCACACGCACCTTTCCGCCTACGGAGCGGAGCAAACCATCTGGATGGACGGACGCGCTCATCCACCCGAATACGCGGCGCACACTTGGGCTGGATTCTCTACCGGGGAATGGGACGGGAACACACTGGTCATCACCACGACTCACCTGAAGGAAAACTGGATCCGGCGGAACGGAATTCCCCGAAGCGATCTGGCAACGGCAAGGGTGCACGTGATGAAGCACGGAAACGATCTGACCGTTGCCGTGATCGTGTATGATCCCGTCTACCTGACCGAGCCGTTCATTCGCACGACCGATTTTGTCTACACGCCGCAGCAGCAAATGGCGCCATGGCCCTGCGAAGCGGTTGATGAAGTGGACCGACCAGCTGGCCAAGTCCCTAGCCACATGATCGGGGCAAACCCGTTTCTCGATGAGTTTCCGGCGAACTACGGTCTTCCTCCAGAGGCTGCTCGAGGCGGTGCCGAGACGATGTATCCTGAGTACAAATTGAAAATGGAAACGATGAAAGTGTTGCCGCGTCCACCGAAGAAAGTCACGAACCGATGACCGATCGATCGCGTCCAACGCGGTGGGCGCTGGGAGTCCTCGTTGCGATCCTATGCCTGGCTCTCGCCGGTGCTTCGGCGAAGGTCCGCGCTCAGCAGAATCCCAGCCCTGCATCTGCGACGCCCGACTACTCCAAAGCGGAAGTTCACATCCTGCCTGTGCAAGGAAACATTTACATGCTGGTGGGTGCGGGCGGGAATATCACCGTACAGGCTGGCAACGACGGTGTTTTGCTGGTCGATACGGGTGTCACGCAGATGAGCGATAAAGTACTGGCCGCGGTTCGAAGCATCTCCGGCAAGCCGATTCGCTACATTATTAACACGCACGCTCACCCGGACCACACCGGAGGCAACGAAGCTATTGCGAAGGCGGGAAGCACGATCGCCGGGGGAAATGTCGTCGGAGACATCGGCGCAAGCGCAGGAAATCAAGCCGCGGTAATCGCCTTTCAAGCTGTTCTCGACAGAATGAGCGCGCCCACCGGGCAACAAGCGCCCACGCCGGAGCGCGCCTGGCCTACGGAAACCTACACCACTGCTGAGCGGAAGATGTTTTTTGACGGCGAAGGCATCGAGATTATTCATATCCCAGCGGCGCACACCGACGGCGATAGCATGGTCTTTTTCCGTCGCTCCGACGTAATTAGTGCAGGTGACATCTTCGTGACCAACCGATATCCGATCATCGATCTCGCGCGCGGCGGAAACGTCCAAGGCGTCATCGCCGGGCTCAACAAGATCATCGAGATCGCCATTCCCGCCGACGAGCAGGAAGGCGGGACCATGGTGATTCCTGGCCACGGGCGCCTCTGCGATGTGGCGGACGTGGTTTTTTATCAGGAAATGGTGACGATCATTCGCGATCGCGTCAAGGACATGATCCAGAAAGGCATGACGCTCGAACAGGTGAAGGAAGCGAAGCCGACGCGCGATTACGATCCGCGCTACGGCGCGACCAGCGGCATCTGGACTACGGACATGTTCGTCGAGGCGGTGTATAAGAGTTTGGTCGGCAAGCCGTAGAACATTGTCGTTATAATAGTCGCACACTGTGCAGGGGAGGCGATTTTATGAAGCGCGTCATTTTTCTAATGCTGGTGGCGGCCCTGCTTGCAGCAGGTGGGCGAGCCTATGCCCACCATTCTTTCGCCGCGACCTATTTCGTGGACCAAGAGATCACCGTGGAAGGAACGCTCACGCAGTTCTTGTATCGCAACCCGCATTCTTTTGTGAAAGTTGAGTCGAAGGATGACCAGGGCAACGTAGTGACGTGGTCGGTTGAATGGGGAGGAGGCGCCCAACTCACGCAAGAGCATGTAACGCGCGACACGCTCAAGCCCGGCGACCACGTCATCGTCACCGGGAACCCGGGGCGTGATCCCTCCGAGCACCGAATTCGGCTGCACAAGATTGTGCGGCCCTCGGATGGATGGAAGTGGGAAGGCGTGATCATGTGAGGATCCTGTGCGGTATCGCCCGGAATCGTTGCTTGCCAGCGGGGAGGAGAATGAGTTCGATCGTTTGGTCGAAGCGTGGCGGACTGCTACCGATGTTGGCGTGGGTCCTATGGGCGGCGCCCGCTTCGAACGCGCAGATCGGGTTTGTGCCCTCGGCCGCTCCCGCCAATCCCAAACAGGCCGCGCCGATTGATCTCACTGGATACTGGGTCTCGATTGTGACCGAGGACTGGCGGTATCGAATGATCACGCCGGACAAAGGAGACTACCCAGGAATTTTCCTGACACCAGAGGGTCAACGCATCGCGCAATCATGGGATCCTGCCAAGGATGAGGCGGCCGGCGAGCAATGCAAGTCCTACGGCGCCGGAGCCATCATGCGCGTCCCGACGCGCCTGCACATCATCTGGGACAATGACACAACCCTGCACCTAGAGACCGATGCCGGAAAGCAAGTTCGGCTTTTTCACTTCGGTGTGTCGGAGCCGCCGAAGGACCAGGCTCCTTCCTGGCAAGGATACTCGGTCGCGAGTTGGGAGGGGTTGAGGCCGTCCCGAGGATCGATGGGGCCCGTGGTTGCTACCGGGGGCGCGCCCGCCGTGCGGCGCGATGAAGGCTATCTAAAAGTCATGACTACGGACCTGCTGCCCGGTTACATACGAAAGAACGGGGTGCCGTACGGCAAGGACGCAGTGGTGGAGGAGTATTTCGACAGCTTCAATGAGCCCAATGGTGATTCTTGGCTGATTGTGACCTCCGTCGTCACCGATCCCGAGTATCTGGCCCAGCCCTACTTGACCAGTTCCCAATTCAAGAAGCTGCCCACCGCTTCGGGCTGGAATCCCACACCCTGCGAGGCGAAATAGCCACGGCGCTCCAACCAGTCAACTCTGCCGACCCGCGGCGGTCCGCCCAAGATTTTTCCGGGATGAGGAATGTGGTTGGATAGCTTTCTTCAATGGCTGGCCAGCACTGGGTTCAGCACGACGATGCGCGAATCGACCTGGGCCGAGCCGATTGTCGAAACCGTGCACGTTCTCACGCTCACGATGTTTTTGGGCTTTGCGATCCTTTTGGATCTGCGACTGCTGGGTGTTTGCTTGACGCGCAAGCGTGCTTCCGAAGTGCTCGCTCTGTTCAATCCCTGGCTGTTTGGTGGTTTTGCCGTCATGGTGCTCACCGGAACGTTGCTTTTCTGCGGTGATCCGGTTTCCTTCTACAACACGCGGCCACCGTTTTTCAAAGCCAAGATGATCATGCTCGTGCTCGCCGGACTCAACGTTTTGATTTTCAATCTAGGCATCGGGCGGAAGGTAGCCGAATGGGATGTGTTTTCGAAGACTCCCTTGGCGGCCAAGGCCGCCGGGACAATTTCCATCGTCCTGTGGATTCTGATTGTGGCCGCGGGGCGTGCGATCGCCTACGCTTTGCCGCCGCCCTGAGGAGGGAAGATGTGGCTTAGGGCTCTGATCCTGTCGTTTTGTCGGTGGTGCAATAACTCCTTCTTTGGGCATGGAATCCGCAACTCCGTGTGGCTGTTTCCCTTCGTTGAAATATTTCACCTGCTTGGACTGGCTGTGCTGGGCGGTACGATCCTGGTTTTGAATTTGCGGCTCCTCGGAATCAGCTTTCGAGGCGAGCGCACTGCCGATCTAGCCAAGGATGTTCGGCCTTGGACACTTGGGAGCCTGCTGGTGATGCTGGTTTCGGGCTTTCTTTTGTTCTCAACCGAGGCCGTGAAGATGTACGGCAACTGGGCCTTCCGCTGGAAGATGATTTTTCTACTCTCGGCGATTCTGTTTACGTTCACGATTTACCGAAAGGTGGTCACCTCCGATGAATCGCGCATCGCCCCGGTGTGGCGCGTTGCGGTGGCGCTCGTCTCACTCGTGCTTTGGACCGGCGTAGGGCTGGGCGGGCGCGCGATCGGCTACGTGACAACGTCGGCGAGCTCGGTGAGCGCTTCGGCTCCGTAAATGTGTCTGCTGCACATTGTCGAGGGAATCCCCGAAGCGCTTCCTCTGAACCCCATCGCGCGATGGGAATGGGTGTTTCCTGTCGTAGAGGCGATCCACATCTGCGGATTCACCTTGCTCGTAGGGTCGATTGCGATTCTCGATCTGCGCCTGCTGGGCATCGGCTTGCGGAACCAGCCTGTTTCGCGGCTTGCGAAAGAGCTCTCGCCGTGGATTTGGGCCGGGATCGCGGTGCAGCTCACGACCGGACCCTACCTTTTTTCAGGCGATCCACACGAGTACGTCCAAATCGCCGCATTCCGGAACAAAATGCTGTTTCTTTTGTTGGCGCTCCTGTTTCACTTTACGGTGATTCGTAAGGCGACCACGCCGGAAGCCGATCTCTCGCCGCTGGGATGGAGAAGACTGGCCGCCTTCGTCTCGCTGGGTCTATGGTTTTTAGTACTGTTGGCCGGCCTATGGATCGGCAATTTGTAGCCGAAGCGCGGCCGACGCGGAAGCAACAAGAGGTAGGCCGATGGGTTTCATGAGCTTTTGT
>Ga0187783_10000215_pt1 | contig 43864 bp, 36 predicted proteins | sample 1015_SJ02_MP02_2_FD_132471 | JGI IMG/M metagenome (GOLD analysis project Ga0187783, IMG submission 132471) | Tropical peat soil microbial communities from peatlands in Department of Meta, Colombia - 1015_SJ02_MP02_20_MG | ecosystem: Environmental > Terrestrial > Soil > Wetlands > Peat | place... | reverse complement strand
CGTGATTGGTTTCTCGGCGGTGTTTATCACCATGGGGGCCACGGCCAGCGCGGTCGGTGCGTTTTTGCTGAGAAATCGAAATCTGCTCGCTCCCATCGCCGGCGCATTGATTATTCTTTTCGGACTGCACTTAATTGGCTGGCTGGTGAAAATCTCGGTCCGCGTGGGCCTGGTCGTTGGAATCGTCCTTGTCGTGATGGGGCTCATTCTGAGCCTACAGACGGAATCCCACTTCGTTCTCAAGCCGGTGCAATTCTATGCAGCCGCCTTGATCTTCCTGTTCGGGCCTTCTTTGACGCGGTGGCTAAACCGCGATGTGCACCTACGCAACGTGGGTGGAAATCAGCCGGGTATGGTCAGTGGATTCTTGCTGGGATTTGCCTTTGCGCTCGGATGGACGCCATGCATCGGGCCCATCCTGACCAGCGTGCTGGCGATCGCTGCGATGCGCGAAAAAGTTACCGAAGGCGTTGTGTTACTGATGTTCTACTCAGCGGGCCTGGCCATTCCCTTTCTGCTGACCGCGGTGGGTATTGGTCGTTTCCTCAAGTTCTACCAAAAGTTCCGCAGGCATCTTCACACGGTGGAGGTCTCGAGCGGTGTTCTCCTACTGGCGATCGGCGCGCTGATTTTTGTGAACGGGTTGACATACCTCTCTGGGACGTTAGGACGTCTTAACCCGGAGAACCTCCTGGGTAGCATGAGAGGCCACGCCCCGGTTGGCGACGTCGTCGCTAGCTCCCCCTCCCACGTGGCGTTGCTAGACGAGCCCGACGTTACCTTCAAGAATTTGCAGGGTGGCGAGGTTCCTCTGGCGAGCCTCAAGGGCAAGGTTGTTCTCCTGAATTTCTGGGCTACTTGGTGCGAGCCCTGCCGCAGTGAAATCCCTGTGCTGATTGGTCTACAGGACAAGTACAGCGGCCGAGGTTTTACCATGCTGGGTGCCTCGATGGACGAGGATGGGGAGAAGGCGGTCGATCCTTTCGTTCATACGACCGAGTTCAACGTCGCCGGCCAGCAGCGAATCATGGATTATCCGATCGTGCTAGGCACCGACGCTATTGCCGACAAATTCGGCGGTCTGCTCGGCATGCCCACCAGCTATCTGATTTCGCGCGACGGTAAAATCGTTAAGAAATATATCGGTGTCGTGAACGAAGTTCAGATCATCCAGGACGTCGAGAGCCAGCTATGACCACAGCCTGGGGATCGCTCACAGCCCTGGTCGTATTTCTCACGTCGATGGGAACTCAGGTTGGGATTCGGGCGCAGGAGGCTACGCCACAAAGCCCGGCATCGGTGGTAAAGACAAAAGTGTACGCATCGCTGGATCCTGTGCCCCGCGGCAAGGAGTTTCAAGTCGCCGTGGTGGTCGAAATCGCCAGCGGCTACCATATGAACTCACATAAGCCGCTCGATTCCTATCTGATCCCCACCACGCTTACTCCTCAGCTGCCCGCGGGCTTGACGCTAGTCGACACGATCTATCCGGCCGGCAAGAACCTCAAATTTCCCTTCTCTCCGGACAAGCCGCTCAACGTGTACACCGAAAGCGTGACGCTGCGAATGCGCCTTACGGCCGGGGAAAGCGCAGCCTTGGGCCAAACCTCCGTTCCGATGACCTTGCGCTACCAGGCCTGCAACAATTCGGCCTGCCTACCGCCGGTGAAGGTTCCCGTGACCGCTGAGATCAAAGTGGCCGCGGCGGGCACAAGCACTCGCGCCGAACATCCTGAGATCTTCTCCGCTTCGTCGAAATAAATCGTCTTTCCAAATCAGTTCGCTTTTTTGTGAACCGTGGACCTGAGGCGTTTGCTAGCGGTTTGCGACCGCTGGTACGGCGTGGCGGAGTCGCTTGACAACTCGGTCGCGACCGAGCACGACCATGGTATCAAACAGCGGTGGGGCCACCGCGCGGCCCACAAGGGCTACGCGCGTAGCATTGATCAGAAGACCGGCCTTCACACCTTCGGCCGCAGCAAGACTACGCAAGGTCGTGTCACAGGCGTCGTGGTTCCATTCCGGAAGCGCCGCAAGGCGATCAGCGAGCTTTTCGAGCATCGCCGGCAGGCGCTCGTCCTTCCAGAATTTCTCACACGCTTCGGGGTCGTAGGTGAAATCATCGGTGAAAAAAGCGCGTGCCCAGACCGTAAAGTCGCCAAGCAGGCGCGTGCGCGGGCGAATCAAGTCCACCGCACGTCGAAACCAGGCGCGGTCCTGGCTGGCCTGGGAGTGATCCCACAGGCCGGCGCGCTTCAGCTCTGCTTCGACATACGGCAGTAACTCCTCCACCGGCGGCTTCTGCAGATATTGCGTATTGAACCATTCGAGCTTAGCGCGATCGAAGATCGCGTTCGTGCGACTTACGCCGGCAAGCGAGAATCGCTCGATAATCTCGGGGGTGCGCAGAAACTCCGAATCATCGCCAGGCGACCACCCCAGCAGCGCCAGAAAGTTTCGAAACGCCTCGGGAAGGAATCCTTCTTCGCTATACGAAGTGACACTGGTAGCGCCATGGCGCTTGGAGAGGCGCGTGCGATCCGGGCCCAGGATCAGAGGGACATGAGCGAAAACCGGCGGGGTCGCTTCGAGAGCCTGGTAGATCATCGTCTGCTTTGGCGTGTTGGAAAGGTGATCCGCACCGCGGATGACGTGCGTGATGCGCATGTCGATGTCATCCACCACCACACTCAACTGATAGGTGGGAAGTCCATTTGAGCGCAGCAGGACGAAATCCTCGATCTCGGCATTGGGCAGTTCGCGTGGACCAAAGACAGCGTCCTCAAACCGTGTGGTGCCCGTCGTTGGGACATGAAAGCGGATGGCCGGTGTGATCGCTTCACGTTCGCGTCCGGCGCGCTCGGAATCGCTCAGATGCCGACAGGCACACCGAGCTGCTTTCGCTGCCTTCGGGCCCTCCTCATCGCCTTCACCGCCTTGCTCTTGCGAATCGATACCACTCCAGGTAGTGGCCTTGCAGTAGCAGGGAAAGGCGTGGCCGCCTCTAAGCAGGCGGTCTGCCGCTTCTCGATAAAGGGAAAGGCGCCGCGATTGAAAGAACGGTCCTTCGTCCCACTCGATTCCCAGCCACTGCAAGCCCTGGAGAATTCCTTCGACAAGCTCGGGACGATTGCGCTCTATGTCGGTGTCCTCAATGCGCAGCAGCAGGCTACCGCCTTCATGCCGAGCAAAAAGCCAGTTAAAAAGCGCGGTTCGCGCACCACCGACGTGCAGATAACCGGTTGGTGAAGGCGCAAAGCGAACGCGAGGCTTTTCCATCGAGTTTTTTCCCTTCGCAGCACTCATCTTAGCGAAAGGCGAAATCAAAATCGAGCGATCGGGGGTGCAACTGCATGAGCCGACACGATTTGGTACCCGCGTACTGTTGACTTGGGCGCGGCTGGGTCCGATGATGATCTAGCTTACCGCAGGGAGTTTCTCCAGGACCGCTCGAGAGGTTGACCTCCACGAAACTTGGGGCGTTGGACCCCAAAGACGAGCACCGATTTTCTGCTATTCTCTGGCGACATGCCCCAAGACATGGATAGGGAGCTTTGAGTTGGTAAGCCATTCTGCTTCCGTCATAAGCTTTCAGGTTAGCACATTCTTGCTGGCGGCTTTTTTCTTCTCCCTGTACGGTCGGAAGCGTCAATCCTATCTGCTTGCCTGGTCGATCGCCTGGCTGCTGATGTGCTTGTCTTTCGTGGTCCGCAACGGCGTGCCGTTGGTTCCGGCCGGCCCGCTTCGCCTCTGGTACCGCACCCTGGATGAGTGGCTGATCGCGCTTTCCGCCTTAGCCTTTTATTGTGCGGCGCGGCTGTACGTGCGGTTGTCGATTCCGGTGCGGACGGTGGCCGCGGCCGGGGTCCTTTTGGCCGTTTGGTCCGGGCTGCACGTGCACGGGGTCACCAGCGTCACCGTAGGTCTGGGAGTCGGGCTCATCTATTTTGTCGTGGGGTGGACGTTTTGGAACGAAGGGCACAGGCAAGAAGCTCGCGCCGACGTGCTGATGGGCCTCACGTTTTTCGTCTGGGGCAGCTTCAACCTTTTCCTCGTAGTGCAGCCCCGGCTCAATCTTTTCTCCGGAGCTGACTTGGTTCCGGCGCTGCAGCTGCCGGAGATGTTCGCCTGCGTGCTGATGGTGATGTCGGTGTACGAAGAGGAGCGGCGGCGTGTGGAGCGAAACATGCTGGCGCTGTCGAGCTTGAACCTGGTGACGTCGGGTTTCGTGGGCGGCGAGATTGAGCAGATGCTATCGCAGGCGCTCGAGCGAGTTCTCAACGTCGTCCGTATTCCGGCCGGCGCCTTGTGCTTGTTGCAGGCGGACGGGAGCGGGCCGACATCGTTGATCGTGACAGGAATGAGCGACACCTTCCCTACCGCCATGCAGCGGTCGAATTTCGATGGGTACTTCATCAATCTGGTGGCCCGTCTCGGCGGGCTCGTCGTGTTTCGCGATTTGACGCGCCAGGCGAGCTGGGAAGCGCTCGAGAAGGAGGAGTCGTTTCGGCAGGTGCGGCAGATTCTTCTCTCTCAGAAACTGCGCACGGTTGTGGGCATTAGCCTGCAGGCGAAGGAGCGAGTTTCCGGCGTGCTGCTTCTCGGGACACCGGATAATCGCAGCTTCACGCCGGCCGAGCGACGGTTGCTACTGGCCCTGGGCCAGCAGATCGGTATGGCCGTTGAAAACAGCTACCTGATCCAGCAAACCTCCCGGCGCACCGAAGAGCTCCATGTGCTCAATGAAATCGGCCGTGTTTTGAGCTCGACGCTCGATCTGGACACGCTGCTCGAGCGCGTCTATGCGGAAATGCGCCGCGGAATCGACGTGGACAGTTTCTTCATCGCCTTCTATCAGCCAAAATCCGGCGAGGTCCGATTCGAAATCGAGGTGACCGACGGTGAGCGGCTTCCGAAACGCACGCGCCCGGCGGGCAATCACATGGTGGAGTACATCGTTGGTTCGGCTCTGCCGCTTCTGATTCGTGAGCATTACCAGGAGGAAACGGCACGCCTGGGATTCCAGCCTCTGCGGTCGGTTGGCTCGATCTGTGCCGTTCCGTTGGTTCTCTACGACCATCCGGTCGGTGTGATGGCTGTGCACAACGCGCGAGAGCGAGCTTTCGATCAGGGGCACGTGGAGTTTCTCCGCGTGCTAGCCAGTGAAGCCGTCATCGCCATTGAGAACGCCCGACTCTTTGCGGCAGAGCAGAAAAAGGCGCGCCAGCTCACATTGATCAACAATGTTTCAAGCCATGCCATCACGACGCTGGATCCCAGCGAGATGCTGGCCAAGATCACCGCAGAAATGGGGAAGGATCTCGGATACGATCACATTGGGATCGCCATCCTTGACTATTCCACAAAGGAACTTGTGATCAAGGCCGTAGCGGGCAAGTGCCGCGAAGCCGTCGGCCGTCGGATTCTCCTCGGTGAAGGTTTGGTCGGTCAGGTAGCGCGCAGCGGGCAGATAAGCATCGTTCGCCAGGCAAGCGCGTCCACGCTGCGGCTGCTGCTTGACAGTTCGGCGGCTGGAGCGGCGCTCCCGGTAACGTACGGTGAACAGTTTCTGGGCGTTCTGTACGTCGAATCTGCGGAGCCCTTCGATTTCCCTCAGCAAGATGTCCTGTTGCTGCGAACGCTGGCCGATCTATTCGCCGGCGCCCTCCACAATGCCTTGACATTCCAGAAGGCCCAAGAGCAGGCCATCACCGATGGGCTGACGGGTGTTAAGACGCACCGCTTCCTGATGGAAGCGCTCTCTTCGGAGTGGAAGCGGTCGACCCGCGCGAACCGGCCTCTGGCGCTGGTCCTGATGGATCTAGACCACTTCAAATTCGTAAACGACTTTTACGGTCACCTCGAAGGTGATGTTGTCTTGCAGCGCGTGGGTCATATCCTCGAGCAGAACTGCCGCCGCTCGGATGTGGTGGCCCGCTACGGCGGCGACGAATTCGTGATCCTCATGCCGGAAACGAGCGTCGAACAGGCCCGCCAGCTTGCCAACAAGCTGCGCGGGTGGATCGCTTCGGACCCACTCTTGCGGGATAAGAACATCACTGCCAGTTTCGGCATCGCTGCGTTTCCCGTGCATGGTGCGACGCCCCAGGAACTTATTCAGGTCGCCGATTCATCGATGTATCTCTCCAAGCATCAGGGTGGCAACTCGGTGTCCAGCGCCGAGCAAGGTGATTTGAGCGAGCGTAAGCGCTGGAAGAAGGACGTTCTCGAGGCCTATCTCGGCGTCACGCTGAAGCGCCTGTTCGCAACGGGCCCCGAAGCCTTTGAGGAGATTTACCGTCGCCTGGAGCAGTTCACGCGCTCACTCTACGAACAGGGCTCGGATGTTTCCGGAGATGCCTTGCCGCCCGTCGTGGTCGAAACGGTCACTTCACTGGCCTTTGCCATCGATGCCAAGGACCACTACACGCAGGGACATTCGCAGAAGGTTTCCGCCTATTCGGTGATGATCGCGCAGGCACTCGGACTTTGTCAGGCCGACATCGAAGAGATTCGTCTTGCCGGACTGCTGCATGACATCGGAAAGGTGGGCATTCCGGAGGCCATTCTCAACAAATCCGGGCCGCTGGATGCCGACGAGTGGGAAACGATGAAGACGCATACCGACTTGGGCGCGCGAATTCTCGAGCCGCTTCGACCCATGGTCCGCATTCGCGAGATGGTCCGCCACCACCACGAGTTCTTCGACGGATCCGGCTACCCGAAGCACCTGGAAGGCGAGCACATTCCCCATGGCGCACGCGTGATCGCTGTCGCCGACGCCTACGACACGATCACCTCCGAGCGCACCTACAAAAAAGCTCGGACGCCGGAGGACGCCTTTGCCGAATTGGAGCGCTGCGCAGCCAACCAGTTCGATCCGGAAATCGTTCGCGTCTTCGTCGACACCATGCGCCGCGCCCCTCGACCGACCGTCGAAGCGGGCGCCGAGGTCTCGCTACGCTCGGGCAGCGAGACCAGCTAGCTTTTCCTCCCGCCATTGGCCTCTGCTGCTTCCAGCGTTACCCTTGGCCCCCAATCCATATCCCCACCGCAAACACCAGCAATCCTCCCACAATCACCTGCAGCGCCGAGGAAAGAAGCGGTGTGTCCATGTAACGATGCCGCACGTAGCTGATGACCGCGAGTTCGACGGCTACCACGAAGACTGCCACGACAAATGCCAGGTGAAAACTCGAGATTAGGAACGGCAGCGTATGCCCCAAGCCCCCAGCCGTGGTCATTAGACCGGTGACCGATCCGCGAATGATAGGTCGGCCACGTCCGGTGAGCGAGCCATCGTCGGAGAGCGCTTCGGCAAAAGCCATCGAAATCCCTGCGCCCACCGATGCCGCCAGGCCCACTAAGAACGCATCCCAGCTCTTGTGGGTGGCGAAAGCGGCTGCAAAGATCGGCGCGAGCGTCGAGACCGACCCGTCCATCAGTCCCGCCAGGCCTGGCTGGACTACCTGGAGCATGAACATGCGGCGGCTGGATCGATCCTCCTCCGCACGCTCGCCCGAAGCTGCCTGCTCCTGCTTTAGCGTTTCTGCGAAGTCAAAGTGCTGGCGCTCCACCTCGGCCAGATCTCCCAGCAGTTGTCGCGTCGAAGCATCGGATGTTTGTTCCATAGCCCGCTGATAGAAGCGCAGCGTTTCCGCCTCCATGATTTCTACTTGCTTGCGAACGACGTTGATGCCGAGGGGGCGCACCAGCCAAACCGGCCGCCGCTCGAGAAACCCCTTCACATCCGTGCGACGGATCAAGGGAATGTGGTCGCCAAAGCGCTGGCGATACATCTCAATCAACCTTTGCCGGTGGCGCGATTCTTCCGCCTCCATTTCTGCGAAACTCTTGGCCGTGGCAGGATAGGTTTCTCGCAATCCCTCCGCGAAATCGCCGTACACGCGGCTATCTTCCTCCTCGAGTTGAATTGCCAGCGCCAGGATTTCGCGCTCGCTAAGCTTGCGGAAGCTCTTCTTGGCCATACGCGACGCTCCTTACTGCGCGCTTCTGCTTGGCATTACACCGGGGGGGCTTTTGAGCACCGACGACGGGCCCGAGCTGGCCATCGGTGAACGGAAGGATTATAGTGTGCCGCAATGAAAGGATGAAGACTATGAAGTTACTCCATTGGACGCGAAGATTCTCCCGCCGCGGTTTTCTGGCTCGCGGGGTGGCGGCTGTGGCCGCGGTTGCCACACGTGGCGGGCGAGTCGTTGCCGAAACCGCTGCGCCCGGGAACCTTACGGCCGAAGAAGTGCGCACGCTTAGGAAATTTACGCGCGACCTGTTCCCGCATGATCGCCTCCATGACTCCTTCTATGAGCGAGCCGTCAAGCCTCTTCTGGAAGAGGCGGCGAACGACGGAGCCACCCGGCAGGTGCTGGTCTTGGGAGTCGGCCGACTCAATCAATGGGCTCACCAGCTTGCCAGCAAAGCCTATGCGGATGTGGAGGACGAAGAAAAGCGTGTCGCTATCGTCAAGCGTATCGAAGTCGATCAGTCGGCGTCGGCCGAATTCTTTCACAAAGTGTATAGCACCACGATCGTGTCGCTCTACAACCAGCCGGAGGTTTGGCCGCTGTTTGGCTATGAAGGTCCGTCCTCGGCCAAAGGCGGCTACCTCCATCGCGGGTTCAACGATCTCAACTGGTTATGAGCACCCTATGCCGGCAAAATTCGACCTAAGCGATTCCTCTGTGGTTGTCATCATCGGTTCCGGTGCGGGCGGCGGGACGCTCGCAAACGAGCTCGCCCAAAGGGGGATTTCCTCGGTCGTGCTCGAAGCAGGAAAACGCATCGAAATCACTGATTTTAAAAACGACGAGGACGCCATGTTCGGCCTTTTCACCTGGCTCGACCCGCGCACCGCGTCCGGCTCGTGGTACGTGGCCCAGACCTCTCCTGATCTGCCGGCCTGGATTTGCAAGCTCGTCGGTGGCACGACGGTGCATTGGGGAGCCTGCGCCTTGCGTTTTCAGGAGCACGAGTTCAAGACCCGCACCCGCTACGGCGTCATCGCCGGCGCCAACCTGCTGGATTGGCCCATCGACCTGAAGGAGATGGAGCCGTACTACGATCGCGCCGAGCTGAAAATGGGCGTGACGGGCACGCATGGCATCCCGCGCCTCCCCGTCAGCAATCACGGCAAGGTGCTCTTCGCCGGGGCAAAGAAGATGGGCTACACGCAATTCATGACCACGAACATGGCGATCAACTCGGTGCCCCGCGATGGTCGCGCTTCCTGCCAGCAGGCGGGTTTCTGCATTCAGGGTTGCACTTTCGGCGCTAAGTGGTCGACGCTTTACACCGAAATTCCCAGGGCCGAGGCGACCGGCAAGACCGAAGTCCGCCCCGAGTCCCAGGTTTTGCACATCGCGCACGATCCTTCCGGCAAAATAACCGGAGTTGTTTACGCCGATCGCATGGGCACAATCCATCGTCAGAAGGCGCGCTTGGTCGCGGTGGCGGGAAACGCCATCGAGACTCCGCGTCTTTTGCTGAACTCCTCATCGAGCATGTTTCCGCAAGGTCTGGCGAACTCGTCGGGTGAGCTTGGCAAGAATTATATGCGCCACATGACGTCAACCGTGTTCGCGATTTTCGACCAGCCGGTCCACATGTATCGGGGCACGGCGCAGTCGGGAATCGTGATGGACGAAGCGCTCCTGGACACTCGGCGTGGATTTGTCGGCGGCTACCAAATGGAGCTACTTCCGCAGGGACTGCCCAGCTTCGCGCAGAATATCGTGCCCAACGCGTGGGGCCGAGACCGCGCTTCGATCATCGATAACTACGTGAACATTGCCGGCGTGTGGTTGATCGGCGAAGATCTGGCGCGCGATACAAATCGCGTGACGCTCCATCCGAGCCGCAAGGATCAATACGGCATGGCGATTCCCAACGTTCACTCCGACGACCACCCCAACGATCTTGCCATGCAAAGGCACGCATTCGGGCAGGCCGATGCGCTCTATCAATCCATCGGTGCGAAAAGGACTGTACACCACCTGGCCTTTCCTTCCACCCACAACATGGGAACAGCTCGCATGTCCGAGAATCCGCGTGACGGGGTCGTTAATCGCTGGGGGCAATCGCACGACATCAAGAACCTATTTGTGTCCGATGGGAGCCAGTTCACATCGAGCGGCGGTGAAAATCCCACCCTGACGATTGTCGCCTTGGCCATTCGCCAGGCCGAGTACATCGCCGACCAGATGTCTCGTTCCGCACTCTAGGTGAAGTGTTTACGAGTCTCTCTTGGGCGCTTTGGGCATGTAGGGCGCGATGCGGACGGCCAGTGGCTCGGCAGGATCTTCCCCCACGAACCGCTGCACTTCCCGTCCGTTGCTATCCATCAGGATGAAAGTCGGATAGGCCTGCACGCCGTATTGACGAGAGGTCTGGCCCCCTGGATCAAACTGCACTTCCCAGTTCATCCCGCTCTCGGCGGCGAAGTGGCGGCCGGCGTTCTCGTTTTTGTCCTCGTTGACGCTGATCACTTCAAGCTGATCGCTTCCGTAGGTTCTTTGCAGCGCTTTCAGGTCCGGCAGCGATTCACGGCATGGCCCGCACCACGACGCCCAGAAGTCCAGCAGCGTCATTTTCCCAGGCGCGCCACCGCCCCGGCGATCCGTGTTGCTTCCCACCACGCTGATCCCACCGCCGGTTCGGGGCAAATTCTCGTCGTCGATCACCTTCGTTGCTTTGGGGGCATGCTCTTTGTTAGCGCGTACCATCCGTGCCAGATCGCCGAGCGACATCGATTCGCCCGTCTCGGTCGGGGCGCTCTGCGGTGCTGCGAGCGATACAGCTTGGCCTTGGGAACCTGTAGGCAGCCCCATTAAGACGGTCCCCGCGAAGAAACCAACCACAGCGAGCCGGATCGACTGGATGGGCACGACCGCCTCCTGAACACTGGGAGCCTGCCGTCAGCTTGCCGGCGCAGAGCGAAGCTGCCAATGGTACCGGGGTTACATGTGCCCTGACGGTCGCGAGGGTCGCTCGCGGCCAGCGGCTCCGAGCCGTATTTATGCGGAATGAACCGAAAAGTCAGTACGTAACTGCATTCTCTTGAATCCTCTGATGGGAAAGAAGATAGCGGGTTCGGCCGTGCGATTGACACCGCCCTTCCGCCGATGCTACCGTTCTTCCCCGTCAATCCCTACCTCACGCCGAGGTGACTCTATGTCATACAAGCTAATCGTGAATGGCAGCCCGGTAACCGTCGATGTTCCTCCGGACACGCCCTTGCTCTGGGTTATCCGCGACATCCTCGATTTGAAAGGCACGAAGTACGGTTGCGGAATGGCTCTGTGCGGCTGCTGCACCGTACACATCAACGGCGAAGCCACGCGCTCGTGTACGACGGCGATTTCAGCTGCCGCGGACCGGCACATCACAACGCTGGAGGGGCTATCTGAAGATGGCACCCATCCGGTGCAGATGGCGTGGCAGGAAATCGATGTGCCGCAATGCGGCTATTGTCAAGCAGGCCAGATGATGTCTGCCTCGGCCTTGCTCGCCAAGAATCCTCATCCGACCGACGCTGAGATTGATGCAGCGATGGACGGCAACATCTGTCGCTGCGGCACGTACCTTCGCATCCGTCAAGCCGTTCACAAGGCCGCGTCGATCGCCGCAAGCCGGCCGAAGCAAACTGCTGCAGCCGGGGTCTAGCGCGCTCGGCAAGTAAGGAGGAAGTCTCATGGAAAGCACACTGGTTAGCCGTCGATCGTTTCTCCGCGCGACTGCCCTGGCTGGCGGCGGCATGCTGTTGGCCTGCTACGTCGAACCGATTTCCGAGGCCCTTGCCCAGGGGCCCCCGGGCCCGCCAGCTCCGCTGCTTCCCATATCGTTTATCCGCATTATGCCCGATGGAATTGTGACGCTCATTGCTAAGAACCCCGAAATTGGCCAGGGTGTTAAGACCATGCTGCCGATGTTGATTGCTGAAGAGCTCGATGTTGACTGGAAGGACGTGCGCATCGAGCAAGGCGACTACAACCCGGTGAAGTATGGCGTGCAGGTCGCAGGTGGCAGCACCTCGACTCCGACCAACTGGGAGCCGCTGCGTCAGGTGGGCGCCGGCGGCCGCGCCATGCTGATCGCCGCCGCCGCCGAGACGTGGGGTGTTCCCGAATCGGAGTGCTCAACCTCGCCCAGTCGCGTGCACCACGATCCTACCGGCCGCACGTTCACGTACGGCGAGCTTGCGACCAAAGCTGCTTCGGTTCCGCCGCCCAATCCAAAGACTCTCAAGATGAAAGATCCGAAACAGTATCGGATTATCGGCAAGACAACCGCCAATCCTGACATCGTAAAGATCGTCACCGGTCGACCAGTGTTCGGGATCGACTTCACGACGGCGGGGATGCTTTACGCCAATTTCGAGAAGTGTCCGGTTTTCGGGGGCAAAGTCGCCAGCGCGAATCTCGACGAAATTAAAGCACTGCCCGGAGTTCGGCACGCCTTCGTGGTTGAGCCAACCGGTGATCCGAGCGCACTGGTGGGAGGCGTTGCCATTGTCGCCGACAGTTGGTATCAAGCACGCAATGCGCGCGATAAGCTCAAGGTCAGTTGGGATGAAGGTCCGATGGCTACGCAGAGCAGCGAAGGCTACGCCACGAGCGCCACCGAAATTTCCAAGAAGGAGCCTCAGCAGACGCTGCGCAAAGACGGCGACGCCGACGCAGCTTTCTCCCGCTGCGCACACGTGGTCGAAGCTGCTTACTTCTATCCCTTCCTATCGCACGTGCCACTGGAACCTCAGAACTGCTCGGCTTATTTCAAGGATGGCAAGCTCGAGGTGTGGGCTCCCAGCCAGACGCCGGCCCGCGGCGTGCAACAGACTGCCAAAGCTCTGGGCATCGCCGAGAGCGACATCACGCTTCACCTCACGCGCATGGGCGGCGGCTTCGGTCGGCGCCTCACCGACGACTACATGGTTGAGGCTGCGTGGATCGCCAAGCAAGTCGGCGTTCCTGTGAAGCTGCTGTGGACGCGCGAACAAGACATGGCCCACGACTTTTATCGCCCTGCGGGGTTTCATTTCCTCAAGGCTGGCGTCGATTCCAATGGAAAGATCGTCGCCTGGCGCAATCACTTCGTTACCTTCGGCGAAAACGGCCGGTTTGCGCAGAGCGCGGGCCTTTCCGGCGAGGAATTTCCCTCGCGATTCATTCCGAATTTCTCGCAACTTGCGTCCATGATGCCGAGTGGTGTTCCCATGGGTGCGCTGCGCGCTCCGGGAAGCAATGCGATCGCGTTCGTGATGCAGTCGTTCCTCGACGAGCTTGCGCACGCAGCGGGCAAAGATCCAGTTCAGTTCCGTCTCGATTTGCTGGCCGCCACGCCCTTGCCGCCTGCCGCTCCACCGTCGGGAACACCGGTTGCCTTTGCGCCCGTGGCGTTTGACGCTGCCCGCATGCGGGACGTGCTCGCTCTGGTGGCCGAGCGCTCCGGTTGGGGCAAGCGCAAGCTAGCTGCGGGAAGTGCGATGGGCGTGGCCTTTCACTTCAGCCACCGCGGTTATTTTGCCGAGGTGGCCGAGATTCGTATCACCTCGAGCAAGGCCGTGAAAGTCAGCAAGGTATGGGTTGTCGGCGACATCGGTGGCCAAGTGATCAATCCTGGTGCTGCCCAGAACATCACGCAAGGTGCGGTGATCGAAGCCATGAGCCACGCCATGGGATATGAGATCACGATCGACCGAGGCCGTGCGGTACAGAGCAATTTCCATCAATATCCGCCCCTGCGCCTGACGCAGGCGCCCGCCGATATCGATGTCTACTTCTTGCGGACGAATAATTCGCCTACCGGCTTGGGCGAACCCGGCTTGCCGCCGATGATTCCGGCGATTACCAATGCGATCTTCACCGCCACAGGCCAGCGCGTTCGTTCGTTGCCGCTCGCAACCCAGGGATATCGCTGGGCCTAACGAACGCGTCAACACGGTGTGACCACTTCTCCCTACCTGCGGATCGCCGCCGAGGAAGCCTACGCACCCCCCGAGCTTTTTAAGCGCTATCGGCAGCTTCTCGAGGACGGTTCTCACAACGATCCGGGCTTTGAAAGCTTCATGCGGTTCTATCTCACAAACTCCGGCCCACGCTTGGTCGAAATTCGCGAGCAGATCCAGGACGTAGGCGCGCGTCGCCTTCGTGATATGGACGCAACGGGCATCGCCAAGCAGATTGTGTCCATTACCTCGCCGGGCGTTCAGGTGTTCGACGCTGCCACCGCCGTTGCGCTTGCTATTTCCTTCAACGATCAGCTTGCCGAGGCCATCGGCAGGCACCCTGACCGCTTCGCGGGCCTTGCCGCGATTGCGCCGCAAAATCCGGCCGCCGCCGCACAAGAGTTCGAGCGAGCCGTGAAATCGCTCGGTCTCAAAGGAGCGATCGTCAACTCCCACACCCGTGGCGAATATCTCGACGATCCCAAATTCTGGGAAATCTTCGAAGCCGCCGAATCGCTGGGCGCGCCCATCTATTTACATCCCAATGCGCCGTCGCCGCGAATGGTCGGCCCGTTCCTTGACCGCGGTCTTGATGGAGCCGTTTTCGGCTTCGCTGTAGAAACGAGCCTCCATGTCTTGCGAATCGTCGTGGCGGGTGTCTTCGACCGCTTTCCTCGCTTGCAGATGGTGATCGGCCATCTCGGTGAAGGGCTTCCCTATTGGCTTTTCCGCATCGATTTCATGCACCAACGTCTCGTCGCAAACCATCGCTACTTGACCGCGCCGAAGCTGAAACGAAAGCCGAGCGACTACTTGAAGGAGCATTTCCACATCACCACAAGCGGCATGGCCTGGCAGCCTCCCATTCTCTACGCGCTCGCCGTGCTGGGCGCTGACCGCGTACTCTATGCCATGGACTATCCCTACCAATTCGTTCCCGAAGAAGTGAAAGTCACCGACGATCTTCCGATCAGCGATTCCGACAAGAAGAAGTTCTATCAAACCAACGCGGAGAGGCTCTTTTCGCTGTAATCTTCCAGGATGATGGAGTGGCCCTTTGTGTTAGCTTGAAATTCGGGAGGTATTGGAATGGCGGAAACTCTCGGTTTCATCGGCTTGGGCAACATGGGTGAACCGATCGCCCGAAATCTTCTGGCGGCCGGATACGGGTTGCGGGTCTACAACCGTACCTCGTCAAAGGCCGCTCCTTTGCTTGCCAAAGGCGCGGTGGCCGCGGCAGGTGTGGCGGAGGTAGCGGCGGCGGGAGGAATCGTACTCACGATGCTTGCCGATGATCGCGCCCTCGAAGACCTTTGCCTTGCGCGAGGATCCTTTGTTGAAAAGCTGGGTACCGGTGGAATGCACATCTCGCTTAGCACCATCGCGCCTGCCACGGCACGTCGCCTTTCCGTCCATCACGCGAAACACCAGGTCGAATACCTCGCCTCACCCGTTTTTGGACGGCCCGAAGCAGCCGCCGAACGAAAACTTTGGATCTGCACATCCGGGCCTGCCCGGGCGCGTCGGCGTGCGCAGACAATCTTGGAGGCCATCGGCCAGAGCATCTTCGATTTTGGCGACGAGCCCGGCGCCGCCAATGTGGTCAAGCTCTGCGGCAACTTCCTGATCGCGTCCACCATTGAAGCGTTAGCCGAACTGATGGCCTTTGCGGCAAAGAGTGGCGTCGCGCAGAAAGCCGTGGCCGAGATGATGGGCAAGTTTTCCCCCCTGCATCGAATCTACGCAAATCTCATCGCCGAGCAGCAGTTTGAACCCGCTGGCTTCCGGCTCGCGCTCGGCCTCAAGGACATCAACCTGGTTCTCGAAACGGCTGCCGAGAGCACGACGCCGCTGCCGTTGGCCAGCTTGCTTCATGACCGGTGGCTGTCAGCCGTGGCAAGGGGCCGAGGAGACTTGGACTGGTCTGCCGTTGCGCTGGGCGTGGCCGAGGATGCCGGGCTAAAGCCGAGCGTGAGGACCGAGGTGGCCGAATGAAGGCTTGCTGGCTCGATTCGCCGGCGAAGGTCGAGACCAGTCCGCTCCATTTTGCCGACGCGCCCGACCCGAAACCAGGCCGAGGCGAAATCCGGGTGCGCGTCAGGATGTGCGGCGTTTGTCGCACCGATCTGCATGTGGTGGAAGGTGAACTGCCGCCGCGAAAATCTCCGGTGATTCCTGGGCATCAAGTCGTCGGCGTCGTCGAGGAGCTCGGCGAAGGCGCGCGACGATTCAAACCTGGCGCGCGTGTAGGGATGGCCTGGCTTCGTCGCACCGACCAATCCTGCCCATACTGTCGTGCGGGCATGGAAAATCTCTGCGATCATCCCGAATTTAACGGCTACACCGCAGACGGCGGCTATGCCGAATATGCTGTCGCGCCGGAGGATTTTGTGTATGCGATACCTGAAAATTTCTCCGACGGCGATGCTGCTCCACTGCTGTGCGCTGGGATCATCGGCTTTCGCTCGTTGCGGCTTTCCGGCATCAAGCGGGGCGGCCGCCTCGCATTCTACGGCTTTGGCGCCGCCGCGCACGTGGCCATCCAGGTAGCTCGGCACTGGGGAGTCGAGGTGTACGCCTGCACGCGAGGCAGGAGGCACCAGCAGTTAGCGCTTTCGCTTGGCGCGGTCTGGGCAGGGGAAGCCGCCGACGAGCCTCCCCAGAAACTCGATGCGGCGATTATCTTCGCACCCGCTGGGGAACTCGTGCCGCCGGCGCTCCAGGCTCTGAAGAAAGCAGGGGTTCTCGTGCTCGGCGGGATCCACATGAGCCCGATTCCGTCGATCGATTATGATCTGCTCTATCAAGAGCGCGTAGTTCGCAGTGTGGCCAACAATACGCGGAACGACGGCGAAGACTTCCTTCGTATCGCCGCGGAGATTCCCGTTCGTACGCAAGTGACGATTTTTCCGCTGGGCGAAGCCAATCGCGCCCTGCAGGACCTGAAGAGCGACCGAGTCAACGGCGCCGCTGTCCTGGACTGCAGAGAATGAAGATCATTTCTCTCAATGTCGGCCTCCCCCGTCGGATCTTTTATGGCGATCGCGAGGTCATGACAGGAATTTTCAAGTCGCCCGCGGACGGTCCTCGCATGCTCTACCGGCTCAATGTGGAGGGCGACCGTCAGGCCGACCTCAACGTTCACGGCGGAACAAACAAAGCGCTCTACGCCTACCCCTCAGAACACTATGCCTATTGGCGCCAGCAATTGCCCGAAGTGGATTTCACCTGGGGCCAATTCGGTGAAAATGTGACCACGGAGGGCCTGTGGGAACAAGATGTTTGGATCGGCGATGTCTACCGGATGGGACAGGCAGTCGTCAAAGTTACGCAGCCACGCATGCCGTGCTATAAGCTCGGGATTCGTTTTGGGCGCGACGACATGGTGAAACGCTTCCTCGTCAGCGGCCGTTCAGGGATTTATTTTTCCGTTGTGGAGCAGGGCCTTCTAGGCGGGGGGGACACGATTGAGAAGATCAGCACGCAATCGGACGGCATTTCTATCCGAGACGTCAACCGAGCCTATGCCCACTCCCGCGACAACCTTGAACTGGTTCGCAGGATTGTGGACGCCCGCATTCTTCCGTCTGGCCTGCAGCAGGATTTTGCCGACGAGCTCGCACGAATCGACTCCTGAGGCGTTTATTTCTTGTAGGTTTTCTGGAAGTTGTTGCGAGAGTTGATGACCGTAAATGTGGCATTGGGCTCAGCCAAGAGTTCGATGTAGTGTCCATCGTCACCCTCGTCCGTATTGGCGATGAACTGCTCAGCGACATTGTGGTCCTTGTCTGACATCACCGCGTAATGCAACTGCCACAAATCCTCGAGGCCTGGTGATTGGCGCACGATCTGCCAGGCCATCGGATGTCCGCCCTTGATCGCACCATTGTTCATGATCGCCACCCGCGGCCGGAGTGCTTCGACAATCTCGCGCGCGTTTGAGGAATCCCCGCTGCCCGGATGCGCGGTTCCGTGATGAGTGGTCAGGTAGACGTCGACCTGCCCGACCAGGTTGCGCGGGCAGACCAGGCCCAGTTCTCCCCGGGTTGTCAGGTCGCCCAGATCGATGAAACGGAATTGGCCGTAGGTAAGGAGCACACCGACCGAACGGGAATTTTCACTCAGATCGACAGGAGCCGAGGGCACAGTCGGGCAAAGTGGGTTCGGCTGACCGGCGCCCGGCAGCGGCATGGTGATTTCTGCGCCCGCTGACGTCAACACCTCGACTTGCATTCCTTTCAGCGGAAGCCTATCACCGGGCTTCAGGATCAAGCGCGGGGATTGCGCGATCACCCGTAGATAGGTCGCATAGTTGGCACTGGTTTCCTGGGTTGGCTCCATATTGGGTCCGTGGTCGGCAAATGTCGTGATCGGTATGCGGCTCGCCAGCTGGGAAATGCCGCCGGCGTGGTCGGAATGATAGTGCGTAAGGAGGACGTAGTCGATGTGGTCGATGCTCGCCGCTTTGGCGGCCGACAGAATGCGGTCCGCGTCGCGATGATTCGAATCGGGCCAGCCCGTGTCGATGAGCAGCGATTCGCCCTGCGGGTCGACAATTAAGGTGGATTGCCCGCCCTCCACATCGATGAAATAGATTTCGAGCGAGTTGGCAGCCCACAGCGCTGGTGCAATCAGCAGAAAGCCGATGAGGAACGATCGAACGCGTCGCATCGAAGTCTCGACCCCCGAACCCATCCAGGTGATTCGATACAGATTACAGCAAGGCCCATCTTCCGTCTCGGTGTTTCCCTTACTGGCAACCCGCATTGCGCCGCGCCAGGAACCTAAGCACAATTGGATGACCCTTGGGGAGGAGGGAGGGCGCGCGGATCCGACGCGCAGAAAGGACCGATGGTGACGGCCAACGACAAGATCGGAATTTTAACCGGCGGGGGCGACGTTCCCGGACTGAACCCGGTGATCAAGTCCGTTGTGTATGGATCGAGTGAAACCGGACGGCAAGTGATCGGACTCCGTAGAGGCTGGGAGGGTCTGGTTCACATGGTCGGCCCGGACGATCCAACCTACATCCGCGAACTCAACCGCGAGAACACACGCACGATCGACCGAAGTGGCGGCACCGTACTGCATACATCTCGGACCAACCCTCGCCGCGTCTCCGAAGCCAGCGTGCCGAAACATCTCTCCCCCAGCCAGGTCAAACAGCTCCCCTTCGACGGCAAGCACTATGACTTCACGTCGATCGTGATGGATAACTTGGAACGACTCGGGATTGGGTGTCTGGTCGCTATCGGAGGGGACGACACTTTGAGCTTTGCGTCGGTTCTTTCTACAGCTGGATTCCCAGTGATCGCAATACCAAAGACGATGGACAACGATGTGCAGGGAACCGAATATTGTATTGGCTTCTCAACGGCTGTCACGCGCGCGAAGCAATCGATCAGCCGTCAGCGCACCACCATCGGTTCGCACGAGCGGATCGGGATTTTTCGAATCTTTGGTCGGGATGCGGGTTTTACGGCCTTGTATACGGCCTATGTTACGTCGGAGCGCTGCCTCATACCCGAATTCCCGTTTGATCTCGACCGGCTCTCGAAATTGCTGATGGAGGACAAAGCCACTAACCCAAGCAACTACTCGCTGATCATTGTGTCGGAGGGAGCGATGTGGACGGGCGGCCAGGTGAGGGAGTATGGCGAAGCCGACGCCTACGGTCACCGCAAGAAGGCTGATATCGGACAGGCCCTGGCAGAGGAAGTGCATCGGCGTACAGGGGAGGAGACAATGGTCAGCGATCTAACCTACGACTTGCGCAGTGGCGAGCCGGACTCGATCGATCAGCTTGTGAGCATTAGTTTTGCCAATATCGCTGTGGACCTGATTCGCGATGGGGTTAGCGGAAAGATGATCGCGATCCGAAACGGCTGCTATGCCGAAGCGCCGCTGACCGATTTGACCCTCGGAGCCCGTAAGGTGAACGTCGCTAAGCTCTACAATACGGAGCGGTATAGGCCCAATTACCGATCAAAACTTGGAATGCCACTGCTCTTTAGCGGTTCCTGAGTTTGACTAGGTTTTTCAAACAGTCCGTTTTCAGCTATACTATGTTTTCCCCGCTGGCCTAGCGACGCGAATCTGCTGGGGATCGCGCAGACCGGCCAGCCCATAGGAGTCTTTCATGAAAGAAGGAATTCACCCGGACTACCATGCCGTCACGGTGCATTGTGCCTGCGGCAACACGTTTGAGACCCGTTCGACCTTCAAGGGTCCCATGATCCGCGTGGAAATCTGCTCGAATTGCCACCCCTTCTTCACTGGTAAGCAGAAGCTGGTGGATACGGCGGGGCGGGTCGAGCGGTTCCAGAAGAAGTACGCCGAGAAAGCCTCCGCCAAGAAGTAATCATCCCCGCGGGCGGTTTAAAGAGGGCGGCTCGGTGTAGAATGCGGAGAAGATGTCCACGCAATTGTCCTCTGGACCGGACGCGCCTACTAATTCGCTGGTCGAGATGGCCGCGCCACGCGTCACTTTGCGCAACGCGTTTGCTCACCCTTTTGACTCTGCGGTGGCAGCAGCACGGACCTGTTACTCCTCCCACCTGATCCGTCCCGAGGAGATCACCGAAAAGCAGCGGGTAACCATCGGTTTGGGGACCTACTTCGGTGGGCATCACACCGTTTATCAGCATGCTCACTTCGAATTTGGGCTGGAAAATGTGAGCCGGCAATTTGTCTGGTCGTTTCTGCATGCGCATCCGTTCTACAACTCCGAACAGCAGAGCCAGCGCTACGTGAGGCTCGACCGCGCGCAGGCCTATGTCCCGGCCGAGAGCCCGCGATTTGGCCCCGCCGAACGTGCGATCTACGAAAGGGCCATCGCGCGTCTATGGCAGCGCTATCGGGAGCTGACCCGCGTGCTCGAGCCGACAGCCCGCTTGATCCTTGACGATATCTGGCACGTAAGCGCCCAGTCGCACGCCAAACGCGTACAGAAAGTGGAGCGGCAATCGGAGAAGCGTGCCATCGAAGTGGCGCGGTACGTGCTCCCCGTCGCGGCGTTCACCACCATGGTTCACACCGTTTCGGGGATCGTGCTCCACCGGCTGTGGCGGATGTGCGCCGCCAGCGACACGCCGACCGAAGGGCGTTACGTGGTGGGTCAGATGGTCGCGCGAGTGCTCGAAATCGATCGCCAGTTTTTTGAACGTTTTGACAACGACCCGATCGAGAAGATTCCCGAACTCGAACAGTCTGGGCGTGACGGTGAAGCGTTTGCGCGGGAATTCGATGCCCGGCTCGCAGGGCGGACGTCGAAGCTGGTCGGCTACTCGCCGCAAGCGATCGGGGCGATCACCGAGGCGTACCGTGCCGTGATGGGCTTGACCGCGGCGGAATGTGGCGACCGAGAAGCGCTCGACCGGATGTTGAATCCCGCGCGCAATCGGTACCGCCGGGAGACACTGAACGTTGGCGTACACGCGCCGATGATGCGGCCTCTCGATCACGCCCATTTTACGTTTGCAAAGAAGGTCAGCCACACGGCCGATAGCCAAGACCAGCGGCACCGCATGGTGCCCGGGTCGCGTCCGCTGCTCACGCTCGCCGATACGCGCTCGCATGATTACGTCACGCCGATGCTCGTCCGCCAAAATCCCCGCGCGCTCGAAATTTTCGAGCAGGCGATGGCGGAGGCATGGGACGCAAAAAACGAACTGCTGGACCGCGGCGTTCCGAGCGAGTCGGCGCTGTATCTGCTGCCCAATGCAAAGGCGATTCGTCTGGTCGAATCCGGTTCACTTCTGCACCTGCTGCATAAGTGGACGATGCGGACCTGCTTCAACGCCCAGGAGGAGATTTATCAGGCTTCGATCGAGGAGGTCGAACAGGTGCGCGCCGCATTTCCCGAACTCGGCCGCTACATTGGTCCACCGTGCTTTCTGCGCGCGGGAATTTCCACTCCCATCTGCACGGAAGGCTCACACTTCTGCGGCGTGAAAGTGTGGCTACAGTTTCCTCAGATCGAGCGCCGGATCTAATCCTCCTCTGCACGCCGATAGGTCACAGCCTAGCTCCGCACCTGCGGGACCGCTTGGAGCAGGGCTTGGGTGTAGGGATGCTCGGGCGACCGCAAGACTTGATCGGCGGTGCCGCATTCGACAAAACGCCCACCCTGCATCACAGCAACGCGAGTGGCCAGCTGCGCGATGACGGGCAAACTGTGTGAAATCAGAATCAAGGTAAGCGAAAAATCGCGCCGCAATCGGTCGAGCAGCTCCAGAATTTGCGCGCCGACCGACACATCCAGCGCGGAAACCGGTTCGTCCGCAACGACCAGATCGGGCCTGAGAATCAGTGCGCGGGCGATTCCGACGCGCTGCCGCTGCCCACCCGAAAACTCGTGAGGATAACGCGCGATCGAATCGGTACCCAATCCTACGGCTTTCAACATCTCGAGGGTGCGCGTTTGGCGCTCTCGTCGCTTCAGGTGCGGTTCGTGAATAGCCACCGGCTCGCTGACAATCGCGGCGATGCGCATGCGTGCGTTAAGTGATGCAACCGGATCTTGAAAAACCATCTGAATGCGGCTCCGTAAAGTGCGAAGTTCTTCGCCCTGCGCTCTCAGCCAGTCGTGCCCATGAAAATGCATCTCGCCCGAGTCGGGCTTGATAAGGCGAACGATCATGCGCGCGAGCGTTGTCTTGCCAGATCCCGACTCGCCGACGATACCAAGCGTCTCGCCACGCCGAACTGAAAACGTGAGACCATCGACCACCCAGGTACGCCGGCGAGACCCGTTGCCGGGGCGTTGGCGCGCGCCACGGGGGGCCTCGAAGGACTTTCGCAAGTCCCGCACCTCTAAAAGCGGCTGCTCGCTCACAGTCAGATTTTCTCGCCCGCGATGAATAGCACCGTGTTTTCTATAACCAACTCGCGCTGCCCGTCGTTCTTGCCCGCCGGCACCCATCGAGGATGGAACCATGCGGAGTCGTCCGCCATCGATTCTTCAAGCAGGCGACGCACCTGCCGGTAACGCGGTTCGCTTGGGTTCGATCCGGCCACGAGCATCCAGTGGTCGAAAGGGAGCACGTGTGTTTCCACGTGCGTCTGCCGGACGCGCAACCCGTGTTGCCCGAAGTACGCTTCGAGCTCGTCGCGGGCGAGCGTGCGCGTGTGCGAGCGATCGCGGATGCGTTCGATGCGATTTTGCATCGCGGCTACGCCCGGATTTTCCGGCACGAAGATGTCGAGCACACCGACACGGCCGCCGCGGTTTACCACTCGCGCCATTTCATCGATCGCGCGGGCCGGATTCGGCATGTGGTGCAGGCTGTAGCTGGTCACTGCGAGGTCCAGCATGTCGTCGCCGAACGGCAAAGCCTCGGCATCGCCGAGCGCAAAAGCGAGATTTGCAAGCCGTTCCTCTGCCGCAAAGCGCCGGGCGCGGTCCAGTATCGCAGGCGTGAGATCTAATCCGCAGATCCAGCGCACGCGGCGAGCCAATCGCAGCGCCAGTGTGCCGGAACCGCACGCGATGTCGACGGCGCGATCCTCGGCCCTGGCCCCGACCATGTGTGCGAGCCGTTCCGCTTCCGGCACGCGGCTGGAGACAGCATAATCGCCGAAAACCTGAGCCGTCCGCGTGAACTGGTCGCGCACGAGATCCCTTTGTCGTGGGCGATTCTCCATTTCAAGGCACCAGAATACACCTCGCACGATGACCTTCGGCGGCGCCGCTCGCTCGAGCCAGGTCGGGCACACGCGCGTCACACCCTCGAACGCGCAGCGAGCAACGCGGGGCAAAAGCGCAGCCGGGCGGCAATGCCTCAAGCGCAGGCACCACGCCTGGAATCGGCTCCAGCTTTTGGCGTTGCAGCCGGGGCCGAGCACGCAGCAGGCCTTCGGTGTAGGGGTGACACGGATGCGAGAGGACTTCGCGGGCAGGACCCTGTTCGACAATGCGGCCAGCGTACATCACGGCAATGCGATCGGCGATTTGGTCGACCACCCCGAGGTCGTGAGTAATGAAGAGAAGCGAAAGCTTCAAGTCATGGCTGAGCGTTTGGAGCAGATCGAGAATCTGCTTCTGAACCGTGACGTCGAGTGCCGTGGTTGGCTCGTCCGCGATGAGCATGCCGGGGGCGGCGGCGAGCGCCATGGCGATCAGGGCTCGCTGGCGAAGACCTCCGGACAACTGATGAGGATACTGGCGCGCGCGGAGCGCCGGCTCGGGAATGGCGGCCCGATCGATGGCTTCAAGCGCCCTGCGCCCAATCTCGCTGCCATCCAGGTGCGGCTCGTGGATGCGGATGGCTTCCTCGATTTGCACTCCGACGCGGATGACTGGATTGAACGCCGTCATGGGCTCCTGAAAAATCATCGAAATCTCCCTGCCTCGCAGCGCACGCATCTCCGGGTCAGCTGCCGCGATAAGATTCCATCGATTTCCGTCGGAGTCATGTCGCGCCCGAGGATAGAGCCAGGCTTCGCCGTGACGGTGGGCGCCGGGAGGCTCAAGTCCCATGAGCGCGAGCGCCAACATGGTTTTTCCGGAGCCAGATTCGCCCACGATGCCGAGCGTCTCTCCTTCGCCCAATAGGAAGTCAACCTCGTTGACCGGCCGAACCCAGCCCACACGCGTCGGCAACTCAACGGTCAAGGCGCGAACATCGAGCTTCACAGTCATGCTGACATGATTATCGCAGTGTTTTGCCGTCTTCCGGCAGCTGTGGTTCTCAACCGCCAAAGATCGAAGGTATAATACGAACTTCGGACGTCACGGCAGCTCGTCAGCGGGCAAGGCCAGCTATGAAAAAGCCGAAAGAGACGAAGCGCTCCAGCGACAAAGCCGTGAAGGCCAGGACGGGTAAGGTATGGGCCGAATGGTTCCAAATTCTCGACCAGGCTGGTGCGAAGAAGTGGGCGCACAAGGATATTGCCGCCTATCTCTTTGCGAAGCAGAAAGTGTCCCCCTGGTGGAGCCAGATGGTGGCCGTCGGTTACGAACACGCCCGTGGGATTCGCCAGAAGTTTCAGAAGTGTGACGGCCAGTTCAGCGCGTCGGGCAGCCGCGTCGTGCTCGCACCGTTGGCCAAGGCGTATGCCGCCTGGACACAGGAAAAACTTCGCCAGCGCTGGCTACCAGGAACGAAGCTTGAGATTACCAGCGCCACACCTGGGAAATACGTTCGTGGAAAATGGGCGGGCACGTCCCGACTGAGCGTCGGTTTCTACCCCAAGGGTCCCGCGAAGACGCAAGTCGCCGTCGATCACGAGAAGCTCACGAGCTCCCAAGAATGCGCCAAGATGAAGTCCTATTGGTTTGCCGCGCTCAACCGCCTCGAGGCAACTCTGGCAGAGTAACTTCACCACGCCGTGACTACCGGCTTGATCAGTAATCGTTTGCGGAGGTCTCCAGGAATGCGCGGAGCTTGCGTGAGCGTGACGGGTGACGCAGCTTGCGCAAGGCCTTGGCTTCGATCTGACGAATGCGCTCGCGCGTAACGGCGAACGACTGCCCAACTTCCTCCAGCGTATGTTCGCTGCCATCGTCCAGACCGAACCGCATTTTGATGACCTTCTCTTCGCGCGGCGTGAGCGTCTTAAGCACCGAGGAGGTCTGTTCCTTGAGGCTCAGATTGATCACGGCGTCGGAGGGTGAAACGACGGCCTTGTCCTCGATGAAATCTCCCAGATGCGAGTCTTCCTCTTCACCGATCGGCGTCTCGAGCGAGATCGGCTCCTGCGCGATCTTCAAGATCTTTCGGACCTTGGCGACAGGAATATCCATCCGCTTGGCGATTTCTTCCGAGGTAGGCTCGCGGCCAAGCTCCTGGACAAGTTGCCGCTGCGTGCGGACCAGCTTGTTAATCGTCTCGATCATGTGGACCGGGATGCGGATGGTGCGTGCCTGGTCGGCGATGGCGCGCGTGATCGCCTGGCGGATCCACCAGGTGGCGTAGGTCGAAAATTTGTAGCCGCGGCGCCACTCGAACTTGTCCACCGCCTTCATCAAGCCGATGTTGCCTTCCTGAATCAGATCCAGGAACTGCAGTCCTCGGTTTGTGTATTTCTTTGCGATGGAAACGACGAGGCGAAGGTTCGCTTCAATCAGTTCTTTTTTGGCCTGCTCCGCCTCGGCCTCGCCCCGAAGAATCACCTGAAGCGCACGCTTGAGATCCTGACAGCTGACCTCGCTTGCCGTTTCGATGTCCGTCAGCTCCTGGCGGCGCGTACGCAAATCCTTGCGCGCCTCGGCCTGCACGTCGCCCTTGGACGCATCGACGCGGCGTTCCAGCTTGGCAACTTCCCGCTCCAGGAAATGTACACGTTCGACGGTCTGGTGAATCTTGTCGATGAGCCGCTTCTTTTCAAGAGGGTTGAAGTCGATCTCGCGGACGAGCTTTGACATCTCGACGCGAGTCCGCGCCACGGCGTACCGGCCGCGCAGATAAGACCGCCTCTTCGACCGCGGGACCCTTTCGAGCCGGGCCGCCAGCTTCATCGCTTGCAGGTAGAGTTTGGAGATTTTGTCAATCTGTTTGAGTGTTTCCCGGGTCTTCGCTTCAATCTTCTCTTCGGTGAGTTCCTCGTCATCGAACTGCACGATTTCCTTGATCGAGCGGGAGCCGTTGCGTAGATCGTCTCCTACTTTGAGAAGCTCCTTCAGAATCAAGGGAGCGCGCGTGATGGTTTTAAGCACGAGGAGTTGGCCCCGCTCAATACGCTTGGCGATGGCCACCTCACCTTCACGCGTCAGCAGTGGAACCGTACCCATTTCGCGCAAGTACATGCGAACCGGATCGTTGGTTTTCTCTAGGGTGCCCGGCGTGAGGTCTAGATCGCCGTCTTCCGACGTAACGTCTTCCTTCGCCTCGGATGTATCGGCCGAATCGGCAGCCGCCAGAGCGGCCTTCGCACTTGAGAGATCCTCGTAGACATCGATCCCATAGCGTTCGAAGGTTGACAGCAGGTCGTCAATTTCTTCCGAGGAGTGGACCTCGGCAGGTAGAATGTCATTCACCTCGTCATAGAGCAGGTAGCCCCGCTCCTTGCCCATGGCGACGAGTTGCCTTACCTGATCGTATTTTTCTTCGAGAGCCAGCGTCACGCTTTCTTCCCCCTATGGCACAAGCTATGGGCAACCAACTAAAACACGTACACACAGGGCCAGCATGAGACACTCCGGCCCTGTTCTAGACTAGGTATGTATGACCCGATGAGATGACCCCTTACCCCGTTCTTCGCTGCTCGCGCCCCGCATCTTTGCTATAAGATGCGCCCCGGCTGCTGCCCGTTTCACCAAAACCCAACAATTCTACGACAAGCTCAAAAAGGGCGTCAATAGATCCCGTTCGTTAAGTGCAAGCGGAGAGGGGATTTGTCGCTCCCTTTCGAACGATTCCGAATTGATTTTACATTCCGGTTGCGGCCGCATCGATTTCGTCGCCTCGATCGAAAACAATCAGAGGTTCACTCCCACCTCTTGGCGGTGTATAAGAGGCCTTCCTGGCATTGAATTTGGCACTTCAGCTTCAGAAATCACCGGGGGGGTGCGATGCGAATTCCCAGAGTCTTGTGCCTTGTTGCGGCGGTGGCAACGGTCGGAATCGCCGGGTACTCTCTCGCCGAGCGCAACCCCGCCGATGCCCCCCAAACGGCCACCGCTCCCATCGAAGTGGGTGCGAATGAGATCGGTGGCATCGTTTCGAGCAGCAAGGGACCGGAAGCCGGAGTGTGGGTCATCGCCGAGACGACGGACCTGCCCACACGCTATATCAAGGAAGTGGTCACCGACGACCGAGGGCGCTACCTAATTCCCGCTCTGCCGCGTGCCACCTACACGGTCTGGGCACGGGGCTACGGGTTGATGGATTCTCCCAAGGTGAAAACGGAACCTGGCAGGCAGGTCAATTTAACCCCGATCGTCGCACCCGATTCGAAAAGCGCCGCCCAGTATTATCCGGCTAACTATTGGTATGCGCTTTTAAACATTCCCGACAAAAGTGAATTTCCCGGGACCGGGCCCGCGGGAAACGGCATCTCGCCAGCCATCAAGGCGCAGGGCCAATGGGTTCATCTCGTCAAGACGGACAGTTGTGAATCATGCCATCAGCTCGGCAACCTTTACACGCGCACGATTCCATCGATGTTCAGCGATCTTGATCCGCCGCAGGCCTGGGCCCGCCGCGTACAGTCAGGACAGGCTGGCGCCATCATGATGGCCGGGCTAGGTCAATTGGGCGCAAAGCGCGCGACCGAGCTATTCGCCGATTGGACCACGCGGATCGCCCGCGGTGAGTCCCCTAGCGAAGCCCCCTCCCGACCACAAGGAATCGAGCGCAATGTGGTGATCACACAGTGGGACTGGGCCGACCCGAAAGCCTACCTACATGATGAAATTTCCACTGATAAGCGTCATCCGACGATCAATGCCAACGGATTGATTTACGGCTCGCCTGAGGAAAGCCGTGATTATTTGCCTGTGCTCGATCCGGTGCACAACACTATCAGCCAGGTAAAGGTTCCTTACCGCGATCCAGATACCCCGGGGCAGCCGAAGCCATTCCAACCGTCACCATTCTGGGGTGATGAAGCGATCTGGGACAGCCACACGACGGTTCACAATCCAATGTTCGATGAACACGGCCGCGTTTGGCTGACGGCACGAATCCGCGCGGTCAACAATCCGGCGTTCTGCAAGGCAGGATCGGACTTACCCTCGGCCAAGCTCACTTCGGTGGATCGGTCAGGGCGACAATTGGAGGTGTACGACCCTGCGACAAAGCAAATGTCAATGATCGACACCTGTTTCGGCACACATCACTTGCTGTTTGCCTTGGATACAAACGATACGTTGTGGACCAGCAGCGGCGGTGGTGGGGGCGTGGTGGGCTGGTTGAATACAAAAGTTTGGGACCAAACCCACGATGCGGAGAAGTCGCAAGGATGGACCGCGCTGGTGCTCGATACGAATGGGAACGGCAAACGGGACGCGTATAGCGATAGCGGAGGGAACGTCGCGACGACGCCGGGCGGCGAGAGTTTGGGCATATCTTCTGCTCTAAGTGCCGCTGCGGCCGACCCCACCAAGGACACCCGTCTCAACGCGGCATTTTATGGCATTGCCGTCGGCGCTGACGGAATCGTTTGGGGTACGGTGCTGGGCTTTCCGGGCGGCATCGTTCGTCTTAACCCCGGGCCGAATCCACCGGAGACGACTCTGGCGGAATATTACGAACTTCCTTGGAATGACCCCAAGGCTCCGGTCTGGGGGTACTCTCCCCGGGGGATGGACATTGACAGCAAGGGTGTGGTCTGGATTGCTCTGGCCAGCGGTCACTTGGCAAGCTTCGATCGGCGCAAATGCAAAGGCCCGCTGAATGGGCCGAAGGCCACCGGTCAGCAGTGCCCGGAGGGCTGGACGCTCTACCAGACGCCTGGCCCCAAATTTAAGAACGTAACCGACTCCGGCAGCGCCGATTCCCACTACTACGTCTGGGTCGACCAGTTCGGTACACTCGGTCTCGGCAGGGACACCCCGATGATCACGGGCAATTCCTCCGATTCTCTGCTTGCTCTGGTAAACGGAACCTTCGTGATCTTGCGAGTGCCTTATCCACTGGGATTCTTTGCGAAAGGAATGGACGGCCGGATTGACGACGCCTCTGCTGGTTGGCAAGGCAAAGGCGTTTGGACAACCTGGGGCACGCGTACGCCGTTTCACAGCGAGACGGGGAAAGGTACGAACCCCAAGGTCGTGCACTTCCAAATTCGACCCGACCCACTCGCCCACTAGTAGAGGAGTGTTTCGATCTTATTTCTTGCGGCTGGCTTCCAACGCCTCCCAAGTCGAGTCGGGCAGATTGGCTAAGTCATTGAATGCTCCTGCGCGGCCCGGCCAATCGGCGCCATCAATCACAACACATTCACCGTTGATGTAGCCGGCCTGTTCACTGACGAGAAAGACGGCGAGATTCGTGAACTCCTCCATCTGACCGAAACGCTTCATAGGTGTCTTGTTCTTAGCTTTTTCCTCCAGATCCTTCGATGGCAACAGGCGCGAAAAGGCACCCTCAGTTTGAAAAAGCCCAGGCGCGATCGCATTCACACGAATACGGTAGCGCGCCCACTCCACAGCGAGTGAGCGCGTCATGGCCAGAACGCCCGACTTAGCGCAGGCAGACGGCACGATGAAGCCCGAGCCGCAATTCGCGTCGGCGTAGGTGGTAACGATGTTGAGAATCGTTCCCGGTTGGCTGGCAGCGATCCACCGCCGCCCGACCGCGAGCGTGAAGTAGAAAGTCCCCTGCAGCACGATTCCCACGACCGCGTTGAAAGCGTTGGGAGAAAGCTTCTCCGTGCGCGCGATGAAATTCCCCGCCGCGTTATTCACCAGCGTGTCGATTCCGCCAAAAGGCCGCCCAAACTCTTTTTCCGCCGCTAGCAATGAGCCTTCAACAGCCGTAAAGTCGCGGACATCTGCAGAGAACCAAGCGGCGCGGCCTTGCTGGGCTTGAATGTCTCGAACGGTTTGCTTGAGCGGATCTTCGCGCCGCCCCACGAGAAATAGACTGGCGCCCAGTTCGGCAAACCGCAGGGCCATTGCCCGGCCAAGACCCGTGCCTCCACCCGTGATCAGAATCGTTCGGCCTTGGAGCAGATTGTTGCGGAACATGTGGTGGCTCCTCGAGGAAACGTTCCTCTGTTGGGCAACACTGTATCTCATCCGATGGGGACGTAGGCCAGACATTTACGCGTTTTGCTATCGCCGGGTTGCCAGAGCGTTGGTGGAGGAGATACCGTTAGCGGATCCACGAGACAGTTCTTGCTCTAGGAAGTTGCGGGCATTTCTAAGCAAGGAGGCCGCCAGTGGCCGACAGGTCCGATCCATACCAGCAGATCCGTTTGGCTGTTCGTGAGCTGTGCGCCCAGTTTCCTCCCCACTATTTTCGAGAGGTGGATGAGAGACGCGATTATCCGGAGCAGTTTGTGGCGGCTCTGACCCGCGCCGGCTGGCTCGCTGCCCTGATTCCTGAGGAATACGGTGGGAGTGGACTCGGCCTCACCGAAGCGTCCGTGATCCTGGAGGAGATCAACAAGTCGGGCGGGAATGCGAGTGCCTGCCATGGGCAAATGTACAACATGACCACACTGCTACGGCACGGGTCCGAGGCGCAGAAGCGCAGCTACTTGCCTAGGATTGCACGTGGTGAGCTGCGTTTGCAGGCGATGGCTGTCACCGAACCTACCGTTGGCACCGATACCACAAAGACCCGAACCACGGCTCAAAAGAAGGGCACCAGCTATCGAATCAATGGCCAGAAGGTGTGGACCTCCCGCGTGCAGCATTCCGACCTGATGGTATTGCTCGCCCGAACGACTCCCCTTGATGAGGTGAAGAAAAAATCCCAGGGTCTTTCGATTTTTTTGGTCGATATCAACAACGCTATGGAAAAAGGCATGACGGCTCGACCGATCCCGAATATGGTCAATCACGAAACGAATGAAGTCTTCTTCGACGATTTGGAAATCCCTGATCAGAATCTCATAGGTAAGGAAGGGGAGGGCTTTCGATACCTGTTCACAGGCCTTAACGCCGAGCGAGCCCTCATCGCCGCCGAATGCATTGGCGACGGCTATTGGTTTATCGACAAGGTGACGAAATACGTGAAGGAGCGAAGGGTCTTCGATCGTCCGGTCGGCCAGAATCAAGGGGTTCAATTTCCCATTGCTGAGGCCTACGTTCACTTAGAGGCCGCTAATCTCATGCGCTTCAAGGCGTGCTCGTTGTTTGATGCCCAGAAATCTTGCGGTGCAGAAGCGAATATGGCGTTGCTGCTGGCGGCAGCGGCTTCCTGGGAAGGAGCCAACGTCTGCTTGCAGTTCCATGGAGGTTTTGGGTTTGCTTCCGAGTACGACGTGGAACGGAAATTTCGGGAAGCGCGGTTGTACCAGGTCGCGCCCATTTCGACCAACTTGATTCTCTCCTATGTGGCCGAGCACGTCCTCGGGATGCCTCGTTCGTTTTGACTCTGCCGTGAGTGCGGCTCCGCCGTTTTCATGCTGCGTTTGCCCCTCTTGGCACGTTCAGCACAGACAATTTTTCCCTTCCGCCTCGAGGTTCGTCTACGCATAGACTACCGAGAGAGCACGATGCCGAGGTAAACGTGGCGAGTAAGCTGGCCTATGGGCTCCTCCTGGTTGGGATTTTGGCGAACCCTTCTCTAAGGGCACAGCAAACGCCATCGCTCGACCCCAGCAAGGCAACAGCTACCGTCCATTGTCAGGGAGAGCCTTACGTATCGGTAACGGCGGATGCCGAACAAGCCGTCCCCTTGCAAGTGGTCGCAACGCTGCATTGCGACGAACCGGTGTTGATTCTCTCCGATCCGCAGGGCTACACGGTGAAGGTGCGAACGGCAGGTGGAAAAATTGGGTATGTGACTCGCTTCCAGGTTACGATCGAGCCGTCCCAGCAGGTAGCAGCTCAAGTCAAAGCTTCTGTCGCCGAAACGGACGCCCAAGCGCAAGGCGGAGGAGGGCAGCCGGATCAACACAACAGCGACTCATCCAAATCTCGGATCTACGTGAGCGACAGCGAATCATGGCTGGCGTCGGGAGGCTTCGGCAATTCCAGCACGGTCGCGCCGGGAAATTTGTACGGCGGTTACAACCCTGAGATGGCGGATATTTACCAGGACTTTACTTCGGACTGCCCGACCGCGGTGGTCACGCAGCAGAAATCCAAGGCGGATTATGCGGTGTTATTTGACAAGCAAAGCAGTAAGAAGGGGCTGACTGGCCTAGGTGGCCTGGTGAAGGTGAACAAGGTGACGGTGCTGTCGAAAAACGGAGAAACGCTGCTGTCTGAGACGTCGCATTCAGCCGATACGGCCGTGAAGATGGCCTGCGATGCCATCGGTCAAAGACACGCTGCGAGCAGTCATTAGATCAGGAAGCTGTCACCCTCGCTGTTTTGAGGAAAACGAGTGCTGGGTCGCTAGCCAGTGCGGCCGGCACTGACTCCTAGCGGTTGTGATCCATCCCCATTGGAGGACTTGCCGCCCTCGATCCCTGTGTGATGGGATAGCAGGGGGCAGGAACGCCGCTTAAAGGAAGCCATCAACCAATCGAGATGCAGGCAGGATTGTCACCATGAAGGCCCTCGTAAAGAGCCGCGCCGAGCGCGGACTGTGGTTGGAAGAAGTTCCCCAACCGAGTCCCGGGATCAACGACGTGTTGGTGCGCGTGCTGATCACCGGTATCTGCGGGACCGACCTGCATATTTACGACTGGGACGAGTGGGCGCAGGCGACCATTCCGGTTCCATTGGTCGTGGGGCACGAGTTTGTCGGAGAGATCGTTTCGGTCGGCGCGAACGTCAATGATTTTCATATCGGTGAGATTGTCAGCGGCGAGGGACACGTTGTGTGCGGTCGTTGTCGCAACTGCCTTGCCGGTCGACGTCACCTCTGCGCCCACACCTTGGGAGTGGGCGTGAACCGTTCCGGCGCATTTGCCGAATTCATTGCGTTGCCCATGGGCAATGTCTGGCGACACAGCGGAGGTGTGGACCTGGAAGTGGCGGCGATCTTTGATCCCCTGGGTAATGCAGTCCACACTGCACTGTCGTTTCCCGTGCTAGGGGAAGATGTCTTGATCACCGGGGCAGGCCCGATCGGGATCATGGCTGCCGCGGTCACGCGTCACGCGGGCGCACGCTATGTTGTCATTACCGACGTCAATCTGAACCGGCTCAAACTAGCCGAGCAAATGGGTGTCACCTTGGCTGTCAATCCGAACGAGAAGAAATTGACGGAGATTCAGAAGCAGCTGGGAATGCACGAGGGATTTGATGTGGGGCTGGAAATGTCAGGCAACGCTGCGGCCTTCCGCGACATGTTGGCCAACATGAGCCACGGCGCCAAGATTGCCATGCTCGGCATCCCGGCTGGCGAGATGTCGATCGATTGGAAGCAGGTGATCTTCAACATGCTGACGATCAAAGGCATTTATGGACGAGAGATGTACGAAACCTGGTACAAAATGACCGTTATGCTCGAATCGGGGCTCCACATCAAGCCGGTCATTACGCACCGTTTCCCCTGGTATGAGTATGAGAAAGGTTTTGAAGCCATGAAGTCGGGCGATGCCGGCAAGGTGTTGTTGGATTGGCGTGCGAGGGATCCGAGCCTGGCTGCGAGGAGTTGAAGCATGTTCGAAATTCTGAGACCGCAGTATGAGTCACAGCTGCACGAGATCCGCCAAGCGGGCCTTTACAAATCCGAGCGCATTCTCCTGAGTCCCCAAAACGGTCGAGTCGAACTTCCTCGAGGCAAGCATGTCCTGAACCTCTGTGCCAACAATTATCTCGGCCTGGCTGACCATTCCGAAGTTCTGAAAGCGGCGCACGAAGCGCTGGATCGCTGGGGGTACGGGTTGTCATCGGTGCGGTTTATTTGCGGCACGCAGGAAATTCACAAGGAGCTTGAGCGTCGTCTGAGCGAATTCCTGGGCATGGAAGACACGATCCTGTACGGCTCCTGTTTCGATGCCAACGGAGGACTGTTCGAAACGATTTTGGATGCCGAGGATGCGATCGTCTCTGATGAGCTGAATCACGCGAGCATCATTGACGGCATCCGGTTGTCCAAAGCCCAGCGCTTTCGCTACAAGAACGGCGATATGGAGGATCTCGAAACACGACTGAAGGAGGCGTCCAAGGCTCGCCGGACTCTGATCGCGACGGACGGAGTGTTTTCGATGGATGGCTACATCGCGAAGCTTCCCCAAATCTGCGATCTCGCCGAACGATATGGCGCGATGGTCATGGTCGATGACTCGCACGCCGTGGGGTTCATGGGTGCGAACGGCCGGGGCACCCACGAGCACCTCCACGTGATGGGGCGAATCGATATTCTTACTGGGACGCTGGGCAAGGCACTCGGAGGTGCGAGCGGTGGCTACGCGAGCGGGCGCAAAGAGATTGTGGACCTGCTCCGCCAGCGGTCCCGCCCGTACCTGTTCTCGAATTCCGTCGCGCCGGTCATCGTGGCAGCCTCGCTCAAGGTCCTGGATCTTTTGGCACAGACAAAGGACCTTCGCAACCGCCTCTTTGCGAACACGAGATTGTTTCGACAGGGCATGGCGGCCTCTGGCTTCCAGATACTGCCCGGTGAACATCCCATCGTGCCGGTGATGCTGGGCGACGCGGCGCTAGCATCCAAGATCGCCGAGCTGCTGCTGGAGAAGGGCGTATACGTTGTGGGGTTTTCCTATCCGGTTGTCCCCCAAGGGAAAGCGCGCATTCGCGTGCAGCTCTCGGCTGCGCATACACGGGAGGATTTGGAGTTTGCCGTGGAGCAGTTTCGAAGTGTGCGGGCCGAAATGGGCCGGGTGTCTTGAAATGACCACAGCACTGCGCAAAACCCCTCTCAACCAAGCACACCGCGCTATGGGCGCGAAGATGGTCGAGTTCGGCGGATGGGATATGCCTGTCGAATACCCGAGAACTGGCGGACTCATCGCTGAGCACAAGGCTGTTCGTGCGACTGTGGGGATGTTCGACGTGAGCCATATGGGTGATGTGCGGGTGAGCGGACGTTCCCCGGGAGCGGCGCGGGCGGCTGTTGAACACATCACGATGAATGACGTCTCGCGGCTCGCGATTGGGCAGGCTCAATATTCGGCGATGCTCTATCCGGAGGGAACTTTTGTCGACGATTTGATCGTGCATCGCCTCGGAGAAGATGACTTTTTTCTGGTCATCAACGCCGGCACGCGTGAAAAAGACGTAGCGTGGATATCGGAAAACACGAAGGGTTTCGACTGCGAGGTCGCCGATCTGAGTGATACCTACACGCAGTTGGCCATTCAAGGTCCTCGGGCGGCTGACGTTCTCACCAAGCTGGGCTATGCCGACACGAACAGTCTTCGCAGCTACTGGTTTGGGCATGGCACCCTATGCGACATGAGCGATGTCCTGATCGCCAGGACGGGGTACACGGGCGAGGACGGCTTTGAAATCTACATCCCCGCTGACATCGAAACCAGCGAAGACGTCTGGCGCAGAACGCTCGAATCGGGGCGTGAGTTCGGCATTCTTCCGTGTGGCCTGGGAGCCAGGAACACATTGAGGCTCGAAGCCCGGTTACCCCTCTACGGGCACGAGATCAGCCAGGACATCAACGTGTGGGAAGCGGGACTCGATCGATTTTGCAGGATGGAGAAGGGTGAGTTCGTGGGCCGTGCCGCACTGCAACGCCAGAGATCGCGGGTCACGCGTAGACTGGTCGGGCTTGAAATGACCGACCGAGGAATCGCTCGTGACGGGTATCTCTGCGCAAACGAGGCCGGCGATGTGATAGGGAGCGTAACAAGCGGCTCGCCCTCCCCAACCCTGGGCAAGAGTATTGCGCTAGCCTACCTCCCGCCGGAGTTCGCGGCCTTGGGGACGGTAGTCCACGTGGAGATTCGAGGCCAAAGGTTGAAGGCACGGGTGGTTCCGACGCCATTCTACAGGCGACCGAGGAGAGAAGAATCCGGTGACGCCAAATGATGCCCCGGTGGCACAAGATGACGGGGCGTGGCAGGGGAAGGAGGGGGACGCGATGACATATCCAGCGACGCTGCGCTACACGAAAGATCACGAATGGATCGAAGTGAAGGGCGAATTGGGAACCGTCGGGCTGACCGACCACGCCCAGAGCCAGTTGGGTGACGTCGTATTCGTGGAGTTGCCTAAGGTGGGAACGAAGCTTGAGGCCGGAAAACCGTTGGGCACAGTGGAATCCACCAAGGCGGTCTTTGAGATCTTCGCGCCGGCATCGGGCGAAGTCAGCGAGGTGAATGAGGATCTCGCCAACGCACCTGAAAAAATCAATCAGGACCCTCATGGTGCGGGCTGGCTCGTGAAGGTACGGCTCTTGGGTCGCGACGAGGTCGCCGGCCTAATGGACGCCAAGGAATATGAATCCTACCTGTCGGGCCAGGGCGCGAACTCCTGATGCGCTATCTTCCAAAGAGTCCCACCGAACGTCAGGAAATGCTCTCCGCGATCGGCGCGAAATCGATCGACGAGCTCTTCTTGCGCATCCCGGAGCGCTATCGCCTCGCCGAAGCCTTAAAGCTGCCGGGGCCCTACTCGGAGGCGGAAGTCATCGAATACTTCACGGATCGCTCGCGGGAGAATTCGCTCGGTTACACAAGCTTTCTCGGTGCCGGCGTCTACCGGCACCTGCGGTCGGTTGTTACAGACACGATCATTCAACGCGGGGAGTTTCTGACTTCCTACACGCCTTACCAGGCCGAAATCTCACAGGGCACGCTACAGGCCATCTTCGAGTTTCAGACGCTCATGTGCCAGCTTACGGGACAGGAGGTTGCCAATGCGTCGATGTGGGACGGGTCCACGGCGACAACCGAAGCCGTGCTCATGGCCGAGCGGTTGACCAAGCGCCGGCGCGTCTTGGTCGCTCGTTCGCTACATTCGGAGTATCGCGATGTGCTCAGGACCTACGTACAGAATTCCCAGCTCCAAATTGACGAGATCGGTTTTGGTGGCGACGGCAGGCTTGATGGGAACGAACTGGAAGCGGCGCTCGGCGAAGATGTCGCAGCTTTGGTCATTCAGTCACCCAACTTTCTCGGGTGTATCGAGTACTCACCGGAGCTTGCCGAACGCATGCACCGCACGGGGGCGCTGCTCGTCGTTGCGGTGACCGAGGGCGTTTCGCTCGGCGCGGTACGTGCCCCGGCCGATGCGGACATCGTGGCGCTCGAAGGACAGAGCTTCGGTCTGCCGCCCAGCTACGGGGGACCGTATGTCGGCGTCATTGCCACGAAGGAGAAATTTGTGCGCCAGATGCCGGGCCGTCTTGCGGGACAAGCGGCTGACGCCGAGGGCCGCCGCGGTTTCGTGTTGACGCTCGCAACGCGCGAGCAGCATATCCGCCGCGAACGGGCGACCTCCAACATCTGTACCAATCAAGCGCTTTGCGCCTTGGCCGCCACCGTGCATTTGACGTTGCTTGGCAAAGAGGGACTGCGCGAGATGGCCGAGCAAAACCTCTCCAAGGCGCACTTTGCCCTGGACGCATTGATTCAGATTCCAGGTGTACGGCGCGCGTTTGACGCTTCGTTTTTCAACGAGTTTACGATCGTGTTGCCCCAGCCGGTCGAGGTGGTGAACCGGCAGCTGCTCGCCAATAAAATCATCGGCCCGCTGGCACTCGAATCGAGGTATCCGGCGCTCAAGCGGCATGCGCTTGTGTGCGTCACAGAGACCACCAGCCGAAAACAGATGGAAGGGTTTGCCCTCACTCTCCGAAGGGTGCTTGGGCACGATCGCTAGGGATCATAGAACATGGCCAAAACTACAAAAGCGTCGATTCACGTCAACCAGAATGAGGGATTGATCTTTGAGAAGAGCTCACCGGGGAAACGAGCATTTGACTTACCACCGCTTGACGTTCCCAAGACCGACCCTCGAGAGGCGCTCGGAGTGCACTATCGCATGGGTGGGGTCGCCGGTTTTCCCGAGGTGAGTGAGATCGAGGTCCTGCGCCACTTCACGCGGCTTTCGACTTGGAACTACGCCATTGACCTCGGCATGTATCCACTCGGTTCTTGCACGATGAAATACAACCCGCGAGTGAACGAATTGGTCGCTCGTCTGGAGGGCATTGCTACTGAGCACCCCCTACAGCCCGAGGGTCTTTCGCAGGGGTGTCTCAAAATTCTTCGATTGCTCGAGATCTGTCTGCTGGAAATCACGGGCATGGACGCCATCACTTTGCAGCCGGCGGCGGGCGCACAAGGGGAACTGACCGGGTTGCTACTGATTCGCGCCTATCTGGAGAGTCAAGGGAGGGGCCGCAGCAAAGTGCTCGTTCCGGATTCAGCGCACGGTACGAACCCCGCGACAGCGGTGATGTCGGGCTACCAGGTCGAAAATGTGAAGTCTGACGCAGACGGCCAGATCGATCTTGATAAACTGCGGGAACAGGTGACCGAGGATGTGGCGGCATTGATGATCACCAACCCGTCGACGCTCGGCATCTTCGAAGAACGCATTTCCGAAATTGCCGACATCCTGCATGCCAAGGGAGCGTTCCTGTACATGGATGGGGCGAACATGAACGCGCTGGCGGGTATTGCGCGTCCAGGCGATTTTGGCGTCGACGTCATGCATCTGAATCTGCACAAAACGTTTTCGACTCCTCACGGCGGCGGCGGGCCGGGAGCGGGCCCGGTAGCGATGAAAAAAATCCTTGAACCGTTTCGGCCTGTGCCTGTCCTCATCGAAAAAGGGGGAGGCGAGCTCGCCCTCGACCAAGCGCGTCCGCGTTCGATTGGAAGAGTCAAGGCGTTCTCGGGTAACTTCGGTGTCCTAGTTCGAGCGCTTGCTTACATCCTGGCCTATGGGCCGGGCATCCGCCAGGCCACGGAAGATGCGGTGCTCAACGCAAATTACATTCGTAGGCATCTGGAGGGATTCTTTGAACTGCGCTACGGGCTACCCTCCATGCATGAAGTTGTGTTCAGCGACGCCCTGCAGAAGGAAAAGGGCGTCCATACAATGGACATTGCCAAGCGCTTAATCGATTACGGCTTTCATCCCTACACCACCGCCTTTCCTTTGATCGTTCCTGGCGCGATGATGATCGAGCCGACCGAATCCGAATCGAAAGAAGAGTGCGATTTATTCATTGACGCGATGCGCGCTATAGCCCAAGAGGCAGCCTCGGTTCCCGAGTTTGTAAGACAGGCACCGCATACGACCCGTATCGGCCGCCTCGATGAGGTCGCGGCGGCGCGCAAGCCTGTGTTGCGTTGGAAGAACAATGACTCGCTCGACTAAGCTGATGTCAGCAAGATCGAAAAAAGTTGATGGATTGGCCTCTATTGTGGCTTTTTGCTCGCTCGAAGGAGGACGATATCGGCGCTGAGCGTGCCGCGAGCGGCAACGAGAGTCTTGCCATCGGTGGACCAAGCGAAATCGTAGATTAGACCCGACGGGAAGTGCGTGAACTGTTTCGGCGGGCCGCCGGAAAGAAACTGACGCCAGAGATCGGAGACACCACCCCGCGTGACCCAGTAGTCGATGGCGCGTCCATCCGGCGCCCAAATGCTCAAACCTGCTCCTGGCGGTCTTTCAAACGAGTAAAGCGTAGGCCCCCCCTGAACGGATGCGACATTCATCCGGACCCGTGCGCCCAAATTCTCGGGATTCTGCCACTGATAAAGAAAGAGCTTGCTGTCAGGGGAGAGCCAAACAAACCCTGTCGCACGGCCAGACAGAGGCAAAGGTTTGGGCTGTGCGCCATCATGGGTCGAGACGAGAGTGGGTCCCAGCAGATTGTCACTCAAGAAAGTAACCCACTGTCCGTCGGGGGAGCAAAGCGGAAGGGCCAGGGAGTTGGACGAAGCCAACTGAACCGGGTTTGCTCCGTTCCCGTCCATGAGCCAGATATTGGTCTGGTCGTTCTCCGCGCTTTGATAGACGATGTGTTTGCCATCCCCGCACCCTGTGGCAAAACCGATGTGACGGTCGCTTCCTGCGACAAGCGTGGGACTGCCGCCGTCTGACGGGATGGAATAGACCTCACCGGCATCGGTCTGGTAAACAAAGCGATCCTTACCCAAAAAGGTGACGAAACCAATCGGCGAACCACCGGAAGTGATTTGTTTCGCCTTGGCGGAATCGCCCCCGGGCAGAAGCCACAAATCGGAGACGCGGCTATTTTCGATGGTGACCAGTGAAGAACCGTCCTTGGAAATGTCGAGCCAACCAAGGCTGTAGTTGGTGAGGTCGTTCGACAGCCGATGCACTTCGCCAGCGGGGTAGGAAATGGTATAGAGCTGGCCGCGGCTGGAGGGACCGCGCTCGCTCTTGCCCACTAGCAACGCGCTACCATCGGGAAGCCATACGGGCAGGCCCAGATCGTCGTGCGTCGAGTAAATGGCGCGGGCACTGCCATCGTCGGCAGAAACGGCATACAGGCTCTGCAGATTGCCCGGTTCGTATAGCAAATAAACGATCGTCTTGCCATCGGGCGACCACGCGGGGCGCACCACGGCATTTGGAGTGGGCCTGCCGGGCTTGGCGCGCAGAATGTGTTGGCCGCTGCCATCCGTGTTGGCGACGAATAAATCGACTTCTCCCTTGTCGGGAGCGCCGCGCAGGAAAGCGAAGCGCTTGCCATCGGGCGAAAAGCTGGGGCCGGTGTCAATGTCGCGAACGACCTGCATGGGCGATCCGCCCAGCACAGGGATCTTGTATAGGTAACTGAACAGCGGATTGTCTTTGCTCGAACCCGTGTAGTAGATGTAGTTGCCATCGGGAGAAAACGTCAGTCCCGCAAAAGAGATGACGTCGGGAGGAATGACCTGAACATCACTTCCCGTCGCCACCTGACGGACCATCAGGCTTTGCTTTTCACCGTCGCGCAAAACATAAACGACATATTGGCCGTCGGGGGAAATCGCGACGCCAGAAGCTTTGCCGCTTTGCGTTAGCCTGGTGATTTCCATGTCCTGAAGGCTCAGAGGGGTTTTGCGAGTGCTGAGTTTCCAGTAGGCAATCGCGGCTGCCGTGAACACGAAGGCAGCGAGAGTGAAGCCAATCACCAGACCCTTCTTGCGGCCGGCCGGCATGGGAGCCGCGGCAGAGCTGGCGGGGACGCTGGCACCCGAAAGTCGAGCGGCGCTGTGCGGGCCCGAGGAGGCTTCCGCGGACGGAGACACAGAGGAGGGAGCTGCTTCGAAAGGCTCGGGAGCGGCAACGCGCCCGGAACTGGTGTCACGTTGGACGCGCTTGAGATCGGCGTGCATTTCCGAGGCGTGCTGGTAGCGGAGGTTGCGATCTTTCTCCAGGGCCTTGGTGATAATGCGTTCCAAGTCCAAAGGCAGGTCAGGATTCAAGCGAATGGGAGCAATCGCAGGGCGGTTTAGGATGGCATCGAAAATCGTAGCGTTGCTTTCCCCGCGAAAGGGCAGTTGTCCGGTGGCCATTTCATAGAGGACGACGCCGAACGAAAAAAGATCGGTGCGGGAGTCAAGTTCCTTGGCGCGGGCCTGCTCGGGAGACATGTAGGCGACTGTACCGAGCGTGCTGCCGGGACTGGTGAGTTGATCGCTTCCGACATCCACGGTGGCGATGGTATCGAGGCCTGCGGGTTCCCTTCTCGTGGGAGCTAACTTAGCGAGACCAAAATCGAGAATCTTGGCGTGCCCTCGCGCGGTCACAAAAATGTTGGCGGTTTTGATATCACGGTGCACGATGCCCTTCGAGTGCGCGGCGTCGAGGGCGTCGGCTGTATCTATGGCAATGGTGAGCAGAGCCTCGAGCTCCATGGGTCGGTTGGTGATGATGTGCTTCAGCGTCTTGCCTTCCAGACATTCCATGGCGATGAAGGCTCTGCCGTTGTCCTCTCCGATATCGTAAATCGTGCAAATGTTAGGGTGATTCAGTGCCGAAGCAGCTTGCGCTTCGCGCTGCAAGCGCATCAGGGCCTGAGCGTCTTTGGAGACTGCGTCAGGGAGAAACTTCAGCGCCACAAAACGCTTGAGCCGGATGTCTTCGGCTTTGTACACCACTCCCATACCGCCACCGCCAAGTTTGTCGAGGATACGGTAATGAGAGATCGTTTGGCCGAGAAGGACGGAGGTGTCCGACATGCGCAAGAATTGTAAAGAAGGCACCAAATTGAAGTCAACGAAGCGGCTGGCCGTGACAGCGACCGTGGTGTTAGGCATCTTTCTCCATCAGTCGAATGGTATGGCAGGTATCGTGTCTCACAATGAGACCGCAGGCCACCCGGAGAAGGCTTCCTGTGAGACAACCATCGGTCGTTTCAGGAGCCTGCTTTCCCGCGGCTCCGTCGAAAACATTGATTTTTCGATTACTTAGAATCCTCGCAAAGGAACGTTCTAGCCTGGCATCAACCATGCAATGTGGGTCCGTGAGAGATCCTCTTTGAAACAGCCACTCATAGCCACAGGGCTTGTTCTGGCGTTGCTAAACGGTGGGTTTTCGGTCATGCCCGCGAAGGCACAAGACGAACAGCGGAAGGCTGTAACCAAGGTTATGCCGGCGATACCGGAGCTGGCCAAGCAGATGCATATAGCGGGAAAGGTGAAGATCGAAATCACAATCGCAGCCGACGGGCACGTGCTCACCACGCATGTCGTGGGGGGAAGCCCTTTGCTAGTGAATGCGGCGCTTGAGGCCCTGAAACAGTGGCGATTCGAGCCTGCTCCGACAGCTACTACCGATCTGATTGAATTTGACTTCAAAGAGTTTTGATTAGAAGCTGTGCCGGGCAACCCTCGTTTATTGTTCCACTTCGTCAAGCCAAGGCACTAGTCTCAACTACAACAACATCGGTTTTAGCGAAACGGAAGACAAATTGCCCGACGGCTGGAAGCCCGTCCACGTGCAGCACCGATTCGTTTGTAAGACGCCCGAGGCCCGTGCAGCCAGCGGCTCGATGTCTGGAATTGAAGTCATCGTGCTTGGCGGCGAAACCAACACATACAGCTACGTCACGAGCGCTTCCCTCGATAAGTAGGTTGATAAGGGAGGCCTCGCCAAAATCGAGCAAGATGTAGAGCCCCCTGGGCTCTAATCTACTGGTGGACAGAACTCCATCTTCCCTGCCTGGTGAAGGTCGGTCAGTCTCTCTGACTCGGATTGCTTGCTCAATCCATCTTGGACAAATACACTAGCGACGAACTTAGGGGGCTCGACATAAAACTCTCGGTCTTCTGCGGAGTGAGCGTCGATGGCTTTCTGGCCCGATCGGACCACGCGCTCGATTTCTTGGACGCAGGCGAGCAGGAACCTCATGGGTTCGAGGAATTCTATGCCAGCGTCGATGTAGTGGTGATCGGTCGCAAGACGTTCGAAGTTGTCCTCACATTCGGTCAGTGGTTTTACGG
>Ga0187783_10000214_pt1 | contig 43866 bp, 43 predicted proteins | sample 1015_SJ02_MP02_2_FD_132471 | JGI IMG/M metagenome (GOLD analysis project Ga0187783, IMG submission 132471) | Tropical peat soil microbial communities from peatlands in Department of Meta, Colombia - 1015_SJ02_MP02_20_MG | ecosystem: Environmental > Terrestrial > Soil > Wetlands > Peat | place... | reverse complement strand
GCACCAGCGACGGCTTGCCGTCTTTCCCGTAGTCCCAGAACTGGAGCTTTAGCCGATCCGAATAGAAGAAATGGGAGATGGGTTCCATAAGGCTCCTTAGGATGGATCAAAAAGCATGACGGATCAGCGGCGACTGTATCACAACCGATTTCGGGCGCTTCGAGCGTTGTCACATCCTGTTCATCAGCTGTTTTCGCCAGCTCAGCCTGGGCTGGGAAGCGGTATGCTAGGGTCAGTTGGCGCGGAGACCCGGGGCCGCGCACGATAGAACACGATGGCGGAATTTGTCTGCAAAGTCGGTGACACCACCGGCCGGATTTTCCAGCACAGGGAGACGGCGCAATCGGAGGGAGAGGCTCGGCAGAAGCTCTCTGAGCGCGGGTTGTATGTATTCTCGGTACGCAAGCATTTCGATCTGGTTTCTCAGCTTGGCGCTGCCAGCGGCAGTCAGAGGATTCGTTCGCAAGACTTTCTGATATTCAATCAACAATTCAACACGCTCGTCAAAGCGGGTCTGCCGATTTTGAAGGCGCTTGATCTACTGGCTTCGCGCGCCGCGGCGCCGCAACTTCGGCCCATCCTTACGGAGGTGCGGGAGCGGGTTCGGGAGGGCGCTTTATTGTCGGAGGCTCTCGAAGCGCAAGGGTCGTTTCCGCCGGTTTATGTCACGGTGATAGCGGCTGGGGAGCGCAGTGGCAACCTGACCGGGGTTTTGGAGCAGTACATTTCCTATCTGCGTGTGAGCACGGGATTCCGCAGCGGTCTCGTCACCGCCTTGATTTACCCTGCTGTGCTGGTGGCGACGGCGATCTTCGTGCTGACGTACGTCGTGACCTATGCGATGCCTCGGTTCGCCGAGCTCTATCATGAGTTGGAGGTGCCGCTTCCGGCGCCGACGCGAATTCTCTTGGCGGTAGCCGATCCGTTGCGGACGTACTTTTTGACGCTGGCCATTGTCGTCGCAGGGGTCGCCGTCGTGATATTCCTATGGACGCGGTCACGACGTGGTGCCCTGTCAATTGATCGCATCAAGCCTCGCCTGCCGTTGTTGGGCGAAGTGTGGCTGAAGGCGCAAATCGCGCAGTTCGCCCGCACACTGTCGACTCTGCTCGCGGGCGGGACACCGCTGGTTCCCGCACTGCATACGTCATCGGCGGCGATTGGCAGCGCACTAGTTTCGCACTCGGTGGAAACTGCGGCTGATCGCGTGAGGGAAGGCAAATCGCTGCACGAGAGCCTCGCTGAAACGCGGCTCGTTCCCGAGCTGGCGCTGGAAATGATCGAAGTCGGGGAGGCCTCCGGCGCGCTTTCGCCCATGTTGTCCAGCGTAGCGGAATTCTACGAGGAGGAGGTGGGGATTCGCTTGCAGCGCACCCTTACCTGGATTCCCATCGTTATTTTGGTGATCATGGCCGTTGTGGTAGGCTTTATTCTCATCGCCCTTTATCTGCCCATGTTCTCACTTCAGATCGGAGCCCCAGGGGGATAGGCCTATATGGCAACGATCAGCAACGCCCCAAAAGGTCCGGACGAGACGGCTGAGCGGGAGCAGGCGCGGCGACTCGCCGAACGCTATCGGTGTCCCTTGATCGATTTGCGCGAACAGCGCATCGATCCCGAGCTTTTCCGGAAGATTCCCGCCGAGATGATGTTCCGGTACAACTTCGTCCCGCTCGAAGCACACGATTCCACGCTGGTAATCGCCTTGGCCGATCCAAGCCAGTTACACCTTACCGATGAATTGTCTTTGCTGCTGGGAAAGCGCTTGCAAATCAAGGTGGCTACCGCCTCTCAGATCGGCGATCTGCTGAAGCGTACCGAGCAATCCCAGCGCGTGCTGGATCAGGCGACCGAAGGCTTCACGCTCCAAGTCGTAAGCGAGGAGGAGGAGGAGGGCGACGAGAATATTTCGATGGAGAAGCTCACGCGCGGCGATACCGGCGTGAGCCCCGTTGTGCGACTCGTGGACACGGTCATCTTTACGGCGCTCGAGCGTCGTGCCAGTGATATCCACATCGAGACCCGCAATTCCGAAGTCGTGGTCAAATACCGCATCGACGGTGTTCTGCAATATGCCATGAAGCCGCTCGACAAGGATTGGCACGCTACGATTTTGTCGCGCATCAAGGTCATGAGTGAGCTCGATATCGCCGAGCGCCGCGTCCCGCAGGATGGCCGTTTTCGCGTTCGCTATCGAGGCCGGGACATCGATTTCCGCGTGTCGGTTATGCCGTCGGTACATGGCGAAGACGCGGTACTGCGGGTCCTGGATAAGGAAACGCTCAGCGAAAAGTTTCGAACTTTGAATTTGGATGTGGTGGGCTTTGATCCAGAAGAGGTCACAAAGTTCCGCCGCTACATTCACGAGCCCTACGGAATGGTTCTCGTCACCGGGCCGACCGGCTCGGGTAAGACAACGACGCTGTATGCTGCAATCAACGAAATCAAGAATGACGAGGACAAGATCATCACCATTGAGGATCCTGTGGAGTATCAGGTACGCGGCATCACGCAGATCCCCGTCAATGAGAAGAAAGGTCTCACCTTTGCGCGCGGGCTCCGCTCCATCTTGCGACACGACCCAGACAAGATCATGGTGGGCGAGATCCGCGACCAGGAAACTGCGCAGATCGCCATCAATTCGGCGCTGACCGGCCACTTGGTGTTTACCACCGTGCACGCAAACAACGTAACCGACGTGATCGGACGATTCATCAACATGGGCGTCGAACCGTATAACTTTGTTTCCGCCCTGAACTGCATCCTGGCACAGCGCCTGGTACGAGTGATTTGCGAGAGCTGCAAGAAACGCGTGGCTTACTCGGCAGAAACGCTGAAGGAGTCCGGGCTGGATCCTTCCGACTGGGATGGATTTCAGTTCTCCGAGGGTCCTGGCTGCCTGGAGTGTTCCGGCACGGGCTACCGCGGCCGGACGGCCATCGCGGAGCTGTTGGACCTGTCCGACTGCATTCGCGAAATGATCATCGATCGGCGTCCGACCTCGGAGATCAAACGAGCCGCTCGGGAAGCCGGCATGACATTTCTACGTGACTCGGGCCTCCGGAAGGTACGCGCCGGAGTGACGACTCTACGTGAAATCAACAAGGTGACCTTCATTGAGTAGCTCGACGAGCCAGAGCGGGGTAGCGGCCCATTTCTTCCAGCTCGGGCCAGTCCTCCGTTTTGAGCGCTGGATCCAGGCCATGCCGCATCCCCCGGTGGTGGTGGAGATTGCGGAGCCGCACGTAGCCTTGGCGCGACCGGCCAGCCGAGGCGGTCATCCGGAGGATTTGGCCGTGGAGGCTTTGCCGGCGGGCGCCGTCATGCCGTCGACCCTGGAAACAAACCTGGTGCAACCGGAGGCGGTTCGCTCGGCGCTCGGAAAACTTTTCGACCGAGTGCCGGTCCACGGCGCCCACGTGGCACTCCTGGTACCAGACTTGGTCGTTCGCGTCTTTCTCTTGCCCTTCGACAATTTGCCGCGACGCGCGAGCGAGGCGTTACCTCTGTTGCGCTGGCGGCTAAAGAAGAGCGTGCCCTTTAATGTGGACGAGACAACGGTCTCTTGGATGCGGCAGGAGGCTCGCGATGGCGGCCTAGAAATTGTAACGGCCGTTGCACGTCAGTCGATTATCCGTGAGTATGAGGCGGTCATCGAATCCTTCGGCGTTCGTGCGGGCGTTGTGCTCAGTTCCACTCTGGCCACTCTTCCTTTGTTGGAAGAACGCGGCGCGACGTTGCTCGTGCGGCTTTGCGGCAAAACGCTTACGACCGTCATCGTGCGGGGCGCGACTCTGTGCCTGTATCGTTCGACCGAGATGCGGGGCGATTCGACGCGGGAGCCGCAAGCCATGTTGGACGAGGTCTTTCCGTCCGTCGCCTATTTCCAGGATTCGTGGGGAGAGACGATCGAGCGGGCGCGGCTCAGCGGCTTTGGTGCGAAGGAAAACGTATTCGGCCAGGCATTGGCCCGCGAGCTACGGATTCCGGCCGGGTCCATGAGCGATGCCGCCGGCGTGCAGTCGCTCGGGCCGCTGGTGAAAGATTGGGTTCCCCAAGGGCTCGACGCGCTGGGGGGATGGATCATGAGCAGAAAATCCTAGGAACGAATAAGGGGATGAAACTTCAACTAAACCTGGCAACAGCGCCGCAGGAGAACAATAGGCCCTTTTTGGTGGCCACGTCGCTCCTCGGCACCCTAGGGATACTCGCGTTCCTGCTCCTGGCGCGTGCCGCATACCATTCCTGGCGCGCCAGCCGCGATCTGCGCGCCGACATCTCACGCCTGGAAAACCAGATTCGAGCCGACCAGCAGCAACGACAAGCCTTGGCGGCGTACTTTCACAGTACCGCTGCTCAAAACATCCTCCAACGCTCGGAGTTTTTGAACTCCTTAATCGATGAGCGCAGTTTTCCATGGACCAAGATCTTCACCGATCTCGAGCAGACGCTTCCGCCCGGAGTTCGGGTCGTGAGCATTTCGCCCAAACTGGTAAACGGCAGAGCCGAGGTGACGCTGGAAGTGGGAGCTGACAGCGACGCGAGCAAGATTAAGTTCCTTGAGGCCATCGAACAATCGAGCGTGTTCTCAGGGATGGTCGTGAAAGACGAGAAGAAGTTAGACCGTGCCGGGACATCGGATAAGGTGGTTCTCAATCTGACGGTGTGGTACTCGACCATATGATTCGAAACGCTTTTTGGCACTCCTGGAAGACTTGGACCGGCGTTGCATTGGGAGCGCTTTTGGTCATGGACCTCGGGCTCGGTATTTTTCTCTGGCCAGGGCGTCGCCAGGAGCCGGCCGCTTTGCAGGCTGATCGGGACCGATTGGCGCTGCAGGCAAGACTTCTGCGGGCCGATGTTCAACGGGGCGAGAAAATACGGCAGTCCTTGCCGACGGCGGGTAAGGAGTGCGAAGACTTCTACCGGTATTCGTTTCTCGACGCCAGCACGGGGTATTCGCAAATTGAGGCCGATCTCGGCGCCATTGCCGCCGAGACGGGCGTAAAGACGACTGGATTTAGCTTCAAGCGGAAGGATACCAAGGAGCGAGGGACAACGGAGATTCAAATCAGCGCTACGGTCGATGCCGATTACCCTGCGCTGGTTCGTTTCATCAACGGCCTGGAGCGGTCGAAGAATTTTTATCTCCTCGACAGCCTTCACCTGGCATCAGGAGAGATGGGTGGAATCAGGCTCGCACTTGAATTGCATACTTACTTCAGGACCTGAGCAATGAGAGGCCGCAAGGAATTCTATCTCTCGGTGGGACTGCTCGTCTTGCTTGCAGTGGCGACGTACTACTTTCTGAGCAGCCGAGGTGACGGGACCGGAATTCCGGGGGTGCTGGCGTCTGACACCAAGTTCGAGCCGCTGCAAATCCGAGAGCCGGAGTTGCGGATGGACCTGCTCGAAAAGGTTCGTAAGCTCGAATACACCGGGTCTCATCGGAACATCTTCGTGGTGATGCCGGCTCCCCCCCCGCCCTCGGTTGGGCAACCTGTTCAGGCTGCACGCGCCTTCGTTGGCCCGCACGTGCCGCCCCCTCCGCCGCCGCTTCAAGTGCCAGCGGAGTTTTTTGGATACGCTGCCGAACCTCATGGCGGCCGCCGGGTTGCGTTCTTCAGTAACGGGGATGATGTTCTGGTCGTTGGTGAGGGAGAGACATTCTTGGGGCGTTTCCGCCTGGATCACATTAGGAACGACTCAGTTGACGTGGAAGAAGTGGCGAGCGGGCGCCGCGCCACGCTGCAACTGGTGCAACCGCCGGATCAGGGCGCCAACCGGTGACCAGCCGATCCCGTCACGGTGGATGTTTCCGGCGACGCTCGGCCGAATCCGGCTATGCGTATCTCATGGCTTTTTTCATGATCACGGTGGTGCTCATCGGTTCTGAGGCTGTGTTGCGCAACATTGCCGTCGAGAGGAGGCGGGAGCGAGAGGCAGAGATGATTTGGCGAGGGAACCAGTACGTCCGCGCCATCCGGCTCTATTACCGCAAAACCGGCCACTACCCACAATCGATGGATGATCTGGAAAAAGGCGCCCCGGACCTGCACTTTCTTCGCCCGGCCGTGCTCAAAGATCCCATGAATCGGACCGACGGCTCCTGGCGACTGATCTACACAAACGCTTCTGGGCAAATCATCGGCAGCGTCCGCTATGCCACGATGCAGCAAATGGCGTTGATGGATCTGAACGAAGGTAAGCTGCCGTCGGCCGTGCCGAGTAGCATGCCGGGCACAGGCGTCGCGCAAGATACCGGCACTGGCAATGCGCCTTCTACGGCCGGCTCCGATGCTCAGAACCAGAGCCAGCAACCAGCACAATCCAACCTGACGTCTCCGCCAGGTGTGCTCGGGGCGACTTCGAGTACGAATGGACCGGGAAACGCACTAGCCAACCCCTTCAGCGCGAGTGCTACTACAGGTCCTCCATTGCAGCCGACCGGCCCTGTCGATGGTCCCGTCTTGGGAGCCTTCCTGGCCGGCGTGGCAGGCGGGAACCACTACAACGGCGATTCCGTGAAGACGTACAAGGGCGGGAAGACGTATCAGCAATGGGAGTTCATCTGGAATCCGCTCGAGGATCAAGCGCGTGCCCTCCAGAATGGGTTGTCGCCTCAGACGGGATCGGGGCAACAAACCGGCGGACTTCCTGGCCTGCCCATTGCCATGCCCAATGGCGGTGCTCCGGCAGCTTCTCCGAATCCCCCGAGCGGAACGCCGCAGTCTGCGCCAGAGCAACCCCAACAACCGCAGCAACCCCCACAGCCTTAGCGAATTGCTTCGATTGCAAAGCTTCGCGCAAAGATGCAAAATCAGGTTGTAAACACCACCACGGGAGGCGAACGGTGGCCGTCGAAATCGCGCGAGGCGTTACGCTGGAAAAACCGGGTGACAACGAGAATTTCTTGAAGGATGAAGGTATCCTTTTCACGTCGCTTGACAAGGTGGTCAACTGGGCGCGTCGCAGCTCGATTTGGCCAATGTCGTTCGGCTTGGCGTGCTGCGCAATCGAGATGATGTCGATGGCAGCATCCCGGTACGACATTGCTCGCTTCGGCGCCGAGGTTTTTCGCGGTTCGCCCCGACAGTCCGACATGATGATCATCGCCGGCCGCGTCTCGCAGAAAATGGCACCGGTGATCAAGGAGCTCTACGCGCAAATGCCCGAGCCGAAATGGGCGATTTCGATGGGCGCGTGCGCCACTTCCGGCGGGGTATTCAATAATTACGCCGTCGTGCAGGGCGTCAACCAGGTGATTCCCATCGATGTGTACGTGCCGGGATGCCCGCCCCGGCCCGAAGCCCTGCTGTACGCCGTGTTTCAGATCCAAAAGAAAATCGACAACGAGCGCGGCAGCTTTCTTCGTTCACTGAACCTCAGCAAGAGTTAGGTTCCGGTGAAGCCAGCGGTGCCTGCCGAAACAGTCCTCATTCGATCTGGAGCGATGCGAGCCGGAGTTCACCCGACGGTAGCCATCCCGCCTTCAAACTCGACTGTATTCCCCGGCGCGAACTTCTCGCGTCGCACATAGCCCATTCCGATGGCTGCGCCCACGGCCGGTGAAAACGCCGCGCTCGTAATATGGCCGACTTCCACGCCGTTGGCGCGGAGCTTCGTTCCAAGCGGAGGCGGTACCGGCGTCGAGAACGTTAGCGGGACGCGTTTTCGGTTTACGTGACCCCGTGATCGAACGCGCTCCACGATCTCTTGTCCTGTGTAGCAGCCTTTGTTGAAGCTGATGTGAGTGCTTTCAATCGCGGCTTCCTGCGGAATCACCGACTCGTTGAAGTCGGCAGGGAACCACGGGATACCTGCTTCCAACCGCAGTGCGTTCAACGCTTCCATACCGATCGGTTCGCCACCGCGTGCGCGCACCTGCGCAAGGAGCTTGCCCCATAGGGCCGTGAGCATCTCGCGCTCCACGATCAGCTGCGCTCCTGGCTCGCCGGTGTGGGCTCGCCCAAGCCAATAGCACGGCGTGCCGTCGATCGAAGATTCCACCGCCGACATTTCCAGCACCTTGCTCGGTGCCGTCGCACACATTTCAGGCAGCCTCTCGAGCATTCGCGCCCCTGCAAAGGCCAGGCTACCCATTCGGTCGGTTTGGTCATCGATCTGGACCTGCGAGCCTACAACGTATTTTCTGAGAGTCGCGATCGTCCGCTCGCGAAAGGCGGCATGCGACAGGAGGACCAGCTTGTCGACCAGCGCATATACCTCCAGTTCCGCAAGAATGTGCCCTTGCGGGTTGAGGAGCAATGCCAGGGTCCCTCGGCCTGCTTCGAGGGCTCGAATGTCTTGCGAGGAAATCGCGTGGAGATACCTAACGCGATCGCGTCCAGTGAGGAAAACAATCGCCTGCCAGTTTGTGTCGTAAAGGACGATGTTTTGCTTGGCCGCCCAGTACTCCTTTTCGAACGCAGGGAATCTTGCAGGCAGATGACAACCATAGAATTCAGCCATCTGCGCGCCAGCGGCACGATGTTCATCGAGCAAGGGTGTGATCATCGGAGTATCGGTGGGCAGACGCACCCTCACTCATGTTAACAGATACCTCCCCATGCACGTTCCGCGCCTCGCGCCGTCGGCGTGCGTGCGAGATGGGGGTGTGTTAGATTTTTTCTATGTCACTCGGTGTATATATCCAGGTGCCCTTTTGTCAAACGAAATGCACGTACTGCAACTTCCACACGGGTGTGGTGGGACGTGACCGGCACCAGCCCTACGCAAACGCGGTTTGTCGCGAAATCGCAAAATCTGCCGAAGCGACGCACCTAGTTGCTGACACTGTGTATGTCGGTGGCGGCACTCCCAGTCTGCTCGAGCCCATGCATCTGACAAAGATGATGGATACGATCCGCGCTTCGCTCCCTACCGAGCTACGAGAAGTAACGCTTGAGGCCGACCCGGAAACAGTGAGTCCGGAAAAAGCGTCTGCCTGGGTCGCGGCCGGATTCAATCGCATTAGCCTCGGGTCGCAGTCGTTTGACGATCGCGAATTGCAGGCGGCCGGCCGGAGACATCGCCGTCGAGATACCTTTGGCGCCATCGCCTCGCTCCGGGCCGCCGGGATTGGCGACATCAGCATGGATTTGATCGCCGGGTTGCCGCTACAAACTTCCGATTCGTGGGAAGCATCCACCGATTCGCTCCTCGACGTGCGGCCCGAGCACGTCTCGGTTTACATGCTTGAGGTTGACGAAGGCAGTCGTCTGGGCCGAGAAGTACTCAGAGGAGGTAGGCGTTATAGTGCCGATGCGATCCCGGACGACGATACCATCGCCGACTTCTACGAAAGGGCGCGTCAGCGTCTGGCCGAAGCTGGGTATGAGCACTACGAAATCTCGAATTGGGCGCTCCCGGGGCACCGTTCGCGTCACAATCTGAAGTACTGGCGTCGCGAGCCCTATCTCGGGTTCGGGGCCGGTGCGCACTCCTTCGATGGAATGATGCGCTGGGCGAACGCCCACGATCCGGCGCGCTACGTCCGATGCCTCGAGCAGGGAAGTTCTCCGGGCGAACAGTTCGAGGGGCTGACGCCGATCGAGGTGCTGGACGAAGAGTTCTTTCTCGGATTGCGCTTGCTCGAAGGCGTTGACCTGGCGCCGATCGAACGCGAGGTAGCGCCCGATCTCGCTCGGCGGATGGCCAAGCTGCGAGAGCGAATCGAGCACCTCGGATCGCTCGGCTTCATCGAGCGGGAAGGCACCCGCATTCGACTCGCCCCCGACCGCCTGACGGTGTCCAACGAAATTTTCATTCAATTGCTGGCGTAGCGAATGCAGGGCGAGTCCGGTGGGACATCGGTCTCGAAGCTAGTTCTCGAGGCCGAGGGAGCGGATTTTGCTGAGGAGAGTTTTGTAGGACACGCCCAGTTTTTCTGCGGCGCGCGTCTTGTTCCACTTGGTTTCACGCAGCGCGTTTTGAATCTTGAAGCGCTCGACATGAGCGACGGCACGCTGCGAGACTTCTTCGAGCGGCCCTTCCCAAACAAAGTGCTCGCCGAGCATGCCCTCGGGCAATTCCGACGGTGCCGGCCGAGCCGACGGCAGCTGTAGCGCCTCCGGGCCGATCTCCGAGCCATCGGCCAGGATCGCTGCCCGTTCCATGGCATTTTGAAGCTCCCGGACGTTTCCCGGCCACGGGTACGTTCGCAGCCGTGTGCGCGCATCGTCGGTCAGTTGAAGCGACGGTTTGTGAAACTCGCGCCTGAATCGTGCCAGGAAATGATCGGAGAGCAGCACTACGTCGTCTCCGCGCTCGCGCAATGGCGGAATCGTGATGGGCACGGCCGAAATGCGGAAGTACAGATCTTCGCGAAAGGCTTTGACCGCGATCGCGTCCTGTAAGTCCTTGTTTGTGGCCGTGATGATGCGAACATTGACTTCGATCGACTGTGTGCCGCCGACCCGTTCGAAGCGACGCTCTTCGAGCACGCGTAATAGCTTGGTTTGCATCGCCAGCGGCAATTCGCCGATTTCATCCAGGAAAAGTGTGCCCCGATGCGCGAGCTCGAGCTTGCCCATCTTGCGCGCTCCAGCGCCCGTGTAAGCGCCCCTCTCGTGGCCAAACAGTTCGTTTTCGATCAGACCTTCGGGAATCGCGGCGCAGTTGAGCGCTACGAAGCCTTGGTTGGCACGTGGACTTAAATGATGGATCGCTCGTGCGAACAGCTCCTTTCCCGTCCCACTTTCACCAAGCAGCAGGACGGTCGAATCGGTGGCGGCGACGCGCTGCACCATCTGGCTCGCTTCCTTCATGGCCGGATGCTCGCCCACCATTTGTGGGAAACCGTAGCGCTCGGCGTACTCCTCACGCAGAAGCAGATTTTCGCGCAACAACTCCTGCTGGCGTGCTGCCCGCTCCAGCAGTAGCTGCAAATGGTCCAGGTCAACCGGCTTCTGAATGAAATCGAAGGCACCTTCTTTCATGGCGGTAACGGCCTCGTCGACCGACCCATAGGCCGTCATAATGATCACGGGAAGAGTTGGTTCGGCGCGCTTGGCCTCCCGCAAGACGTCGATGCCAGAATGGCCGGGGAGTTTCAGGTCGGACAGCACCAATAGGTAGCGCCGGTTGCGAACCTTGTCGATGGCCGCGCGGCCATCGGGAGCCTCTTCCACGGCGTAGTCAGAACGTTCGAGCGCTTTGCGGAGCATGGCCCGCAATTCGCTTTTGTCCTCAACCAGTAAGACCGGTTCCATCGGGCACGGTTCAGCGCGCCCAGCCGGGATCGCCGCCCGACTTGCGAAGTTCATCTTCCGCGTCGGAAATCGCTTGTTGATCAGCCTCGATCTGACTCTTCATCTTGTCGATCTCGGCAACCTTATTGTTGATGTCGCTCCGAGTGAGTTCCTGTTGCATCGCCTTCACGGGATCGTTGTAATACTGCAAATTGAGCTGACCCAGTTCGCGCTGCATCACCTCGAGATTGGCCTGGTCTTGCTCAAGCCTACGTCGCAAAGAGGCGAACCTGGCCCGCCAGGCCTTCTCGTCGTTGCCCGTCTGGCCCCTTCCGGCCGTCGCCGTGGCGTCGTTCGTCGGGGTACCGGTTGTGTCGCCGACAGTCGAAATGCCTCCCTCGCTCGGCAGATTATCATTCGTGAAGGTCTTGGAGCTCTTGGGAGCTTCCTTCTTCTGCTCGCGGGACTTGCGTGCCGCTTCGGCTAAGGAATCCTGACCGGCCGCTGGCGCTGCCTGCCCCTGGTCTGGGGTCGTGCCCTGGGAAGGTGGCTGACCGTTCTGTTGGCTCCACATGCTGGTCGGTAAGGCGAGCCACGCCACCATGACCGCGGTCAACCACAGGATTCTGCTCATACGGAGGCCTCCCGTGCGCGTCTTGGGATACACCTAGTGACAGTTTAGATGCGGGCGGTCCGGGAAGGGAATAGCGATGCCGACCGCTCCTGCCGCAAAGGTAACCAGAGAAGAAACTCGGCGCCGCCTCCGGCCCGGTTTCGAGCCTCAATGCTCCCCCCATGTTGCAGGGCGACCTTTTGAACGACGGCCAGTCCGAGGCCCGTACCCTCGGACTTTGTGGTGTAAAAGGGCAGAAATATCTTGGGCAGGTCGTGTTCAGCCACCCCGGGGCCGTTGTCAGATACACAGATTCGCTGCCACGTTTTGCCTCCCAGTTCTTCGACCGAACCGGAGATCGTGACCCGAGGCGTCTGGCGGCCAGCGGCCGCCGCTTCTGCCGCATTGCGCGTGAGGTTGACAAGCGCCTGTCGGAGAAGTGCTTCGTCGCCCGGCGCGTCGGGGAAGGTGCCCTCGCAGATCACCTCGCACTGGGGAGCCGTTTCGCGCAGTTCCTGAGCGACCCGTTCGAGCAGGGCTTGCATCGGCACCATTTCGTAGCTGATCTCCAGGGGCTTGGCGAACCGTAAGAACTCTGTAACGACGTGCGTCAACGCCCGGGTTTGATCGAGGATTCGCTCGGCCGACTCAAAGATTTCGCCGGCTTGAGCCTCGCTACGGATCATCTGCGCGTAGCCCGCTATCGTCGCCAAGGCGTTCTTGAATTCGTGTGCGATGCCGGCAGACATCTCTCCCAGGGCCGCCAGATTCTCTTTCCAGCGAATCTGTTTTTGGAGAGCGGTCAATTCGGTCAAATCGCTCATCAAGCAGAGGGCGCCGCTGACCTTGGGCACCGACTTGCTCGGCGGGTCCGACACATAGGTGCGCAGCGCGGGCCTGGGCGCCTGGAAGATCGGAGAAATGGTTACGCCCAGCCTGCGCACCTCCCCTTCGGGAGTGACATGTTCCACCTCGCTGCGTTGGAAGGTTTCTCCGTTACGTAGGCACGCACCCAGCATTTCGACGAGGCCGGAATCCTCGCCGAGGATCTCCCGGTAGGACCGGTAGCGGAGGGGGCGCATGCCGAGCGCTTCTTCCGCGGCCGGATTTGTCGAGCTGATCGTGCCCGTCGCGCTGACCAGCAGCAGCCCGGTCGGCATGTTGCGGGTCACTTCCTCAGTCAGCCGCTCAGACTCCTGCGCACGTTCCTGGGCCAGCATGTGTAGCCGGGCAAGCTCTTTTTCCTGCGCGCGGAGCCGTTCGATCACGCCTTGCATCGATGCCGCCACAAACGCCGGCGCATTGTCTTGATCAGCCTTTGGCCGGGCCCAATCATTCCGGAATTCGAGCGATTGGCTGCGAATCATTTTTCTCGCCAACATCACGAGGAAGATAGCTCCGCCAAGCAGAGCCGCCGCTGCCACTCCCCAAAACAGCAGAATGTTGGTCGGAATCATGGGGTGATGAGTCAGGGGAGGATTCATTGGCGGCCTCGGTTTCCCGGCATCATCTCACCGTTAACAACGACTCGTACCAGTTCAGCGCCGGGCTCCCCCAAAACAGGACCGCTAGCCCAGCAACTCCTAAATAGCTCCCGAAAGGAAGCTGGTACCGCCGCACCAGCACCCACTGCAGACGGTTGACAGCACCGAGACCCATTCGGTTTCCTCGCAGGGCCACCTTTTTCTTCCAACCCCCCAGGTAGAGAAAACCAATGGCGAGGAAGCCCAGCACGCTTCCCAGCAGAGACCCCGTCAGAATCATAAGAAATGTCCGCTTCGGTCCCAGAAAGGCGCCGGCCATGAGCATCATCTTGACGTCGCCCAAACCCATTCCTTCCCGACCGCGCAAACGAAAATAGAGTTCTGAAGCAACCCATAACAGGCCGCTCCCTATGGCTGCTCCCAAGAGCGCATCGCCCAGTGACAGGACAGGTACGGGCAGAGAGAGCTGGGTGTGATGAGCCAGCCACGGGGCCGTTCCGTCGGTCGGGGTTAGCGCCAGGCTTAGCCCGAGCCCGAGTAGAAAACCTGTGTAATTCACCGCGTCGGGGAGGATCCGGTCGCGCAGGTCTGTGAATACCAGCACGATCAGCAGAGCTGAAAAAACAGCCCATTTGAGCGATTCGAGAGTCAGACCGAACACCCGATAGCATCCCCAAAACAGCACGGCTGTCGTGAGCTCCACCAGCGGGTAAATGAGCGAAATTTTCGCCTTGCAGTTCCGGCATCGTCCGCCCAGCAGCATCCAGCTCACCACGGGGATATTGTCGTAGGGCTGAATCCTCACGCCGCATTTCGGGCAGGTCGACGGCGGCAACACGATGGATTTGTGCTTCGGCAGGCGAACGATACATACGTTTAGGAAACTACCGACGATGAGTCCAAAGCAGAAAACAAACACGTCGATGGCTGACGGCGAGACCACCCCTCGAATCTGCCACATCCGAAATGAGCCCTCAAGGCGCGGGCTTCGAGTCGTGCCCGACTGCTAACGCGTCGGCGACAAAAGCAAGGTGGTCGCGACGGTGGCGCGCTGGACTGCGGCGACTGTTCCTTGTTTGAACGAGGCTATACTCGGGCGCGGGTGATTAGGCGACTGTCGGGGGGTATCCATGAAGCGCGCGAACGTTGGAATCGAGCAGGAGGCTCACGATCGGGAACTCCGGGTTCGGCGTGGGACCGCACGCGACATCCCCACGATCGTGCGTTTGGTTCGTGAGCTGGCGAAATACGAGCACTTGCTTCGCGACCTCCGTCTTGACAGGAGACGTCTAGGTCGTGATGGCTTTGGCCGCCGGAAGTATTTCGAGGCCCTGATGTGCGAGCGAGAGGGGCGCGCCGTCGGCTACGCCATCTATTACTTCACCTATTCGACTTTTACCTGTAGGCCGGCGCTATTCATTGAAGATCTCTTTGTGCGCCGCGCGGAGCGGGGTCAGGGTGCGGGTAAAGCGTTGATGATCGCTCTGGCGCGCGTGGCCCTTCGACGGGGGTGTCAACAGATGGAGTGGATCGTTCTCGATTGGAACGCGCCTTCGATTGCGTTTTATCGCCGCCTGGGCGCGCGCCTGGACAAAACCTGGGTTCTCACGCGCCTTGTCGGAGCCCGTCTCCGACGGCTCGCTCGCCAACCGTGAAGGACAGGGGATGTGGCACAACCTCGGGGCCTCTCGCACTGTGAACCACGACGAAGCCTGCGGAAGCAAAGCGCATAGCGAAACGAGCCAGGCAAAAGGTATATTGGTCTTCTCGCGGAATGTCCTGGATCCAAAGACAGGTCCTTCGCTATGAGCGGATGCGCTTCGACCACGAGAAGCGCCGTAGTCGGCTGCCCTTTGCCTGGGGATTGGATCACATCGGCGGGGAGACCAACGGCGAAGACCCTCGCGCGTTTCTCGCGCGTTATGTTGAGGACGCGGTCGCCGGCAGTGACGAATGGTATGCCGCGGCGGAGGCGCGCGATTATGCTCTTACCGATGGGCTGCTCACCTTCACCAGTGCCATCACATCTCCCTGGGCTGAAAACAATCGCGTCTATGGACAACTATTCCGCGCCAAACGAGAGGGATCGGCGGTGGTGGTGCTGGCGCAATGGAACGCGCGCTGGGAAGAGCAGCAGACCGTCTGCCGTTGGTTGCAGCGCTTGGGCGTCACCGCCGTCAAAATGAGTTTGCCGTACCACGATCGGCGCGCCATTCCGCGCCATCCACGGGCTGATCATCTCGTGGGACCCAATATCGGTCTGACCCTGCAGGCTGTGCGGCAGGCCGTTGTGGACGTACGGCGCACGCTACGCTGGCTCGAGCAACAGGGGTACGGGCGACTCGGCGTGCTCGGGACGAGCGTTGGGTCAGCGATCGGCTTCATCGCCATGTGCCACGAGCCGGCCCTGCGCGTTGGGGCGTTTATCCATGTTTCGACCTACTTCGGCGAGGTGGTAGCGAGGGGGTTAACGACGGAAAACGTCTGGGAGTCACTGGCCGCAGCAGGCATCAAGCCTCAGGAGCTGCGTCAGTTTTGGGCGCCGATCAGCCCGTTTCCCTACGTACCCAAGCTGCGCGATCAGGGAAAGAGAATTCTCTTGATCACCGGGAGATATGATCCGACATTTTCCGCAGACCTCACAACCCAGCTGGTGGCGAAGCTCGAGCGCGAGCAGGTGACATTCGACCATCTGGACCTGCCCTGCGGACACTATTCGATGGGGGTATGGCCCTTCAGCATGCTGGCGGGCTATCGTTTTGGAAAATTCCTGCAGCGTGAGCTCCGATAAGAGCGGACCTCAGTCGAGCAAAGCCGCAAATGGGCCGTCGGCTATGACGCGTGCGACAGCTTCGATATCCGGCGAGAGAGATCGATCGACATCGACGCGGGAGGAAATCGATCGCACGATTTCGTAGGCTTTGAGCGACTCAGGGCTGCACTGCAGCGGCGCGAGAAAATCGATTCCTTGGCAGGCGGCCAGCAGCTCGATCGCCAGAACACTTCGCAAGTTCGCAAGCATCGGTTCCAGCCGGCGCGCGGCGCCCATTCCCATCGAGACGTAATCTTCCTGATTCGCGGAGGTCGGAATGGAATCCACCGAGTGGGGCACGGCGAGCGTCTTCAGTTCGCTGGCAAGCGCCGCAGCGGTGACTTGCAGAATCATGAAGCCGGAGTTCAGGCCCGCGTCGCGCACCAAGAACGCCGGGAGCTGGCTGGTCTGAGGGTTTGTCATTTGCTCGATACGACGCTCGGAGATTCCACCCAGCGTGGCCAGCGCGATGGCCATGTGGTCGGCAGCCATCGCCAGCGGCTGACCGTGAAAATTGCCCCCGCTGATCACCTCACCGGATCCGCCTTCTGCGTTCGCAAAAACCAGTGGGTTGTCCGTGGCGCTGTTCAGCTCGACCGCCAACGTAGCGCGGACGTGAACGAGCGAGTCGCGCACGGCACCGTGCACCTGCGGAGCGCAGCGCAGGCTGTAAGGATCCTGCACGCGTGGATCATGGATGGGGGAGCGGTGCGACTCGCGAATCTCACTGCCCTGATTGAGGCGTTCGATGTTGCGGGCTGTCCTCAGCTGGCCCGGGTGCGGACGGATCTGCGCGATACGAGCATCGAATGCCGCCGGACTGCCGCGTAGCGCGTCGAGCGAAAGTGCAGCCGCGACATCGGCGGTCTCGACGGCAATCTCGGCCTCGCGCAAAGCGAGCGCCAGCAGAGCCAACATCGCCTGTGTGCCATTCAGCAGCGCGAGCCCTTCCTTGGCTTCGAGCACAAGCGGGGCAATTCCTGCCTCGCGCAGTGCTTCGGCGCCGGACGCCCGACGTCCCTGAAAAATGGCCTCGCCCTCTCCAATCGCTACCTGGGCCAAATGGGCCAGAGGCGCAAGGTCGCCCGATGCGCCAACGCTCCCCTGCGAGGGGACGACAGGATGCACGCCGCGATTGAGCATCATCAAAAGAGTCTCCACCACCACAGGTCGCACGCCAGAGAAGCCCTTAGCGATGGCATTGGCACGCAGAGCAAGCATGCCGCGTGTGGCAAATTCACTGAGCGGCGGGCCAACGCCACAGGCGTGGCTGCGCACAAGATTGAGCTGCAGGCGGCGGATGTCGTCGTGTGAAATGCGCTCCGAGGCCATTTTGCCAAAGCCGGTGTTAACCCCATAGACGCTGGACTCGGCTGTAAGCAGGCGATTGATGACGGCCCGCGAGGCGTTCATGCGCTCGTGAGCGGACTGCGCAAGTTCGGCTTCCACTCCTTCGAAAACGATGCGGAAGAGATCTTCGAAGCTCAGATGCTCACCGTCGATTAAAATCCGCGTCACCGTCGAGCCCCGGTTCCGAAGACAATTTCAATTGCTGTCATGGGCCTTTCTCCGTTGGGTCGCGGCACCGGGTGACTGCGCTGGAGGACATCCAGCGGTGGCGAAGCAGCTCCGGTATTTGGCGGGCAGCGATTTCGGGCGCCCCAACCGATCGCAGACTACATGGAGTGTCTCGCCGGCCGCGATCAGCTCACCCGAGGCTTGATGGAAAACTTCGTAGGCAAATCGGATCGTGCGCCGCTGCCACTCGGCTACGCGCGTGCGAACCGTCAGCAAATCATCGAAGCGCGCCGGACGCTTGTAGCGGCAAGACGCCTTGGCAACCACGATGAAGCTATCGTCTTCGGTTTCCATTCTGGCGTACTCCAATCCTAGCTGGCGACACAGTTCCACCCGTCCGACCTCAAACCAAACGAAATAATTCGCGTGGTAGACAATACCCATCTGGTCCGTCTCGGCGTAACGCACGCGAACGGTTGTGTCGGCGTGATCGGGCATGAACTTCTACCTAATCTCCGCTCCACTTGGGTGGCCGTTTTTCAAGGAATGCTGCCACGCCCTCGCGAAAATCCGGGGTGGAGCGGATGGCAGCGTTCGCTTCGATGGCGGCTTCCAGTTCGGCATGTACGGCCGCCCGGTCAAAACTTAATAGCAGCTTCTTCGTCTGTGCGATGGCCGTGGGACTGGCGCTCCGCAAGAGGTCGGCAATGTGGCGGGCGCGGGCCATCAGATTCTCCGCAGGCACGATCTCGGTAATCAAACCGATTCGAAACGCCTCGGCGGCGTCAATCACGCGACCGGTGAGGAGCAGCTCACGTACATGCTTGTCGCCAAGACGGCGGCGCAAGAAGACCGAAACGATCGCGGGTATGAACCCTAGCTTGACCTCCGTATAACCGAACTTGGCCTCGGGAACGGCGATCGTTATATCTGCCAGTGTGGCAAGGCCGCAGCCACCAGCAATCGCAGATCCGTTGACCGCCGCGATGACAGGTTGGGGGAACGTGTACAGGCGCGAAAACAGACGGGTAACGCGACGCGCGTTCTCGAGATTTTCCTGTGGCGTCTGGCGCGCGACGCGTTCGAGCTCGTCAAGATCCATGCCTGCGCAAAAGGCCTTGCCCGAGCCGGTCAAGATGAGGACGCGAAGGGCGCCGCGCTCGACCTGATCAAGCGCAGCGAGCAAGTCATCAATCATGTCGGAGGAGATGGCGTTGCGCTTCTCTGGTACGGTGAGCGTGACGGTGGCGATTCCGCTCTCCTCTTGCTGGCACGTCAGCGTCTGATAGGTCATGGTCCTTTGCCGGTGCGTCTAGCTGGGACTTGCGGCTTCGGCGGTGTGCGCGTATTTTCCGCGTAGCTCGCCCGTGATGGCGCAGGCAATGGCAAGTGACTTGACGTCAACCCCGGTCGTTACACCGCGTGCCGCGAGAGTCGTTAGGATCGCCTCGGTCGGGAGATTGCCGACCAGTTCATCGCCTGCAAACGGACAGCCTCCCAGGCCGTTCAGCGCACCATCGAAGCGCCTGCAACCGGCTTCGTAGGCGGCAAGAATTTTTTCCGATGCCCCTTCGGGGCGGCTGTGCAAGTGCAAGCCAATCTCGACGCCCGCCACACAGTTCTCCACCCTACGATAGAGGCGCGCAACATCGTCTGCCGAAGCTCTTCCCACCGTATCGGCCAGCGAGACGGTGCGCACGCCCACGTCCTTGAGCCAGACAAGGGTCTCTTCCACGATTTCTGGTCCCCATGGCTCGTCATAGGGATTGCCGAAAGCCATCGAAATGTAAACGACCAGATTGCGCTTGGCCGCTTTTGTCTCGTGTTGGATTTTTTCGACCAGCGCCCGGGATTCGGCGCGGGACATGTTGGCATTGGCGCGGCGGAAGTATGCCGAAATCGAATAGGGATAGCCCACTGTCGTGACGCCGGGTGCGGCCAGAGCGCGCGCGAGTCCTTGCGCGTTCACAACAATTCCAATGATCTCGGGCGCTTCGCCCGAGGCCAGCCGGACTTTGCTCAGCTCCTGCATGACAACTTCGCTATCGGCCATCTGCGGGACATGTTTCGGAGAGACGAAGCTGACCGCATCGATGTGGCTGAAGCCGAGTGACACGAGCGCGCAGAGGTATTTGATCTTCTCCTCCGTCGGGATGTTCCCGGGCAAGCCTTGCCAGGCATCTCGCGGACACTCGACGATGGTCACAGGTTCTGTCATTTCGGTTTTCGGCGCACTCGCATGACGTCGGCCGCATCGCACAAAAACGGCACACGCCTCGCCGGCCAACTCATCCTAGCAGGTGCTGCTCGGCGGGTCATGTCTGCAAGACGCCGGTCTTGAATTCGCGGATCTCTGGATTCAGCGCAGCGCTCTCGATCGCTTCGATCAAGGCCTCGCGTGTGCGGGACGGATCGATGATCGCATCCACCCACAGGCGTGCCGCTGCATAACGTGGATCGGTTTGGTGCTCGTAGGTCGCTCGGATCGACTGTTGCAACTGCTTTTTATCCGCAGCGCTTAGCTTCTTGCCTTCCCGTTCGAGCTGTCGGATCCTGAGTTCGACGAGCGTTCCCGCGGCTGAGTCTCCGCTCATGACAGCATACCGGGCCGTTGGCCAGGCGAAGACAAATCGCGGGTCGTAAGCCTTTCCGCACATAGCGTAATGTCCAGCGCCGAAGCTTCCCCCGCAGATCACGACGATTTTCGGAACGACGCTATTGGCGACCGCGTTGACCATTTTCGCCCCGGAGGCAATGATGCCGCTCCATTCAGCCTCCTTGCCAACCATGAAACCGTTGACGTCATGCATGAAAATCAGCGGCACACGGGTCTGGTTGCAGTCCAGAATGAACCGCGCCGCCTTGTCGGCCGACTCTGTGTAAATCACACTCCCGAATTCGATGCGCCTTTCCCCGGTGCCGGGCGCGGTGGTGGTGACATGCTTTTTCTGATTCGCGACAATCCCGACGGCCCATCCGCCGATGCGCGCGAAGCCGCAGATAACCGTCTTGCCGAATTCCGCGCGATATTCCTCGAACTGGCTCAAATCGACGATGCGGGCGATGATGTCGCGCATGTCGTATTGCTTGGAGGCGTCGGAAGAAAAAATGCCGTAGATCTCTTCGGAGGGATACGCGGGTGGTGCGGCCGGCTTGTGGTCGAACGGCGCGCTCGGCCCAGGAGCGATTTTGTCTACGAGCGAGCGGATACGGGCGATGCAGGCTTCATCGTTCGGCTCGCGGAAATCCACCGTGCCGCTGACCTGGGCGTGCATCCGCGCCCCTCCAAGCTCTTCTGCCGACGCCTGCTGACCGATGGCAGCTTGGACAAGCGCAGGACCCGCCAGGAACAGACCGCTGCCCTCGGTCATGAGGATGTGGTCGCACATCACAGGCAGGTAGGCGCCGCCGGCTACGCACATCCCCATAATGGCGGTGATTTGCGGGATCCCCATCGCGCTCATGACGGCATTGTTACGAAAGACGCGTCCAAAATCGTCCGTGTCCGGAAACACGTCCTCTTGCAAGGGTAGAAACACGCCGGCCGAATCAACCAGGTAGATTGTCGGAATTCGGTTTTCGATGGCAATATTCTGCGCGCGGATCACTTTCTTTGCGGTCATCGGGAAAAAAGCGCCGGCCTTGACCGTCGCGTCGTTGGCGATGATCATCACGCGTCGGCCGGCGACATGGCCCAACCCGGTGACGGTACTGGCCGCAGGCGCACCGCCCCACTCCTCATACATCTCATAAGCGGCGTAGAGGCCAAGCTCAAAGAACGGGGAGGGGGGGTCGATCAGTCGGGAGATGCGCTCGCGAGCCGTCAGGCGGCCCTTCTGGTGCTGCGCCTGGATGGCTTTCAGACCACCCCCTTGCTTGATCTTCTCTGCTTCTCGCTGCATTTCGTCCAGACGGTTCAGCATGTCGCGTCGATTGCTGGCAAACGCGGACCCGTGGGTATCGACGTGCGTTTCGATCACGGTTCCCGGCACGGCACGCTCCTCAGGCTTGGTTCTGGCCCCCAAGCTAGACTCCTTGCCGTGCCGCGGCCACTCGCTGACGGATGAAATCGACGATGGCCTGTGTCGATGTTCCCGGAAGAAAGACCTCCGCGATACCGGCCTGCTTCAGCGCGGGAATGTCCCCTTCGGGGATTATTCCTCCGATCAGCACCGTGACGTCCTGCATGCCGTTGGCGTTAAGCAACTGCATCAAGCGAGGGCAGAGCGTGTTGTGCGCGCCGGACAGTATCGAGAGCCCGATCACATCCACGTCCTCTTGCAGCGCCGCCGACGCAATCATTTCCGGAGTCTGACGCAAGCCGGTGTAGATGACTTCCATGCCGGCATCGCGCAGCGCGCGGGCGATCACTTTGGCACCCCGGTCATGGCCATCGAGTCCCGGTTTTGCAATCAGCACGCGGATCTTTTTCTCGTGCATCGTGCTGCAAGGATACTTCAAATTCCTACGAAATGGATGTCGGCGTGCATGTTCCCAGTTCGCGAAACGCATCAGGTGACCGCGGATTCTTCGTACGTGCCCAGAACTTCGCGCAGGGTGTCGCAGATTTCGCCGAGGGTCGCATAGGCCTTCACAGCCTCGAGCAAGCTGGGCATGGTATTCTCGTGAAGCTGTATGGCCTTGCGGAGCGCGTGGAGACGACGCTGCACTTCTTCCTGGGAGCGTTCCGCGCGGAGCTTCCTGAGACGTTTTGCCTGGCGGTCCGCGACGGTCTCATTGATCTGCAGAGTTTCGATGGGCTTTTCCGAGGTGCTGTAGTCATTGACGCCGACAACGATCTTTTCCTTGCGATCGAGTGCGGTTTGATACCGATAGGCAGCGTCGGCAATTTCGCGCTGGGGAAAACCGCGCTCGATGGCCGCAACCATTCCCCCGAGCGCGTCAATCCGTGCGATGTAATCGCGGGCACCTTGCTCCACTTCGTTCGTCAATGCTTCAACGAAGTAGGATCCTCCCAGAGGGTCTACCGTGTTGGCTACGCCGCTTTCGTACGCCAGAATCTGCTGCGTTCGCAGGGCAATGGTCGCCGCGGCTTCGGTCGGCAACGCCCAGGCTTCATCGAGCGAATTGGTATGCAACGACTGCGTGCCGCCCAACACGGCTGCCAGCGCTTGCATGGCCGTGCGAACCACGTTGTTGTAGGGCTGTTGCGCCGTGAGTGAGCATCCTGCCGTCTGCGCGTGAAATCGGAGAGCCCACGAGCGAGGGCTGGTGGCGCCAAAGCGCTCGCGCATCACGCGGCACCACAGACGCCGCGCGGCGCGGTACTTGGCGATCTCCTCGAAGAAGTCATTGTGGGCGTTGAAAAAAAACGACAGGCGTGGAGCAAATTGGTCGACTTGCATCCCACGCACTAGACAGCTTTCGACATATTCAATGCCGTCGCGCAGCGTGAATGCCAGTTCCTGGATCGCCGTCGATCCCGCCTCGCGGATGTGGTATCCGCTGATCGAAACGGGATTGAATTTCGGCGTGTGCTTGCTAGCAAACTCAATCGTGTCGGTTACAAGATCGATCGAAGGCGCGGGCGGAAAGATGTACTCCTTCTGCGCAATATATTCCTTCAGGATGTCGTTCTGCAACGTACCGGAAATCCTTTCCCAACTGGCGCCCTGTTTCTCTGCAACGGCAAGGTACATAGCCCAGATCGCAGCAGCCGGGGAGTTAATCGTCATCGAAGTGGTGACGTCGGCGAGCGGAATTCCCTCAAACAGCGTTTCCATGTCCGCCAGCGAGCTGATGGCGACCCCACATTTTCCGACTTCTCCTTCCGAAAGCATGTGATCGGAGTCGTATCCCATCAGCGTGGGCAGGTCGAAGGCCACCGAAAGCCCTGTTTGGCCCTGTGAAAGCAGGTAGCGGAAACGGCGATTTGTGTCTTCGGCCGAGCCATAGCCGGCAAACTGTCGCATCGTCCAGAGGCGGCGGCGGTACATCGTCGTGTGGATGCCGCGCGTATAGGGGGGCGAACCGGGCACGCCGAGATCGCGGCCCACGTCCCAGTCAGCGAGGTCGGCCTGGGTATAGAGGCGCCGAATCGGATAGCCGGAAACCGTCGTGAAGTTGCCAGCGCGCTCGGGCGATTTCAAGAGCGCTGGTCGGAGCGTGTTCTCCTCCCAAGCCCGCTCGCTGGCCGAGGCCTTCCGGGCGGACTCGAAAGACAGAGCCGAAGAGGTTTTCCGGTCCTTCGTTTCACCCATGGCGTATCTACCTCGCTAACGGTGGCTGCTGGTTCCCGTTGTATCAGGCGTCCCTGGGATGTTGGGGATCGCACTGACGTGACCATTCATCGCGTCAGCCAAAGTGATGTTGTGAGCTTCCAACGTTCGACCCATCGCCTGATCGAAGTTGAGTTCCGCCTCGATCAAGTTGATACGGTCACGTAGTTCCGTCCCTTGCGCCGACGTGAGCAGCTGTTGCTTCTGTACGACGGTGAAAGCGGTCGAACTGCCCAGCTGCAGCCGCTTCACCTCATCATCATAGCTCTGTTGGGCTAGCACACGTGCCTGCTCGGCCGCCGTGATAGCCGCCCGGTCCTGCACCAGGGTGATCAGGGCCTGGCGGACATTGAGCACGATGGTGTTCTGCGTCTGCTCGTACTGAACCTCCTGTTGCCGCTGATTCAGTTGTGCCGTGGCATTGTTGGCCTGCGCGGCCCGGTTGCGGATCGGGAGGGTCAGGTTCAGGCCGCCCTCGAAGGTTGGGTAGCCAGCGGTGATCATCCGGTACATATCGTCGCCGATGCCACCGGGGAAGGAGAACAGGGAGGTCTCTGCTAGCGGCGCGTAGAGATCCTGCGGCATACCTGCACCATTCAGGATCGCCCCAGCCGCGAAATCTGGCACGACAATGCCGTTGGCAGCCGTGATCCTCTCGATACCACCGAGTCCGGTTGCCTGGTACTCCCCAAATATGTTGAGCGTGGGGAGCAAAGCATTCTTGGTTGCTTTTACTTCAATTCCGGCATTTGTCAGGTTCAACGCTGCCTGCTGAAGCTCGGGCCGCTTTTGCCAGGCTTCCTTCACCGCGTCTTCCAGCGAGATATCTCCGACGACGGGGCTATACAGTGGTGTCGTTGGCACGATCTCGACGCCCTTCAGCTCGATAGCCAGCGGGTTTTTCGTAATGGCGACAAGCAGCGTCGTCTCATCGAGCAGCTGGGTTGTCTGTGCCTGAACCAGGGCCTGTTGGTCGCTGGCCAGCTGCGATTGAGCCGTGATGACATCGAGGGGTGCCATGGTGCCAATCTCCAGCTGCTTCTTGTTGTTCTCATACAGCTGCTGGTCGGCGGCCACGGCCACTTGCTCGACCTTCACGTTCTCACGCGCAAAAACGAGCTCCCAGTAGTCCGTGGCTACGGTGGTGATGGTCGACATGACCTGTTGCTCGAACTGCGATTCCCCTACTTTGACGGTGTTCTTCGCTTCGATGATGTAGCGCTGGTTGGGAATCTTCCCAAAGCCGTTGAGCAGGGGCTGAGTTAGCTGGAAGGTCAGGACAGATTCCACGAACGGATTGAACAGATCGGCGGGGACGTTCGTCGACCCGCGCTGATTGTCAAACGTAATCTGTGCCTGGGTACCCGTCGACCACCCCTCGGTATATTGAAAATTGGCGTTGAACGTGTGATTGGCAATCGAGGGTGGAGCCGTCTTAACAGGGACGCCGGTAGGGGTGATCTCGCCCACTCCGGCAAAGAACGGGTTGTTCAGAGGTGTTTTGGCATCCGACAGATTGAAATTTCCGGTGAGCACGGGATCAAATTGCAACCTGCCATTGGCCCCGGACTTGGAGTAGAGCAAACTGGCCTCGTCAAGCCAAGGTGTATAGCGCGCGACAGCAACGCTTAGGTTGTTCTCAAGCGCCAGCGAAATGGCGTCTTCCACGCTGAGCATCAGTTTACCGTTCGAAATGAGCTGCCCGATGCGCGGCGTGTTCGCAAGATCCGGCTTCGGCACGGCCATCTGCGTGTACGGCGCAATGATGTTCGGGAACCATGAATGTCCGTTCGAATAGTTTGGACCGAAATTCATCTGGCGCGCCGGGGACGGTGGCGGTGCCGGCGATATGGGGGGAGGCTGGTACATCGGGGGGGCCTGCATCTGCGGCTGCGCTTGCGATTGCGTGTCGGGGGCAGGAGCCTGTTGACCTTGGGCAAAGAGCGGCGTGGTGGCTAGCGAGGCCACCAGCAGAAGCGCCAGCGATGCGTGCATTCGGCTTCGACTCATCATGTTTTCCTCTCGAAACAGCAATCTGGCTTGGGAATCTAAATGCCAACTCATTGAAACGTCCAGAATACCGAATTTGTTTCAGGCGCAGGCGGCCCGGCGCAGTTATCGGCACACGCGTATCCCGCGGAAAGGGAAAGCTGAAATGGAATTTAAGGCGTGCTGGATAGCCCGCACCCCGAAATAAAGCGCCGCCAGTGTAGCATCCGGCCTGTCGGTGTGACAATTAAGGCTGCCCCAACGATCCCGCGTTGACACTCGGCAGCATGACGCTCTACCATCGCCTGGCGTGATCGGGATGCTCACCTGCCACCGTTTTCCTCGATGGCCCTCTCCGCGTTCCCATCTGATTCGCCGGTCCGCCCTCGGACTGGGTCAAGTGGTGCGTCTGCTGGCGATCGTTTGCGTCACGGCCGTTGTGCCCGGCGCGATGTGGGCCCAATCGATCGATCAAGTTGCCGTACAGGCGAAAAACGGCTACGTGACCGATCTTGCGGGGGTTTTGAGCCAATCTGCCAAAGACCAGCTCACCGCCCTGTGCACGGAAGTCGACCAAAAGGCGCAGGCCCAGATCGCCGTTGTGACGATCAAATCGCTTCAAGGCGATGCGATAAGCGACTACGCGTTCAACGTCGCTACGCGACTCGGGATCGGCCCGAAGTCCTCTGATCGTGGGGTCCTGATCCTGGTGGCGCCCAACGAGCACCAATATTCGACGCAGGTCGGTTACGGCCTCGAACCGATTCTGCCAGACGGTAAGGTCGGCGGATTCGGACGCGAGGCGGTACCCTACTTCCGGCAGAACAACTACGACGCGGCGATCCTTTTGATGACTCGCCGGGTCGCGGACGTCATCGCTGCCGACCGCGGCGTGACACTGTCCGGCACGCCACCCGCGGCTGCCAGAGCCCCAGGCCCCGAGAAGGGCCTTCCGGGCTCGATCGGGTCGATTCTGACCTTGATTGTGCTCATTCTCGTTTTTGGAGGTTTCTTGGGACCGATTTTCTGGGCCCTCCTCGGTTCTAACCGCTCCAGCGGAAGGGGCAGATGGACCGGCGGGCCTCCCTTGGGTGGCTTCGGAGGAGGCTGGGGCGGGGGAGGTTTGGGTGGTGGGGGAGGGGGATTTGGAGGTTTTGGCGGAGGATCGTTCGGTGGTGGAGGTGCAAGTGGCAGTTGGTAACGACCCGCGTTTTCGATTCGATGAGGCCGTGGGGTAGACGAACATCATGGAAGCAAAACTCAGTGAATTGGTGAACCGACTGAAATCCGCTGGAGGGGATAACCTCAAGGCGGTGGTCCTGTACGGATCGGCCGTTACCGGCGAATTCACCGAAAAGCATTCCGACCTAAACACCCTCTGCCTTGTCGAGCGCGCGGGCACGTTGGAGCTGGAGCGGCTGCACGACGCCTCCGATTGGTGGATGAAGCAGGGCAACGCCGCACCTCTCGTCCTCACGCTGGATGAGCTAAAACGCTCGGCGGATGTCTTTGCGATCGAGATGCTCGATATGAAACATCACCATCGCATGCTGTTTGGCCCGGACTTCTTTGATCAGTTGGAAGTACCGATGCGGCTGCATCGCGCCCAGGTCGAGCACGAGCTGCGGGTCAACTGGTTGCGTTTGCGTCAGGCCATCCTGGCGGCTCCACCGAAGAAAAAACCACATTTCGCCATGATGATAGCCTCGGTGCCCACCTTTTGCGCGTTGTTTCGGCACGCGCTGATCGCCCTGGGCCAGCCGCCGCCACATGGCCAGCGCGCCGCCGTGGATGAAATCGCCGCAGTCACCGGAGCGGACCCCTCTGCGTTTCATGCACTGCTCGCGTTTCGAGAAGGGAAGCGCAGAGAAAAAGACATTGACATCGAAGCCACGCTTCATGCGTATCTGGAATTCGTAGAGGTGGCCACGAGCGAAGTGGACCGCCGTTTCGATCTACACTGATTGGGACCGGAGGATTCTGATGAAGGCACTCGCTTTGGTTCTCGTGGTTGTTGTAGTCCTTGCTTTATTGGTCGGCTCGTATTTCGTCTCCACGCGGAACCAGATGGTGATCAAGAACGAGACGGTGAAATCCGACTGGGCTCAGGTCGACGTGGTCCTTCAGCGACGCGCAGATTTGATTCCGAATCTCGTCGAAACCGTGAAGGGATTTGCCGCCCAGGAGCAAACCGTATTTGACGACGTCGCCAAGGCCCGCACACAATATATGAATGCGCAAACACCCGCCGACAAGATCGCGGCGAGCAATCAGCTCTACGGCATGGAGGTGAAGGTTCTTGCGCTGGCTGAGAATTACCCACAACTGAAATCGAGCGAAAATTTCCTGCGTTTGCAGGATGAATTGGCTGGGACGGAGAACCGCATCGCCGTCGAGCGCAAGCGGTACAACGATGCCATCCAGGACTACAACACCTACATTGGCCTGTTTCCGCAGACCATCGTGGCCGGAGTGTCCGGCTTCAAGCGCAACGACGCCTATTTTGCCGCCCCGGAGGCGGCCCGTGAGGCGCCCAAAGTTCAGTTTCCGGCTCCGGTAACTCACTAACCGAGGCCGTGTATCTTGACCGAGCGCAGCAGCCGCGCTAGGCTATCGTTGCGTCGATCGAGCTTAATGAAGCAAACCGTCCGACTTGCCGGAGGGATCAGTGAACTCTTCGGCCCACTTGACGAGAACCTGAAGTTTTTAGAATCCGCTTTGCAAATCCGCACGCACCTGAAGGACAACGACATCGAAATTGAAGGTGAGCCCGGACAGGTCGAGCGCGCAGCCCGTATCTTTGGCGCGTACAACGACCGGGTCCGCGACGGGCGTATTCCTGACAGTCGCGAGGTGAAGGCTCTGCTGCGCGTCGCTTCCGAGGAGCCGACCGCTGCGCTTCACGGGGCGTTTTCTCCGGCGCGCACGAGGCTGCTTGGCAGAAAGAGTATCGCTCCGAAGAGCGCAAACCAGAAGAATTACATCGAGGCTTTGGAAACCTTCGACATGGTGTTCGCCATCGGTCCTGGTGGCACGGGAAAAACATACCTTGCCGTGGCCATGGCTGTCTCCGCGCTACTTTCCAAGCAGGTGAACCGGATCATCCTGGCGCGTCCGGCTGTGGAGGCCGGTGAACGGCTCGGCTTTCTTCCCGGCACGCTGCAAGAAAAGGTCGACCCCTACATGAGGCCTCTTTACGACGCGCTGCACGATCTTTTGGAAGCCGACAAGCTCGAACGCTTCCTGGAGAAGGACATCATCGAAGTCGCCCCGCTCGCTTTCATGCGCGGGCGCACGCTCAATGATTCGTTCGTGATTCTCGACGAAGCCCAGAACACCACAAGCGAGCAGATGAAGATGTTCCTCACGCGGCTCGGTTTTAACTCCAAAGCGGTCATCACCGGAGACATCACCCAGATCGATTTGCCGGACTCGCGGCGGTCCGGCCTCGTCGAGGCGATCGAGGTGGTCGGCAAGATCGAGGGCATCAAGCTGATTTACTTTGATGAGCGCGACGTCGTCCGTCACAGTCTTGTGCAGCGCATCATCAAAGCCTACGACGAATATTCCGGGGGCAAAACGGGTGGCGGCACTCCCGGCCGCTCCGCGTAACCCCTTTGCCAAGCCATCTTCCCGCCGGGCGATACTGTTAGGGTACACTCACATATTTACGTGTGCCTGGGGTGGCGATCTTGGCGACGACGACGATTGAAAACTGGGCGGCACAGGTGCGCGCGGGAGACATGCGCGCGATCTCCCGCGCCGTGTCCGCGATCGAAAACCGGATGCCCGAGTCCGAATCTCTGCTGAAAGAGCTGTTTCCCTACACAGGCCATGCCGTCAGGGTCGGCGTCACCGGCGCTCCGGGCACGGGGAAAAGCACGCTCGTCGATAAACTGGCCGCCTACTATCGCTCCGAGAAGAAAAGCGTGGGCATCATTGCCGTCGACCCATCGAGCGCCTTTTCCGGTGGCGCGATTCTGGGCGACCGCATTCGCATGCAAGGCCATGCCTCCGACGAAGGGATCTTTATTCGCTCGATGGCGACTCGCGGCTACCTCGGTGGTCTGGCGCAGGCGACGGGCGACGTGGCGCTGCTGCTGGACGCCGCCGGCAAGGACATGATCCTGATTGAGACGGTCGGCGTCGGGCAGGGCGAGATCGAAATCGTTCGCCTAGCCGACTGCACGCTGGTTGTGCTCATACCAGGGATGGGCGACGACGTACAGGGCCTCAAAGCAGGCCTCATGGAAATCGCGGACATCTTTGTCATCAACAAGTCCGACCGCGAAGGTGCGCAAAAATTGGAGGAGCAGATTCGCGCGGTTTCGCAACTCATTCCCGTGCGTGACGGCTGGAGCCCACCGATCGTCTCTACCGTCGCTACCGAAGGCCAGGGCCTTGCTGAGCTGGCACACCAAATCGCGTTGTTTCGCGACCGTTTTGCACAGGCCAAGGACCCGCAGGCGAGGGATCTCGCGTATTGGAAGGATTGGTTGCTGCGTTTGCTCGAACGACGTGTCGTGGAGCAACTGCTGGCCAACGGACTGACCGAGGGAGATTGGGATACCATCGTGGCGCAGGTTGCCGCACGCAAAAAAGACCCGTACACCGCCGTCCGCGAGATTCTGTCAAGGAGTGGCCATTGAAATTGGGAGACATCGAATTTCACATCGTCTCAGATGGCCATGTACTGCTGGATGGGGGTGCCATGTTTGGAGCTGTCCCGCGTCCCCTTTGGGAGAAGAAGATGCCTCCGGACGCGCGTAACCGCATTAAGCTTTCGATGAATTGCCTGGTGATCCGCGCTGGCGGCAAGCGAATTCTCGTCGAAACAGGCGCTGGTGGCAAAATGAATCCGAAATGGCGCGATATTTATGGTTTGGATGGACCCTTCCTGCTAGATGGCCTGCGTTCTCTCGATTTGCGACCTGAGGACATCGACGTCGTTGTGAACACACACCTGCACTTCGATCACTGTGGCGGGAACACGCGCCTGGAGGACGATCAAATTGTCCCCACGTTTCCCAATGCACGCTATTTCGTGCAAGAAGGAGAACTCGATCACGCGATGCGACCGAACGAGCGCGACAGGGTGAGCTATCTTCCGGAGAATTTCGCGCCTATCGCAGCAGCGGGGTTGCTTTCGGTCGTGGAGGGCGACCATACCATCACATCCGGCGTCGACCTCATTCGGGTTCCTGGTCACACCGCTCACATGCAGTGCGTCAAGCTGACAGGTAAAGGAAGAACGGCCTTTTTCTTTGCCGACCTCGTTCCAACGACAACGCACCTACCTCTGCCTTGGATCATGGGTTACGATCTGTTCCCCATGACGACGCTCGAAAACAAGAAACGTTGGATCCCCGAAGCAATTCGTGAGGGTTGGATCGCTCTGTTTGTCCACGACGCGCGCATTCCCGTCGCCTATCTTCGCGACCGCAATGGCAGTTGGGAGGCCGAACCGGTTCGCGACTCCTAGATGATCGTCGTGGCGGGGTTGATCAAGCGCGGCCACTTGATACGAGGAACCAAAATGCCCAAGAGCAAGTCCCCGGCGAGACGTCGGAAGGAGCCGGTCAAAGTTGGCATTATTGGCGGCAGCGGTCTCTACCAGATGGCGGGGCTCGTCGACAGGCAGGAACTGCGCGTGAAGACTCCTTTTGGCAACCCCTCCGACGCGATTGTGGTCGGCACGCTCGAAGGCAAACGCGTGGCGTTCTTGGCTCGACACGGTCGCGGTCACCTGTTTTCACCGTCTGAAATCAACTACCGCGCCAACATCTGCGCCCTGAAGATGCTGGGCGTCGAGCAGATTATTTCGGTAAGCGCCGTTGGTTCGTTGCGCGAGGATCTTCCCCCCAAGGACTTTTTAATTCCCAGCCAGTTTTTCGATCGCACCCGTGGCCGCAAGGCTACTTTTTTCGACCGAGGGGTCGTCGGACATATCGCCTTTGACAAACCGACCTGCCCGCGCCTGTCCAAGCGCCTTGCAGACGCTTGCGGGCATTGCGGCGTCCAGGCACACCAAGGAGGTACGTATGTCTGCATGGAGGGGCCAGCCTTCTCGACCCTTGCCGAATCTCACACCTATCGCCAGCTTCGCTTCGATGTGGTGGGCATGACGAATCTGACCGAAGCCAAGCTCGCGCGCGAGGCAGAACTTTGCTACGCTAGCTTCGCGATGATTACCGATTACGATTGCTGGCATCCTCAGCATGAGTCGGTGACGGTCGAAATGATCATCGGCTACCTACACGAGAACACAGAAAACGTGCAGCGCGCCATTGGCGAGGTTGTCCGCACGCTCGGTGACGATCGCCAATGCCCCTGTGGCTCGGCCGCGGCGCACGCGATCTTGACTGATCGCAAGAGGATCCCAGCGGCCGCGAGGAAGCGGCTCGCGCCGATTTTCGGCAAGTACATCTGAGACATCTAGGCCTGTCGGTGCGGCCCGCTGTCACGGGCCGAACCCCGCTCGGAGTCTCATCGCAGTTCAAATCCAGTGCGCGGCGATGCTGTTTCCGCGCTCGTGAAGACCGGGAGCGTCGATGTCGCTTCTCATAGTCGGTTCGGTCGCCTTCGACAGCATCGAAACACCCTTGGGAAAGGTCGACCGCACCCTTGGCGGCGCTGCTACCTACTTTGCATTGGCCGCAAGTCATTTCACCCCGGTTCGACTGGTCGCCATCGTCGGCGAGGATTTCACAGAACACGACGAAGCTGTTTTTCGGGGCCGGAGAATCGACCTTGCCGGTCTCGAGCGCGTTCCCGGCAAATCATTCTTCTGGGCCGGTCGCTACAGCCAGAACATGAACGAACGCAGCACGCTCACCACCGAGTTGAACGTCTTTGCGGCTTTCCGTCCGTCACTGCCGAAGACCTATCGTGACTCCGAGCACGTTTTCCTTGGTAATATTGATCCCACGCTGCAACGCTCGGTGCTTCAGCAGGTGCGCCCGCGGCCGAAAACTGTGGGGCTCGATACCATGAACTACTGGATCAACGGGACCCCCACGGAGCTACGTGAGACCCTAAAACACGTGCAAATCCTCACAATCAATGATGACGAGACACGCCAACTCACCGGTGAGCACAACCTATTCCGCGCCGCCAGACACGTTTTCAAGATGGGCCCCCAGACGCTGATCATCAAGAGAGGCGAAAACGGGGCCATCATGGTCCACCAGGGATTTGTTTTCGCCGTCCCTGCCTTCCCGCTGGAAGAAGTGCATGACCCGACCGGAGCAGGGGATACCTTCGCTGGTGGATTTATGGGTTATCTCGCGAGCCGGGGACGCGTAACCGAGCCCGTACTGCGCTCGGCCATGGTGTACGGGTCAGTTCTTGCCAGCTTCACCGTGGAACGCTTTGGCGTCGAGCGACTAGCAAAAGTCACGCGCCGGGAGATCGCAGCGCGCGCCAAGCAATTCGCTCGCATCACCACATTCAAGATTTGATGTGGCTCAACCTAGCGCACGCCAGGTGGGGGACCTTCGCCGTAGCGGCATCGGGGTTGATGGCTGGTCCCCGACGAGGTGGCCAACCCTTACCCGTCGAATTGAATCCGAAGTTGACGCGTCATGAGCGGGAATGCTATCAAGCGTTGCGGTTCGGCAGGGAGATTTGCAGAAACGGTTTGGCATGTCCCCTCGTTCGGCATGCCCGGCCGCTGGTGGCCGGCGGATTCCGGATCCCGCAAAAACGTTGGAGGCACGGATTGAACCAGTGGCGCTGGCCTGTACTGGCATCGATGGCCGGAGTGTTGCTCTTGGGCGGCTGCAGTAGTTCACCCCCTGACAATGCGACGCCCGAAATCCGAAATCTCTTCCCGTCGAATATCACCGTCGGAAGTCCGGCCTTTACCCTTTCGGTCCAAGGAACAGGCTTCATTTCCACTTCCCGCGGCGCGTCGTTCGTCTACTGGAACGGTTTCGCTCGCTCGACCACATTAAATCAAACAACCGGTCAGCTGCAGGTTCAGGTTTTGGCGTCCGATGTTGCTTCCCCCGGCCCGGCCAGCGTAACCGTTATAAACCCGGCTCCGGGCGGAGGAACATCGACAGCCGCAGCATTCGTGGTCGAGCCCCTCGAACCCGGCGCGCCGGCCATTACTTCGCTGTCGCCGGCCAATGCCATGGCCGGTGGCAACTCCTTCACGCTCACCGTCAACGGAAGTAACTTCGCTGCGAATGATCCGGTCACATGGAACGGCAGCGTGCAAATTACGACCTTTGTGAACTCCACGCAGGTTACAGCCGCCATTGCGTCTACCAACATTGCGGCAGCCGGGTCCGCCAGTGTTGCTGTGTTCACGCCGAATCTGGTCGTGGGTTCGCCCTCGGTCACCTTTCCCATTACGGGCTCACCGAATCCGAAGCCGACGGTATCTTCTCTGTTTCCTCCCGCCGCTCCAGCGGGAATTGGCGATCTCCAAGTCTTGGTGTCGGGTTCTGGGTTTACCTCGCTGTCAAACGCCCAGTGGACCTTCGGGGCGAACAGCACCCCCCTCGCGCTGGCTTTCGTAGGCGGCTCGCAAGTCATTGTTTTGATTCCGGCTGGGAACCTCGCCCAGTCGGGCACGGCCATGATCGAGATATCGAATCCTGCACCCGGGGGTGGCACGTCCTCTCAGCTTACGTTTACCGTTAGTGATTGACCGGTCTCGACACTCTTAACTGTTAACTCTCGGCTCGACGGGCCGCGTCTAGACTCACTCGATCAAATTCCTTATTCTCATTGCGCCACATGCCGCATCCTCTCAAACCGACTGCGCTGTGCCGCGGCGATCAAATCGCCGTGCTCTCCCTCGCGAGCCCGGTCGAGCAAGACCGCCTGCAAAAGGGCTGCGACGAACTCGTCACTCTCGGCTATGCGCCCAAGGTCGATCGCGGGAGCGTATTGGCCCGCGATGGTTTTTTTGCTGGCTCTCTGGCAGACCGCGTCGCCGCCCTCCGGCACAGTCTGGATGAGCCCGGGACACGAGCGATTTTCTGTGCTCGTGGCGGTTACGGTTCGACCTACCTGCTCGACTGTTTTTCGGAGCCACCGACGAAACCTAAGATCGTTCTAGGGGCGAGTGACATCACGTCTGTCGAGATCTTTCTCTGGCAAACGGCACGCTGGGTTAGTTTCTACGGCCCCATGGTGGCAACGAATTTTGACCGTGGAGCGGGTGCCGCCCACGGCTACGATCGCGCCAGTTTGTTAACTGCCTTAACAGAGACCCGTCAGGGCTGGAGCTTGGACCTTCGATGTGAATCTCTGGTTTCGGGCGATGGGGAAGGAGTTCTTTTGGGCGGATGCTTGACACTTGTCGAATCGACTCTGGGAACTCCTTGGGAGCTCGACACCGCGGGCGCGATTCTCGTGCTCGAGGATCGCGGCATGAAGCCGTACCAAGTCGATCGGGCACTCATGCATCTGAAGCAGGCCGACAAGCTTCGCTACCTCGCGGGCATCATCCTAGGCGATTTTCCTGAGTGCAACGCAGCGGCAGGAAGCGAGACCATCCGCGACGTTGCCTGTCGTATTCTTGCTCCTCTCGGGGTTCCGATTGCTTGGGGCGCGCCGATCGGGCATACCTTGCGTGCGATGCTGACTTTGCCGCTCGGTGTCCAGGCGCGTCTATCCACTTCATCGGCGGGCACTCTGACAATTCTGGAACCGGCGTGCGTCCCGTGATTCTACACTTCTTGTCATCTCGAGCAACCGGCTTTCGCCGGGCAGCCTTCTCGCAACAGCTAGGTCTTCGAAAGAGGTGAAATGATTGGGAGTCTTCAAAGTTCGCGCGTTCGCCATATTCATCTGCTGGGAATAGCAGGATCGGCCATGTCGCCGGTTGCAGGCATGTTGAAGGAGAGAGGTTTTCACGTCACTGGTTCCGATGTAAACGTCTACCCGCCCGCCTCCACGCTCCTCGATTCGCTCGCTATCCGCTGGAACGAGGGCTACCGACCTGAAAATCTCAGTCCCGCGCCCGATTTGGCCGTGATCGGTAACGCCATTTCGCGGGGCAATCCCGAGGTCGAGTACATCCTCGACGAAAAGATCCCCTACTGCTCGATGCCGCAGCTCATTGAAGAGTATTTTCTGCCGGGCAAGACGTCCATCGTAGTGGCTGGTACCCACGGCAAGACGACCACAACCGCTATGCTGGCCTGGATTTTTCATATGGCTGGCCGGCACCCGGATTTTCTGATTGGCGGTGTCGCGCCCAATTTCGGCGACCGCAGTTACGCTTTGGGCGGAGGACAGGAATTCATCATCGAGGGCGACGAATACGACACGGCGTTTTTCGACAAAAGCCCCAAATTTCTCCACTATCATCCCGATGAACTGATTCTCACTTCGCTTGAATTTGACCATGCCGACATCTACCCTGACCTCGCATCGATCGAGCTTCAGTTCCGCCGTCTGGTCAACCTGGTGCCGCGCCGGGGCCGGATCTGGATGGCAGGCGCCAGTGCGGAACTGAGGGAAGTTGTTCGGAAGGCCTTTTGCCCGGTGGAGACCTTCGGCCTCACGCCGGAGTGCGATTGGTGCGCGGGCGATATCCTCTGGCACGATTCGGCGACCGAATTTCGCGTCGCCTACCACGGCAACGTGGTCGCGCGCGTCCGCACTCCCGTTGCGGGTCGCCACAATGTGCTCGATGCGCTGGCAGCCATCGCGCTCGCCTACCATCATGGGGTTGAAGGCGACGCGATTGCCTACGCTCTTGGGACATTCCAAAGCGTGCGCCGGCGCATGGAGATCAAGGGCGAAGCGGCGGGCGTCCTGATCGTCGAAGACTTCGCGCATCATCCCACGGCTATCCGCCTGACGCTCGAAGCCGCACGCACACGCTGGCCTGGCCGCAAAATCTGGGCAGCGATCGAGCCTCGCTCCAACACAATGCGCCGCCGGGTCTTTCAACAGGCGCTGCCGGACGCCCTTGATCTTGCAGACGTTGTGCTGTTCGGCCCCGTCAACCGGGCCCAATTGCTGGAAGAGGGCGACCGTCTCTCGCCAGAGGCGATCGCGCAATCGATTCGCGCTGGTGGCCGCGAAGCGAGAGCCTTCACCTCGGCCGCCGAAATTGCGGAATATCTGGCAGACAAGGCCGGCCCGGGCGACCTGATCCTGATCATGTCGAACGGCAGCTTCGACGGGCTGACGTCGAAAGTCGCGGAGAGGCTCAACGCGCGGATCGGTACCCACCGATGAAGGCTCGTCGAGCCCGCGGTGCGTTTGTGTATCTGGCCAGCCTGGCGGCGCTGCTGGCCCCTCGCCCCGCTCGGGCGACGATTCAGTATCGGGTTTCGCTCGACGACCCTGCAGCCCATCGCTTCCAAGTCACCATCACGGTTCCGGTCGAAGGCAGGGACGTCGTGACGGCTTTGCCGGCGTGGAACGCGCTCTATCGCATTCGTGATTTTTCCCAGCGGCTCGAGTCAATTCGCGGCCTTTGCATCGGTCCCACGCATGTACCGCTCGAGAAGCGCCAGCTGGATAAGGACACGTGGCATTTCTGGCTGGAAGGTCCGTGTCAGCCCGGTGACCGAAATGTGCTACAAATCGAATACTTGATCGAATGGAACTCGCCTGGCCCCTTCAATTCCCAATTGGATTCGCGGCACGCCTTTATGAATCTTGCCGAAATTCTGATGTATCTACCGGACCGTCGAAACGAAAACGTGTCTGTTCAATTCGCTGACCTTCCTCCCGGATGGCGAACCGTCGCGGAGCTTGCCTCTACAGGAAACAATTCCTACACAGCATCCAGCTACGATCAACTCGTCGATGCTCCGGTCGAAGCTGGTCAATTCGAGGAATTCGAATTTGCGCAGGCCGGCGGTCATTTTCGAGTTGTCGTCGATGCACACCCCTGGAATCGAGCGGTCCTTGAAGATGCCCTTCATCGCATCACCGAGTATGAACTCAACCTCATGGGGGGAGCACCGTTTGATCCTCCGAACCGGGAATACACTTTCTTCTTTCACATCGGTCCGGGCGGCGATCTTGAAGGTGGGGGCATGGAGCATCGTAATTCGACCGCCATCTCCGCCACATCCACCGAAGCCGCTATTGCCATCGCAGCCCATGAGTTTTTTCACGTCTGGAATGTGAAACGCATCCGCCCGCAATCGCTCGAACCGGTTGACTACAGCAAGGAGCAATACACGCGGGCCCTGTGGTTTGCCGAGGGCGTGACCAGTGCGTACGCATCGTTCACGCTCGAGCGGACGGGCCTGTGGTCGAAGCTGCGCTTTTATGACGATCTCGCCGAACAGATTGATGAGCTTCAAAGGCGGGCTGCTCGCCAATGGCAGAGTGTCGAAGACTCAAGTTTGGAGGCCTGGTTTGAAAAGTACGACTTCTACAACCTACCCGAGCACAGTATCTCCTACTACAACAAGGGTCAGATCCTGGGCCTTCTGCTTGACCTTGCCATTCGCGATCTCACCGATAACCGCAAGTCTCTTGACGATGTCTTGCGGCGCATGAACCAGGAATACGGGCGGCCAGGGAAGTTCTATGACGACAGCGTAGGGATCCGAGCCGTTGTCGAGGAGGTCTCGGGGAAAAGCTTTGCTGATTTCTTTCACCTTTACGTTTCAGGGACCGACGAAATTCCCTTCAGCAAGTTCCTATCCGTCGCCGGGCTCGAGGTCAAGACCGCCGCTGGGCGCCTTTCGGTGTGCGAAGTTGCGCATCCCACCGATCGCCAACGGCGGATTCTGGACGGCATGCTCCGCGGCTCGACCGATTGATCGTTTCCGTGTCATGATTCGCACATTTCTTGCCGGAGCCTCTGTTGGATTGGCGGTCGTTCTTCTTCTGCCGTGGCTTGTACTTTGGAGCGTCCTCACTGGTAAGCCGGATTTGATGTACCGATGGGCGATGGATTTTGTCCGTCTGGAAACGCGTCTTCTTCAAATCCGGGTGCGCGTGAGTGGTTTAGAAAATGTGCCGCCCTGCGCATGCCTTTTTGTCGCGAACCACGCTTCCTATCTCGACCCCATGGTCATGATGCCGGCCATCCCGCGGCGCGTGGGAATCTTCGTCAAGCAGGAGCTGTTTCGCATTCCGATTTTTTCAACCGCGATGCACCTGGCCCAGTTCGTGCCGGTCGATCGCCGCGGCAAGGAATCCACCAGCGCGACCGTTTTGCAAGTGGTCGAAAATCTGAAAAAGGGCTTCTCCTATGTGATCTTCTCCGAGGGAACGCGCAGCCCTGACGGTCGCATGCGCCCATTTAAACGAGGCGCTCTCACGATGGCGATGCAAGCTGGCGTTTCGATTGTGCCCGTGTCGGTCGGCGGAACCCATCGCCTTCTCGCGAAAGGAAAGGCAATCGTTCGCCCGGGCGAAGCCACGGTTCAATTTGGACCCTCCCTGGACGCCTCCTCCTACAAAATGGCACACCGAGCCGAGCTGTTGGATCGAGTCGAAGCACTGGTCGCGGCGGGCTTGCCGAGCGATCAGCGGCCCCTGTGAATCTGGTTTTCGTCATTCCTGCCTTGATGATTCCAGCGACTGCTATACTGTGCTGGCATGCCGGAACGACTGATTCACGAAGTCCTACCGGTCGGTCTCTTGCAGTGCAATTGCTCGATTTTGGGCGATCGGACTACAAGCGATGCCATCGTCGTCGACCCCGGCGATGAAGTGGATCGTATCTTAGAAATCATCGCTCACCACAAACTGAAGATTACCGCGATTGTCAGCACCCATACCCACATCGATCACGTGGGAGGTTTGGCGGCCTTGCATCGCGCCACCCGGGCGCCCGTACTTATCCATGATGCTGATCTCGGCCTTTACCGCAACCTTCATATGCAGGCTCAATGGCTCGGCGTTCCTACCCCCGAGACAGTTCTCATCCGCGACTTCGTAAAAGAGGGCGATGTTCTTCCGTGGGGAGGCTTTCTTGCTCACGTGTTGCACACCCCCGGACACACGCCGGGAAGCATCAGCCTCGTGATCGAGGACAGAGGGGACACACAGCAGGCGCACCATGCCCGTGGGCGTCGTCTGATTGCCGGAGACACCCTTTTTCAGGGCAGCATCGGCCGAACCGATCTGCCGGGCGGTTCCTACCCTCAAATCATCCGGTCCATTCACGACAAATTACTCACCTTGTCCGACGACATTGTTGTTTACCCCGGCCACGGTGAAGCCACGACAATCGGTTCTGAGCGCGAACACAATCCTTTCCTACGTTAGTGCGCTGACATGGTTCTAGAACCCGCTGTTGCGGGCTACGGAACACTTCTCGCGCGCATGCTTTGACTCTCTCGCAGGACCGGATGATAATCGCGGCGGTCATCCATGGTTGGGCCGTGTTCGGTGGGGCAGCAGGTGCCGAGGGCAGCACTTATAAGCAGCGTGGGATATTCTTCGTTCGTGTTTCTTACGGTGCAGTCCGCCTGATCGGCGGGCCTCTCCGGGGTCAGGGTTCAACGTGGGAGTTGCATTGCCCCGGACTGAACGTCACGATTCCGATGGAGTGAGCCATGAGACGTTCCGACTTAGTACGAAATTCGAGCAAGGGGAAGGCTTTGCGTACATCTCAAATTGTTTTTGGAGAACGGCAGCATCTTTTGCGGGTGCTCGATTCAGTTGAACGCAGCGCTCTGCCTGCGGTGCGCATGGATCAAGAGCGCCGCGTCATTGAGCAGTTGATTCACGCGCGCACGCAAGAACTCAACCGCATTAATCCAGGCTGGGACGAAAAGGTGGGCACGGTTCTGAGTGCCGATGTCAAGCCCGACGCGCTCGACCATCTCTCCCGTCAGGCCCCCAAGGAAGACTACTATCTCCTGCGTCTGATTAGTGAGCATCCGAAGGTTACTGCCAAGACGCTCGGACGTCTCTCGCATCATCCCTATTCAGCGATACGCGAGAATATTGCGCGCCATCCGAATAGCGACGCTGCCACGCTTTCGCGTCTGAGCCGTGACCGCAGCCAACCCTTATGGTACTTGGTGGCCTTTAATCCCAACGCTCCGGCCCCGCTCCGAAAAAAACTTCAAGAGCGCATGCGCCGGCTCGGCGAAAAAACAGCGACTCAGTAGTTCTCTTTGCTGTCGGATCCAATCGAAGCCGCGCGCCCCTGGGACCTAGTTGGCTGCCGGCAGTCCGAGCTTCGAAGTAATCTGGCGGACGTAGTTCTGCGTCTCGGGGAAGGGGGGCACGCCTCCGTAGCGGTCGACGACTTCCGGCCCCGCGTTATAAGCCGCGAGCGCCAGCGCCAGATTTCCACGATATTTCGCCAAAAGATCCTTCAAGTAGTGCGTGCCGCCGTCAATATTTTGTGCTGGATTGAATACGTCGGCGACGGCGTAGTGCGCAGCGGTCGTTGGCAGCAACTGCATCAGGCCCAAGGCCCGCTTCCGCGAAACGGCTTTGGCATCGAAGTTGGATTCAGCGGCAATCACGCCCGCGATGAGCTTTTCATCGACGCCATGCCTGAGTGCTGCCAGGTGAATCAGGTTGGCGTAGCGGACACCGAAGTCAACGTTGGCGGGAGGCGGAGAAGGAAAAACGTCCTCCGGCTCGACATCGATCAGTTCGCTTGCGGCGATCTCAACCACGCCGCCATCAACCGAAAGCAGCACGCGATCGCCCTTTACCTCATAGCCGGTGACATGCAATCGTGCGCCGGAACGCAGCACGGCGTAGTCGGCTCGTGCCGCCATAGGACCAAGAAGCAGAGCAGCAGCGGCGAGCAGGGCCGCCGGGAGCCTGGGGCGCGTAGTCATTCGTTGTTGGATCGTTTGAAGCCTTCGTGCGTGGCGTCGAGTCACTCCGCGCCACACGATTTCCCGAGCTGACGCTGTGTGCCCATCGAAAAATTCCTCGGCCCGCTAGCTCAACGGCTTCGAGGGAGGATTCGCGGGCGGTCGCTGACGGCTTGCCGGCGGCACGATTCCGTTCGCCCGCAGATAGACGACCATCTGACCATAGTGGTCCATGGTGTGCGAGCAGTCGAAAATCACAATGGCGGCCGGAGTGCGCAAGAATGGCGTTGGAGGCGTCTTCATGAGCTCAAACGCGTTATCCGCATTGATGGTCGCGATGGCCTTGTGCCCGAGCGCGAACGAGTCGCGCAAGTACTGCATGATCTGCGCCTTCGTCTGAATGGAATCAGGACCATTCTCGGCTTCAAACTGCGATCCAGGTGTCGCCGCTGGCTGACCCAGGATGGCGCCAAAGAACCGGTTGTTGACGGTCGCAATGTGCTTCACCTGCTGCGCAAATGTGCGCACACCCTTGAACTCTCCGTTCGTGGGTGCGAAGGAATACTTGTCCTCAGGCATGGCGTCAGCCAGGCCGATGACTTCGCGTTCCTCGATCGAAAGTTGAAAATCCAGGGTAGCGGTGATGCTCGATGGCACCTGTGCGCCCCCGGTCTGGTTCCGCCCCACGGGGTAACCTCCGGGCGGCGCTCCCTGTTGCGGCGAGCTTGCGATCATCCCCAGAGACCCGGCAAGCAGCAGAATTCCGACCCGCGTCGAGAGCCTCATGGGTGTGTTCCTCTATTCCGAGCCGATACAGAGCGTGGCGATGCATCCGGTGCGCTAGGTGTTGCGTAGTGCGTATCGATGAATCGCTTCCGCCACTCCACACTCGTCATTTGAAAGCGTCGTCCATCCGAGCGACTTCAGCTCCGCCACACAATTGCCCATAACAACCGGCAAACCAGCATATTCTAGCATTTCGCGGTCGTTCCAGTTGTCCCCAATGGCCATCACGTTTTCCCGCGATATCCCTCGTTGCTTCGCCCAGGCAGCCAGGGCCGCCCCTTTTGTGACGCCAGGCGCGAGGACGTCTAGCATGGAAAGACCGCTCTGGGCGTACTCGGTCAAGGCCAGCGTGTAACCGGCCCGCAGGTCGAGGCCCTCGAGCTTGTTCATCGCCGCACGGATGGTATCGCAGGGACCGATAAACATGACTTCGACGGGGTCTTCCCCGCGCAAGCAATCGGCGAGTGGCGCGATTTCCAGAACCTGCTGGCGGTGGCGGCGGAGGTAAGGCCCGATGAACGGAGCTTCCCAATCGATGCGCTCAAACACTACCTGCCCGGCAGCGGGCCGGTCAAAAACCACAGCGCACATGGAGCGAAATCCCTCCGTGTTCCGCAGAATTTGGCGTGCGGTTCCGGCGGACAGCATAGAGCGCAGATGCGTTTCGCCCGATATCGACTTGACCAATGCGCCATTGCTCACAATCAATTTTGCTTCGCAGGGAAGTTCTTCCGCAATCAGTCGAGCCGAGTGAAATCGACGGCCCGTGACGATGACAATCTCGATTCCCTGCGACGCCGCTGCTGCAATGGCTTGAGCGTTTTGAGGTGGCAATTGGGCGCGGCTGTCAAGCAGCGTACCGTCGATATCCATCGCGATCAGTTGGATGTCCATCGCTACATTGTACTGTGCCGGAAAAGCCTCCCGAAACAAGCGACGCGAGAAAACGTGGCGCCGCTGTGTGCACTCTGCACAACATTCATAGGTCTAAAGCCATTGGAGTCCGACGCCAAACGGACCTTCTTCGTTGACCACCAATTCCGGGTTATACTGAGCTGAAAGAGTTCCAACAGGATTTAGCAGGTTGGACTCAGGCCGCGAAGATGAACTCGGCAAGTCTCGCTGAGTCCTTCGCGTAAACATTCGTTGACGATCATCGCTCGTCGTTCTTCGGGCGTGTAGCTCAGTTGGGAGAGCGCCTCGTTCGCAACGAGGAGGTCAGGGGTTCGAGCCCCCTCACGTCCACCAACCTTTTCAAGAACTTGTGGCTGCGTGACAGATTGCTCGGGCGAATTTGTGCCGCTCTTTGTGCCATAACTACCCCCTGAACCCCCGCTTGTGAGGGCATCCAATGCCTTCCGCTTCGCGTCCAGCCGCACGTGCGAGTAGTGTGCGAGCATGCAATCCTGCGGCGATGAGCAATGGCCAATTTCTTCGTGGGGTCAGTAGCAACACCGCTGCCAAGAGGGGCGAAGCGGGCCAAAACGACATGATGTTACTGGGAG
>Ga0187783_10000213_pt1 | contig 43874 bp, 39 predicted proteins | sample 1015_SJ02_MP02_2_FD_132471 | JGI IMG/M metagenome (GOLD analysis project Ga0187783, IMG submission 132471) | Tropical peat soil microbial communities from peatlands in Department of Meta, Colombia - 1015_SJ02_MP02_20_MG | ecosystem: Environmental > Terrestrial > Soil > Wetlands > Peat | place... | reverse complement strand
GGTCGAGGCTGCCCAGGCGATCATCGAGATTGCGACTTCGAAAATGTCGCTCGCAGTGCGCGAAGTATCGGTGCAGAAAGGCCATGATCCCCGCAGCTTTGCATTGGTCGCATCCGGCGGGGCGGGGCCGCTGCACGTGCTTGCCATCGCGCGCGAGCTGCACATCCCGAAGGTTATTGTGCCTCTGTTCCCATCGCATTTCTCGGCGCTCGGAATGCTGCTCGCGGACGAGCGGCATGATTTCATCCGCACCTTCTACGCAGATCTCGCCAGCATGGACTTTTCGGTCCTTGTGAGCGTGCTTGACGAGATGCTGGTGGAAGCCGATGCAATTGCGCGCACCACCAGGGCCGTCAGCCGACAGGTTCAGCTCGATCTGCGCTATGTCGGTCAGGAATTCACGCTCGCAGTGCCCGTAAGCCGCGATCAGCTCACCGCCGCTGATCGCCAGGGTATCAGAGCGGCTTTTGACACACTTTACGAACGACGCTACGCGCATCATTCACCCGACGAGCCGGTAGAAATGGTCAACATTCGTCTTGCCATCATTGGTCAACGAACCAAGCTCGTATTTCCGCAGCTTGCTGCCAGCGGAACCGCCGAACCTGTACGCGAGCGTGACGTTTATTTCGCCGCGCGCCAGCCGCTACGTGCACCGATTTATCTCCGCGAGGAATTGCGCGGCGGGCAGCGGATCACTGGTCCAGCGGTCATCCAGGAGCTCGGGACCGCAACGATTCTGTTCGACAGCGACGCCTGTGCGGTCGCCCCATCCGGAGAATTGGTGATCAGCGTCGGAGGAGCGTAGTGGTAAGGTCGCTCGACGTCGTTACACTCGAAGTCATACGCAACGCGCTGCCTGCGATCGCCAATGAGATGGCCGCCGATCTGCAGCGCACCTCATACAATATGATGATCTATGAGGTGCGGGACTTCTGTACCGCCCTGGTCAGTCCGGAAGGCGAGCTGATCTCGCAGAACGTTGGTGGTGTCTCGCATTTCGTCGCAGACCTCGGTGTTATCATCACCGATGGCATGAGGCGCTTCGGCCGTGGCGGTTTCAAGCCGGGCGACGTCATCATCACCAATCACCAGGCAGTCGCGGGACAGCATCTCAACAATGTGGTCATTTACACGCCCCACTTCTATCAGAACGAGCTGCTTGTGTTCCTGATGGTGCGAGCGCATTGGATCGATATTGGCGGTATGAGTACAGGGTTTGGCGCCGGTCCGACTGTCGCCGACCCGTGGATGGAAGGTCTGCAACTCGATCAGCTTAAGATCTACGAAGCCGGTACGCTTAACGAGACGCTCTACCGCATCCTTAGGGATAACATCCGCTTTCCCGAATCTTCGCTCGGCGACATGAATTCGCAAATGGCGGCGTGTCGTCTCGGCGCGCGGCGTCTCGACGAGCTGTTCGACAAGTACGGCAAGGATACGATCCTGAGCGCCGTCGCGCAGATCTTCGACGAGACCGAGGCGAAGTGTCGAGCGGTTGTAGCGAAACTTGCCGATGGTGTCTATGAGGCCAGAGCGGCGCTTGATGACGACGGACTCAAGCGCAATGAGCCGGTCCGGATTCACGTCAAGGTCACCGTGGCCGGTGGTGATATGACCATCGATCTGTCAGGCTGCTCTGAGGAGCGGCAGGCAGCGATCAATTCAAGGACCCAGGCAGGAGCACGCGTCGCCTACAAGGCTCTTACGGGCCCGCTCGATCCCGTCAATGAGGGCTCTTTCCGCGCCCTTTCGGTTATCATTCCGGAGGGGAACATCATGAAGGCGCGCTTTCCGGCGCCGATGTCCGGTTGGAGTGCGATCATCCCTACTGTCGTCGACACGGTCGTTGCAGCGCTCGCTGAAGCGCTGCCCCAGCAAGTGCCAGCAGGCCACCACGGATTGCTTGGTGGCGCGGTCGTCTTCTTCGGAACTCACCCCAAGACCGGGCGGCGCTTTGTGGTCCAGAGCCTGGAGGGCGGCGGTTGGGGCGGGCGCCCGTTCGAAGACGGCGCGTCTGCAACAGTCTCGGTCTGTCAAGGCGATGTGCGCAATGGTTCGATCGAGGGGATCGAGCTTAGGTGCCCGGTGCTGGTCGAGGAACGGGCGTTGCGCTCTGACTCCGGTGGTGCCGGGAAATACCGCGGCGGACTGGGTATTGATATGCGGGTGCGCAATCTGGTGGAAGGTAAATGGAATTTCGAACAGACACGCCGGAGAAAGTCCCCACCATGGGGTTTGTGGGGGGGCAAGCCGGGCGAATGCGGCGACTACCTGCTGCGCCAGCCAGGTGAGAATGAGTTTCGCTCCATGGCGGCCAGCCATCACTCGGTCCCACCGAAGGCTGAGGTAATTGTTCGCACGGGGGGTGGCGGTGGCTGGGGCGATCCGCTTGAGCGTGATCCGGAATCCGTGCGGACCGATGTTATAGAGGAATTCATCTCGATTGATTCCGCCCGGACCGACTATGGGGTCATTTTCAACGACGATATGACGGTCGATAAGGTCGCGACCAACCTTCAACGAAATGCTTTGCGATCAAACCAGGGAGGGTCGACTTCATAACCGGGCAGCAGGGATCCCACGGCGTCCGGTCCTAGTGGTCGTCGCAGGAAAGTTCGCAAATGACAGGCGCCGTGGTGGTGAAAAACCGTCGCGCATGCGACCCTGTGTGGTGATCGCCAGTGTCAACGCTGCCTGAGGGGGGACCAAGACCGTCGCATCGATACGGCTCGACAAGGTTCGGTTGAACGGAATGACCTGCAAAGTGCCACTTCCTCGGGCTTAAAGTTCGAAGGCGGATTTTGGATAACCGAAATGGAGATGACCTCCGTGTCTGCCAACAGGTTTGTGATAACCCGGCGTGCGATTTTCGCTGTCGCACTCGCAGCCGGACTGATTCAGATCTCACCGACCTACTCAGACGAGTTGCTGCGCGTCGGCAAGGCGGTGCCCGAGGCATTCTCGTTCGTGCCTCTTGATATCGGCGTGCGCAAGGGATTTTTCCGTAAGTATGGCGTCGAGATTGAGTCGCTGTCTTTTGCGGGCGATGCGCGCATGCAACAGGCGATGGCCTCGGACAGTCTCGACGTCGCGCTCGGATCGGGTCCCGCAATGGCGTTCATCATCAAGGGCTCTCCCGTCAAAGCCATTGCCGCCCTAGCGGGGCCGCCGCTCCTCTTGACCTTGGTTGTGCGTGCCGACGACAGCGTGAATTCGGTTGCCGATCTCAAGGGCAGGCGCGTCAGCGTGTCGACCGTTGGCTCGCTGACGCAGTGGCTTGTGAGTGAACTGTCGCGCCAGCAAGGATGGGGACCGGACGGCATCGAGATCACCCCCATGGGGGCGACGGCACCTCAGATCGCAGCTCTCAAGCGCAAAGAAATTGACGGCATGGTGACCGATATCGCCACCGCCTTGATACTGGAGCAAAATGGTGAGGGGAAGATCCTTACACGCTTCGGTCAATTGGTGAAGGACTTCCACATCCACGTCATCTTCGCGACCGAAAAGGTCATTGCGGCAAAGCCGGATGCTTTGCGGGGCTTTCTCAAGGGCTGGTTCGAGACCGTTGCGTTCATGCGCTCGAACCGGGCCGAGACCATCGAAATCGCCAGCCAGGTCATGCAGAAGAGCGCCGCGATTTCCGGCCGCACTTACGACGAGTTGATGCCCATGTTTTCGGCTGACGGGAGGTTCAATCCAAAGGCATTGGCGACTCTCGCCAAATCCTATGTCGAGCTCAAGGTCCTCCCTGAAGAGCCTGACCCAAGCAAGCTCTTTACGGAGGCATTCTTGCCGGCGAATTGAGCTTTCTCATACCGACCCTTGAAATAGCAATCGACGACGGTGCGATGACGGACGAGATGACGATACGGCTTAGCGGCGTCTCTCATCATTTTGGCGAGAAAGGCGATGCCCGCCACGTCTGTGCTCTACGAGACGCTTCACTCGACATCGCCCGCGGCGAATTGGTCTGCCTGATCGGACCGAGCGGCTGCGGTAAGAGTACACTGCTCAACGTGATGGGCGGCCTGTTGAGGCCATCGTCGGGCACCGTCGAGGTCGCCGGCCGCCTGGTGCGCGGGCCGATGCCACAAGAGGTCGCATTCGTTTTTCAGGACAGTGCGCTGTTTCCATGGAACACGGTATACGAAAATATCGTGCTCGGAATGAAGTTTCAGGGCGTGACGAAGACCGAGCGCGAAGGGCGTGCCTGGCGCTCGCTCGCAGCGGTCGGTCTGGCCGAATTTGCGCAGCATTATCCTGGTCAACTGTCAGGTGGAATGCGACAACGCGCTGCGCTCGCGCGTGCCCTCAGTCTGGAGACTGGAATTCTCCTGATGGATGAACCATTCGGTGCGCTCGACGAACAAACTCGGATGATCCTTGGCGAGGACCTCTCCATACTCCTTGCCAGTGCCGACAAGACTATTGTGTTTGTCACCCACAGCCTAGGTGAGGCTGTGTTTCTAGCAGATCGTATTGCGGTGTTCTCGGCTCGACCCGGAACCATCAAGCAAGTCATTGCAGTTGACGAGCCGCATCCCCGCAAGTCGGAGTTCGCCACATCCGCCAAGTTCACCGCGCTTCGCAACGATCTTTATGGGCTTCTGCGCGGCGAAGTCCGCAAGGCCGTCTCACAGATGTCCCTACCTGAAAGCTGACGCTACTTGGAGACGATCCCGATGGGTCACGAGGCCAAACGTGAAGGGTCGACGATCGGCAGCCGCGCCGTCCAGCTGACGTTCCTGTTGGCTCTCCTGGCGCTGTGGTATCTCTCGACCACCCGATGGGGTGTCAGTCCGCTCCTGCTGCCGCATCCAGCGAACGTCTACGTCAACTTTGTCGATATCTTGCGGTCTGGCGAGTTCATCAATGATTTGCGGGTTACGCTGACGGAGCTTGCCGTTGCCTTGGCCCTGTCAACGACAAGTGGGGTAATGCTCGGTTATCTGGTCAGCAGGTCGCGATATCTCATCGACGTGTTCGAACCGCTGTTCGCTGGGTCTTATTCAATTCCAATGATTCTTTTCCTCCCACTCTACGTATTATTCTTCGGTCTCGGTCCGTCGTCAAAGATAGCGCTCGGTGCGACGATCAGCTTCTTCCCAATTGTGCTTTGTTCAATGGCGGGCTTCGGACATGTCGAGCAGAGTTACGTCTTGGTTGCGCGCTCAATGGGGGCCACCAATTATCAGCTGTTTCGTCATGTCCTGTTACCTGCCGCTCGACCACTTATTTTTACAGGTGTGCGCATGGGCTTCACAGTTGCGCTTCTCTCGATCATAGGCGGCGAGACAATCGCGTCGCTCGCCGGGCTGGGGCGGCGCATCGTCCAACTCGCTGAGGGCATGGAGATGGCGCGCATGTTCGCCTACATCGTCCTCGTGGTCATTATAGTAGCCGTTCTGAACTTCGTGGTCTCCGTGATCGAGGCGCGCGGGAACCGGTTCTGATGACTGGAACGATCGATAGGTGCCAGACCTTCCTGTCGCGCCCGTGGATCGCACGGCTGCTCGTTATCGGGGTCGTCTTGCTGGCGTGGGAAATCGCGGCGCGCTGGTTCGTAGATCCAATGTTCCTGAGCCCACCCTCACGTGTGGTCGTCTCGCTCGATGAGGTATTCCGCACCCCGGGCGTGCCAGCAGCGCTGTGGGTAACTTTTCTGGAATTGGGCGCAGCATTCGTGCTGTCGGTAACCATCGGTCTCGTGGTCGGATTTGCGATTGGCCTTCAACCGTTTGCGCGCCGAAGTTTCACGCCGATTATCCTGCTGCTTTACGGGCTGCCGCAGATCACAATATTGCCGCTCTTCATTCTGTATTTCGGCATCGGACCCGCATCCAAAATCGCCTTCGGGGTGAGCCACGGCGTGTTTCCGATCGTGATGACGATCATCGCTGGCGTCCAGAACATCAAACCGATCTTTCTGGTGAGTGCTCGATCGATGGGGGCCGACCGCTGGCAGATACTGCGCTGGGTTATTTTCCCGCACATGATCCCTAGCTTCTTCGCCGGCATGCGGCTCGGTATGACGGGCGTGTTGCTCGGCGTACTGCTGGCTGAACTCTATGTGTCGACCGCGGGCATCGGCTATTTCACCACGCTGTTCACTCAGAACCTGGATCCTACAAAGCTGCTGGGTCTCGTCGGCTTGCTCGCAACAATGGCGATCATACTGAACGAGATCGTGCGTCGCGCCGAGGTGAAGTTTGGCGAATGGAGAATCGAGTGAGGAGAATTCTGTGATGTCCGGAACGCTGAGGCTTACCATGGCGTGCGGCGATTATGAAATTGTGCGGGCGTTGAAGGAGGGCACGGTCAAGGCCGAAGGCATCGAACTTGTCATGTTGACCGGCATGGGGTCACGCGAGCGTCACTGGCGTATGGCGCGCAAAAGGGAATTTGACATTTGCGAGGCCAACGTCGGTGCCTATTTCATGGAGCGCGATCAAGGTGACGAGCTCAGCGCAATCCCCGTTTTCCTTCATCGACGTTTTCGTCACGGATTTTTGTTCATCAATACGCAAGCGGGCGTCCGCGAGCCGAAGGACCTCATCTCAAAAAAAATTGGTGGCACTAATTTTCAGCCAGCTTCTAATATTTGGATGCGCGGAATCCTTGAGGAGGAGTATGGCCTTCCCCACAAGAGTGTGACATGGGTAGTCGAACGCAGTGAGGACGTAGCGTTCGAAAAACCGCCGGATCTGCGCATCGAGATGATTTCTCCCGGCAACCAGCTCGACGTCATGTTGGCCGAAGGCGAGATCGAGGCGATGTTGACGCCGGTGTTGCCGAACCTGTTCATCAAGGGAGACCGGCGGATCGCTCGCATTTTTCCCAACTACAAGGATGTCGAACGGAGTTATTTTCGCAAGAGCGGTATTTTTCCGATTATGCACGTGACAATGCTCAAGCGGGAAATTGTAGACAAATATCCCTGGGTTGCGACCAATCTGGTCAAGGCATTCGAAGAGGCGAAAAACATCGCCTATCGCCGCCTTGCCAACCCGCGCATGGTGCCCCTTGCCTGGGTCCGGACGGCCTGGGAAGAGCAGCAGGAGGTGTTGGGGCCCGACCCCTGGGCCTATGGGCTCGGCGAAGCCAACCGCAAAAACCTTGAAACCGTGCTGCGGTACACGTTTCAGCAGGGATTGATCAGCCGAATAAGGCCGCTCGACGAGCTGTTTGCCGATACCGATCTGGGTGACTCAAGTGGTTCGGATGAAGGCATCTGACGATGCCCCATCAACCAGACATCAACAGCGCGCTCACACGAAATTGGTCATGAACGTCGACGATCGTCGTATCGCGATTTGCCAGCGGATGGCCGCTGAGCGGCTCGATTGTGTCGTGGGAATCCATGACGGCACGCACTTCATAGAGACTCACAACCCCGTCATGGTGCTGAGCAGCTTTAAATCTCTCGGCCCGGCCGCTGCGGTACTCGACCGCGTTGGCGCGCTGACCTTGATCGTCACGCCCGCCTGGGATGCCGAACGGGCCCGCGGGGGCTGTCCGACGGCGCGAGTCGTCGGAGCCGACGATATTGTGGAAGCGCTCGGTCGTGAGCTCGGGTCCATTGCGGGTCGAGCCAAGATGGCCATTTCCGGACTGGCGGCGGTTTCGTGGGCCGTCGCAAGCCGGATTGCATCGGCGTTTCCGGGTGTACCATCCGCAGACGCCATCCTATTCGACGCGACCATGACCAAAACCGGCGACGAAATTGCTTACGCACGGCGAGCTACGCGGATTGCCGAGCATGCCTACCAGCGCATGCTGGAGATCGTGCGACCCGGCCTGAGCGAAGACGAACTTGCAGCTGAATTGTGCTGGTACACAAGGACACTTGGTGCGGAGGATAACTTTCTCCTGTTGTGCTCCGGACCTCACAATCGGGCGGTTCAGCCCTCGAACGGCCGACGAATGCAGGCTGGCGATATCGTGCTGGCGGAAATTACTCCGAGCTTTCGCGGGCAGCTCGCGCAGATCTGCCGCACAGTCGTTCTGGGCCACGCGGGAGATGCGTTGCGACGGAATTACGACTTGGTCATCGAGGCGATGAATGCAGGAATTCAGGCCGCCGTGCCCGGCACACCGATGAGCACCGTGTGCCGGACCATCAATTCGGTGTTCGAGGCGCGCGGCTACGGCAAGTACTGCCATCCGCCTCACATTCGACGACGCGGGCATGGCCTAGGATTCGCATCCAATCAACCTGGCGATGTCAGCCTAGACAACAACACCATCCTCGCACCGAACATGTTATTCATGATCCACCCGAACCAATATCTGCCCGAAACTGGATACCTCCTCTGTGGAGAGCCCATTGTGATAACTGAAAGCGGTGCGGATGCGCTGACCGCCAAGCAGGCTGCCCTTGCGCAGATCGCCGTCTAACCTCTGACGAGGGTGCACTGTGTTCACCATGCATCCGACATTGCTGGTAGGTCCTGCAGATTGGGATCCGACGCGAATGCCGAAGGCTGAGTTCTTGTCGCGCATTGAGGAACTTTGGATCGAGTTTCCTTCGGCGAGCGGTGCAATTGTCTATGGTGACAGCCGCCATCACGCGGAGCTGGCGTACCTCACAAACTTCACTCCCAAACTGGAACCGGCGCTGGCACTGATTTCGCGCTTCGGTCCGCCTCAGCTGTTGGTCGGAGGCGGCGCCAACATGCTGGCGGCAGCAAAGCCGCTCACCTGGGTCGAGAAGCTGGCTCCTCTAAGGAATTCTGGCTCGGTGGTGGCACAGTGGGTTAGCGAAGTCACGCCCAGTTCGTCACCGAAAGCCAGGCCGGTTCTGATCGGTTCGAAGTCGGCGCCGTGGGCCCTGCATCAGCAGATCTTCGCGCCACTGGGGCCAGAAGTGGTCGATGTCACTTTGGCTTTGCACAGACGCATGCGCCGCAAGAGCCCAGGCGAGATCCGCGCGCTGTCTGACGGGTGTACGTCGTTGAATGCGGCGGTTGTGGCCTTGGTTGACGCTCACGGGTCGGGTGCCGATGTCTCGACCGTGGTGCTCGCGGCCGAGCACGCGGCCCGCCGGTGCGGCGCACAGGACATCCGTTCGCTGTTCAGTCTTGATGGCGGTCGTACGCTCCATCCGTTGACTGCGACGGTGGATTACCCGGTTGAGGCCCTCCAAGTTTATCTGGCCGTGCGTCAGCTAGGCTATTGGGTCGAAGGATTTGTGGTATCGACCAATGCTGCAAGCCCGACACTGACCCGGACACAGGATGTTCTGCGATCAGCGATCACGAGCGTCAGGCCCGGTCGGCGATGCGCGGATCTCGCCCGGATGATTGCCGATGGCATAATGCCGCTGGCTGCTCATCCGGTGACGGCCAAAGAATGCGGCTCCTCACTCGGCCTGATGTTCGGCGGGCCACTGCGGCTTTCTGCCGACAGTGACGATACGTTCGCCGCGGGCGACGTGCTGTCAATCCGGGTCGGCGCGGCGAACGAACGAGGTGGAGCAATCGTTTCGACGGTAGTGGCGGTGCAAGACGTCGCCAACAGTGTTCTTTGGCCTGCCAGTCGCTAGGAATCGAGAATGAGGGCACTTGAACAACTCGGCGCCTTCGTCGCGGCTAGCAAACACGACAGCATCGCTCTGCGCGAGTTGGTGCGGCTGCATGTGGTTGATACCGTTGGTGCATGGATCGCGGGCGCCCATACCCGGGAAGGTCGCGCCATTATCAAATTACGTTCCTCACAGCGATCAGGAGGCAGGGCGCCGCTGTTACAGGATCCGTTCGTCGACCTCATGACGCATTGCGCTCTGGCAAGGCTCAGCGAAATCGACAGCATCCATCTGACATCGATGGTGACGCCAGGCTCGATTGTTATTCCGGGAGCATATGTTATAGCCGGATCAATCCCGGACCTGACATCCGAATTGCTGATTGACGCGATAATTGTCGGGTGCGATGCCATCACACGTCTGGGCCTTGCAATAAACGGCCCGACAGTTCTCTTTCGGGGCGTCTGGCCAACCTATTTTGCAGCGCCGTTCGGCATCGCCGCAGTGTCGTCCCGGCTGCTAAAGCTGAATGAGCGGCAGACCACACATGCACTTGCACTGGCGTTGACGCTGGCATCTCCGGGCGTCGGTCACGACAATGCCGCATCCACGTCGCGTTGGCTGGCGATCGGTAATGCGGCGCGCAATGGCCTCTCTGCTGCGCTGGCCGCGCAGGCAGGATTCACTGCGGATCTTGGGTTGCTGGATGGTTCATTCCTGTCAGCGATTTACCAGATAACGCCACAGCCCAAAGCGCTGACGGATGACCTCGGCGCGCGTGCGATGATCTCCGAAGTTTCGTTCAAACCGTGGTGCGCGGCACGCCAGACAATGGCTGGCACTCAGGGCCTCCTCCAAATTATTGAGAACGGCGTCAGTGTTGATGATATAATTGCGATCATGGTCGAGGTGCCGCCGCCGCACCTCAAGATGGTGTCTCACGGGATCGTCCAGCGTGACCGAGCCTCGCATTTGACCAGTCTCCCTTATCAGATGGCAATTGCCGCACGTGCCAAGGATTGCCTGTTCGACGTGCAGCAGTGTCGCAAGGTCGTGTCCCAATCGATCAACGCCTTCATGGCAAAGATCACGGTCCAGGCAGGCCAAGAGTTGATGGTTGAATACCCGAGGATCTGGCCTGCTCGTGTGCATGTGACCACACGATCGGGATCACAAGAGCGAGTCGTCCGCAACGTCCCCGGTGACGTACAGTTCCCGTTTGACGAGGGACGCGTTACCCGAAAGTTCCTTAAATTCATTGAGCCGCAACTTGGAACGGAGACCGCAACGCAATTGCTGGCGTGCAGCCTCGCGGCGGTGAACGATATGGAGTCTGTCAGACGGCTTATGCTTCAAATTGAAGGAATAATAAGCTCGGCATCTGAAAGGGCGGCGTTTTCGTCTTAGTCCGCCTTCCCTCCCGCTCACGTTATTGGATCGTCGGCGGTCTGTACGACGCGGATGACCGATGTTGAGATGGCCAAAGTCGACACCCGCGTTGTCGTGGCCACCGCGCTTTGCCGGGACTCCGGCCGTTGCGGCCCGAATAAGTGGACGCGTGAGCGGGCCTCTCGCTTTGGTTGTCTGAAAGGACGTCAGTTGATCTGTGCAGGCGGCCGAGGCCATTCAGGGCATTATCAACACCGTTACCAGGGTCAGCGAGATCGCGGCATCGATTGCCGCCGCCATCGTCGAACAAAGTTCCGCTACCCAGGAGATAGCTCGGCGCGTTGAGCACGTCTCCGCAAGCACGGCAATGTGGCGCGAAGCATGGAAAGGCTTCAGACGGCGGTTCGCGGCGCGGGCGAGCGCGCCACCGACGTCAAGCAGACAGCCTCCGCTTTATCGACCGAAGCCGGAGCCCTGAGCGGTGAGGTGAAGGACTTTGTCGGCGCCCTGAACGGTTTCAACGAAGGCATGGAACTGCTTTCCTATGATCTCGATCTTCCGGCGACGGCGACGGCGACAGTCGATGGTCGCGTCACCGCCGGCAAGGTGCTGAAGGCGTCGCCGGGAGCCGTCTTGTTCACGGGCCAGTTGTCGCTGGCGCCAGAGGCGGTTTTGGAGTTGCGCATCTCAGGCACAGACCGTCCGTTGCGCGCCCGGTTCGTCGAGGCGGACCAAGCCGGCCTTCACATGCAGTTGCCGCTGAATTTCGAGAGCCTAACTTACATGGGCCAGACGCTTCGCGGGCTTGCAACGTCGCGGGCAGCGTAGTGTTGAAAGAAGTCCGTTGATCGATGCCAGATCGGGCGGAGGTCGACGCGCTGGTCTTCTCGTTGGCAACGCAATAATGACCCATTTTCTCTGACCTGGACGCTCCACGCTACAATTGGAATTTGACCGCATGGGCTCCGGTCAACTCAGGCTGAAACCGGATCTGGCGATCGATCAAGAATTTCGCCGCCCAGGTTTGTGACGGCGGATCGGACGCGGCGCTGACACAAGCAGCAGTCCAACTGGCTGTACAAAAGCACCACTGATTGCCACGGTGCGGTTCCGAGCGTTGACGTCTCCACCCGGATGGAGATCGAATCAGTTACTACCCTGACGGCCATGATGGCCGGTCAAGCATGGGTGCCGGCTTGAATTGTCGCTGGCATAATGCGCCATGGTCCGCAGACTGTTCTCAAGAATGCGGCATCGGCTATCATGACTCCGGTCGCTCGTTCTGTGCTAAATTGGCATCCACTCCGACGAAGTCAAAATCTAGTCAACATGGCACGCGGATCAAGTACGCAACCGGCGTGAGCCGGGGACATTGTGGTGGGAGAATGGCCTTGGGAACGACCAAGGTAGACATCGAAACGATTGTCATCGGCGCTGGACCCGCAGGCTTGGCATGCGCCGCTGCAGTGCGAAAAATCGGCCGGTCAGTGGTGGTGCTTGAAAAAGCCGACAAGATCGGTTCGTCGTGGCGCCGTCACTACGATCGGCTGAACCTTCATACGCACAGGAGGCAATCCGGGCTGCCGGGATGGCCCATGCCCAGGCACTACCCCAAATATCCATCGCGGGATCAGCTGATTACCTATCTCGAAGATTACGCAGTGCACTATAAGATTGCACCGCGTTTTGGAGTTCGTGTTCTCAGTCTGAAGAGATCTGCTAGTTGGGTTGTCGAAACAGACGCGGAGACGCTGACAGCTGACAATGTAATCGTGGCAACCGGAATCGCGGGTTGGCCATTCCGTCCGGAGTGGCCGGGTATGAAAAGCTTTCCGGGTCGTTTGATTCATTCCAGCGAATACCGCAATCCGACGGCGTTTTCCGGGTGCAGAGCGTTGGTGGTTGGATTTGGCAATTCCGGCGGGGAGATCGCACTGGACCTTTGCGATGCCGGCAACGACGTGTCGCTGTCTGTGCGTGGCCCCGTCAATATTGTGCCTCGTGACCTTTTTGGCATACCGATCGTAACATTGGCCAATCTCCAGCGGTCACTTCCGTATACTCTTGTGGACGCACTGAACGCGCCAATTCTACGCTTGGTGATTGGCGACCTGGAACAGTTCGGGTTGCGTCGCTCACCAAAAGGACCGATGGCGCAGGTGGCTGAGGACAGAAAAATTCCGCTGCTGGACATCGGCACCGTTGATCGCATCCGGCGTGGAATGATCACCGTGCGCCCAGATATCACACGCATATCGGGATCAGATGTACACTTCGACAATGGCGCGCACGCGGAATTTGACTTAATTGTCCTGGCCACTGGCTATCGGCCGACTCTACGATCTCTCCTTCCGGACCATCACGACGCGCTCGATAGCTCCGGGGTTCCGATCGCCTGTGGCCGCCCGACAAGTCACCGCGGCCTGTTTTTTTGCGGTCACATCGCGGTCGCAACCGGCCAATTGCGCGAAATCGGCCTTGAGGCGCGCCGAATTGCCGGGGCGATTCGAGGTGGGGCGTCTTGAGGACTCGCTCCCGACTCGCAACCCGGACTCGAGCGCAGATTCGTTCCCGATTGCTCAATATATCAAAATTTATGGCGGCTCCCCGCGCCAGGACCGCACAGCGGGCGTCTATCGCTGGCCTGCCGACTCGATATTCGGCCTCCCGTTAGCCATCCCAAGCCTGAACGACGGTTTGGCGCGCGATTTTCCCATCGTCGAGTTCGAGCATTGCCGAGAAGAACACGCGTCCGCCGCCTGGATAGGCGCAGCTCTGGGTGAACGCCAGATGCGTGCTGTCCGCAACGCCCGCCTCGACACGATGCGTCATTGCACGGCCGCAGATATCCGCGTAATGAGCGGCAATTGCGGCTTTCCCTGCAATTTCCCGCGGGTTGCTTGGTGGATTGTTCTGATCGATGATTCGCATCACCGCATCGTCGGCATAGAAGCCCGCGAGGGTTTCAGCGTCACGTTCTTCGATCGCGCGCTTAAGTCCGGTGACTGAAACTTTGTCGATGGTTTTTGCCATGTTCAATTCTCCCTCATTGGTCAGTGTGTCACAGCTCATCTACCGAGCCAAAAAATCATCAGTTCGCCTTGGATTCGCTAGCGAAGCTAAAAGGAGGCGCCGAAGCTCCGCCATGCCTGAAGTCCATCTTTCGTCGACATAGCTCAACGCTAGCGCCACGGCTCCGGGCGCCGTATACGCAAATCGGCGTATCCGCTCCTAAAGAGCTGTCGACCGGCTGACCGCGAGGCTCCCAATGGGGTATCAGCCCCGAACCGCTGTCCCGGTCTGCTCGTCGGCAGCCGTCAATGCGCAGATCGCCGCCGCGGTGCGGGTCTCGATTCCGAGCTTCTGGAAGATGTGCTCGAGATGCTTTTGTACGGTGCGTGGGCTGATGGAGAGAATCGTCGCAATCTCGGCATTAGTCTTACCCCCGGCGACAAACGCCAGAACTTCGCGTTCTCGCTTGGTGACGGGCAAGCTCGAGAGCTGCGACGCGGAGGTCTCCAGGCGCTCGGCTTTTATCAGCAGATAGCCGGCGCCATCATTGGCAGGATCGGGAACAACATGGACGATCAACTTCGAGCCGAGCCTGGAAATTATGAACTGCTGACCATGGCGCATGGCCGGCCGCTCGAGCCCCCAGTTGCGGCTGCGCGACAACCAGCCGGCCAGTGTGGCCGGAAGCTGTGACGCGCGGCCGGTCGCCTCGTCAGGAAAGAAACGTCGCAATAAATCAAGGGCCGGTGCCGCAGCTTCCAAAATTCGACCTGCGAGGGTGACCCGGATCATCTGCCAACCGCCATGACTTGCCAGATTGGCAACCGAGCGCAAATCGATGCCCGCTTCCTGGCGCGCCACAAGGTTTCGATAGAACGCCGACAGGGGCCGCCGGACCGCGTCCAGCAGTGCCCGTTCTGGGTCCGTAAAATCGGAAACGCTTCGGTTGAAAACGACGCTAACCACGTACTCCCGATCGATCTGAAGCGGCAACGCCATCACATAATTGATGCCGATACGCCGGTAGTAATCCGCATAAAGCGGCGAATCGCTGAACACGCGGCCATCCACGCAATCGGAAATCCGTTGCGTTGTGCCCCTCGGATTGGCTCCGTGGAAGCGCACCAGGGGGTGTGCATGGAAATAACGGTCGAAAATCGCCCGATCTGCGTCGGATAGCGCCTCCGACGTGCGCCCAAAGACCTTACGGGTCCCCCGCGAGAGATCGCAAACGCTCAATGTCGTGAGGTCAGAGGCAACGATATTGGTCAATTGATCGAGGGCGGCCAGGATGAACGACCGAGTGTCACAGCTATGATCGGCGAGGGCTTGCACCGTCGACATTGCGCCGCGCAGATCTCGCTCACACAGTTCGGCAGGCATGGCGACCATCAAACAAGCAGTGGTTCGGACAGCCATTCGCCGCTGCGCTCAAACCCGCAGCGTCTCTGTCTACCAACTAGTAAGTCAATTGTCAACCTATCGGCAAGTAGATAAAACGACATAGATTTGGGTAGGCAAAATGGCAACCGCGCCGCGGAACTCGGGCACGTCGCAGCGAATTTTGGATGTCGCCGAACGGCTCATGCAGGTGCGCGGATACAATGGCTTTAGCTATGCCGATATCGCGTCGACACTGCGGGTCACCAAGGCGAGCCTACACTACCATTTCCCGAGTAAGGCTGAACTCGGCACCCGCTTGATGGAGCGCTACACGCACAATTTTCTTGCCGCGCTGGCCGGGATAGACGCGGCGAGCGCGGGTGCGAGAGAGAAACTTGAGCGCTACATCGCGATCTACTCGGACGTCCTTGCCAACAATCGGATGTGCCTGTGTGGAATGCTCGCTGCCGAGTACGCGACGCTTCCGAAAACAATCAAGGCGGAGGTAACGCGGTTCTTCGATGTCAACGAAACCTGGGTCACAGCCGTGCTGGAGGAGGGTAGACAATCAGCGAGCGTGAAATTTGCCGGCCCCGCTCTCGAAGCGGCGCGCGTGTTGATTGCCGCGCTGGAGGGAGCCATGATGTTGGCGCGCTCGTATGGAGACGTCGAGCGATTCGAGCGCGCCAGTAAACGACTGCTGGCCGGACTGACCTAGGTCCTCTACTTCAGCGACAGAACCGCGGCGCCCGACACCGCATCTGTGACGCCGAGGCCGGCGCCCAGATCCTCCAAAGTATGTCGGAAGGTATCGAGCGTTCCGACCATGCGGGCCCGCGCTTCTGCGATCGCGTTCAGGTCTGCCCACTCGGCAATCAGACAGTATGTTTGCTCGCCGGTTTTGATGATGAATCCGCGCTGTAGGCCCGGCCAGTCGGCCTTTCCATTGCGATGAGCGTTGAGAAACGCTTCGTCCATGCCGGGTTTGACACGAAAGCGCACGACATTGATTGCGGTCATTGCTACACCCTCGATTTATGGGGGGATCATCGATTATTCGACGAAGCCGTTTTGCGCGCCCGGTGCCCTATTTCGGCGCATCAGGCCGCATGAACGTCGATTTCGGCCGCGTAGTCGAGCATGCCCTGAAAATCCACCACGATTGCCGCCTCGTTGCCAACCACCCAGGCGTCGTGGCCCTTTGGCAGAAGCGACACGTCACCCGGCCTGCAGTCAAACTCGGAGCCATCGTCCATCTTGACGCGCAGGACGCCCGACACATGATATTGGAAATGTGGGGCCTCACAGCTCTTGGTCTTGGCGATGGGCTGCACCGAGGTGGCCCAGCGCCAACCGGGCTCGAAAACGGCGCGACCGATCGTGGCGCCGCCGATTTTGATCAGCTCAAGGCGACCTTTCGGAAACTCACGCACCTCATCGGGAATCCTGAAGCTCTTTAACTCCACCTTCTCGGCGGCCGCTGCGACCGGTGCCCGGACCATGGATCTCTCCTCTGTCTGAAACGTGATCTGACGCACGGCAAACCTTAGCCTCGCAGTTCAAAAGCCCGAATACGCCGATTGGCGTATGCGTCTGTCCGAAACAGATCGTCGGGACGGATCGCTTCGCCCGTTGAATTTTCGCAGTTGCGTCGATTGGTCCTTCGCCGCCACAGGGCCGGGTATTGAGGCCCCTCAGCCTGCAGCGAGGGTCAACTGATGCAGCCTTTCTGAAAAATCAACAGCTTGAGGCCAGCAGTGAATGGCAGACGCGAGCCGTGCCAAAACTCCGCCCCTCACCGAAAACGAGCAGAGGGCGCGGACGTGCTGGTCCCTTTGGTAAACAGATAGTCCTGCACAGCGATCGATATCTCGGCCCGATGAACGTTCAGGTGACTGAACCCGTTCGCCGACGTCTGGCATCCAGACACGCGCTTTGCTTGCTCAAGTGGCAGTGGCGAGAATGCCGCCGTACAAACTGGAATTGATCGATAAATGAGGGTTTCCAGGATATTGCCCAATTAAGATGGGGTTAATAGTACGTACGCTATACTTGGGCAGCGGTGCACCGATTGCCGATCCCATCCTGAAACGGGCCACGCGCCGCTGCGCAAGGGACATGCCGATGTCGATAGAGAAGAGGAAGTTCCTGCGCCGCGCCATTCGGTGCGCTCCGCAAATTGCTTCGGCTGAAGGAATATTTATCTGCGATTGCACGCTGGCCGATATTTCCGTATCTGGAATGCGCCTCAAAGTAAAGCGTCCCATGGAAGTGCCGGAGTCCTTCAGCTTGTCATTAACCCGCGGCCGGGCCGTGTGGCGCAAGTGCACCGTAGTCTGGCGATCAAAGACTGAAATTGGCGCTCGTTTTTCCGACCGATGATTGTCAGTTCGAGTCCATCATTATTGCGCCATCTGGGTACACTCGAACCATAACTGAATTTGCCGTTTCCCCAAGACTCATAGCGCCTGTATCCGCTCACTCACCGAGTAACTCGCGATTCTCTGGTTCGAGTGGGTGTTTGTCTCAAGAAGAGACCTGTACGATCTCCCACCATTGCGATCTTTTCCCACCTCCTCGGCGTGATTGTACTGCAAGCACGCCAAGCCTTGTTCATTGCTGCGGTGGGCCGACGTGGCTTGCTTTCACCGCGGCGGCAGCACGGCGATCGCCTCGATTTCGAACATGGCCCCCTCGACAGCGAGCTTCGAGATCGCAACCAGTGTGCTCGCCGGCGGCGCCGAGAGCTTAATGTACTTGTTACGCACCTCCCGGAAGGTAGACAAGTGTGCAATGTCGGTCAGATAGCTGTTAATCTTGACAACATCCGACAGGGTGGCGCCGACCGCCGCAAGCGCCATTTTTAGATTTTCGAAGGCCTGTTCTGCCTGAGCGCGAAAATCGCCGGCACTCCCGACGAGCTTGCCCGAGCCGTCCAGACCGAGTTGGCCGGCGATGTAAATCGTGCGACCAGGACCGGTCGCCTCAACGACATGCGAATAGCCGGGTGGCTTCGACAGCGTTTCCGGATTTAAATAACGAACATTTGTCAACATCTCCTCCTCATCTTTAAGAACTTGTTTCGACCTTATTCAGGGAGCCAATGCAGGTTCATGTCACCGAGCCGGGCAACTGCCGCGGAGCCCTTCGAGGATCGCCAACGCGCGCTGCATGGAGAACTCGCGGGTTGCAGCATGAAACGCCTCTGGATTCCCGCGCATCATGTAGCCGTGGAGCACGCCAGGAATGATGTGCACTTCAACGTTTTTCATCCGTGATGGAACCCGTCGGTATGCGTCCAGGACATCTGGCGGAGCTTGATTGTCCTGATCGCCCCAAATGATGCAGACGGGCTTGCTGATCCCATCAAGCTCCTGGATGTAGCTTAGCATCTGAGTCCCATGGCAGGAAATGCCGGCGGCGTAACCGAGCCGCTTCGGCCCGAGGATCGCGTACGGCCCGCCGTAACAGAAGCCCATGACCGCCGCACGCCCATTGAATTGGCGCAGCGCGCGAAGATGCGCCAATGTATCCGCCATGTCGGGTTCTCCGGCCCTAATTTTTTCCAGGCGCGGTTGTGATCGGTGCTTCGCGCGGTCGTCGTTACGGGAAACCGGACCCGGAATCGAGCGCCAGAACAAGTCGGGGGCCGCAGCAATGAAGCCGTGCCCAGCGAATTCGTCTGCGATCGCGCAAATATCGCGGTCGACGCCATGAACGGCCGAGGCCAGCACGATAGCCGGAACCGGGCTGTCGGCATCCGGGGCGGCCAGGTAACAATCGAATGTACCCCCATCGCTCGAGCCGATCGTCGTGGTTTGGCCTGGCATGATTCACCTCCTATGGTCCGACGAGTTTGCAGCGCCGGTAGACAAAGTCAAAAAATGGATGATCCGTCAGAAGTAGCGACATTTGGGATGGGCCAGGAGGTTCTGCTGTTTGATAGGCAAAGTCCCGGGCCCGCCGATGTTTGTCAACCCGCGACAAGGGATCACGTGCTCGCCGGGTTCTTCAAGATCGTGAACTTTCCCGCAGTATTTCGAATAGATCCTGGTAAATCAATGACTCCCGTTAGCCAGGTCCGCGGTACGGTGCTGCAAGGCCGATCAACGAACTTCCAACAGTTTTGGGCGGTGGGCTCGCCAATGCGCCCTGAGTTCCAACCGTCGGGGCGATAATATACCGCTTTTGTGCCTCTGAAATCGACCCGGTCTGCCCCGGAGTCGTCAACTCGATGGGGCCGCTGCGCCAGCCCAATTGTTCTACCCGGCACGAGACGCTCGGTGAATGAGATCGTGGTAAAATACGGAGAAAGTCGGTCGATATGTCGACGGCACAGTTTGTGGCGTTAGCGTCCCATCGGCAAGCCTGTTCGCCAGAAATCGGCTCGGGGCAACTTTAGGCGACGACGATTAGGTGAGGCAATGCTTCAGGAGGTCGGGTGGATATGTATGCCGGTGTGGCTCAAATAGTCGCGCTTGCCGATCTCCACTCCATCGTGGCGTAGAATATCGTAGGCGGTGACTACGTGGAAATAGAAGTGAGGTAGCGCCCAGTCCCTAAGGTATTCAAACGCGTTCGAGTCGAACACCAAGTTCTCGATCAATGGAAACAGAATCGCCCGGGTCTCGGCGCCCTCAAAGTCGGTGGAGTTGACACCTTGCAAATAGTCGATGGTCTTGACAACGCGCCCCTTGAGATCGTCGAGAGTTTGCTCGTTATCTTCAAAGCGTGGCGGTTTCTGGCCGGTTAGACGCCCGACCGCATCTTTGGCGGTATCACACGCGATCTGCACCTGTTTTACCAACGGGTACATGTCCGGTGCGAGCCGCGCGTGCGGCAGCATGGCGGCATCGATGTTTTTCTCGGCCGCTTGCTGGACCGCCTTGTCGAGGATCCGCGACAGGGACTGGAGCACTGGAATAAAAGTTCCGCTGGATAAATCGTAGATGGAGAATTTCATGACACCGCCCCAGGATGAAACTCAATGTCCCTCATAGGCGCGCTGCAGCGTCGCCAAGTCCAGCTTCTTCATCTGCATTGCCGCTTTCATGGCATGCTCAGATTTGACTGGATCATTCCCGGCTAACATTGCAAAGAACGCTTGCGGAACGATTTGCCAGGAAAGGCCGAATTTGTCCTTCAGCCAGCCGCATGCCTGCCATGTTGGATCGCTATTTTCTCCGAGTTTGTCCCATAAACGATCCACTTCAGCCTGCGATTCGCAGTGCACGACGAGTGAAAAAGCAGGAGACAGCGCGAACTTCGGCCCGCCGTTGAGCGCGGTGAACGTGTTGCCTTCGAGTTGAAAGGTAACGGTTAGCACCGAGCCTGCGGGTTTGCCATGCTTCTCAAACCCTTCCTTGCCGTATCGCGTCACGCTTTCGATGCGCGAGTTCTTAAATATCGACACGTAGAAATTCGCAGCTTGCTCCGCCTGGGCATCGAACCACAGGCAGGGGGTAATTTTCTGCACAACGGCCATGTTCCACGATCCCGATTCGTTGGCAATGGATTGATATCAACATAACGAGGTCATGTCAAAACGACCTCATCCAAGGGCGAAGGACTGCGATTGAGCAGACCATCAAACGACGCCGTCCGCGGCTGCTTTCCCGGAGCAGAACATCACCTTGCTTACGTGCTAGGAAACTGGGATCACCTCGGAAGCCGGGCCAGCGACGCCTTGGCAGGAATGGGCAGGTTACCGACGACCGACGGGATCGACCTGGCTTGCGAGATCCCGGCAGGTTTGTCTTGTCAGCGGCTGTTTGTTGGTTATAGCCTCACACGATGACGATCGCTGTCATGTCGTACCAGGCTCCCGATCTGGCCCGCGATGCGGCGCGCAATTTCCTCAACCTCGAGCCGGTGATTAACAATCTTATCATCACCCTGCTGGAGGCCAGGATCGACCGTCCTGAGCCGGGGCGGTACTGGATCGCGCGCCAGAACGGCGAAGTCGTGGGCATGGGGCTTCAATCGCCGTTGAATTACCCGCTCAATCTGACCGCCATGGTGCCCGACGTAGCGGCCGTATTGGCAGATGCAATTGGGGCAGAGGGTTACGACCTGGCAGCGGCAGCGGGCGAGGCGCGTATCGTGGCGCGGTTCGCTGGACATTGGGCTGAGCGATGCAAAATCGGTACCCATCCTGTAGAGGGCGAGAGGATCTACGAGGCAAGAACCATCTCGTCTGGCGCGGAGCCGCCCGGCCGGATGGAACAGGCACGAGAGTCAGACCTCACCTTGCTGTGCGAGTGGATGGTTGCGTTCCTGACGGAGATCGGCGATCCCGCCGATGAGGTAGCAGCCTATGTCGCACGCCGCATCGCGGCTGGGGAAATTTGGGTTTGGAACGATGGCGAGGTGCGATGTATGTCGGCCGCCACGGCGCCGGCGATAGGCGTGTCCCGGGTCCAGTACGTTTATACGCCTCCATCCAATCGCAGGCGTGGCTACGCCGAAGCTCTTGTCCGAAATTTGACTGGGCATCTGCGTCGCGGAGGTCTTCGTCCGATCCTCTTTACGCAGTTAGGTAATCCGAGTTCGAACGCGATCTATCGGCGCATCGGCTATCAGGCAGTCGCTGAACTCATTCGATATCGCTTCGACAACTCAGGCGGGTCGCGCCGCGATCCCACGGATTGAGCGCCCGAAGGTGCGAGGGACCGCAAGCCCGGCCGGCACCTTGGCGTGGTAGACGTGGCAAGCACCATCGGGAGGGCTCGTTTGTTCGGGCACTCCCCGCGTAGTTGAGCAGGTGCGCAGGCTACTAACAGCCGGTCGGTATGTCGAGCGGGTCGACCACGGCTCAGCTATTTGGGATCCGCCAATAGCGAATCCGACGTTGATTGGCCCAGCAAGCCGACTGGGGTCCCGGGCACTCCTTGATCGCTCAGCCTCGATTGCGAAGAGGCTTGATTGTCGGCGATCCACGCAACTAACAGGCTCCATGCGACCGCCAACACGATGGGCCCAACAAAAACACCAATGAAGCCGTGCGCCAGCACTCCGCCGATAAGGCCCGTAAAGATGACCGGCATCGGCGTAGTCAGACCCCGACCCATGACGATGGGTCGTAAAATATTATCGATCAGTCCGACCGGTACCATATAGGCCGTAAAGATCAGCGCGGTCGAGGGCTCGAGCGCGAACCAGCTCCATATGATCACAGGGATCAAAACGATCGTCGGGCCGACTTGAATGATTCCAAGTATCAAGACCGTAAAGGCGATAAAACTGGCCGCGGGAACTTTAGCCACCACCAATCCGATGCCGGCAAGCACTGCCTGCAATATAGAGATACCAATTACTCCTCGAGACACGTTGTGTATGGTCGAGCCGGCTATCTCGATAAAGTCATCACCTCGTGTCCTAACAATCCGTTGTGAAAACGCCCTAGCGCTTCCGACTAGCGATGGTCCGGAGGGCAAAAGAAATCCGGCGATGATAACAGAAATAATGAATGTGAGAATTCCGCCACTCGCGGTTTTGGCAACACCAAGCAAACTGGAGCCAATCGTCTCAAGCTGTGGCGCCAAATTGGCGAAAGCAACCTTCAGATTGCTGGAGGCTTCCTCCCAGAAATCGTAGATTTGTTGACCGATCAAAGGCCAATTTTTGACGCTTGGGTTTGGCGCGGGGATCGTTAGTTCGCCGGAATCGATCCTGTGAGACACAGCCTGGACTCCGTCGATCAATCCAAGTCCAAGCCAGGTCACAGGTCCGATTGTGACGAGGAGGCAAACAATGGTGATGAAAGCTGCCGCGAGTCGGCGCCGCCCACCGATCATGGTCGCCAGTCGATTGAAGAACGGATAAAGTGCCACCGCTACCACGACGCTCCAAACTATGAGAGCAAGTAGCGGACGAACAATTATCCAGGACCAATACGCAAGGCCGAGGAGAAGTCCAATTCGAATCGCCATGTCAACGAGATTCGTCTGCTCGGGAGGTTTGTCTTCAATAGCCATTGATACCCTCCTTCTGCTCATCAGATGATACCATAAACTCTGGGTAAGACATTAGGTTGCTGGCGCCACAATGTGACCTCGGACGCCCGCACCGATACGGCCAGCCAAAAAGTCCCACGCCGTCGGCGTTCTACGAACCGGGGTATCGATATCTTGTCCTGGCATTCGTCAGCCGGGTCTCGGAAACCCATTTTGATGCCTTGAAATTTGCCGCCTGTTGCAGCCTCCTGTCAGTGTGCTTCCCATATCGGGCCGAGAGGCGTTCAAGGCCCCCGCGACACAAAACCAGGCCTCCGGTCGATGACCCACCGGACGCTAGCTGTTAAGCAGGGCTCGTCGATATGGCGGAGCGCGCCAGGCACGTGGCGCTGCGCGACCAAAATGCGTTTTCAAATCAAGGCGTGCTTCCTTGCTGAAAGGCTCATTTCAGTGGAAACTTGCCTCAAAGCCTAAATCAATGGAGGGCTCCCGATGGATATTGTTCCGCTGGGACCGGGCTTCGCGGTCGAGTTGCGCGGTACGACGCTGGCCGACATTGCGGCGGACGACTGCGCCTACAAGAAGGCGCGTGCGGCCCTTGAGGAGTATTCGGTTGTCGTTTTGCGTGGGCAGAACGTAACCGATGAGGTACAACTGGCCTTCTCGCGCCGGTTCGGCCCACTCGAGGTGACCAAGGTAGGCTCGCTGGGCGCCGGCTCCAACCTCGTCATCCTCAGCACAATAGGGCAGGACGGCAAGGTCGTGCCGGCCGACCACCGGCTTTCAATGCGCAACAAAGCGAACCAACTCTGGCACTCCGACAGTACGTTCAAATCAGTGCCGGCATTGGCTTCGGTATTGTCGGCGCGCGTCATTCCTGAGCGGGGCGGAGAAACCGAATATGTGTCGACCCGTCTCGCCTGGGAGCGACTTGACCTGGCCTTACGCCAGCGGTTGCAAAACGCCTTTGCGTGGCATGATTACGCCCATTCGCGTGCCAAGATCGCGCCCGACCTTGCGAGCCTGGAAGAGCGCGAAGCGCTGCCGCCACAGTGCTGGCGCATGGTGTGGGAAAACCCGATCAATGGCCGGATGGCGCTCTACATCGCTTCGCACGCCTGCGCGATCAACGGCATGGAAACCGCCGCGGCGCAACGGCTCATCGGTGAGCTGATTGACGCTGCGACCGCTTCGGGGCTCAGCTACCTGCACAGTTGGCGTAGCGGGGACGTGGTGATGTGGGACAATCGCGCGACCATGCATCGTGGTCGACCCTGGCCGGCGCATGAGGCGCGGCTGATGGTGCGCACCACGATTTCCGCGACCGATGCGGATGGCCTCGAGAGCGTCCGACCACCGGCCGGGCGGGCACACCTCGACCAATTGGCCGTCAATCGACGCTGAAGTCCGACGCGACAAAGGTGTAGCGAACCTCGCGCCCCATTTGGGATCGTCGCCGGCCGACGGGGCGGCGACCCATCAATACGCGAGATCAGCGCAACGGGCCGGATTTCTTCGATTTTTTGCCTTGGCCCTCTGCTTCGCGGACACTCTGGCGCAACGCTGATCCGAGATCGGTCGGACGGCGGTATTTTTTGAGAAGATCGCGAAACGCTTCGTCGGCAAGTTCCTGAAAATCCATCATCCGATCGTGAGCAAGCAGGTCAATTGCCTGCCAAGTGGCATCGTCGAATTGCACCCGCTTGCCCGGCATCATCGCCACCTTTGTAATGATTTCGACCATCGCCAAAAGAACGTGTCGGCCACCTCGGCGCCATTGACCTGGAGGCTGGCTGACTGCGGATTCCGTTCTCCAGTTCGTAGACCTCAAACGCCTACTCGTTGGTTCCTCGATCACCCGAAGTTTCACCGCTTCGTCTGCGGCCAGCGCTCCAATCTTCAGACGGCTGTCCCCATGGAACTCACGAACCTCGCTCTTCACGGCCTCAGTTTTGTGGCGCGACCTTTCCGCGCCAACCGCCCTGTTTGATTACGCACGCAACCAATTCTGGTCGGAGCCAATCAGCACCGCAGTTTTATCTCGTTTTGACGCTCGCGCGAGCATCCGTCGATGTCACGCGAATGTTAAAAAGCCGATCTATTGTCAGATTAGAAGGTAGCAGAGTGAGGGGGAGGGTCTCGGGCGGTGCGGGATCATATCATCTGTTCCACCACAACAAAAGGCGGCGTGGCGGTAGCCGAAGCGTGATGCAGCGACTGTCGGCGGCGATGTGCGTCCTGGCGGCTTGTCTTGGATCGAGCGGCTTGGCTCGTCAGGAGCCGAGTCCCCCGTCAGACATCTGTCAGCGGCCTGAGCCCGGGAGCGCTGTGCCAGAACCCCGAGATCTTCGCAGTCGCGGAGGCGTCCTCCAGGTCGATCTCACCATACATGACCAAAGACAGCCGGACGGCTCGATTCGCTACTGCTATCTGACGCCTGACGGCACACCGTCACCGACGTTGCGGCTCAGTCCCGGCGATCTGTTGATACTGCGGTTCCGCAACAATTTGATCGACTTTGGGCCGAGCATTTCCAGCGCGGATCATACACATAGCCAAGTGACGCCGATCTCGGGCCCGATATGTCAGTCGAAAAAGAATTCCGATCCGTGCGCTAGCGGTGCAATGACGGCCACGTCGGCCAACCTGCACTTTCACGGGCTGACGGTGCCGCCGGTGTGCCATCAGGACGATGTCCTGAAAACATCAATCCAGCCGGATGATGCGCCATTCGAATACCACTTTCGCATTCCAGCTGACCAGCCACCTGGCCTCTATTGGTACCACCCGCATATTCATGGCTACAGCAAGGTCCAGGTGCTTGGCGGGGCCTCTGGCGCGCTGATCATTGAAGGCTTGGAGCGGGCCGTTTCCGTGGTGGCCGGTCTTCCCGAGCGGGTGCTTGTAATCCGTGATCAGGACCTGCTGAACCCCGATGCCCCGCCATCGAAGTCCGAGCCTGTGGTCCCCAAGATGCTGATCGACCGGGATGGGGATAGCGCTAACAATGGCACCGGCTTCGGCAGGCCCGCAAAGGACCTGTCCGTCAACTTCGTACCTGTGCCCTATCCGGACTATCCGCCGGCGACCATCACCATGAAGCCCCGTGAGCGTCAGTTGTGGCGCTTGCTCAATACCTCGGCGGTCACCTATCTGAACCTTGCGGTGCTATTCGGAGGGACCGCTCAGCGGCTCGGTATCGTCGGCATTGACGGCGTGCCGATCCAATTCAATGGCAGCCCGGCTCCTCCCGTCGAATGGGTCAATCACATCGGCATTCCGCCGGGAGCTCGGGTCGAATTCATTGTTGACGGTCCCCCTGAGGGAGTACCTGGCCTGCTGGTGACGCGGACAGTCGATACTGGACCCGGCGGCGAAAACGACCCGAATCGATCCCTCGCGTCCATTGTGGCGACGTCCGACGCATCGGAACCACAGGCGCGGTTGCCTGCCAATCCTGACCCATTGCCACGCGCCGCTCTGCCCTGGGTCGGCAATGTTGCTCCGGTGCGTGTCAGGAAATTGTATTTCTCCGAGCGACTGGACGATCCGAACGTTCCCAGCAGTGCCAGCGCCTTTTACATCACCGTGGATGGCCAAACACCGGCGCCGTTCGATCCGCAAGCGAGCGTCCCGGACATCGTGGTCAAGCAAGGCGACGTTGAGGATTGGATCATCGAGAACCGCTCGATGGAATTACACGATTTCCACATACACCAACTCCATTTCCAGCTGCTTGACTGGTCAGGTATTCGGGTCAACGAGCCATTTCTGCGCGATACCGTCAATGTCCCCTATTACAACGGCCGGATGCTGCGATATCCCAGCGTGCGGCTGCGCATGGACTTTCGTGACCCGAACACGGTCGGCACCTTCGTCTATCACTGCCACGTTCTCGAGCACGAGGACGGCGGCATGATGGGCCGGATCCGAGTCGAACCGGCCGAGACTGCAGTCTCCACCAAGTCGTCAACCCAACCCATCAAAGGAGCCTCGTATGAAGCGCAGTAGACGTCTGTCTCGTTTATTGCTTGGTTGCAGTATCGGGCTAACTGGACTGGCGCTTGGACCATTCTCTTTCGGCCCGGCCCTTGCGGGTGAGACGCCAAGCTCGCCCGATGACCAGACACAAACGCCCATCAAGCACCTTATCGTCATCATTGGCGAGAACCGCAGCTTCGACCACGTGTTTGCCACGTACGTGCCGAAGCAGCCGGGGGAGACCATCAACAACCTGCTTTCTGAAGGTATCATCGCGTTGGACGCCAACAAAAATACGATTCCAGGACCCAATTTCGAAAAGGCGCACCAGCTCGCCGCACAGGATCTCGGCTCAACCGATCCATTCCTGCTGAGCCCGCCGAAGCAGATTTTTCCCAACAACCAGCTACCCGCACCGCTGGTCGGGGGTCCCAAGGTTTCATACATTCCCAACGAATGCGGTAGCAGTACGCCAATCACCGAGTGCGCCGCCAGCCTGACTCTGGCGGAGCAATCGGAAACTGGATTGGAGCAGAGCTATTATCCGTTTCTGTTGAGCGGCGGTACGGGCCAGACGTCGAAGACGCCGGACCAGCGCATCAGCAATGTTAACACTTTGCCGGCTGGACCGTTTCAGCTGACCAATGGCAGCACCTTCGTGTACGACGACTACGCTGCCAGTCCGGTGCACCGTTTCTACCAGATGTGGCAGCAGTTGAATTGCGGCCAAGCAACCGCCAGCTTTGACAATCCTTCAGGCTGCAACGGCAAACTGTTTGCATGGGTCGAAGTGACGGTTGGGGCCGGAACCAATGGCCTCGCGCAACCCGAAGACTTCAGCACCGAGTACTCGCCGACCGCAACGACGACGGGAGAGGGTTCGACTGCTCTTGGATTCTACAACGTGCAAAAGGGCGATGTTCCGTATTTCACAAGTCTTGTCGACAAATACGCGATGAGCGATAACTTCCACCAGTCCGTCGATGGCGGTACCGGCGCCAACCACATCATGTTCGGCCACGCCGACGCGATCTGGTTCGGCGACCCGAATGGGAACCCGGCGGTGCCGCCCAACGGTGTTGAGGTCTTCACCGGCACCCCCGACGCCGGTGTCGTTCACGAGGTCGAAAACCCAAATCCGGCAGCCGGTACTAACAACTGGTACACCGAGGACGGTTACGGCTTCAGCTACAACGCCGGCTACCCGCCGCCCTACACGGCAGAACCGGTCTACGGCGGCGGCTCTTACAGCAATTGCTCTGATCCAACGCAGCCGGGCGTCAAACCGATCGTCGATTATCTCAAGTCACTGCCTCGCCCGATCGATCCTCGCTGCCAGCCGGGTCATTACTATCTGCTAAACAACTATAACCCGGGTTGGTTTGGCAACGGCAATAACGCCTATATCGATCAAAATCCGGCCAATACTCCGTTCACCATTCCGCCGTCATCGACACCAAGCATCGGTGATGACCTTAATGCGAAAGGTATCTCGTGGAAGTACTATGGGGACCAGTGGAACAACTACGTCAACGATCCGTATCAGATCAACTACGGTACTCCTGGACCGACTGCCGATGAGTATTGCAACATCTGCAACCCGTTCCAGTATGATACGTCCATCATGTCGCATCCGGATCAGGTCGCGGCTCACATACAAGACTCGGTGAACCTATACGCAGATATTGCCAATAACACACTGCCCGCGGTCTCAATCGTCAAACCGAGCGGATACGTCGACGGTCATCCGGCGTCGTCCAAACTAGATCTGTTCGAAGGATTCGCCAAAAAAATCGTCGATCAGGTGGAAGCTTCGAAATATGCGAATGACACCGCGATCTTCATTACGTTCGATGAGGGCGGTGGCTACTTTGACTCGGGATATGTACAACCTCTCGACTTTTTCGGCGACGGCACCCGCATTCCATTGATCGTCGTCTCCCCGTTTGCAAAGCCAGGCTACATCTCGCACCAGTACGCTGATCATGTCTCGATCGACAAATTCATTGAGCGTAACTGGGGGCTGCCGCCGATCACAAACCGTAGCCGCGACAACTTCCCGAACCCGGTGGCCGATTTTCACAGTCCCTACGTCCCGGTGAACAGCCCGGCCATCAGCGACCTGTTCGACTTTTTCAACTTTTAGCAACCCCAGAACGGGGATCGCTGAGACTGAGTTAAGACATTCGCCGCATATCGGTGAGGGCCCGCCGGGAAACCAGCGGGCCCTTTTTTGCGAGATATGGACCAGCAAAGCGTGCGCCGGGCAGCGCCGACGCTAAACAGAGCGGATCGACGCTCTCCACCACATCGCAGTCGAACTGGTCTGGATGTCGTTCCACGCGCTCAAACCCAGCGCTGCGGCCAGTGTGGACAGGCTGACTGGCGAGACCAGATGCAGGCTTTGAGCGCAAACTCGAGGAGCTGTACGGCTGCGTCCAGCGGTGAACATATCAGACGCTACCCTGACAATTGGCTTCCAGCACCAAAAAGGCGCGCGCTTCGGGGCGATGCGTGAGCAGTTACCGGAGTTCGCGCGGACGCTGCGCCCCGAGAAGCCCAGCCGGATTGGGCCATGCTGCGACCAATCGGGAGAGAAGCGGATCCGGGGATACCGGAGTCCTTCAACTTTCTGGGGCTAACGGATGCAAACCATGATGGGGTTCCTTCGTGTTCAAGATGCAATCCGGTCGCGATCGGGACGAAACACCGAACGGTCTGGCTGGCGGTAGCTTCCGGTCATCATCCATAGTCAGTGGCGAGGCCGATTTTAGGAAATGACGACGTCCGAGTAATCGCGCTGTTTTGTCTGCCATGATCTGATATCATACCGATTCAAGCAACCCGGCCATCGGCCATCAGCCGAAATGCGGTTTGTTTTCAATGCCTTGGAATGGGGACGAGCTGTGAGCCAACCGAGCCATGAAGAGGGCTTTGTGAAGCCGAAACTGCACCACGTCAATCTCAAGACAGCGCGTCTTAAGGAAATGATGGATTGGTACCGCCGAGTAGTTGGGTTGGAAGTTACTCACTTGGCCAAGGAAGGGGCCTGGCTGAGCAACGATGCCGCGAACCACCGACTGGCGTTACTATCGGTGCCTGTGCTCGTCGACGACCCAGTACGCGAACGCCACGCCGGCATGCACCATACGGCTTACGAGTTCGCGACGTTCGCTGATCTGATGGACACGTTTGCTCGGCTTCGGGAAATTGATATCTTACCGAGCTTTTGCCTCGATCATGGTATGACGACGTCGATGTACTATCGCGATCCGGACGGCAATTTCGTTGAACTGCAAACAGACAATTTCGGGGATTGGTCGGCTTCAAAATCATACATGCGATTATCGCCAGATTTTGCTGCCAATCCGATTGGCAAGTTCTTCGATCCGGCCCGCGTCTACGATGAATATAAGGCCGGAAGGTCGTTCGACGATCTGCATCGCGCAATGATGGCTGGCCAATTCCAGCCAAATCCCATCCCGAGCATCGGCCTGCCGCCGCCATAATCGCTTTAACAATAAGCGACCAAAACTCGCACAAACGCAGGAGCCGTCGGGCTGGCAGGAGCTTGAGGCCGGTCCTGCAGCTATTGTGCACAAGCTCGGAAATTTGGCGAAGGAGCGAAGAGGGCGTAACTTGAGTCCGCGGCCAGCCTGATCCGGGAACTGACCGGATCGAGTAGTGGCCGGCACGGTGATCCGGCCTCGCTCATGGCACCGGCCTGGAGGTTCTGATGGCGGAACGATCGTTTGCGCGGGAAGTAGAGGATCTCAAGCTCGGATCTGGCCAGGAATTCCGGGGTGAGGGGATCCTGGCGATCACCAAGGCGCTGCTGCAATCGGGCGTATCTTATGTTGGCGGCTATCAAGGGGCCCCGATCTCGCACCTGATGGATGTTCTGGCCGATGCCAGGGATGTTCTCGATGAACTTGGCGTTCATTTTGAAAACTCGGCCTCGGAAGCTGCGGCGGCCGCCATGCTTTCGGCATCCGTCATGTATCCGATCCGGGGGGCGGTGACGTTCAAGTCGCCGGTCGGCATCAATGTTGCCTCTGACGCGCTCGCCAACCTGACATCCGGTGGGGTCACCGGAGGAGCCCTTGTCATCATCGGCGAGGACTACGGGGAGGGCTCCTCGATTATGCAGGAGCGTTCTCACGCCTTCGCCATGAAGTCGCAGATCTGGCTGCTCGATCCCCGTCCGAATCTGCCGTCGATCGTCAAGGCCGTGGAGGACGGCTTTGAACTCTCGGAAGCGTCCCACACACCCGTCATGCTCGAGGTGCGCATTCGCGCCTGCCACGTCCACGGGCGCTTCATGGCCAAGGACAACAAGCCGCCGATCTATACGCTGCGCGAGGCTCTGGAGAATCCGGTTCGCGATACCGGGCGCATTGTGCTGCCGCCTGCCTCGTTTTTGCACGAGAGGGAGAAGATCGAGCAACGTTGGCCGGCGGCCGTGACATTCATCAAGGAACGCCGGCTCAACGAGTTCTTTGGCCCGAGCGTAGGCGATGTCGGCGTCGTGACTCAGGGCGGCATGTTTAATTCGGTGATGCGCGCCCTTCAGCAACTGGGTCTCGCTGACGTCTATGGTGAGACGGCGGTGCCACTCTATGTGCTCAATGTGACCTATCCGCTGATCGAGGACGAGATTGCCGCGTTCGCGGGCGGCAAGAAGGCCCTCCTGATGGTCGAAGAGGGTCAGCCCGAATTCATCGAACAAGCGCTCAATACCGTGCTGCGCCGACGCGATCTCCAGGCGAGGGTGTCAGGCAAGGACGTGTTCCCGATGGCCGGGGAGTACACCGCCTCGGTGGTCATGAAGGGGGTGAGAACGTTCCTCGAAACCCATGCCAAGGACCTGCTTGGCAATCATCCGCCCGTGCCAGATGCCTCCGAACTGCTAGCGCATCCGGCCCTCAAAGTGCTTGCAGACGTCGTGCCAATGCGTCCGCCGGGTTTCTGTACCGGCTGTCCCGAGCGGCCGATCTTCGCTGCGATGAAACTCGTCGAGAAGGAGTTAGGTCCACACCACGTCGCGGCCGATATCGGCTGCCACCTGTTCTCGAGCCTGCCACCCTTCAATATCGGCACCACGACCATGGGTTACGGACTGGGGCCGGCCTCCGCCTCCGCCTTCAACGTCAGGGCCAGCAAACGGTCGATCTCCGTAATGGGTGACGGCGGCTTCTGGCATAACGGACTTGCGACCAGTATCGGCAACGCCGTATTCAACAAACACGCGGGAGTCACACTGATCGTCGACAACTTCTATTCGGCCGCTACTGGCGGTCAGGACATCATGTCCTCGCGCGCAAATAATCCGCTGCGCAAGACCAAGAACGCGATCACTGATGCGGTTCGGGGGGTCGGGGTTTCCTGGGTGCGTCAGATCGATCGCACCTACGATGTCGCACGATTGCGCGACACGCTCCGCGAGGCGCTCAGCACCGACGCTGCCGGACCAAAGGTTATCGTCGCGTCTTCCGAGTGCATGCTCAACAAGCAGCGCCGGATCCGACCGCTGTTCCAGAAGGCCGTGCGCGAGGGCAAGCGCGTGGTTCGCGAGCGTTTCGGCGTCGATGAGGATGTATGTACTGGCGATCACGCCTGCATACGGCTGTCGGGCTGTCCTTCGTTGTCGGTAAAGGAAACCGATGACCCACTCAAGGACGATCCGGTTGCGGCGATCGACAACAGCTGCGTGGGCTGCGGCAATTGCGGCGAGGTTGCCGAGGCTGCAGTGCTGTGTCCGTCATTTTACCGTGCCGACATCATAAACAATCCAACCGCATTTGATCGCTTCGTTGCGCGCGTCCGCCGAGCCGTCATCGGGCTCCTGCAGCGTCGCCGCGAGGCTCGGCGGATTGCCTTCGAGTCCTGACCATGAATGCTCCCTTGTCTGGCAAAGTCATGCCGGGTGTGCGACGGGCCTCCGAGCGCCCGATTTCGGTCGCCATCCTGGCGATCGGAGGCCAAGGCGGCGGGGTGCTCGCGGACTGGATCGTCGCTCTGGCAGAGTCGCAGGGGTGGCACGCGCAGTCGACCTCCGTGCCGGGTGTTGCGCAGCGCACCGGTGCAACAGTGTATTACGTCGAGATGTTGCCGGCGAGGGATGGCCGTCCTCCGATCCTTTCGCTGATGCCCGCGCCAGGCGACGTGGATGTCGTTCTGGCGGCCGAATTGATGGAGGCGGGCCGCTCGATGCTGCGCGGTTTGGTCACGCCGGACCGCACGACACTGATCGCGTCGAGCCACCGCAGCTATGCAGTCTCTGAAAAAGCCAAGCCCGGCAACGGTCTGAGCCCCTCATCTCCGGTCATTGACGCGGCCGGTGTTGCGGCCAAGCGGACGATCGTATTCGACATGGAAAGGCTCGCGCTCGAGCACGGGTCGGTGGTGTCAGCGTGCTTGTTTGGCGCTCTGGCAGCCGCCAATGTTCTGCCGTTCGGACGGGATTCGTTCGAAGCAATTGTTAAATCGGGCGGAAGAGGCATCGAACCGAGCCTTAGCGCGTTCGCCGCCGCGTTTGATCGGGCCACCGTCGGCGCGCCACTATCGCCGGCTCCGGTCCACGCCAAGCAGTTCGCGGCATTGCCAGCGGCAGCCGGTCATCCGCTGCTCAATGCCCTGCTTAGGCGCATCCGCGGATTTGAGCCAGCGCTGCATCCGATGCTGTTTGCTGGGGTGCGGCGGCTCACCGATTTTCAGGATCCGGCCTATGCGGACGAATATCTGGACCGCCTCACGGCGCTCTACGCGACCGATCTCCTCGCCGGCGGGGCCGACAAGGGCTATGCGCTCACGCTCGCGGCAGCCAAATATGTTGCCGTCGCCATGGCATACGACGATGTGATCCGGGTCGCGGAGCTCAAGATTCGTTCGCCACGTCACACGCGGGTGCGCGACGAGGTCGGCGCCCAAGCAGACCAGATCGTCTATACGACGGAATTCATGCACCCGCGCGTGCAGGAATTCGCCGGGATAATGCCGGCCTGGTTCGGCCGGTGGGTGGAGGCGCATCCCGAGCTGTTCAGGTCGCTGTTTCGTAAGGGCCGCCGCGTGCGTTCCGGAACCATCGGGTGGTTCCTGGTTCTGTACCTGATCTCGGCCTTCAAGCCAATCCGGCGGCGAACATTGCGTCACACACGTGAGGTCGAGATACTGGAGAAGTGGCTTGCTCTCGTGACCGCTCAAGCACCCGCCAATTATGACTTGGCGGTGGAGATCCTTCGCGCGCGACGACTGGTGAAGGGATATTCTGGCACCCACGCAATTGGATCATCCAAGTTCGACCGAGTGATCGGTGCCGTGCCGATGCTGACGGCGCGTTCTGACGGCGCTCTGTGGCTTCGTCGACTCAACCAGGCTGCATTCGTCGACGAGAGCGGTGAAGCCCTTGACGGCGCCCTCAAGACAATTGCGACGTTATGAACTGCTGCCATCCAAGCCGCTCAGGCGGTTCTGGATGGAGTTTCGAGCGTTGCGACCCGGGCCGGTTCCCGACCCAAGAGTTTGACGCCGTCGGCGAGCATCGAAAGTGCCACGCTTGGTCTTGCGTCGCCACCAAGCCACAGCCATAGTGATGCTCGCGTTCAGACAGACCTTTTTGCAGATGCTCCCACAGCAAGGACACGTCTGCGACGAGCGATGCCTGCGTGCGTCCAACAAGATCACCTGGCACCCAGCCACGTCTATTAACGCGCGACGGAAATCTAATTCTTGACGTAACGCCTCCAGAACTCACAGCCGCGAAGGTGCCCGACAAATCGCCCAATACGAACGCCGGTCGGCGCCAACAGCCGGCTCAAGGCCTCGCAACAAGCGCCAGCACCCGCAGCGGGCTGCCGGTCCCGTTGACGATCTTGAGGGGTGCCGCGATCAGAATCGCCCCCTTCGGCGGAAGCCGGTCGAGATGGCAGAGGCTCGCGAGACCATAGCGATTGTTCTTGTGCATGAGATGGTGAGCCGGAAACGGGGGATTCATTCCACCTGCTGATCCGGCGTCGGTTCCGACCGTCTCAGAGCCCCACCCGATGATGTTCTTCGAGATCAGATACTCGATCGTTTCCGCCGTGGGGCCCGGCGAATGCGGGCCGGCCTGATCGGCGTTGAGGAATTCGGCTTCGCTGCCACCACGCTTGTACCAGTCGGTGCGCATCAGGACCCAACAGCCGGCCGGAATGTCCCCGTGGGCCATCTCCCATGCTTTTACGCCGTCGACCGTCAACAGGAAATCCGGATTTCTCGCCGTCGCGGCTGAACAATCAATCACACAGGCAGGAGCCACGAAGCTTTTCACTGGGATACGGTCGGTGGTCCCATCTTGGTAATCCCTGCCGCTGATCCAGTGAACAGGCGCGTCAAAGTGGGTCCCCGAATGTTCGCCGAGCTTGAGCCAGTTCCAGGACCAGAAAGGGCCGTCCTGGTCATAGTGCGAGATCGGGTGGATTTCGATCGGCGGTGTGTTCTTGCCAATTTCCGGGGGTAGCTTGATCAGGGGCGTCGAAGGGCCGAGCGGTCCGGTCAGGTCCACCACCTCGATGGCACCCGACCCGAGAGCGAACGCCACTTCAGCAAGAATTTGATGACCGTTCATAGGGTTGTTCACGGGGTATCTCCATCGCACGCGTCGGATTGGGCTGGCTATGGGGGCATGGCCGAACGATTGTCGAGCCTAGCCCACTCAATTCAAATACGAAATGTCTGGCCTGCTGTGCCGGCTGTCTGCGACCGGGACAGAGGACGGTTTCAAGTTCGCGGGCGAGCGCGATCCGGCTCACTGTCGTCGTCCTTGCCGTGCGCGGGATGGGCTTTTGTGTCGACCGGCCGATCGCAACCTCCGAGCCTCTCGCCGGCCGACATGTCGCGTGGCCAACCCAGACTAACCATCCGGGTGGCAGATCATTGCAATTTCGAGCGCCCGCGGCACACTGAGCGCTGGGGCTGAAGGTGGTTGCGGAGTATGTCGCCATGAAGGTCATCATCGTCGGCGCCGGCGTCGGCGGGCTGGTCACGGCGCTTATGCTGCATGCGCGAGGGATCGACTGCGAAGTTTTTGAGCAGGCTGACGCCATCCGAGAGCTCGGCGTCGGCATCAACACGCTGCCGCACGCGATCAAGGAGTTAGCCGAGCTCGGCCTGCTCGAGCGTCTGGACGCCGTCGCGATTCGGACCTACGAATTGATCTACACCAACCGATTGGGCCAGGAGATCTGGCGCGAGCCGCGCGGACTCGACGCCGGCTACGACATCCCGCAGTTTTCCATCCATCGCGGTCGGCTTCAGGGTGTGATCTGGCAGGCGGTCCGCGCGCGGCTCGGCGAGTCGCGCGTTCATCTGGGCTGTCGCCTGGGCGCCTTCACTCAGGACGATAGTGGGGTGACGGCCTATTTCTTTGACCGCAACGGCTCGCACCGGCACACTGCGCGAGGGGAGGTGCTCGTCGGGGCTGACGGGATCCATTCGGTCGTCCGTCAGCGGCTGTTTCCGCACGAGGGGCCGCCGCGCTGGAATGGCCTCATGTTGTGGCGCGGTGCCATCGATTGGCCAGCCTTTCTGACCGGGCGTTCCATGGTCGTGGCTGGCGGGCTCGCCGCTAAGGTCGTTGTTTATCCGATCGCGGAGGGATCGCGCACCGACCGTCGGTTGACGAACTGGGCGGTCGTCGGACGGGTCGGGGATGGATCGACCCCGCCGCCCTCGCGGGAGGACTGGTCACGGCCGGGTCGTTTCGAGGATTTGATGCCGCACGTTCAGCGCTTTCGTATCCCCTACTTGGATGCCGGAGCGCTGATTGAGGCAACGAACGAGTTCTGGGAATACCCGATGTGTGATCGCGATCCGCTGCCGCGTTGGAGCCATGGTCGGATCACATTGCTCGGCGACGCCGCCCATCCGATGTATCCGGTGGGTTCAAACGGTGCCTCGCAGGCCATTCTGGACGCGAGACTTCTGGCTGATCGACTCAAGGATGGTGAACACGCGGTACATGCGCTCTGGGCCTATGAGCAAGTGAGGTTGCCGACGACGGCCGAAATCGTGCATATGAACCGCCGCGGCGGTCCAGAGGGCGTCATTGACGCTGTTGAGGCACGGGCGCCCGACGGCTTCAGCAATATCGACGACGTTCTGTCGTTCGAGCAGCGAAAAGCCATCGTGCGCGGGTATGCGTCTGCTGCGGGATTTGCCCGCGAACAGGTCAACAAGGCGGCCTGACCAATCAGCAATTGTGGGACGACGAGCGGCGCCCGTCCAAAATTATGGCTCGGGCGGTGGCAAAAAGACCACTTCGTGCTTAGCCGACAGCGCCACGACTTCAGGAGGCGTCTGCTCCTTCATGCTGTGAATAGCCCAGAACAGGTCATAAAGCTTGCGAGTCGGCGATACCCAAAAGAGGCATTTCACAGTCTGATCGGATTTATTGAAAATGCCGTGAGCGATTTGCATGGGTAGCCGTATCAGATCACCCGTCGTGGCGACGAACTCACGACCCTCGAGGACGAGATCGAACCGCCCATCCAGCATGTAGATGAATTCGTCCTGGGTTGGGTGAATATGCGGCGGAACGAACGTCCCAGGCGGAAGGGTCGCGTGCCAGGAAAATGAGGTCTCCGACAGCTGCTTGGGCACGTAGGTCTGACCAAGAATGTTCCAGACGATGCCATCGATGCCGGTTCCGGCCTTGGTAACCCCTGGGGTCATCGGATTCATTGACGCTCCCTCCCTTGCAAAGCTCCGCATGTTGCTGGCATTCAAGCACGACAGCCGTCGCACCGCCAATGTCGGCGAGGCTCAATCAGGCGATAGCGTAAACCAAGCGCGGCATCGGCCGGCGGCCGCGATCGTTATTCGCGGCGCGGCGCTTCACAAGGTCATTGTTTTAAACCTAAAATGTCGCGCCCGCCGACGGGCACCGGATCGAACCTCGCAAGCCCTGCCAGGAGACGGCAAATGATCAGACTGGAAATGATCAAGCTCAAGCCGATCGTCACGATCGCGGCCGTATTCGGATTGTCGATATCAGCGGCCCACGCGGACGACAAGCTCAAGCTGGGCATTATCGCCACCCTTTCGGGTCCGCCCGCCGTGCTCGGCCAGCAGTTGCGCAACGGCTTTTCACTCGCGGTCAAGACTTTGGGCGGCAAGCTTGGAGGCCGCGACGTCGAGGTGATCGTGGCCGACGATGAGCTCAAGCCCGACGTCGCTGTTACCAAGGTTAAGGCACTGGTCGACCGCGATCGCGTAGATTTCGTGGTCGGGCCGGTGTTCTCGAATATCCTCCAAGCGATCATGAAGCCGGTGACCGAGGCGAATGTATTCCTGATCAGCCCCAATGCGGGGACGTCGAATTTCGCCGGTAAGGAATGCAATCCCAATTTCTTCGTCGCCTCGTATCAGAATGATCAGGTCCACGAGGTGCTGGGGCAGTATGCCCAAGATACTGGGATCAAAAAGGTGGTTCTGATTGCACCAAACTATCAGGCCGGCAAGGATTCGGCAGCGGGGTTCAAGCGCAAGTTTGCGGGCGAAATCCTCGACGAGATCTATGTGCCGTTAGGTCAACTTGACTATTCGGCAGAGCTCTCCAAGCTCGCCGCCGCAAAGCCGGACGCGATCTTCGTCTTTCTGCCTGGCGGCATGGGTGTGAACTTTGTCAAGCAGTTCCGGCAGGCCGGTCTTGCCGATAAGATGACGTTCTTGTCCGCCTTCACGGTCGACGAATCGACACTTCCGGCCCAGCAGGACGCTGCGCTTGGTATGTTCGGCGGCGCAAATTGGGCCCCTAATCTCGACAATCCGCAGAACAAGGCCTTCGTTGCAGCCTACGAGAAGGAATACGGGGCGGTGCCGGCCACCTATGCATTCCAGGCCTACGACGCTGCCATGTTGATCGACAGTGCGGTTCGGGCGGTCAAGGGTGATCTTTCCGACAAGGACGCGTTGCGAGCTGCGTTCCAAAAGGCCGACTTCCAGTCGTTGCGTGGCGCCTTCAAATTCAGCAGCAACCACTATCCCGTTCAGGATTTCTATCTGGTCAAAGTCGCCAAGCGGCCTGACGGCAAATTTGAGACTGAGATCGTCAAGAAAGTGTTCGAGAACTATGCCGATCCCTACGTCAAGGACTGCTCGATGAAATAAACCGCGGACGCGGCAGGGCTCCGCCCGCCGCGGATGCCCAAGTACGATCGGTCCGCTTCTCTCGGCGCCGGCCCGGTCAATCAAGCCGGCTCTGACCTCTCAACCGGGCAACCCAATTGCTGCGAGGTGTGCCGTTACAATCCGAGTCTGACGATTCCAACGCAATGGCAGGCACGCTCCTCCTGGTCCAGTTTCTGAACGGATTGCAACTCGGCGTGCTTCTGTTCCTTATCGCGGCCGGACTTACGCTTGTGTTCGGGGTAATGAATTTCATCAACCTCGCCCACGGCGTGCAATATATGCTGGGGGCCTATCTGGCGGTCGCATTCTATGGTGTTGTCGGCAATTTCTTGCTGGCGCTGGTGCTGGCCCTCATCGCCGCGTTGGCATTCGGTCTGCTGCTTGAGATCCTCATCTTCCGACATCTTTACGATCGCGACCATCTCGACCAGATCATCGCGACCTTCGGAGTTATTCTATTCCTCAACCACGGCGTCAAGGTGATCTGGGGCGCCGCCCCGTTGACGCTGCCACCCCCCGATGTCTTCGCTGGATCGCTTGTGCTCATGGACGGGCTGCTCTACCCGGTCTGGCGGCTGGTTATCATCGCAGCCGGCCTTGCGGTCGCGGCAGGGCTCTACGGAGCGGTGAATTTTACACGGGTCGGCATGCTGGTGAGAGCCGGTGCCACCAACGCTCCGATGGTGTCGGCGCTTGGGGTCAACATCGAGCGTCTGTTCATGATGGTATTCGGCATCGGCGCGATGCTGGCTGGGTTCGCCGGGATCATGATTGCGCCGATCCTCTCGGTCGAACCCGGGATGGGCGACAACATCTTGATCCTGGCATTCGTCGTTATCGTTATCGGCGGCATCGGCTCGATCCGCGGGGCGTTCATCGCCGCGCTGTTGATTGGGCTGGTCGATACGCTGGGCCGATCGTTCGCGGTCGACATCCTGCGCCTGGCGATGGGGCCGTCGCCGGCCCGCACCGTCGGCCCGGCGATCGCTTCGATGCTGATCTATCTGCTGATGGCGGTCGTGCTCTATGTGCGGCCGGAAGGTTTGTTTCCGGCCAAGGGACGCTGAGAATGACCGGGGCCGCCATGTCGATCGTACCGTCCGACCGCGCAGCGGGCTCGGGACGCGATGTTGCCGGACCGCTGCTGATGTTTATGATGTTCGCGCTGGTGCCGTTGGTCGCGGCATTGACCGCGGATCGGTATCTGCTCGATCTTGCGGCCCGGGTGATGATATTCGCGGTGGCGGCGGTGGCGCTCGATCTGCTGGTCGGCTATGGCGGGCTGATTTCGTTCGGCCACGCGGCGTTCATGGGTCTCGGTGCATACGCGGTCGGCATCCTGTCCGCCCATGGTATCGATGACGCACTCGTCTCGTTTCCGGTTGCGATCGTGGTTTCCATGCTGTTTGCCTGGGCGACTGGAGTCGTGTGCTTGAGGACCAAAGGCGCCTATTTCATCATGATCACACTCGCCTTCGGCCAGATGGCCTATTTCGTCGCGACGTCGCTCGCGCCCTATGGGGGCGACAACGGCCTGACCATTGCCGCCCGCAACACACTCGCGGGTTGGCCGCTGTTCAAGAGCGATCGTCCGTTTTACTATTTTATCCTGGTATGTTTGGTCGGTACTTATCTTCTGTGCCGTACCCTCGTCGCGTCGCGTTTCGGCCGTGTTGTGCGCGGTGCCCGGGAGAATGCGAGCCGCATGGCGACGATCGGATTCAAAGTTCAGCAGTTCCAACTGGTCGCTTACGTGATCGCCGGCGGCCTTGCCGGAATGTCTGGCTTTCTGCTGGCGAATTCCACTGAGTTTGTGAGTCCGGCGTACATGTCCTGGCAGCGATCCGGCGAACTGATCATCATGGTGATACTCGGTGGGTCCGGCACACTCGAAGGCGCAATCATCGGTGCCGCCGCCTATCTGCTCACCGAGGAATGGCTGTCGGGAATCATCGAGAACTGGCAGGTGATCTTCGGGCCGGTGCTCGTGCTGGTGGTCCTATTCGGGCGCGGTGGACTGATGGGTATGGCGACACGACTTTGGCGATGGTGGGCTCATGTCTGAGCCCGTGCTTCGTCTTGAGGCGCTGCAAAAAAGGTTCGGCAGCTTGGTTGTTACCGACGACGTCACACTCGATGTGATGCCGGGCGAGATCCACGCCATCATCGGGCCGAACGGCGCCGGAAAGACGACACTCATCAACCAGATTTCCGGGCTCATCGCGCCCGATGGCGGTCGGATCGTCTTCGCAGGTGTCGACGTGACCCAGGCGCCGCCTGAGGCGCGTGCCCTGCGCGGGCTCGCGCGAACATTCCAGATCACCTCGATTCTCCCCGGCTTTCCGGTCGTTGAGAACGTAGCGCTCGCCGTGCAAGCGCGTGATGGATCGAGCCTGCGCTTCATCGGACGCGCCGCCGACGAGGCCAAACTCAACCGGCCGGCCCGGGCGGCGCTCGAGCAAACCGGCCTGGCGGATCGGGCCGCGGTGCGTGCCGGCGATCTCTCACACGGCGAAAAGCGCGCCCTTGAGCTTGCCATCGCACTTGCCATGCAACCCCAACTCTTGCTGCTTGACGAGCCTATGGCCGGCATGGGACGCGACGAAACCGACCGACAGGTCGAACTGCTGCTCCGGCTCAAAGGACAGTTCCCCATGGTTCTCGTGGAGCATGATATGGCGGCGGTCTTCGCGCTCGCTGACCGCATTTCCGTGCTGATCGGCGGGCGGATCGTCGTGGTCGGCTCGCCCGATCGTGTGCGCGCCGATCCGCAGGTCGCGGCCGCCTATCTGGGTGAGCCAACCATTTGAGGCATTCGGTGCTGGAAGTTGACACCATCAAGGCGGCCTATGGGGCCGCCCAAGTCCTGTTTGGGGTGAGCCTGACCGTCCGTGAGGGCGAAGTCGTGACACTGCTCGGCCGCAACGGAATGGGCAAAACCACGACGATCTTGACCATTATGGGACTGTTGTCGCCGACCGGTGGACGCATCACATTCGGTGGTCAGCGGCTGGACCGTCTCCCACCTTACCGCATCGCCCAGGCAGGGCTGGGCCTCGTGCCCGAAGGTCGTCAAATCTTTCCGCTGCTCACTGTTGAGGAGAACTTGATTGCGACCGCGGCGGCGCGTTTCGGTCCGCCACGATGGACGCTCAGAGAGGTGTACCAGATGTTTCCGAGTCTCGCCGAGCGGCGCGGCAACATGGGTCATCAGCTCTCGGGCGGCGAGCAGCAGATGTTGGCAATCGGACGCGGTCTCATGACGAATCCCAAGCTCTTGATCCTCGACGAGGCGACCGAAGGATTGGCGCCCCTGATTCGTCATGAGATCTGGTCGAGCCTCAAACATCTCAAGGGCGAAGGGCAAGCCATTCTGCTGGTCGACAAACACATCGACATCCTCATCGGGTTGGCCGATCGCCATTTCGTGATAGAGAAGGGCGAGGTCGTCTGGTCTGGATCCTCAATAGCGCTTGCCGATGATCGCGCGGTCCGCCAGCGGTATTTGCAGGTGTAGCGCTTTTAGAGCCTTCGGTGCCGGCGGCCGAATCAACTCTTGCCAGCATCACCGCTGTTGCCTGATTTCGAGCCGAGCTTCGAGCCTGACGCGCGTGACATCCGCAACCGACTGACCGGATCGCGGGCGCCAGGGCGCCGGAGTCGGCACCGGTCACGCAGGTCGGTCGCCCATCGTCACGGAGCGCCTACGTCTTGGCCGCAGCGAGCAATCGCATCAATGCCTCGACGTCGGACGCGGCGAGATCCGAGAATATCTCGGCGATCCAGCCTTCGTGGCCGCGAGCCATTACCCGAAACGTTCGCCGTCCTGCGGCCGTGAGGGTAACGAGTTGCGCCCGGTTTGAGACTGGCGGCGCTCAAGCAGTCCCAGTACCACCAGCCGCTCGACCAATCCGGTCACATCGCCATTGGAGACCATCATGCGCTGCAACAGCTCGCCGAGCGGTCATGTCGCCGAAGGCCCGGTCGAGCTGCGCGTTGAGATCATATCGCGGTAATGTCACGTTAAACGCCTCGTGGAGCCGCCGGCGGATCTCACCTCAATCAGACTGGTGCAGGTCAGAAGGCCCAGCCAAAGCCGCAAGCCGTTTTTGTGGTCGCCGCGCCGCTGGACCACCTTGGTTTTCGCATCCAGCGGAGCGGCAGTTGTTTCCTGCATGCGATCGATCTCCATCGACGGCGGGCCACAAGACCGGCGATGGCTGCGCGCAGTCCTGACGCGTCACGTCCGCACTGCCGAGTGGTCAAGCGGGATGGAACACCAGCGCTCTGATCTCGATACTTTCGCGGGGTGCGACCTCCTTGGGCGCGGTCGGGTCATCGAATGCCGTATGGGGTGCGAAGCGCGCCCGTCCATCCGTCTCACTGTCAAAGCATTTGATCAACAGGGCCTCGTCCGGCTGCATCTCCGGCACATAAAACCAGCGATGTGACGGGTT
>Ga0187783_10000212_pt1 | contig 43902 bp, 36 predicted proteins | sample 1015_SJ02_MP02_2_FD_132471 | JGI IMG/M metagenome (GOLD analysis project Ga0187783, IMG submission 132471) | Tropical peat soil microbial communities from peatlands in Department of Meta, Colombia - 1015_SJ02_MP02_20_MG | ecosystem: Environmental > Terrestrial > Soil > Wetlands > Peat | place... | reverse complement strand
GCCACAATGACAGGTACCTTTGGCTTCGTGTGCCAGAAATCTCAGGCCTGTTGCCACCAAGTCTGCTTCCAATTCTGCCATCGCCATCAGCATCGCGGCAGTTGGTTCGGCAATACGTTGAGTAAGAAGCAGTGTTTTCCACAAAAGGTGTGTGTAACCCCTTGTAACTTTAATCAGTTCCCGTGCTGCAAGGCGGGGCAGTGAGGCCTTATTGTTCCAGAACGGTGGGCGACTACTCGGCTAAGTCTCGCTCCCAGGGTAACGCGGACTCCACCTTCAGATTCTCCATAGTAGGAGCACCTGCTGATTTTGGAAATCTTTTCTCCCGATCTATAAATCGTGCATCGCAGTGGTAAGAGACCGGGGCCGAATTAGGTGCACAATAGCTGTCACGAACGTGGCCAAAGGCGACTGCGAGAAGCGAACTCACTCCAATAGGCTGTAAAACACAAGCGAACTTGTTTGTCAGACACGCCTCACAGCGAGCGTTCGAACCGTAAGTCTCATCAATTGAGCGACTTCAAAATTGAGCAAAGGCTAGTTCTTAGACCACGTTGGTGTGGGAAAGACTGAGCCGATGGTCACATCGCCTTGATGCCGAGCCTAAAAATCGCACAGGTCAGTACCACCGACATGGCCATGCGTTTTCTTTTACTCGATCAGATCAAATCTCTTCAAGACCAGGGGCACGATGTGATCGCAGTGTGCCGGTCTGGTCCTTGGATAGAAACCTTGCGAAAAGAGGGTATTCCCGTTGAAGTGGTAGAGATGGCGCGGGAGGTCAGCCTCCGGTCTGACCTGGTGGCGTTCCGCTCCCTCGTGCGTTGCTTTAAAAAACACCGATTCGATGTAGTGCATACGCATACGCCAAAGGCTGGCCTCCTTGGCCCGATTGCCGCCAAGGTCGCAGGGGTACCCGTGGTGATCCACACGGTCCATGGACTGTTATTTCACGATCGAATGCCGTTATGGAAGCGCTGGCTTTTCTGGTTACCAGAAAAAGTGACGTCTACATTTAGCGATTTTCTCCTGTCCCAAAGCAAGGAAGATCTAATCATTGCTGCCCAGACTCGGCTGTGCTCCTCTGGGAAGATCAGGTACCTGGGGAATGGAATTGATCTAACCCAGTTTTCGCCGTGCCGTGCCAACGGTGCGAGGCGTCTTGCGCGCATGGAATTGGGAATTTTGGATACAGATCTTGTCATCGGCAGCGTTGGACGCCTCGTTTACGAGAAAGGGTTTGCAGAGCTTTTCGCCGCGGCCGGAGAGTTAATTGAAAGACATAAGGATTGGAAGTTCGTGGTGGTCGGACCCGTGGAAAACGACCGGAGAGACGGAGTGCCTGCGAGCCAAATCGATTTTCTTCGTCGGACAGGATCCGTGATTTTTCTGAATTGGCGTGAGGACATGTACAGGTGGTACGCAACCATGGACCTCTTTGTGTTGCCCTCGCATCGGGAAGGCGTTCCCCGGGCATGCATGGAGGCCGCTGCCATGGGGTTACCGGTGATCGCGACGGACGTTCGTGGCTGTCGGGAGGTCGTGAAGTCCAACGAAACAGGCATCCTCGTGCCGGTGAGAGATTCTAAGGCTTTGGTCAATGCAATTGAGGCCCTAGCTCAAGACGAAGCTCGGCGGGCTGAGCTAGGCAAAAATGGGCGGGACTACATATTTCAGAATTTCAACCGTGAGCTTGTGCTTGAAAGGCTTCGGAACTTCTATGCCCACGTGCAGTCAAACATATCGAGAGATAGAATCTGGGCTGGGAAGCGACTTGGCTTTGATACGAAGGACTAGAACTCAAATCCAGCCCTCTCGCCAGTGGGTTTCGCTTTTGAAAAGCTTTAACTACGGTTTTACTCTGGCGCAAGCGTTATCAGAACGAAGGCTCAGCTGGCATTCTCGAAGATCGACCAGGTTCGGGTCGCCCAAGGGAGATCTCCGGCGAACAAGAAGCAGCCATCGTAGAGGCCACCCTCCCCAAAGACGCGACGGCCGGGCTTGCCGGAACGGCAGACTCACGTGTTCGCGCTCGCCACCCATCGAAACATCACGTCCGGAACATGGATAGTGGAAGCCTAAAGTTGTTCATCCCCATGCGTCTCATTGTTCAGTCTCGGTTTTTCAAGTTTCTCACGAAGTTTTTCTGCCTATTCTGCGTGCTGACATACGTCGTCATTGCGGTTCGTGACTCTGTGGCATACCAGTTTGCGTCCTCTGAGCAGCGTCACTTTCTTGAACGAGCCGTCGCTCTGGACCCGACTGACGCCGAGTATCGGAACCGCTTGGGCTACTACTTCATGTTTTCAGAGCGACGTCCCGACTTCGCTGTACCGATGTACGAATCCGCAGTGAGTTTGAATCCGCACATCGCTGAGTACTGGCTAGATCTCGCGACTGCGTACTCGGCCATTGGCGCCCGTAGACAACAGGAGCTGGCGCTCGCACGAGCCATTGAAGTTGAACCCCGTACGCCCTTAATTTCTCGCGAGGTAGCGATAGCCTTCTTCAGCCTGGGCGATTTGCAGCAAGCTTTCAGATTATTCCGAGTCGTCTTACAGACCGATCCGTGGGAGACGGAACCAATGCTCACGATGTGCTGGCAGGCGACACACAATCTTGACGCAATGAATGAGGTATTGCCGCCTGTGCCGAGCGTACATTTGGCGTTCCTGAGGCTGTTGGTTGCTGAAGAGAACACGGAAGCAGCCAAGAAACTGTGGTCAAGGCTAATTGCGCTTTCACAACCTTTCGATCCTGAACTTGCAGCACCTTACTTAGATTATTTGATCACACAACGTCAGACCGCGGCCGCCCGAGCAGCATGGAATGAATTGGCAAGAATCAACGCCGATTTCCGACCATATCAAAGCTCGCCTGCGAATTTAGTAGTAAACGGAGGCTTTGAACAGAAACTTCTAAATATGGGTTTTGACTGGCGATACGAGAATCATCCACATGTAACGCTCGCCTGGGACTCTGAGCAGTCCCATAACGGAAGCCGGTCGCTGTCGATCACTTTCGATGGCGAGGCTATCTTGGACACGGGTGTGTCTCAACTGATAGCAGTCAACGCCAATACCAGATACAGTCTTCGCGCGTATGTCAAAAGCGACAGTCTTTTTGCCGCTCATGGGCCTCAGTGCATTATCAGCGACCCTGATACCAAGAACTCGCTATTGGTTACCGAAGAAACATTGGGCAGCAGTCCGTGGACGCAGATTAGTGGATCATTCACGACTAGCCCGACCACAGATCTGGTGTCGCTGAAGATCATGCGAGCTCCCGGCGCAGGCCGGATCACTGGGAAATTCTGGATCGATGATGTCATTCTGGTGACGGAGCAGTAGATGTGGATGTTACAATTCACCGAGACCAGCAACTGATTAGCGCAAAGGGCAGACGTGCACCGGGGAGCACGGTAACCCGAAGACATCTCTCAAACGACCCTGAACAGCCCATTGTGATCGCCGGCCTGTCAGGCATTCTAATCTTCTCAGTGCTCGCGTTTGGCGGCACGGAATACTGGGCCGTCGCGATCTTGGAAGTTGGCTCTGCTCTGCTGTTATTATTCTGGATCTGGCGGCAATCCTCTGCAGGCCGGATTCAATTTAGACCCAATGCTTTGTACGCACCCATGGTTGTGTTCTGCTTGATCATCGTCCTGCAGGTTGTGTTCGGCTTGTCGGCATACGTACACGTTACGCGATCTGAACTGTGGAAGTATGCGGCCTACGGTAGTCTATTTCTTCTTACGAACCAATGTAGCCGAAGGGACGCACACAGGCTTTTGACAATTCTCGCCTCTTTTGGGTTCATCGTTGCACTCTTTGCGCTGGTTCAGCACTTAACTTACAACGGCAAGATCTATTGGCTCTGGCCGGCGGTGAACAGCAGCTTTGGTCCTTATTTCGATCACAGTCATTACGCAGGGCTGATGGAAATGGTTACACCGATTCCGCTGACCATGGCACTGACAGACGGTGCGAGGCGGCAAGAGCGATTGCTGTGGCTGGTCCCGGCCATTCTCATGACGGCAACGATTTTTGTTTCTGGTTCACGCGGAGGTATGACCGCTTTTACTGTACAGATGTTTGTCCTCGCCGCATTGTTGGTGACGCGCAGGAGTCGGCGCACGGCTTTCGCCCTCCTCGTCACGTGCCTGGTAGCCGGCGCATTTGCACTTTGGATCGACAGCAGCGGAGTCCTGAAACGGCTCGGCAGCTTGGCGGATCCGCTCACGAATACGGGTGTTACGAGCCGGTTAGCGGTGGCGAGAGATGTGCCAAGGATGGTACACGATCGTCCGATTACTGGCTGGGGCCTCGGACTGTTTCCCATGGTTTATCCTCAATATCGTAGCTTCTCTACGGATCTTATAGTAAATGAGGCTCATAACGATTATCTGCAAATGCTCGTTGAGACCGGCATCCTAGGGTTTGTGTGCGTGCTGTGGTTCATTGTGAACCTCTATCGCGCCGGCATTCAGAATTTCAGAGCACACGGCAGCAGCGTGCCTATGCGAACGCTAGCAGCTTTGGTCGGTTGTACGGGTATTCTTGTGCATAGCCTCTCTGAATTCAACTTGCACATTCCAGCAAACGCCGCGTTGTTTTTTGTGCTAAGCAGTATCGCAGGAGGCGGGCAACAAGCAGTGCTTAGCGAACCATTCAGCCGCGGCCATATCCATTCACTACATTAAGCACCTGCAAGGCACTGACTCGTCCGCCGCGCTTAGTTAGTAAAATCGGGAGCGCTCCTTCCTAAGCCGAAGAAGGCTGGCTCGGGTCGATTTCGCAGACAACAAATCTTGGTTATAAGCGGTTCAGCCGTCCAAGAGCAGCGCGACACTTTCATTCGAGGAATCCGGCATGGGTGGGGGAGCGTGGTCGAAAAGCAAGTCGTTAAGCCTAGTCAGGCTGATCGGTTTTCTCTGTATTCTCAGTTCTCCTTTGTGGGTGTACGGCCTCTTCTTTCCTTTCCCTTCCGACTACTGGATAAAGAATGATGCCGCTGCGTTTTTTCTAGTCTTGGTCCTGCTGGTGGCGATACAAGCATTTCTTATTCGGGCAGTGGCCGCCAGGGATCATTTCACGGCAGAAGTAATGATGGTGGGTTTTCTCCTTAAGTTGGCTGCAGTCTCTGCGTACATGTTCACGAGTGTGCGAATATACGAAGGTGTCGGCGATGTGTTCTTCTATTTCTTTTCCGGGTCGGCAATCGCCGATAAATTGTCGCTGACAGGCGAATGGACTTTTCTCCGGCCTTTCTGGAGTACCAATTTCATCATCATGTTAACAAGTTGGCTGGTCGTCGTGTTCGGGCCGTGTTTTCAGGCGCTCATGATAATCTTTGCCGCAGTTTCGTATTGGGGACAATATCTGTTTTACCGATCTTTCTGTATTGCATTTCCTAAGCAGCAGCATCAAGTTGCTGGCTTATTCATGTTCTTTCTCCCGTCACTAGTGTACTGGACGGCCACAATCGGCAAGGATGCCGTGATTTTTTTCTTCATAGGAGGTTGTTGCTACGGTTTCGCGAAGATGGTTCATACGAACCGTGCAGGCGGACTCGTTTTGCTCCTAACATCTTTGGGCGGCGTAATGCTAATTCGACCCCATGTTGCCGGCATGCTCGCAATTCCGCTGTGCATTGCTTATCTCTACTCAAAGAATCGCAGGGGAACGATGGGCATGGCAGTGAAAATCTGCGTTATTCCGTTGTTGTTGTTCGCGAATGCCTATTTGATCGTCCAGATGCGTAACTTTGTCATAAAAGATAGTAGGCAACTGCCCAATGTGCTGGAGGAAACACAAAGCGTATTGCAACGTGCGGGCGAGGTGAACCTTCAGGTACCTGGATCAACATTTGGCAACTCGTTGTCTTACCGTTTAATCGCAGCTCCCTTTCTCCTTTTTCGACCCTTCCCTTGGGAAGTGCGAAATCCGCAGATGGCCGTTGCTGCTGTTGAATCGCTCGCTCTGATGGCATTTGTCTGGCGTCGTCGCAAGTTAACACGACCGTCCTTTAAGAAATGTCGCGAAAATGCATTCCTGCTCTTCGCGTGGCTCTATTTCTGGGAGTTCTCATTCTTACTTGCTGGAGCGATGACGAATTTCGGCCTGTTGGCTCGTCAGAGGGATATGCTCATTCCACTGGCAATGATGATCTTTCTATCTCAGCCCTTGCCAAGCAGCGGACGTGTGACAATGCGGTATGCGAAAGGTCTTGCATGGGCAACGCACTAGACGTTCTGAACCGCGTCACGATTCATACCTGTTCGGAGAGGGAGAAACGAAAATGCAAAAGCAACGAATACTGGTGACCGGCGCTGGTGGTTTCATTGGCCATCACCTGGTCCGTAGGCTAAAGGCAGAGGGCTACTGGATTCGGGGTGTCGATCTCAAAAAGCCCGAATACGAGCCGTCGGCAGCCGATGAGTTCGAATTGCTGGACCTGAGAAAATTTGATAATTGCCTAGTGGCGACTGGAGCTGTCGACCACGTTTATAACTTAGCCGCGGACATGGGAGGCATTGGCTACATTAGTACCTACCTTGCCCAAATCTCAATTAACAACACACTGATAAATGCTCACATGCTGGAAGCCAGCCGCATCAATAATGTGCACAGGTTCCTGTTCTCCTCTTCAGCCTGCGTGTACGCACAATACAGACAAAAGAGTGCCGATGGAGCAGCGCTTAAGGAAGAGGACGCCTACCCGGCTGATCCAGAACCGGGTTACGGTTGGGAAAAGCTCTTCGCTGAAGAAATGTGCCGATACCATTGGAAAGACTATGGGCTCGAAACGCGGATTGCACGATTCCATAATGTGTACGGTCCGCTAGGGACCTATGAGGGAGGGAAGGAAAAGGCACCAGCAGCAATTAGTCGAAAGGTCGCCTTAGCGCAAGATGGGGACGATATTGAAATCTGGGGGGATGGCCAACAGACACGATCTTTCATGTACGTGGACGACTGTGTCGAAGGTCTTTTGCGTTTAATGCGTTCCGACTATCACAGCCCTCTCAATCTTGGCACCGACGAGCTCGTAACCATTAACCAGCTGGTAGACATGGTGTGCTCGGTCGCTGGAAAGAAGCTGGAGAAGAAACATGATTTGAGTAAACCCCAAGGCGTACGGGGACGGAATAGCGACAACAACCTTCTGCGACAGGTTCTCGGCTGGGAGCCAAAGACGCCGCTAGTGTCCGGTCTCTCTATTACGTATCCCTGGATTGAGTCACAAATGCGCAATGCAAAGTGTCTAGCGCTGGTAACAGCAGCATAATTGCCTCTGTGTTCTTGACGCACTGCGACAGCTCAACGGCTAGATATTGAAGTTTTGATCGCGGATCCACTGATGGGCAGGTGCGAGACATCCGTTAAAACTTTGGGACTACTCCAGGTGCAGGTACTGCGGAGGCCCCAAAGAAGTGTGCCATTGCTCTACTAGAGCGATAATTCGAAGCTTTGGCACCGTTTTGGGTTGGGAGCCCTCCATTCAGCTCGAGCAAGAGCCGGCAGCCACCAAACGCTGGATCGAGAGCGAAGTAATCAAGAACGCCTGCGTTCCGGAGGCAAAGCTAGCCGCGACTTAACCACCGTTGGTGCGGTGCTGCGCATGCCACGAATCGCAGCCCGGAGCTTAGAATCGGTCACGAGACAAGGACGATGAGCCTCACAACAGACGCGATTAGGCAGCGAGACAACCTGGCCATCGACACGACCATCATTCCTCCGAGCGGTTGGTTCGACCCAAAGCTGGGCGAAGTGTGGGATTATCGTGAGCTTCTCTATTTTTTAGTGTGGCGCGATCTCAAGGTTCGCTACAAGCAGACCGCCATCGGCGCCGCCTGGGCTATCCTGCAGCCATTTCTGACAATGATAGTCTTCAGTCTGTTCTTTGGCGCACTGGCACATGTCCCTTCGAATGGCCTGCCGTATCCAATTTTCTACTTCAGTGCTTTGCTGCCGTGGATGTACTTTGCTGGTGCGCTCCAGAACGCCAGCAACACGATGGTTGAACATCAGCGCGTGATCACCAAAGTTTATTTTCCGCGGTTGCTCTTGCCGATGGCCGCGGTAGTATCTGGAATGGTGGATCTCGCCATTGGGTTCGTAGTTTTCCTTGCCATGATGCTGTACTACGGAATCTCACCCGGCCGAGCGATTCTGCTTCTGCCAGTTTTCGTGCTATTGGCTGTGCTGACCGCTTTGGGAGTCGGGCTGTGGCTTTCGGCGCTCAACGCGATTTACCGCGATGTGCGCTACGTTCTGCCATTTTTGGTTCAGTTCTGGATGTTCGCCTCGCCCGTCGCTTATCCGTCGAGCCTTGTTCCTGACCGCTGGCGCTGGCTTTATGGCTTGAACCCCATGGCCGGCGTGATCGAAGGTTTTCGCTGGGCACTGACTGGGCGCGAGGCGCCGCCAAGCCTTCTGTTAGCTGCATCGTTTGTAGCGGTACTGGTTGTCGGTGCTGGCGGTGTCGCTTTTTTTCAGAAAATGGAAGGAACGATTGCAGACGTAATCTAACCCATGAGTCATATAGCGATTCGCGGAGAAAAACTCGGTAAGCGCTACCGCATCGGAGGGCGAAAGCGTTATCTCGCCCTGCGGGATGTTTTGTCGCAGGCAGCCGGAGCACCACTCCGGCTCTTTCAAGCAAGTGCACCCAGATCGTCAAGAAATGCCGCTGGACATATCTGGGCGCTCAAGGATGCTTCCTTTGAGGTGCGTGAAGGTGAAGTCGTTGGCGTCATCGGTCGCAACGGCGCAGGCAAGAGCACACTGCTGAAAATCCTGGCTCGAGTTACCAAGCCCACCGAAGGGTTCGCGAAAATCCATGGCCGCTTGGGCAGCTTGCTCGAGGTGGGCACATCGTTTCACCCAGAGCTTACGGGTCGCGAAAACGTGTACCTGAGCGGTGCGATTCTCGGCATGAGGAAACATGAGATCGCACATAAGTTCGACGAAATTATTACTTTCGCAGAAGTTGAGAGGTTTATTGATACGCCCCTCAAACACTACAGCTCAGGGATGCAGATGCGTCTTGGGTTCGCGGTAGCCGCACACCTGGATACGGAAATCCTTCTGGTTGACGAGGTGCTCGCCGTCGGTGACATGCAGTTCCAAAAGAAATGCCAATCGAAGATGGGCCAGGTCAGCCACCAAGGCCGAACCGTGGTGTTCGTCAGTCACAGCCTAAACGTCATCGAGCAACTCTGTCGGCGCGTTCTCCTTTTGGATTCGGGATGCATTGCCACCGACTCCACGGATGTGAGATCGGTATTGACAAGGTTCACTTGTGGCGACGGCAAGGAGGAGAACAGATCAGTTTGGACTAGTGTCGGGTCGCGATTCAGCAGTCCGTACTTTCGGCCTACCCGCATGGCGGTCGTCGATTCCAACGGAGATATCCTGCGGATGCCTGTGCCGAACGACGAACACATGTGGATTGAGCTCGAAGCCGAAATCGAGCAACTTAATGCAGCCCTGACCATCGGATACGCGATTTATTCAGAAGACGGGCACTTGCTGTATTGGTCATATCAAACGGATCAGTCGCAGAAGGACTGGCCACAGTTAAAAACGGGGCAAGTACGATTGCGCAGCAAACTTCCGCCAAGACTTTTCAACGAGGGTAGTTTCCGGATTGAGTTGATTGGCGGCCTACATTGCAGCGAGTGGCTGTTCGAGCCCGGCACAAGTGTGCCGCACGTCTATCTGTCTATACAGGGTCGCCTTAGTGATTCGCCCTTCTGGATGGTCAGAAGGCCCGGGGTACTGGCACCGGTGTTGCGCTGGGAACAGGTAAATCCAAATGGCAGAACAGCGTGCATGCCAATCGCACGGGAGAATCCTGCGGTGTCCGAATCTGCATCCATTGATCAGGCAATGGCCATCACAGGGCGAGAATGATGAGAGCCGATTTGCTCAAATCCACGCTTGCCAGGTTGCGCCGGAAGCTATCGTTCCCCGAGCAGGAGGAACTCCGAACGATGTTTTATGCTCAGTTCATGGGCGAAAACGACCTCACCTTCGACATTGGGGCAAACGTCGGCAATCGAACTGTGGTGTTCGCCCGCCTTAGCCGAATCGTTGTAGCAGTTGAGCCGCAGGATGGTTGTCTAGCAGTACTGCGCAACCAATTCGGCGGTAATCCAAAAGTCAAGCTGGTACACAAAGCAGTCGGGCCGCAAGAGGGCCAGGCTGAGATTTTTTTGTGCAATGCGAACTGTCTGTCTTCGTTTTCGCCTGGTTGGATCGCTGCAGTGCGAAAGAGTGGGCGCTTTGCTGGCTTACAATGGAGTCACAAACATACCGTCGGAGTAACCACTCTTGACAAGCTGATCACGCAGTTCGGAATGCCGACTTTTATCAAGATTGACGTCGAAGGTTACGAGTACGAAGTCTTGCAGGGCCTTTCACGACCAGTGAAAGCGCTGTCGTTTGAGTTCGTTCCCGAATACGTGCAGTACTCCTACAGGTGTGTGGACCATCTATCGTCGCTCGGAAAGGTGCGGTTCAATTACTCGATGGGTGAATGCATGCAGCTTGCGCTGCCCACATGGGTAGCAACTGCAGAACTCAAGCGCCGGCTCTCTCAGTTCACTTATAGCCCTGCTGTGTGGGGCGATATTTATGCGCGTTTCGACGTCGTCGGCTGACTTGATCGTAATTCGCCTCTTCGGTGGATTAGGCAATCAGTTGTTTCAATACGCGCTCGGCAGGCATTTATCGCTGATTCATGATCGCCCTTTAAGGTTCGACACGACAGACTACACCGCAACCAAGTCCGACGCGAAGCAAGGAATCAGGCTTTTTGGACTTGGTGCCTTCTCGGTCAGCGGCCAGGTCGCCAGTCCGGATGAAATGAAGCCCTTTAAGCCATATCGAGGGCAAGGGACGACAGCACGACTTGCACGGCTCGCCAGCCGCTGGACCCCTTATCATCTCTGTCACTACATTGCAGAGCGGAAGACGGACGTCTGGCGCTTTCGCCGCTCCGTGCTGACATCCCCGCTGGCAAAACAGGTTTTGATCCATGGCTACTGGCAAACTGAGAAATACTTTGAGGATATTGCCGCGATTATTCGAAGCGATCTCCGGCTGAAGCTACCGCCGGTCGGTGAGAATGCAGAAATGCTGTCCACCATCTGCGCTGCCGATTCAGTTTCTGTTCACGTTCGTCATGGCGACAACGCCACCAGCGCTACAAGCAAACAAGGCGTCTTGCCCATTGCCTACTACGAACACGCTGCAGGGCTAGTCACGAAGCGGGTCCGAAAGCCGCATTTCTTTGTTTTTTCCGATGATCTGACTTGGGCGCGAGAAAAACTTAGGCTACCCGATCCAACGACCTTTGTCATGCATAACAGAGACGAAAAGGACTGTGAGGATTTGCGGCTGATGGCTGCATGCAGGCACCACATTCTTGGCAACAGCACCTTTAGTTGGTGGGGGGCATGGCTGGGCAAGAAGAATGACCAAATCGTTTACGCGCCTGAGAAGTATTGGCTGGGATTGGACCGCGACTATCACCGTCGCGATTACTATCCTTCTTCCTGGAGTGTGCTGCCGGTGAGCTTATGAGCAGATTGAGGTCGTAATGATTGCTCCGGTAAAACGAGTGTTGGAGGTCGGGCATCTTTTTGGGCTCAATTTCGCCCTGGCGGTGCGATCGATGCAAGGCGTTCCAAAGCTCGTTCACGACAGCATCCAATACACGAAACAAGCTCCTCCACGCTCTTTCCGCCTGAGCGTCCGTCGGCTTATGCCGATACTCTCGGACTACCGGGAAACCGCCGGCATCGCGGGCGGACACTATTTTCATCAGGACCTGTGGGCGGCACGAAAGATCTTCCGCCGCCGGCCGCCGCGACATCTTGACATCGGATCGAGAATCGACGGCTTCATCGCCCACATTCTGGTATTCATGGATGTGGAGGTCATAGACTTCCGCCCTTTGAATGGCAGGGTCGCAGGTCTAAGCTTTCAACAGGAGGATGCCAGATCGCTGTCAGGCCTCAAAAGCGATAGCGTGGTTTCGCTCTCGAGCCTCCACGCGGCGGAACATTTCGGTCTCGGCCGCTATTCGGACCCCGTTGACCCCTGGGCTCACATAAGCTTCATGAGCTCGTTGGAACGCGTATTGTCCCCCGGTGGCATTCTGTATTTTTCGGTCCCAATCGGCAAGGAGCGGCTGGAGTTCAATGCTCATCGAATCTTCGATGTCGACACCGTGCTGACGCAGTTCAAGAAACTCAGCCTAGTCTCTTTCTCCTATGTGGACGGTGCGGGCGACCTCCATGAGGACACATCCCCCTATCTTTCTCGAATTGTATCGCGCGGATGCGGACTTTTCGAGTTCACAAAGGAATAGCGACTCTTGAGCCGCTCTTCGACCGCAGGGGGTTGGTTGTCCGTCCGTGAGTGAATAAGGGAAAAGTATTGCTTCACATCGTGGTTGCTCTCCGGTTCGCACGGCATGCTGCCCTGCCCTGTGCAACGGAAGGGGAGGAACGGAATGAAAACCGAGAGGGATCTTGAGCGAGCGGGAGTGGCCATTCTTGCTCCTCGCAGCGCTGTCCTTGGACATGATCCGTGCGGCGGCTCAGAGGTGGTTCTCTGGCGAGATACGAAGCTAATCAACGAGCTTGGAGTACCCGTCCGGATGTACGGGCGCGCCGCATGCAATGGAGCGCCTGTCAAAGTAATTTCAACACGGACCAACACTCCATCGATAACGTCGCTGGAATACTGCGGAAAGTTTATCTGGCAGGAACGGAATGCTGTGGTAATCTCTCAAAATGAGACGACCATAGCAGGTCTTTCGCCCAATCGGGCGATCGTTCGCTTTGAATGGCGCACAGCGCTACCTAGATATTGGAAGACGCCGGGCTGGCTTCACCGTTTCCAGAGGGCCTTTTATCTTTTCCCAAGTAGAGACGAGCAGCGGATTTTCCGTGAGGCGCACCCACAAATTCCTGGTGATTCTCAATTCGTCCTGCCCTATGGAATTGACCTGCACGCATTCAAACCAGCCAACGGGGGGAGGCGACCTGAGCTCCGGGCAGGGTTTGCTGGACAATGGGCTCCTCGCAAGGGAGTCAATCCTCTGCTAGAGGCCTGGAAAACAGTGAGAGAAGTGCTTCCCGCGGCGGAGCTGCATTTGTTGGATGGCAGCGGCCTCTGGAAGCAGGACGCGCCAGTTCCTGGAGTGGCCGAACTCGCCGGAAGAATCCGCGAAATGGAGTCGAGCGGTGCTCTGCGTGTCCGACCTGCTCTCCCCCACGCGCAAATGGCCGAATTTTGGAACTCGCTCTCCGTGGCCGTGGTTCCGTCGCTTTATGAACCGCTTGCAGGCGTTGTCTTGGAAGCAATGGCTTGCGGTGTTCCAGTCGTGGCCAGCAACGTCGGTGGGTTTCCGGACATGATCGTTGACCAGGAGAGCGGTCTTCTTGTTCCGCCAAATGATGCGCCGGCTCTAGCGCGCGCTATCATACGCGTGTTAACGGATGCGGAACTCAAGGATCGCTTAGCTATCGGCGCTCGGCGCAGGGCTGAAGAATTTTCATTGGATCGCAGACGCAGCGAACTGTTAGCACTCTTGCATCTGCGAATGAATCGTCCGCTTAAAGCTCTTGAACATCGATAAGAGTGCCCACTGACTTCACCCGAATGACAAGGGCCCAGAGATCGTATGTCTTGGGATCAATTGCACCGCAGATGAACGAGTGATTCGCGTGTAGCTCGAACATTGATCGGACGATTCCGTGGTCGAACTCGCTCGGATTTTCTTACGTACAGTTCACGCACTATTTGGGTCTTCAGGCATACGCCGATGAATAGACGGTAAACGACCTGCACGTCCTACGCGAGCCCGGAACCAATTTGCGTTACTTTATTGGTTCTGTGCACATCAACGTCACGAAGGAGTTCCCCTTGGTGGCGCAGGTATGCCCGGCAATCGCCTATCACCTTGCAATTCTAGCCTCATCGGGAACCAGACGCACCGGCGGACCCTCAATTTCCAATTTAGGGAGATCACATGCAGAGAAGGAAAATGAAGATACGCATAGGGAAGCTTTTCCTGGTTCTAATGTCTTTTGCCGTTGGTGGCGCGACTTTCGTCTGCCTAGATTATTTTTACAGCCGCGCAATTCTGAGGATGGATCACGAACGCAGACTCCCAAGCGCCTGGACTACTGCTTGCAACGTGCCTGACCCTGTCCGGCACCATGCTTTTCGACCCAATTGTGCCGAGACTCTACGTTGGGGTAAGGATTCATATCAGCAATTTACGAACAGCCTCGGTTTTCGAGACGACAGGATCAGGCAGGTTCCGCTTGCAGATCCACGGCCGCGGCTGCTTTTTCTCGGAGATTCTATGACACAAGGAATGGTCGCTTGGAGCGATAGCTATGCCGGCAAAATTGCGGCGCGCTTACCGCAATACGAGATTCTCAACGGAGGCATATGGGGCTATTCTCCTTCCAACTACCTTAATGTGGCGCGAATGGTTCTCGCTGCGGGGGTCGAATTCGACGAAGCGGTGGTCTTTATCGATATTTCGGATGTGCAGGACGAGGCGGCTTATTATCAGGATGTTGATGCCTCCGGTGCTGTGACTGGGCCAGACCGAGAGAGGTGGGTGCACACGTGGTACGCTGATTTCCGCCCGCGCATCAGCAGATACCTTCTACTAACTAATCGTATATTCGAATTTGTTGAACAGGAAATGGTCAGGCACGGCTACTATCATCTAACAGTGAGCCAATTTGGTAACACTTTCGACTTGGAACGGTCAGCTTGGACTTATCGGCGGGTGTCAGACCGATATCCATACCTGACAGGCTATGCGCCACTCGGTGTCGAGGGTGGGATCGCTAAGGAGAAGACGAAAATGGCTCTCCTTTGGCAGGAGTTAGCAAAGCGAAACATCCCCATCAGCGTCGTCGTCTCCCCCTGGCCAGCGCAGGTTGTGCATGACACGGCCGATTCTCCGCAGGTGCGGATTTGGCGCGATTGGTGTGCGGGCAAGTGCAAGCGTTTCATCTCGCTGTTTCCCTTTTTTCTTGCTGTTAGAGACCAATGTCCAGCGAGCGAGCCTGGCTGTTGGTACCGGAGCTATTTCATCTTCGGAGACGTTCACTACACGGCGGCCGGCAACGCTGTCGTCGCCGATGCAGTAATCAAGAGCCTTGAGGCTATGCCAGCCGCAAAACTGCCGCCTACGAAAGGTAAGACCGCTGCCTCAAGAACCTCCACAACATTATTGCGCTCGAACGTCAAGAAGAAAAGCCACATAACGCTTAGCTAGTGGCGCCCGGCGCAGGGCTGAATGATTGGGTCGCACGCGCGGCGAACTGTCAACACTTCACCTGCGAACGAATCGTCCGCGCAAAGCTTCTGAAGATCAATACGAATGCCGGACACCCGAATAACGAGGCCGAGACAGTATATGTCTTGCGGCGAACACTCGAAATGAAGGACTGATCCACGTGTTTAGTTCGTGTAGCTCGAACACGGGCGGAGTGGCTGAAATCCTTCGCTTTTCCTGAAGAGTTTTACGCACTATTTGTGTTTGCAGCCATATAGCGATGAATGGAAGGTAATGGTTTCTGTGCGTCTTACGGCGAGCCCGGAACCAATTTGTGACTTTATTGTCCCGTGTACGCCAACATCACGAAGCAGTTCCGTTATGCCTTGGTGGTCACTTAGGAATCGTGGCCCGATCCGAACCAGACGCACCAGCACTTCTCCATTTCCACTTTAAGGAGACCACATGCAGAGACAGAACATGAACGTCGGTTTCTTGCGGACGACGGGCCGTCGTCTCGGAATCGTTGGAGAACTCGTTTCCTTTTTCTGGAGCAACAAGCGTTGGTGGATAGTGCCGATGTTGATCACGCTGCTCCTTTTTGGAGTGATGGTGGTTTTGGCGCAGAGTTCAGCGATCGCTCCGTTTATTTATACCCTTTTCTAGACGACCACTATGGCAGGAAAACTCAAAAGACTATGGCCAGGCTATGAGCGCATCATCCATAGATCGGCGACTTCCAGGCCCGTGTCCTGTTGACAATTGTCTACGCAGCCTTCTTGTTGCATTTCGATCTGGCAGTTTGTCTGTTCGGAGTCCCTGCACACGAAGAAGCAACCCACAAAGTGGCTCGATCATCTCCAGGAAGCCATCGACCTCAAGTGGGCTCGCCACCAAGGGTAAATGAATATCCTCGGCATTTCCTGTTGTTACCGTGACGCAGCGGCAGCGCAAGACCGCCAGCTGGTCGCCGCCGCAGAAGAGAACGCTTCACCCGCGTGAAGCACGATGACGCGGCACCGCTAGTCTCCTATGGGGTGAGTTGTTCTGTTCTGATTCATTTGGAGTAGGGAAAGATGGTGGCTCATATTGATGCTAATTTCTCTTTTCCTGGTCGGCGCACTGATCACTTTGGCGCGGAGTTCGGCTAATCCTGCCAGTCATCTAGGCGCTATTCTGGTGTAGTGCATTAAACCCTGTACTCCAAAGCGACCGGGGCCACACACTGGAGCGTTCGCACCCTGGCCCGGGCGCAGCGGTGAGTCCGGCGACCGTGTATCGGGCGTGGGCGCATCGCTTGCAACCGCATGCATGCCGTGCCACCGCCATCAGGAGTGCCTGCGTTTTCTGGAGCGCATCGAGCGCAGCACGCCTCGTCACCTGGCCGTTCATCTGATTTTGGACACTATGGCACCTACACCCATCCGGCGGTGGAGGCCTGGTTTACCGAGGATCCTCGTTATTACCGTCACTTCACACCCACGGGCGCTTCTTGGTTGAATTTGGTGGAACGATTCTTTCCGGAGATCACTGACAAGCGCACGCCCTGGAACCTTTTGCAACGGTCGGCGAACTGATGGGCGCCATCCGAAATTACATTCGCCTCCGCAACCTCGACCCTTCCTGTGGACCGCGTCGGCCCCCTCGATTGCTCGCAAGGTCAAACATTGTAACGAAGCGCTAGAAACAGGACATTAGGAGCATCTATGTGGAAACGCGCGTGGGACATGTGGAAGAGCATTGCCCGGGCACTAGGGAACTTTCAAGCCCGAGTCCTGCTGACCATTTTCTACACACTCCTCGTTTTCCCCTTTGGTATTGTGGCCCGCTTATTCTGCGACCCTCTGCAGATTAAGCGTCGCCCGACCCAGTGGCAGGAGTACCCTGACGAGACCCACGACCTTCAGTGGGCCAAAAGACAGTGAACTATGTACATTCTCGGAGTCTCTTGTTATTACCATGATGCCGCCGCGGCGCTGCTGCAAGATGGTGTGCTACTAGCTGCAGCGGAAGAAGAGCGGTTTTCACGGATCAAGCACGACTACGGCTTTCCCCGCAACGCGATCAAATTCTGCCTTGATCAAGCCGGGCTCGAAGGCAAGGACTTGGACTACGTCGTCTTCTTTGAAAAGCCTTTCCGCAAGTTCGATCGCATTTTGATGACGACCCTGCAGACTTACCCTCAGTCTTGGAAAGTGTTTCGGGAAGCGATGATCTCCTGGATGGTGGACAAGCTGTGGGTCGCCACTACCCTGCAATCGGAATTGAGAGTCGGAAAGGAAAAGATCTTGTTTTCCGAACACCACCTGTCGCATGCGGCAAGCGCTTACCTGTGTTCGCCCTTTGAAGAAGCCGCGATCTTGACGGTAGACGGAGTCGGCGAGTGGGTTACGGGGACTTACGGTGTCGGTCGTGGCAATGATATCAAGCTACACAAGCAAATGGAATTCCCACACTCTCTGGGATTGCTGTACAGCGCCTTCACTGCCTTTCTTGGCTTCGAGGTGAATGAGGGTGAGTACAAGGTAATGGGCATGGCTTCATACGGAGAGCCGCGCTACGTGGATAAGGTATGGAAAGTCGTGCAGCAGAACCAAGACGGCTGTTTTGCGCTGGACATGGATTACTTCAGCTTCCACCGCTCCACGGACCAGACCTACAATCAGAAATTTGTGAGCTTGTTCGGCGATCCACGATCGCCAAAGACTCTGTTCTTTACAAAAGGGACGGGATTTCCAAAATACTTCGGCACTCCACCGGGGAATTTCTGGGAATTGTCCAAGCAGAACCAATACTACGCGGATATTGCGGCTAGCATCCAGCAGGTCACCGAAGAGTTGCTGCTGGGCATGGCCAACCACCTCTATCGGAAGACAGGACTGAAGCGGCTGTGCATGGCTGGTGGGGTAGCACTGAACAGTGTGGCAAACACGCGCATCCTGAACGAAACGCCATTTGAGGAGTTGTACGTGCAACCGGCAGCGGGAGATGGGGGCGGCGCCTTGGGTGCTGCGCTCTGGGCCTACAACATACTGCTGGGGAAGCCACGGAAGTTTCGCATGGAGCATGCTTACTGGGGACGCTCAAACTCCGAGGCTGAGATTGGGGATTTCCTGCGCGAGAACAACATTCCGCACTGTCATCTCGATAGTGAGGATGTACTGTTGGATCAGGTAGTGAACTACCTAACTAGCGCCAAGGTGGTGGGATGGTCACAGGGGCGGTTCGAATGGGGTCCGCGCGCATTGGGAAATCGTTCGATCCTGGCTGACCCGCGTAATCCCGAGATGAAGGATATTGTCAACGCGAAGATCAAGTTCCGCGAACCGTATCGTCCATTTGCTCCATCAGTGCTGGCGGAACAAACGGAAAAATACTTTGACCTGCCTGGTGCCGTACGGCACGCGCCAGCACGTTACATGCTGTACGTCGTGCCGGTGAGGGAACCGCAAAAAACAGCTTTGCCTGCAATCACGCATGTGGACGGCACCGGTCGTTTACAGACAGTCTTCAGGGAACAGAGCCCCCGCTATTACCGGCTAATTGAGCGCTTTGGGCAGGCCACCGGCGTACCCGTCGTGTTGAACACTTCGTTCAATCTGAAGGGTGAGCCGATTGTGAATACACCTGGCAATGCCTTTAACACCTTTTCGAAGAGTGAAATGGATGTGCTTGTGCTCGAGAACTTCATCATCGAAAAACAATTTGTCTGAGGTTGCTATCGTGCCTGCACTTCCAGCTCAACGCCCCAGAAGTATGTTTGCTAGGTATTCCGAAGTTCTCGCTTGCCCGCTCTGCCAGGGAAGTCTATGTGTCGGGGACCTCCGACTTACCTGCAAAGACTGCGGGACGGTTTATGACACTGACAACGGTATCCCTCTACTGTTCGCCTGCGATGAGTCCGCCGAGCAGAATAATGTCACTGATATTGTGAAGGCTTTCTACGAGGAAAATCCCTTCCCTAACTACGACGACATCGAGTCCGAAGCAACCCTTATAGAGAAGGCCCGCCAAGGTGTCTTCGCCCAGTTGCTGGACGAACAGATTCCTCAAGGCGCCCTTGTACTAGAAGTCGGCTGTGGAACCGGCCAACTCACCAACTTCCTGGGTATGAATTACAACCGCTGTGTTTTCGGCTCGGACATATGTCTCCATTCTCTGCGACTCGCCGAAGGGTTCCGGGACCGTTGCCACATCCGAAATGCTGGTTTCATGCAGATGAATCTCTTCCGGCCTGCTTTCAAGAAGGAATCGTTTGACCTGGTGATTTCCAATGGTGTCCTGCATCACACTGCGGACCCTCATGGGGCCTTCCAGTCGATTTCGCGGCTGGTCAAGCCAGGGCGCTTCATCGTGGTTGGCTTGTATAATAAGATTGGACGCCTACCCACCGATTTCAAGCGATTCCTGTTCCACGTAACTGGTGACCGTTTCAGTTTTCTTGACGCTCACATGCGCAACAAGGGGTACAACAAGGAGCGCAAGTGTGCCTGGTTTTTTGATCAGTACAAGCATCCCCACGAAAGCAAGCACACCCTCTCGGAGGTAATCAATTGGTACGAGTCCAACCAATTCGAATATTTATTTAGCATTCCTAAAATTGAGCCTGGCCCCTTTACCGCCGACGAAAAGCTCTTCGAGCTCCACGATAAGGGAACCAGGGCGAGCCGATTCTTCACCGAACTGGAGATGTTGCTTTCCGGTGGCGCAGATGGTGCGCTCTTTATCGTATTCGGTCGGAAACTTACAACTCAATCATTTACGGCGACACGGAGAGTGATTTGATCTCCAATACATCCCGGTACCCGAGGAACTAAAATTACGGTGGTTCTCCTCGGCTCTGGGTTCTTCTGGCCTCTTGACCATCAGCTTTGCCAATAGCTGCAGCCTTTGGGGAACTTAGTGCCGCTTCCGCCGTATTTTCAGCCTTTCGCGCCCGCCCACCAACACACATGGTCGTGCCTCGGTTTCGTCATCTTCTAGAACGTATCGGTTTCCTTCCCGATGGGGTGACACAATTTATTTCAAGTCACCGCTAGAGGCGGAGGTCACCCCTGAAGAACCGAGTCGACGTAATGGGCATACTTCGTGCATACCGATAAACCCGCCGAAGTTTGCGGGAGAGGAAGCCCCTTGACCTTCGGCGAGATGTCGGTTTACGAAGTCCCGAGCACAGTTCAGTTCGATCTGGTTTTGTGGACTGGAGTCGATGGCGTGAGTTCCTCGCTCTCGGTCGAGCAGGGAATAATTGATTCAACCCAGCTTGCGCATCAAGCTGACGTGTCCGCGGTCGGTGTGCCGCGCCTCAGTTGTGTGCGTGGCGTAGCGAGATGGACGTCGAGGCCAGTGAGACACTTCTGGGTTGTCCGCACGTGAAGGAGGCAGAAATAGGCTCCTGCGTGGCCGTGGAGTGGTAGCCATCGTCTATGCGTGATGGGCCGAGCTTCGATTTCAAAATCGAAATCCTGGGAAATGAGCAGATACACGGTACGAACAATGTTAGACACCAATTCTCTCGACTACATCGCTTGTCAGCAGGGTACGGACAAATCTACGCGCAGCGATCTCCCCCCTACATCTGACGGCTATGACGGCCGTCCGAAGCAGGGACACGGCTACACAGTCTTTTACGAGCACTACTTGAGTTCCTTGCGGCCTAAATCGCTGCGGCTCTTGGAAATCGGCGTGCTCGATGGCAAGTCACTTATGACCTGGAAAGCCTACTTCCCCCAGGCGCAGCTTTTCGGCCTCGATATCGATCCAGCGTGCAGCCGATTCGAGGATGATCGCACAAGAATTTTTGTCGGTAGCCAGGCGGACGTACAACTTCTCGCTCACATTGGCGAGCAGGTTCCCGGCGGTTTCGACATTATCATCGATGATGGAAGCCACTATGTAGCCCACGTGATTGCGTCCTTCAATGGGCTGTTTAACTATTTGAAACCGGGCGGCATCTACGTTATCGAGGATCTGCACATTGCCGCCTGGGCCGATTGGGGTAGCGTCGCATTCAATCGCGGGATGGATCTGCAGCGCGAAGAACAGGGGAATGATATCCGGAAAATGTCGCGTTTCCTGGCAAGCGTCCGCGACAGAAGCGATGTTGCCGACCTCGCTGTCTATTTGAAGAAAATCTGCTTCATTTGCAAGGTGAGCCGAAATCGCACCGAAGAGCACTACCCTTGGCAACGTGGGGATCCCCTTGAAGAACTATTCCCTCCTAAGGGTCGGAAGTCGCTGCTCCGGAACATCGCGATCCGTCTTCTCGGCCCATGTTAGCCAGATCTTCGGCTCCAAGCCGACAAGGCGTGTCTTTGCGGCTGCCGTTTGAACTATGCGTCATCGTCGGCGCCTGTAGGCTGGGAGCTAGGCTGAGGAGTGTTGTCCGAGCACGAAGCAGTTAACCGAACCGCATGGGGAACTGATGGGGAGAAATCTCGCCTTCGTCCGTTCCAGTGCGACTTCAGCACAATCGCCGCGCCGGAGAGTCGCGACTATGCAACTACCGAATATCCAAGTATTTGACGCGACCGCTGCTGGGTGGGCAGCTTCGGTAGACCAGAGCATCCAGAAAGGACGCTACCTTCGGGGTGAGCTATTTGTTAGCGCAGCTGTTGATCACATCGAATCGGGGAGCTTAATCCTAGACTACGGGTGTGGCCCGGGGCGCATCTCCCTCATGCTCGCGCGCAGGGGGTTTCGAGTCCTTGGGCTCGATTCTTCGCCCGCCATGATTTCTGTCGCGAAGCAACAACCTCTAGGCACGCTTGATGTCGAATTTCGTGTCTGTCCAGAACGTCCGAGCGATCCCCCTGAGGCCCGTTACGCCGCCATCGTCTGCTCCAGCGTCATCCAGTACATTCCCCAACCTGAACAACTCCTGCAGTGGTTTTCGATTGCTCTGTGTCCTTCGGGCATATTAATCATTAGTTTTGACAACAGCCATAGCCTTTGGGGAACTTGGTGCCGCTTCCGCCATACTTCAGCCTTTTGTCCCGCGCAGAGATACATTTGGTCATGGCCTCAGTTCCGTCGTCTTCTGGTACGCTGCGGCTTCGCTCCCGCAGGTGACGCAATCTATTTCGAATCACCGCTAGATCGTGTCCGCTTCTCGCGAAGTGTCAGGTGGTCACCTCTCTTCGGCACCTTGGGACTGGTGGTCGCCAGGCGCTCTGAATTGCTCTATTAGTGCTCGAAGCCATCCGCACGATGTGGCGAGCTCATTAATGCCTCTGCGAAGTCTGCAAACAGTAAGCGTAGTTATTCCGCTATTTAACAAGGAATATCACGTCAGACAGGCGATCGAATCAGTTCTTGCACAGAGCCGAGACCCTGAGGAAATACTCGTAATTGATGATGGCTCAACTGATGGTAGCTATCGGGTCGTACACGAGTACGCACCCAGCGTCAGCCTAATCAGCCAGCCCCATCGCGGCGTTTCTGCTGCGAGAAATCTCGGCATTGGCGTAGCCAAAGGGGATTTAATCGCTTTTCTTGATGCGGATGACTTTTGGAAGCCTTTCTTTTTGGAGAAGGTAGCCGCTCTTTTCGAGCGTTTTCCTCAGGCGTGCGCCGCCGGTTCAGGCTACGAATTGTTGACCAAGCCAGGACAGATTTCGCATTTCCGTTTTGCTGGAATTCCAACGCAGTCGTGGCAAGGTATCATCGATTACTTCGCGTGCATTGCCGTCAGAGGCGCACCACCACTTCATGCGTCTGGTGTAATAGCAAGTAGAGCAGTGCTCAAGCAGATTGGTGGATTCCCAGTTGGAGCCCGATGGGGGGAAGACCACGACACATGGGCACGGCTCGCGCTCGCAGGTGACATTGCATTCACAAATGAAGTTCTATTTACGGTAAATGTAGTGGCATCGAACAGGGCAAGCGAAAGCCGCAGTCCGCGCCCGGTGCTACCGGCGGCGGGTACGATACTACGAGCACTCGACACAGCCAATAATAAACGGCGTGCGCATTTACGAAAATATCTAAACGTGCTTATATTCAATAGTGCAACCGCCAACCTACGATTCGGTCATCAATCCCTGGCACGCCGACAATTGGTTATGCATAGGAAACTAACTGGCCTCAGGGTTCGTTGGCTGGGGCTGATGTTATGTTCCTTTTTGCCCAGTTGGATGATTCGGGCGGTCAGTCTACTTCGAAAGGCTATCGTTGCGTGAGCAACAAAGAGTCGTTGATGCTGCACGATCCACTCATATCAGTTATAGTGCCACTTTACAACAAAGGGCCATATGTGGAACGCGCCCTCGACTCGATCATTAAGCAGACATATACTGTTTTCGAGATCATCGTAGTGGACGATGGGTCAACAGACCACGGACCGACAATAGTTAATAATCTCGCAACTCAGAATAAGCAAATTCACCTGATTACCCAGCGTAGGTCCGGGCCTGCAGCCGCTAGAAACCGTGGCATAAAGGAGAGTAGCGGTTCGTTCATTGCATTCCTAGATGCTGATGATGAGTGGGAACCTCATTTTTTAACATTGGCTGTTTCAACCTTTGCCACGCACCCAAGTGCAGCAGCAGTCGCTCTGGCATATCGGATCGTCTATCCCAGAGGCAGCTGCCACGTACCTCACTTCCAATGTGGAGTGCCACCCGGCGGGAGTGGTATCGTGCATAACTATTTCCAAGCTATTTTGGCTGGAGCACCGCCGATCTGCACGCCCAGCGTGGTCATTCGCCGGCCGGTGTTTGACGACCTCGGCGGATTTCCTCCAGTCCGGAGAGGACAGGATACGGCTCTTTGGAGCTCAATGGCTTTGTCTTACTCGATAGCCTTTGTAAATGTGATATCGACAACCGTCCACTTGGATGCGGACAGGGCTTATCGAGCGGCACTGCGTCTACTGCCGGTGAATGATGACGAAGCCAAACACGTATTGTCACCGTTAGACAGAGCTCTCACGAATGGCTTGTTACCAGAAGCTATAGCTGCAGCCGTCCGTCGGTATCGTTCCAGGCGGTTGGCGGAAATGATCCGTCAGAATTTGATGTGTGGCCGTCCTGTCGATGCCCGGCGCATCTTCGCAAGGTTTGGACATGGCCCAGTGAGTTTGCTGCACGAATCTCGAATCACTTTGTACTTGGCAGCTACGTTTCTACCTCCCATTTGTCCAAAGATATATTGGTCTTTACAGTATTTCTTATGGACGGCTTTCAAGTATTAGAGGGGCTCGCACTGGCAGACGAATGGGCGGGACTCTGAATCAACAAGCATAGCCCGATAGATACATGTCTCTAAAACGACACCTTGCGCCCGGGTATGTGCTGGAGTGCTGGGATGGCAGCCAAGCTTTGCGCCGACTAGGATTTAGTAGGCGCCTCGCATGGCAGTCTGCACTAAACTCATCGACACGAGATGCGTTGCACAGATGTTGTGTACTCTATCTGCCACCAACCGTGCGCACAAGGCTCCACGTCGTGGTCGATGTCGGTTGTAACGACGGATGTTGGCTGGCTGCGTTGAAAAGTGTTGTGTGGGTCGGTTCTGCTGAAGTTTTCGAACCTAATCCCGACTGTTTCAGCATTTTGCAACGAAGATTCGGAACTGAGCCCACAGTGCGGTTGCATAATCTCGGTATAGCAGACCGTCCTGGATGTCTCGAACTGAAAGTCGCCGGCAGTTCGGATTTCAGCTCGTTCCTTCCTATTCGCCAGGAACTTGCGAAGGAATACAGGGCATCTGCAGCCTACGTAGATAAGACGATTGTGGTGAGCGTGGATACCTTAGACAATATTCTTCACGAATTACCCGAAATTGACTTGCTCAAAATCGACGTTCAAGGTTTCGAGCGTCAGGTACTAGAAGGAGCAAGTCAGATCCTCAAACGCACTCGCACTATACTCATCGAGATGAATCTGAAGTCCCATTACAAGGGTGACGAGACGTTTGGTTGTTTGGACCAGCTTCTCACACGCCGACACCATTTTGAGTTCTGGGACATGTCATCGCCCTGCAGGGGTCGTAGTGGCTGCGCCTTGTGGGTGGACGCTGCCTACGTAAACCCAGTCATGAAACCGAGTGCTGGCTGGTACGGCAATGACACCTCATGAGGACTTTTTCCTGTCACTGACTACCGCGAACTCTTCGTCGGTTTAACAGCAATGTGCAGTGGCTGTTTTGCTTGCTGGGCCGTGTGAGACCGAATATGGATTCGTCTGAGTTTCTCAAACGCGCTGCACTATGGCTTGTGTTACGGCTTAAGCGTTTTATCCAGGCCTTTTTCCCGAGGCGGCAACCGGATGTCTTTCTGGACTGTGCGAATGAATGGCGTTATCCGTCATATCTTGTTCGGGCGCTGCGTTCAATCGGCGATATTCTGATAGAGATACCGCAAAGCAGCACTAGCTTCATGTTGCGCAATAGCTCGCTGCGCGATTTTGTACAGCGACTTATCATCGTAGCCGATGACGAGACCCCGAACGCTAAGATCATCATATCTCGTAATGCCGATTCCTGGTCGAAGTGCGCACGTTCCAGAGTGCATGTATCTGTTGACTATTTCGCCCCAAACCGGGAAGTCAAGGCTTTAGTGATGCCGTATTTCATCCATCCGCGGCTATGGCGCTTCGAAAGAGAGTTTGCCCGACCGTGGAACAGAAACCGCCCAATACGCATCGGCTTTGCGGGGACGATCAATGATAAGGCGTATACTGAGGTATTCCGATTCCCAATCATGAGCCGGAGTGAAATGTTTAGGACCCTCAACGCTCGATTTCATGACTGCATTCAATTCGTACAATCTCGCGCCGAATATGCAAGGGCTAAGTTTACGCGATTACCAATAATTATTGTGGCAGTCGAGCGTGAGGGAGATTCGCTTAAGAAGCACATTCTTAACGGACGCGAGTACTTGCGCTTCCTCGCTAACTGCGCGTTTTTTATTGCGCCCCCAGGGTTTGCCATGCCTTTCGCGCACAACCTGATAGAGGCGATGTTCCTCGGTGCAATTCCAATACTCAATTATGCATCGTATCTCTCTCCGCCTCTTCGAAACGGAATCGATTGCCTCACGTTTTCAACCCCTGACGAGCTGAGCCAAATAATAGACCGGGCACTTACAATGGCGCCCGATGAAATTGAACGACTGCGTGTGGGTGTCCGCCATTATGTAGACGATTATCTTTCCCCAGTGGCCTTTGGACGGAGACTTTACGCAGAAGTGGAAACCAGCCCGACTATCATTGTCAATGCTGAAAAGGAAAGCCTGACACTGTGGAGCGAGCAACACCTTGTTGCCGGCTAAGAAGCAGTGTCTTTACTAGATCATTTAAGACACTCAACCCATTAGGTGTAGGAGGTTAAGCATTGTGGGTTTAACATCGGAACAAACCCAGCTGTGTCCTTTTTCCTGGTCGTAACGCCATACTTAGGTCGCAGGTTCCTTTTTGCCTCTTGTGCATGATAAACCACTCCTACGAACACCGCTGGGTTAGGACCCATAATGTTCTTCAACGGTTGCGCGGGCTTCGCAAGCCTCGGCATCTGATGTCCCTGATCCTGACGCGCACGCCGCTCGCTTCACTGCTCACTATGCAGATCGGTGACGTACGCCTCGGGTGTTTCCCGAGTTCTATTTCAGCTGGGATTTGGGAAAATCCGACCGCTTACAGCAGCGATCTCGATTTCCTGCGTCGATATCTCAGGCCTGATGACGTTTTTGTGGATGTCGGTGCGAACATTGGTTATCTCAGTATCACTGCAGCCAAGGCCGTAGGTCCAGGTGGGCAGGTATTCTCTTTCGAGGCTCATCCTCGAATTTCCGCGTACTTAGAGAAAAATGTTGCCCTCAATCGGCTTTCAAACACCGTCGTTCGTAATCTGGCCCTCGGCAATACCAATGGTGTTGTCGATCTGTGTGAGTGCCCCGGTGATGACAGCCAGAGTTGGGTGGCCCAAGGTAGGGGGGCCTTTTCTGTTCCTATGATGTGTCTGGACGATGCCCTCCGCGACCTAAGAAGTGCAGTCGCGCTTCTGAAGGTTGACGTCGAAGGATATGAGAAATTTGTGCTAGAGGGAGCCGGCCGCATTCTTTCCTCGGTTATGTGCATTTATATCGAGTGTTCCGCCCAGAATTTCAGCCGGTATGGCTACGGGCCAGAAACGTTGCTCGCTTTCTTGACAAAAGCCGGTTTCACTCTGTATCGCCGGGAGTACGAGGTTTGCTGGCCAATAATTACAAAGTACATTCCAACGAGCATTTGCGAGAATCTAATTGGCGTGCGATGCTCTTCTGAGTTCTTCAATCGCACGGGCTATTCATTGGGGTCATAAGCTCCCGTTCAGCTGATTCATTTCTCACATTTGCCTATTTCACGCTTTGTGACATAGGTGTGGCCGTTTCTTACAGTCGTTTTGTTCCTGCGGCGCACACATTACCAACAATTCACTATTTGCTTTACAGCCTGAGTGACCAGCTACTCCTGCGATATCAATCGGTGCGCTAGTGATATAAGGCCGAGAGGCCGGTGTCAAAGGTCGTAGTGGCTGCAACGACGGTGGTTGGTTGTTACACCACAGATCGATTAACATGGCTGTATCTGCTTCCGAACCTGCCGACCGTCGCATCGGAGTCCACGATTCAGTAGAAGCAAGAGGTCCGACAAACGGTATTCTGAACATGCTCCCCGCCATTACCATAGTTACACCTTCATATAATCAAGGTTGCTTTTTAGAACAAGCGATCTGTAGCGTCTTAGCTCAAAAGTATCCGCTGTTGCAGTACATGGTCATCGACGGTGGATCGACGGACTGTTCGCGCGACGTTATCGCCCGTTATTCCAGCAAACTTGACTACTACGTTAGCGAAACGGACTGCGGACAGTCTGATGCCATCAGAAAAGGCTTTTCCCTGGCAACAGGAGAATTGCTGGGTTGGATAAACTCTGACGACGTTCTTTACCCTAATGCTTTGCTGCGAATCGGGCAAGCGTATGAATCAAATCCAGGGTCAATCGTTGCAGGGGACGTAACAGTGTTTTATGAAGGTAAGCCGCATAAATCTAGGACCATTCGGCAGCGACATTTGAATATGCACGACATGGTAGCGATTTGGACAGGCAAGTCGTGTTACTCTCAGCCCGGAGTATTCTTTCCGAGGGATGGCTATCATGCAGCAGGAGGTATCGATGTAGCGCTTCACCTCTGTATGGACCACGACTTGATGAATCGGTTGCTGCGGTCTCACTCGGTTACATATGTCAACCAAGTCATTGCCGGTGCACGTATGCACCCTGAGTCGAAAACGTGTTCTCGGGCCGGCGCTCAAGTGGCCGAGTCTTACGAGGTCTCACGGCGATATTGGGCAGAACTTCCGCATCCAACTGTTGTTTGCCGGTTATTGTCACTGTTCGGGCTAGGACGCTGCGCGCTTGGTCGCTTGTATCACGGTAACCCTGAGGCGTTGGGGCCGATAATTGTCGAAATGAAGAGAATGGCGATTGGTCAGACATGGAAAACGGAAGGCGTGTGAAGATTCTCCATGTTTTAGCGACTGTTAGCCAGGGTGGCGTTGAGACATGGCTGTGCAATTTGCTGGCGCGGTTCGATCAATCGAAGTTCCAGTTCGATATTTGCTTCTATCGCAGAAGTGGTGAGGAACTGAAAGATTACCTGCTTTCACTAAACGCTGCGGTCTTCGAGATTCCCCTAAAAGATACCTTCTGTGGCTTACTGGACTTTATCGCGAACCTTCGAGAACTTATTCGGCGTGGAAACTACGGTGCCGTCCATTGTCACGGAATGTCTTTTACAGGAGCGGCATTGTATTGTGCGTGGCGAGAACGTGTTCCCATTCGGATAGCGCATTCACACGCTTCTTCCGAGCCTACACGTGCGCTGGCCCACACGACATTTCTATTCTTGGCGAAGCAGGCTGCTCGACATTTCGCGACACATCAGGTCGGGTGCTCTACAGAGGCAGCCGAAGCTCTTTTTGGCAGGGGATGTCTCAGCAAGAACGCTTCCGTTTTGTATTGTGGTATTGACCTCAGTAAACAGGTGCGGACAAACTCAGCGCTGCAAAAGGAGTCTCTAGGTGTGCCTTCAGATGCTACGACTATCGGATGCATCGCAAATTTCAATGCTGCAAAGAACCACGCATTTCTTCTGAAGGTGTTTGCACGCATTATTCGGCACGACGCTGAAGCACATCTGATTTTGGTTGGCGATGGTCCGAATAAGGATTTCATTGAGAAACAGGCGCTAACGCTGGGCATCGCAAACCGAATTCACTTGCTCGGGCGGCGAAATGATGTGTCGTCGCTGTTGGCTATTTTTGATGTATTCGTGCTTCCTTCACTAACCGAAGGATTACCGCTCGCTCTATTGGAGTCACAAGTTCACGGTGTTCCCTGCCTTACATCCACGGCCGTGACGCGTGAGGTCGAAGTCGTACCCGGGCTTGTTAAGTTCCTACCACTGACTGCAGACGTCGAATTGTGGGCTCGCACCGCATTAGCCATGGTACACTGCGAGCAAAGTCTTGAGCCAAACCATCGTGCATTTGAATGCTCACCGTACAACATTGATTGCGGAGTGTCTCGGTTAGCCCAGATTTACCTTTCGCAATGAGCCAATCATGGCAGAGTACGCCTATCTTTGAAGTTTCGCCGCGAGCCCTGTGTTGGTACTGATCCCCGCATGGTACCGCAATTCAGCATGAGGCTTGTTGGAGGGAAGTAGTCCCAGATGTGTGGCTTTGCCGGTTATATCGACACCGTTGGCGGTGCACAAGAGACGAAACTAAAGGCTATGGCGGGTCGGATGGTGGATGTGCTTCGCCATCGCGGTCCTGACGATCACGGTCTTTGGACTGATCCAGATGTCGGCATCGCGTTAGGGCACCGTCGCCTGGCAGTCCTCGACCTGTCGATAGCCGGCCATCAGCCGATGGTCTCGCCTACCGGCCGATTCGTCGTTGTTTACAATGGCGAGATTTACAACTGTCACCAAATCCGGAAAGCCCTCTTGCACGAAGACCTTAGTCTCCGTTTCCGGGGTCACTCCGATACTGAAGTAATGCTAGCGGCTTTCGAGCGATGGGGAATCGAATGCTCGTTGGCACGTTTTAACGGGATGTTTGCGTTCGCGCTCTGGGATCGGCAGCAGCGTGTTCTTTTCCTCGCGCGTGACCGTTTCGGTGAAAAGCCCCTCTACTATGGCTGGGCACAGCGCAACTTTCTCTTTGGTTCGGAGCTTAAAGCACTTCGCGCCCATTCGGAATTCGACTCTGACATCAACCGCGACGCTGTGGCGGCCTACTTGCGTTTCAATTGCATCCCGGCACCTTACTCCGTTTATCAGAACATTTACAAACTACCTCCTGCGAGTCTTCTCCGGTACTCCGGGGGTGAGTTCAGGATCAAGCAATATTGGTCACTTCGCGAATCGGTGCTGAAATCAATTTCCGAACCCTTTGTCGGTTCACCGGAGGACGCCTGTGACGAACTCGACCGGCTTCTGAAGGATGCCGTAAAACTTCGCTTGCATGCCGACGTTCCCCTGGGTGCGTTCCTTTCGGGCGGGGTCGACTCCTCCTTATTGGTTGCCTTGATGCAGGTTCAAACCGAACGCCCGGTGCGCACGTTTTCGATCGGTTTCTGCGAGTCGGCCTACGATGAAGCGCGGGACGCTCACACGATAGCAGAATATCTCGGAACCGATCACACTGAGCTGTATGTCACCTCCGATGACGCTATTAATACCATCAGCAGACTGCCTGAAATTTACGACGAACCTTTCGGGGACTCTTCGCAAATTCCGACTTTGCTCGTTTCGCAGTTAACCCGACGTTATGTAAGCGTTAGCCTTTCAGGCGATGGCGGTGACGAGGTCTTCGGTGGGTACAATCGATACACGTGGGGCGGAAGGCTCTGGAAAACTTTTGGCCACATTCCACGCTCGTTGCGGCGAATGTTGGCTTCGGCAATCGTCAACATCCGACCTCAAATCTGGAATATGGCCTTCGCCCATGGTCGACCGATCCTCCCCAAGAGCTGGGATCAGCGCTTACCGGGTTACAAGTTGCATAAGGTTGCTGATCTCCTACGCTCCGCTGATCCTTTGAACATGTATGAGCGAATGGCATCGCATTGGTACAATGCCGAATCCGTCGTTTTGGGCGCCGAGCCGCGCTCGCCAATGCAATTTATTTTAGATCAGTGGATAACATTGCCGGATTTCGGACAACACCTGATGTACCTGGACACAATCTCCTATTTGCCGAACGACATCTTGGTCAAGCTGGACCGAGCAACGATGGCTGTAAGTCTGGAAGGTCGCATCCCGTATTTGGACCACAGGGTGGTTGAATTTGCTTGGTCTCTGCCGCAAACGATGAAAATTCGGGCCAACACAGGTAAATGGATCTTACGGCAGGTGCTGGGCCGATACCTCCCACCACAACTGATTGAGAGACCCAAGATGGGATTCGGCATTCCTCTGGACTCTTGGTTACGGGGCCCCATGCGGGACTGGGCCGAATCGTTACTCGACCGCCACCGTTTGCAGCAGGAAGGATTCTTAAACCCCAAAGCAATCCGCTGTAAATGGACCGATCACCTCGCGGGAAGCGGTGCCTGGCAGTACCACTTGTGGGACATTCTCATGTTCCAACTTTGGCTCGAGCACCAGAAATCGACCACAAGCATGGAACGCACCTAGGCGGTCGAATAGCGAGATTGGCGCGTCAGTAATGGAGATCCGAAAGATCTTCAACCTAGTGTTTTTAACGCTTCGTTACAATGCGGTAACAAGGCAGGCTGTTTCAGATGTAGACGAATGTTTGATTATCGGGCTCTGGTGTGAAACGCAGAATACCTCTCCCTGCTCCAGAGAAACTGCACGGAAAAAGGATATGCCGCCAGGCTGCAGATTCAGAGAACTGCTCATCAATGGCGGAGCACCGTCTTCACAACAGAAAACCGCGTTATGGCATGAGGGTTGATCGATGAGGCAGTTGTTGTCAATTGCCACTGCAGGGCTGCTGACTATGTTCATTAATTGGGGAACCGGTGATTTCCAGCCCTGGAGTTTCAACTCTGAAGCTGGTACTTATTTTGTAAGCGTGAAGGATTTCGGAGCCAAGGGTGATTTACGCACTTGCAGAGATGTTCGAGTCAGTAAAGGCAGCGTGATATTGTTTAGTCCTTCGCAGTGCAATTTCTCCGCGTCTGACGTTGGCAAATGGGTGCAAGTTCCGAGAGCGGGTGATAGCTTCGGAACTGGACTGAGCGCACAAATTTCCTCGATTACAGATTCTCGGCACGCACTTGTGAGCGTAGCCGCAGCCGCGACCGTCGATACTGCCGAAGCTCTGCGCTATAACGATCTTCAGTTGCTTACGCCTGACACCGGCTCCGCAACGAGCTTATGGGTCGCCAGCATTACGCAACCATTTTCGCCGACCCAGATCGGATCTACCTTGACTATAACCGGCGGGACTGGTTTTACTGCCGGAACCTACAATATCGAGAGCGTGGATTACAACGGCCGCGCTGTGCTTTCAGCCAATGCCGGAACGTCTGGAAGCACTTCTGGGACAGGAACTACCTCTATCGCAACCACGATAGGCACCGGCAACGCGACCGCACTTCAGTCGGCAGCTGGCTGGTTGTGCGCCCATCCGTACACGAATCTCGTGTTCCCGCCGGGAGCCTATTACGTCGAGAAGTACTGGATTAAAGGTGGTCCGAACGCGAATAACGTGGGCGCCGTTACATATTACAATTGCTCCAACGTCGCCGTCACTGGCTACGGAGCCTCGATCCATTCCAATGGAGCTTTCCGGCAGTTAAAGGATAATAGCGGAAGCAGCTGGGAGCAGAGCGTCACTCCATTCTGGCTGGCCACCGCCTACAACATGGTGATCGCGGGTTTCGAGCTCAATGGTCACTCGGAGATGATGACCCAAGTCGCTGGGAATGCAGAGAACCAGAGCTACGGGCTGATTGACACGGGAGGCAGCCAGAATCTGACCCTGCGTGATCTCAACATCCACAATTGGCCTACGGACGGTGTTTATCTTGGCTTTACTGGAGCGGGCGGCTCGGAAAATCTCATGCTCGATAACATCTGGAGCCATAACAACGCCAGGCAAGGCATGACCTTGGGCGCGATCAATGGCCTCAATGCCCATAATTTCGAGTGCTCGGAGATCGGAACGCAATTCACGGGAGGCTACGGGGGTCATAATCCGCAAGCTTGCGTCGACATGGAGCCGGGCATCCTGGTGGGAACGACGGGCCTGACGAATATCTTATTTGATGGTGGCTATATGGCCTACGCCAACCAAAATTTGTTTGATATGTCGGCGAATACGGTTGGCAATTTCGAGGCCAGGGGCATCACCTTCGATTGTTCAGGACTCAGTGCCTGTGCCGCTGGCATCGGGAGCTTCGACACCGCGCAGAGTTCCTTCATCCACAATAATACTTTCATACAGGGCGTCGTCAGCTGCTATCACTACGCAAGCTCATGGACGCAGAATTCCGATTACGTCGCGAATAAATTCATCTTGACGTCGATGAACCAGCTCAACTGCGGCGGCAACGACGGTACCATCCGGCCGAAGCGGCTTATCGATAACGAGATCTGGGTAGGCAGCAACGCGACCAGTCAGAACGTTACTTTCTATCTTGACCACATTCAGGAAGTCAGAGGGAACAGGTTCTTCATCAGCAAAAATGCCTATTATGCGAACAATGCTGGCGTCAACTACACGGATACTATGACGGTCGCGGACAACACCTACGCCACGGACCTAACCACCTCCAACGAACATTTTGCCGTGACCTATACCAACGTGCGCTACTGGCGCAACGAGAAATCGCTCAACCCTGTCTACTTCACGGTAGCCAGTGCCAACGGCGGTGGCGGGGATATGACTTTCGCTGGGAATCTTTCAGTAAGCGCTCCAGCTACTCCGTCTGCTCCTACGGTATCCTGCGTCGGTTCCTGCGGCAGCGGCAGCTATAGCTACGTAATGGTTGCGCGAGTTGGTTCCTCTGGGCTTACGGCAGCGTCCTCGGCAGGAAGCGCGAGGCATGGCCCAACCACCTTCTCCTCATCTTCCTATAACGCGATCATGGGGGTTTGGCTCACTGGGGCGAACGAGTACGACTTCTATTGCACGGCAGGCTGCTTGACGCTAGGAAAAGTCAATCCAGAACCCGTCGGGGTTCCTTACTTTCATGACACTAAGGGTGTCGGCGATGGGACTACACCCCCCGCTAGGCCAGCTGGGCTTGGGATGGTCACTATAGGTGGAGGTATGCGCTTAATTGGTGGAGCTCCACCAACCTGCGATGCGGTACACCGTGGTACGTTTTGGTATGTTCCAGGCGGCACCGGCGTAAAAGATGCGGTCAATGTCTGTGCGAAAGACGGCGCAGGCATTTATGAGTGGCGAGTTCTCTACTAATTCCAACCGGTTAGGTGGCTATGCGACTTGCGCTTTGATTGGGGAGCGATTTGGCGGAAGGTTCGCGAAGTGGCGGCGGAATTGAGGTCGCGCCCATTCTGGATATTCCGTCGCGTGCGGGGCCACAAACATGGCAGGAGCTATTTCAAGTTTCCAGCTGAATAACTTATGAGCTATTAAGCATATGAAACGACCAGATCTCAAGAAATGTCTCCTTGGTGCGCGTTTAGTTTTCGGCATGTCGCTGGCTGCAGCTTCTGCCCAGCAGCCCGCAACAAGTCCCACTATTGAGCAATCTCCATCAAGCGGCCAATCTGTTCCAGCGAGTATGGGCGATACTCACATCCGGAAAGGCAATCCGTCAGAGACTAGCCCACCCGTTCGCATTGGACCTGGAGATGAGCTCGACATCAACGTATTTGGATTGTCCGAATTATCTGAACACGCTCGCGTTGACAACTCAGGCGACATCTCCATGCCACTGATTGGTAATGTACATGTCGGCGGGTTATCCGGAAGTGAATCTCAAGCGGTAATTGCAAGGCGTCTACTGGACGGACACTTCGTCAACAATCCCAACGTCTCGGTTTATGTAAGGGAGTACACAACGGAAGGAATTTCGGTGATCGGCGAGGTTAATAAGCCCGGTGTTTACTCGGCCCTTGGACCCGACCGGTTAGTAGATCTGATCCAAACAGCCGGCGGGCTCACAGATAAAGCCGGAAACACAGTCACGATTACACATCGTGATGATCCGAACCATCCCATCACGTTGACCTGGTCCAATGACGGCACGAGAATGGCGGACAACAACATCCAGCTTCTACCCGGTGATACAGTGGTGATATCAAAGGCAGGAATTATTTACGTGGTTGGAGAGGTCAACAGGCCAGGCGGATTTGTGATAACTGACAATAAAATCACTGCATCACAGGTTCTTGTTATGGCAGCCGGGCCGACCAGCACGGCAGCCCTTAATAGAGCCAAAATGATTCGCCGTACTCCTGAAGGGCTCAAGGATATTCCGTTACCGTTGAAGAAGGTTTTGCAAGCCAAAGTACCAGATATGGAGCTGCAACCAGACGACATCGTCTGGATACCAAGCAGCAGAACGAAGGGTATAGCTAACCAGACCACATCTACGCTTATAAGTGCAGTAGCCACTCTGGCTATTTACCACCCCTTTTGAGATCAAGGGCGGCGCTACCTACCGGCGAGAATAGCTGTTTGATCCGATCGCTCTGTTTCAGCACAGAGGCTAATTATGCAAATGTCCTTTCATTGGCGATTGGTGGATTCTATGGGCTTGCGCCAGCAGTCAATCGTTTTCCACTAATTGTGCCCACTCCAGCACCGTTTCTCGCCGCATTCCCGCAAAACTGGCCTGGTCCCGAGCGGCCATAACAGGCCAATGGTACTGCGGCAATCGTCGCTTGAAGATCGAAAGTGCCGTCGGGTATGAAAATCAGAACTGACGAGAACGACCGAGTTCAAAGCCCAACCACACGAGGGCTAAATAAAAGCTCTGACAGAAGGATCGACTTTGCGGAGGCTTCCCTGTTTGAAAGTTGAGGCGGCCTCAGCACAAAAGTTAGATCAAGCTGGCGCAGCGCGCCAAGACGGTCAAACCCTCCCTCGGGAAGGGAAAGCGGGGGCTGAATGCCGAGAAGAATTGCAACCTCTTGCCCAATTGGGGTGTTCTCTGTTGACATTCCTCCCCTTTTTATAGAAATACTTTTCTCGATGCTGACTTCGGGCCGTGCTTTTTAAAGTTCTGCTCCTATTTTCCCGTTTGTCGTCAGTTATGCCCCACGGAAAGAAGACAAAACAATGTTGATCCTTGGACTCTCGCCGTTTAAGCATAATTCCGCAGCAGCGCTGCTTGAGGATGGGAAGATCATAGCAGCTATTGAGAACGATAAACTTATTCGTTCCAGCAGCCGTGGGGTTCCCGAGGCCGCCATTCGATTCTGCCTGGAAAGTACTGGAAAGTCCTGGGGCGACATCGATGTCATCGCAGTGGGCGCCCGATCGCTCGAGGCTTCTCTACGCCGATCGTTTCACGTAGCAAGACAGTCTCCTTTAAACGCTGCTACCAGTATAGGGTCTGATCCCCTGGTTGAGACGTTTGCTCGACAATTGAACAATTCTAAGGCTTTGCGGCAAGAGACCGGTGCTAGCTCCAAGCTTCGTAGCTTTGATCATCACTTGTGTCACGCTGCGGCAGCCTTTCTGCAGTCTCCCTTCGAGCGAGCCTTAGTCATAACCCTCGACGAAAATGGAGACGGCAGTTCGGGCATGGTTGCAATTGGCGAGGGCACGCAGCTGCGAGTGCTTGAACGCATCCTCTTCCCTCATTCCTTGGCATGGCTATACACGCAGATAACCAGCCTTATCGGATTTCGGCCGCACCGAGAAGAGCACAAGACTCAGTGGCTCAGTCTGGAGGGAGAACCGGTTTACAAGGATTTATTCCTCGACATGCTGCGCCACCTACCGAATCCCTTACCATGCTTGAACTATGAGTTCTTTAGCGATGGCATCGCGAACAAATTAGCCTTATCCTCCCATTTCTTTCGGCATATTGGCGCACCCAAGGGGGCAGGAATGGGAGATGATCTTCGTCGAGCCCTGGCCTGCAGCATCCAACGGGCTTGCGGAGAACTCGTTCGGGACTTGGCTGCCCATTTCAGCCAGGCTGTGAGGGTCGATGGAGTTTGTCTGGGCGGCGGACTGTTTCAAAATTCGCTGCTCGTTGCTTTCTTAGAAGATGCTCTTGGCATTGAGCATGTCTTCGTGCCGCCATCTCCTGCCAACCCTGGTTCGGCTGTTGGCGCCAGCTTATTGGTTTGGCACGATCTTTCGCAGAAGGCACGCCCGGAACCGCCGTGTTCAGTATTTTGGGGCCCGAAGTTTAATCGCCAAGAGATCAAGGACGTACTCGACAACTCCAAGGCGTACTATTCTGTGCAGAACACCGAGCTGCGCAAAATAGATGCGACCGTACGCTTGTTGGGAAGCGGCAAGATTGTTGGTTGGTACCAAGGAGCAGCAGAATTCGGATCACGTGCCTTGGGCAATCGCAGTGTTCTGGCTTCTCCCTGGGCACCTTATGTGAAGGAGAATCTAAACGACTACATTAAACACCGGGAGTCTTTTCGCCCCTTCGCCATCGCTGTTCCGGAAGACGATTGCCCTCGATTCTTCGTCGCATCCGGGCTTTGCCATTTCATGAACTCCCTAGGCCGGGTACGACCGGACTGCAATCCTTTGCCACCCGGTTTCTGCTTGCCCGATGGTCGAGTCCGCTTACACGTTGTGGAACGGCGCAGTAATCGATTGTTTTGGGAACTTCTCAAGCGGTTTGGCGAACTGATGCCTGCGCCCATGCTTTTGAACACCTCGTTCAATCTCTTTGGCGAGCCGCTCGTCCTAAGTCCGAGAGATGCATTGCGCAGCTATTTCTGCTCCGGGTTGGATGCGTTAATCATCGATGACTTTGTGCTATTAAAGGCTGGCTCACGCCACCTCCTTTCGACTATCGGTGCGAGCCCAATTCGAGCCGCTTACGAGGCAACAAATACGACGTTGGAAGCGATTCCGCCTGACAATGGCTACAGCGCAAACCAACAAGTTAAGTCCTGAGCCACGCTAACCCGAGTTCGTCGAGCGCCGTGAAAAGCGCTGGTCCACGGCGGGTGAAAGTCCCGTTCGAGAACTGTGGTTCGTTCCACTCAGCAGCAATCGGAGCGGCGGTGGAGATAAAAAACCTTTCGAAGCCTCCGTTGTAGAGGGTCACTTTCGTGACTTGGCGAGCATGTAGGTGGCAACGTGAGTGAACGCTGAGCTGGCCAAACTGATGAAAATTGCACTTATAGGTGGCATTTACGGGAAGAAGCGAAGCTTACGCAGCAATTTGCAGAGGACACCCGAAACGAACCCGAGCGTGAACTGAGCCATCCGAATTTTCAATGCGCTTCCTCTTTCTCTGGCTGAGCATGGAACAATTTCAATGGCCCGGGGAAGTATTCGACAACCAGATTCGATGTCCATTCAGCACCACACCTATGGCTACCTTCTTCTTCGCTCTGCTCCAACCTCGTTTTAGAGTTCCCAGATAGATGCTCTTGCCGACTCCACCGCGCGGTTTCGATGGCTCTGGTATCGGTGGTGGAATTGGCATCGCCGATAGCGAAGCCTTACTCGTCCCATGTGGTTTGCGTGAGCACACACCCTAAGTTGACCTCCCGTGTATGCTCGGGTTGACCATCGCTCTTGCCCTACCCACCCACCCTCTCTCTCTTCTCAACAATTTCCCACAACAATAGTTTTTGCCACTCGCTGACAGCTGTTTTTGCCCACTCCCGCTTAAGCCACCAGTGGGCGCCAAACCGAGTGGGGTCGATCGCAGCCGCGACGTACCACGTGTAATCAGGTAAACGCCTCCGGAAGATGGAGAGCGCCCGGCGAGTGTGAAAATCAGACGTCACCAGCAACACCGAGTTCGCATGCTTGGGCGCCAAACATTGCGCGACGTACTTTGTTTCTGAAACCGTGGAGTCCTCACCGATCGGGCAAACCTTAACTCTATCCCGCAAAGCCGGGGTCTTCTCGGTGATGAATGCTCGCGCCCAGTCGGCATAAGTATGGCCAAAAACAACTAACTCTTCGGACTCATCGACCAGCATTTCCCTGCCGTAACCACTCTGCAGCAGGTCGAGGGCCGTCCAATACCGTCGGTCATTTAGATCGCCCGCCAGAACAATGATCACATCAGCAGGGTGGGGCCGGTGAACAACTAAGAAACTTCCGGATCTGCGGGCCAAGAAAAACAGAGTAGCAATCCCGCCTAGAATCAGGGTTAGACGAACTGTGACTCTCACCGATCCCTCGCGAACAGGAGCCGCCTTGGTGTTCCCTATCGTGGTCACCGCGCCATCAGCTTTATCAGCTTGGTCATCAACTGAGATCTAAACAGAATTCCAACAAGCAAGAGCAAAGACAGCATAAACACGGCTAGCGCTATTGCCCACTTTGCCTCGTCATCGGCGTTCAATCCTACAAACCAACGAAACAAGTCGGTAGTGTCCTAATTTAGGACACTACCGACAGCGATATTGACGTCGTTACCTGAACGCGGTACCCTACTTCGCTGCTGTGGGAACTATGCCGCAGCAGCACGATAGCACTTGTCTTGTGTTTCTTAATTGGCTTTCCGGCTATCTCAACCAATGCGGCATCCGAGACCAGAAGATTCAGAGGCACTGAACAGATCGCTCGGCGGTATCATCACCCTCGGATCCTCAAATGGGCGAGGAAGGCAAAGCGCACATGTCTTAGCTGCTGCTCGAAAACATGTTTGGCTGGCACTGCGACCCACCCTTGAAAACATTCCAAATACCGCGGTTCGGGCTGATCAGTAATTATACGCAGGTCTGGTATGGAAACAATCGTTTGTCAACGTTGCCCTTGCGTTACCATGTTCATTGGAAACTCTTCTTGGACCAGCACTGTGCATGTTTGAGCGATTGCGCTGCGTCCCACTTTTCCGGCAAATGGTCCTGAGTACACGCCGTGCGCTCGATGGGGTGCGACACGCTCTCGGCTCACAAAGGGCGATACTACGCGAGTTTGGCCTCCGACTTCCCGTGCTGATGTATCACAACATCGGAACACTAGTTCCCGGAAGTCATCCCGATCTAACGGTCAGTTCGCGAAAATTCAACCGCCACATGCAATGGATTAGGCGACATGGCTACAACCCGATTACAGCAGCTCAATGGGTTGCGTGGCGTCACGAAGGCAAGATTCTACCCAAGAAACCCGTACTTCTGACCTTTGATGATGCTTATCGACAAATGGCCAAGGAGGCGCTTCCTGTCCTGCGGAAACTAGGATTCACGGCTACAGTATTTGTCGTTACCTCGCAGATCGGAGGCACTAACGTCTGGGATCAAGCCAAAGGCTTTGTCAAGCAAGACCTGATGTCGGCAGAGGAGATCCTATTCTGGGCAGAACAGGGGATCGAATTTGGCGCACACACCCGCACTCATCCGGACTTGTGCTCCAGAGATTCATCCGAAGTGACAGCCGAAATGATTGCTAGCCGAGATGAGTTATCTAAGCTGGTAAAACGGCCCGTCGTTGCCTTTGCATATCCATACGGCCGTTATGATGAATCGGTCGTTGGGTGCGCGAGAGGTGTATTCTCGATTGCCTTCACGACCGATCGAGGCATTAACGATAATCGAACTGACCTGCTGCGCCTCAAGCGCGGAACCGTCTGTCCCGCATACTCGTTCGCTGATCCGTTTTTCCACCTTGTAATTGGCTATAATCCATTCATCGCGGTCCGAATGAAGCTTGGGTGCTGGAGACGGGCCATCAGGGCTTGAACTACGCCACTGATCCGGCGCTGAGCTACCAAGGCCCGAGTGGTTCGAGGAGATCTCGTCGCCTTCCCGTAGGGAGACGCTCGTGACGAAAAAACCAGGCTCCGGTCAAGCCGGACAAGGAGCCCAGAGGAATAGCCTGCTGAGTGACCTGGAACAATGGAAGCCGGGGGGGCCGGTGAGGCGTTTCTGTGATCCCCGCTTCGGTTACCCTGCCGGAAGTGCCGCTTTTGCCAGAACTTCCCTTGAGTTCCTGTAGCGCGGTGATCAACCGCTGGGCCGCCTCCGGCGGTGCTGGCGTTTGCGCGACCCTGCGGTAGTTCGGTACAGTGAGCTACCATTTCAAGCTGAGTTCTCCACATATCTCGTGGACGCAAGATTTGAATGTTAGCAAAAATCGTGAACACTCCTGTGGCATGCAGCGCAAAGTGTAATCAGGTTCTCCTCCGAATCATTCCCGCACTGACTCCGTCGTTGCTTATGGTGAACTTCTAAATTCGACATAACGCCGCAATTTTGACACCGCCAGCCGTCTCGGCGTAGCACTTGTTGGCGCAGGTCCGCGTACAATTCCGGACTAAGCACGAGACGATGGCGCTTTGTGGTAATCGTTTTCACTACTTTTGCTCAATCTGCGCGACAAACGCCTGCCGCTGCTCGCCGGGCATCAACTCGAAAAATCTGGCCATCGATTGTAAGAGGACAGTTGGATTTCCGCCTTCCAGGTTCGCGCCCGCCAGGAAGTCCGCACAGATCATCTCGAGACAGTAGCCGCGGGATCTGTCGCTACCGAGCATCATTGCAGCGGTCTCGATAGCCTGCTCAATAACGGGGAGTTGGCTCTTGTAAACCTTAAAGTAAATCAGCTCCCATGGCTCGCAATCTTTTCCGGTCAGCTCTTTTTCCACCTCCCTCTGGAATTCCGGAAATGGAGTAGCTTTAGCCTTGTGCAACCAGTGTGCACAATCGAAGTCCTGACCGCCCCGCCTTCTGGCTAATTTCGCGAGCTCCCGACCTTTTGACCAGCCCAGCAACTTGAGCTCCCGTTTCACCTCCGGTGGCAAATACTCGTGAATCGACATGAGGTAGTATGCCTTCCTTTTCGATTCCGGGAAGCGGCGCTCGAGGAACTCATCAAACGACTTCAGATTTTCCAGCCTCCAATACTGTCCCGCCCGCACCTCGCACAGATACCTGCCTAAATCAACGAAGCGCGTGTCGCGCTCCGCCTCTTGCTGCTTTTCCCACGCCAGAATCTCATCAATCTTCGTGAGCACGAATAGTGCCCGCTTTCGATTGAGCTTCGGCGGAATCGGCGGTTCCTTAGTAAACAAGTTGGTCAAACAGACCAAGATCGACTCCTGGGTTGCGTACAAGCCTAGCCGTAGCCTCGGCCAGATCGCACTGATCGAGACAGAGGCCAAGAACGGGGCCGAAGAGCACGGCGGCGTGGGTGTCTCTTTTCCTCGCTCCGTCGAGGCAGCGATGACGATCCTTCCGCCGACCGTTCAGGGGCTGGCTGATATGGTTGCAGGAGCAGATCATAAGATCGTCTCTCCTGAGTTCGATGCGGACATACGAGATACCAGACCCGCGGACAGTTCCTCCCACTGACTGGTCGGGGCAAAACCGTCGAGGTTGGTCAGTGAGATGCCGTTGACCGTGACGTGGCTAATCTTCACGACACCACGCAAACCAAGCAGGGCTTTCTTGTCGATTTGTTCGTGCGCCAAAAGTTCCGGGTCATAGAGGAAATCCCGCAGGAACCAGCCCAGCTTCCACATCGCCTTCTGGGTGCAGTAAAGGCGCCCGATGACCGGTTGTCCGGCAAATTCGTTGGGTTCGAGGATACAAAGGCGCAGAACATAGAAAGGCTTCTGAGCATGCCAGCGGTACTGGGCACCATCGACCCGGACAAGGAAGACTCCGTCCGGGATCTCAGGGCGTGAACCATGTGACACATCAGCGAGGCCTGGAACGTGGCGTTTCATGTAGCCATCTCCGATATAAGGTGAGCTTACCTATCGACCCGGCAGAGCAGGGAATTGCAGTCCTTCTTGCCGAACTGTTGACCTGCCATTTCAAAATGGCAGTGTTTCGCACTCTTCGGATTCGCCACGGTCGTACTCCTGGACGCACTCAGTGATCTGCTCCAGCACGCTGGCACGGTCATCGAGTTTCTTGTTGGGGAGGTTTTCGTAGACGTGCAGAATTCGGAGGCCTCGTTCCAGTTGCTCCAGCGGAAGCTGGTCCGCCGCCTCCTTCGATTTCACACCCCAGATCAGATTCGAAACTGCCAACCGTACCTGCACTTCTTCTTTGCCGCGTCCCGCGAAGTAGAGGTCAAGGCAGGCCTTAATCTCGGCCGAGATCGCTTCCTTGCGCTGCCGCTGGTGGTAGAACTCGGAATCGCCGCTATCCGAGATCAGCGACTGAGAGCTACCTGGCAGAATAGACACCCGCTGCATCGTTGCCTGGACTTCCTCAAAATGCGGTCGGATCGACTCCCACACCTGGCGAAATCCGCCTTTCTCGTACTTGGCTTTGTCCGACCAACGGAAGATTCGCCCATTCAACGCCCAGGTTCTGTCCTTCAGCACGTCGGCGCGGTGGACCAGGCGGCCTTCGCCTTCCCTCTCCTGACCGTTGACTCTGCGGTTCTTGCGTTCGAGCGAGAGTTCGAGGAGCAGATGGGGTTCGTAGCCAAATGACTCCCCGCCGCCTGCTTTGAACTTCGTG
>Ga0187783_10000211_pt1 | contig 43953 bp, 42 predicted proteins | sample 1015_SJ02_MP02_2_FD_132471 | JGI IMG/M metagenome (GOLD analysis project Ga0187783, IMG submission 132471) | Tropical peat soil microbial communities from peatlands in Department of Meta, Colombia - 1015_SJ02_MP02_20_MG | ecosystem: Environmental > Terrestrial > Soil > Wetlands > Peat | place... | reverse complement strand
GCCTTGTGAGTCCCGCCACCGTCTTCAATCACCTGAGAAGAAGAGGAGTTGAACTGAGAGACAAAGTTGATGCTCAGATAGTGAAAGTGACCAAGTTTCAGAAGAGCGCGTTCAACGGTGAAGAAGCTGAGCGGATGTATTTGATAGGATTTGTCTGGGGCGACTGCTCGGTGGAATTGCATGGACGGGCAATAAGGGTTCGCTCAAGCACAACTCGACCTGGATTCGCGCAGCTTTTCGATGACCTTTTCGGAAGGTACGGACACGTACGCATGTACCCAAAGCGGGCTCAGCTTGTCGAGGCAGAATGGAGTGTTGAAGTCGATCTCGACAGGTCGTTCGAGTTTCTGCTTAGAAAGAATCTGCATGAGCTACCAAGGGTGCCAGATGACAAGGAGTGCCGTCTCAATTTCTTAGCGGGCCTTGTTGACGCTGAAGGTGCCATTTGTTGGCACCTGAAGAGTTCCCCGGGATTCGAACTCCAAATCTCCAACACAAGCGAAGATCTTCTGAAGATCGCAAAGGATTGCCTTGTTGGGCAGGGTTACCACCCCAAATTGACTCGGTCTAAGCAAAAACCCGGCCGTCTTCCCACCGCAGTGGAGGGAACTCTGCTTAGACTCGTTTTGTATAGGCAGGAGGAAGTTTCCAAGATGGTTTGTGAATTCCCCGTAAAGCACTCGGAGAAAAAGAGGAAGGCCGACGTTGCACGTGCATACTTTCGAAGTGCAGAACTCGACAGTAGCAACTTTCCAACGGGGTGGATTGAGCTCAAACGAGAATTAGCAGTGGCACGAAGTAAATTTGTTCAGGACGCGGTTTCAGAATTGGCCCAGAAGCAGTTAGGTATCACGACTAGGTAGTAATTACCTATCGGCCTCAACTGGCCAGTAATTTAACCCCCAATAGATGACAGGTATGTCGGCGATGTGAACGTTCCGCAGCAGGTGCGGCATGACGCGCAGGTTCTTGAAGCTCGGGGTCCCGATCTTGAGCCTGTAGGGTCGGGGTGTGCCGTCGCTGACGAGGTGGTAGCTCATCTCTCCCCTCGCGGCCTCTGTCCGGGTGTAAGTCTCGCCGGCGGGGACTCGCGGCTGCGGGCCGAGCTTCAGCCTGACGGGGCCGGGCGGTATCTTCTGGAACGCCTGCCTGATTATCTTGACCGACTCCCTCATCTCCTGGACCGCAACGTAGAGCCGGGCCCAAGAGTCCCCCGCGGTGTGCGTGGGCACGTCGAAGTCGAAGTCACCGTAGGCGCTGTAGGGCTCGTCCCTCCTGATGTCGTGCTTGACCCCCGAGGCGCGGAGGACGTTCCCTGTCGCCCCCAGGCTTATCGCGTCATCCCTGCTCAGGACGCCGACCCCCTCCGTCCTCTCGAGGAGGATGGGGTTGTTGACGAACATCTTGTCGTACTCGTCTATGCGCTTTTCGAACCAGTCGCACGTCTTGAGCGCCTTCTCCTTCAGCCCCTCGGGCATGTCGTTCCTGACCCCTCCCGGGATGATGTAGGCGAAGGTCACCCTCGCGCCCCCGATCCTCGCCGCGAGGTCGATCCAAAAGTCCCTGTCTCCCATCCCCCACGTTGTCATCGTCGAGTGGCCCGTGAATATGCCGTAGATCCCTATGTAGTACATGTGGGAGATTATCCTGTTCATCTCTGACATGATCACCCTCAGGTACTCGCCGCGGACCGGGACCTTGTTGTTCATCAGCTCGTCGACGGCCAGGGAGTAGGGGAAGAGTATGTTCGAGCTGTCGAGGATCACAGGCCTCTCGAGGTGAGGGACGTTCTGGATGTAGTTCCTGTACTCGCCCATCTTCTCCTCCCCGCGGTGGACGTAGCCGGGGTCGGGCTCCGCGCGGACGAGGAAGTCGCCGTCGAGCCAGAGCCTCAGGCGGAAGTGGCCCGCGCCCGGATGCTGGGGGCCGAGCGCTACGGCCATGATCCTGTCGGAGTCTGGAGAGTACTCGGACTCGGTGGCCATCTCTATCTCCCCGGCGAGACGTAGTCCTTGCGGAGGGGCGGGAGGTCGTTCCAGTCTTCGGGCAGGAGGATGTGGCTGTTGTCGGGGTGTCCCTGGAAGTTGATCCCGAACATCTCGTGCGTCTCGCGCTCGTGGTAGTCGGCCCCGACCCAGACGCCGATCAGCGTCGGGACGACCGGGTCGTCTCGCGGGACGCGCTCGGAGACCGCCAGGACGAAGTCCTCGAAGCCGGGCCTGGAGAGGCAACCCACGAAGTAGACGACCTCGAACTCCTTCTTTGCGATCCAGTCGACGGCGCTGACGACGCTCAGATGGTCGAAGCCGAGCTCGTCGCGGGCGAAGGTGGAGAGGTCCTTGACCGCGTCGGGGGTAGCGACGACCTTGAGGCGCTTCTCTCGCATGTACTCGACCTTGACGGCGGGGAAACGCGACGTGATCTTCCCGGCGAGCTCCTTCGCGCGCACCGGCTCAGGCTTCGGCGGCGGCGCTGGCTTGGCTGAGGGCGGCGTCGGGCTCGCCTGGCTCATCCGCGGGACTACGCTCCGCTGAGGCTCGGCAGCCTGCGTATCTTCTCCTGGAGAAGGACTATGCCCTGGAGCAGGGCTTCCGCGCGGGGTGGGCATCCGGGGACGTAGACGTCGACCGGGATGATGTCGTCGATACCCCGCAGGACGTTGTAGGAGTCGAAGTAGAGGCCGCCCGTTATTGCGCAAGCTCCCATGGCGATCACCCACTTCGGTTCTGCCATCTGGTCGTAGATCAGCTTCAGCCGGGGCGCGAGCTTCCTCGTAACCGTCCCCATCACGATGATGAGGTCGCAGGCCCTGAGGGAGCCGAAGGCCTCGAGCGCGCCGAAGCGCTCCATGTCGAAGCGCGACCCCGCTGCCGCCCCTACCTCGACCGAGCAGTTGTGGACGACCGCGTTCGACACGAGATAGGTGTTGTCAGCGGTCTCGAGGTTATGCACGGGCCCCGAGTAGGGGATTCTGGCGATGCTCCTTATCGGAACCGCGATGAAATCGTCGCGAACTTCGAAACCGTGGCGCTTCCCGTTGGTCTGCTGCCAGACTTCGTACGCGTCGTTGACGTTGACGACTCGGCCCTGGATGACAGACTTCCCTCTCCTGTTCAGGAGTCTGACGCTAGCGAAGACGCCCAGGCGAGCGCACGCAAGCTGTATCTGGAGGGAGAGCGTCCGCGAGGTCGAACTCGCCCTTTGGTATTCGGGACCTCTAGGGTCGACCGTGATACTGCCATCGCCCTCAAGGTAGCCCTCCATGAACGCGCGCAGGATGCCGAGGTCGGTGTGGTACAGGATGAAGTCAGGGATCATCTTGTTCTCGGCTAGATGGCCGCACCACTCACGAAGGGCTCGCGCGAGGATGCTCGAAGAAAACCTGACGTTGACTCCTGTCTCCCGCACCTTGACGAAGGGAGCATAACCGAGGGACGACACGACCCTTTCTATGTGCCGCACGAGCGAAGTCTCGTCGTGCCCGAGCGCGAAGAAGACGTCGTGGTTTTCGGTGGTCCAGCCTTCGGCGGTGTAGACGCCCAGCAGCCAGGCAGTCTCGACGTCGAGTGGGAAGTCGAGAGGAGGGTTCTCGCCCCTCCCTCTGACGATGTTCAGGCCTTTTTGAGTAGCGTATGCCCTGAGGTCGACGGTTGCGAGGTTCACCGAGCCCTCTATCCTCGGTATCAGGAGGCAGTCGTGCTCTCCGGTGGGATAGAGGAAGCGTCCGTTCTTCTTGACCGGGGGTGCGCTGCGAAGCTCGTCGGCCACCTTCCAGACCCTCGCGTCGGTGTACTCGCCCTTGCCTGACCGGAGCTTCCTTTCGACCGTTAGCACTGGATGTTCGGGTGTCACAAGGAACGGCAACATGCCTCTGCCAGTGATTTTGAGAAGTTCACCGTCGAAGTCCCGTCTGAACGTCCGGGTGACATTGACGTGACCCGTCGCCCCTACGACCCTATCTCCTGGTTCGAAGGAAGAGATGGGCTTGTTGTCTCCCAGGATCAGAGTGTCTGGAGGTGTGCAACATGCCGTTTCAAGGTGTACGGGCCAGAGCGAATAGAGCCTGCCCCAGTTCGCGAGGTACCTCATCGGGTCTCCGACGGCGGTCTGGAGAACCTCGTTGACCTTCCCCACAAGGACCTGGTATGTCCCGCTCTTGGGTACGGCGGCGCTCACCAGATCTCCCTCCTTCCGGCGAGGGCAAGCGCAATCCCCATGGGGACGAGGAGCAGGGCGATGAAGAGCGTGAAGACGAAGTCGGAGTCGGGCCCCAGCGCGAGGGGCAGGTAGGCCGACGCCCATGCGTAGAGGAACATGCCCATGACGTCGAAGACGATGAACATGAGGAGGTACGCGTAGTACTGCATCATGTAGTGCATCTTGCCGACGCCGACGGGGACCTGACCCGCCTCGAACGGGAGGTTCTTTATCGGGTTGGGCTTCTTCGGGGCGAAGAGCTTGGGGACGATTATCACGGGCAGGGTGAAGGCCACCCCGACGAGACCCATCACGAAGACGGTTCCTATGTCGCCGAAGAAGGGATAGGGCATTTACTGATGCCTGAGAAATTTCAGGAGCGTCAAATCGTATTTTAAGCTTGCCTCAGTCGAGAAAGGCTAGCTCGATCGGGGTGGCCGAGACGGATGTTCCGACTAGTCGGCTTTCCTTCTCCCCAAGGCTCTCTCTATCTGGTCAAGAGAGATTATGGGTTCGATGTCAACCGCTCTGATGTCGAACTTCCTGTATTTCGAAAGGAGCGCGAGCAACTCCAGTTCGTCGTTCGCCTTGACTATGGCAAACCCTCTTCCCCCTCCCGCGAATGCCCCCCAGTCTACGAGCGTTCCACTCTGCAAGTCATCCCTCATGAGCGGGATAGCGTCGCCCTCGCCTCCCCAATGTTCCCACATGACAAGAAACCTCACCGAATGTCCCAAACATGAGTGCAGGCTGCCTCTATTAAACGAATAACGAGTACGCTGCTGTTTTCGTTCAATCGATGTAGTCAGAAGGGCCTAGTTCTCAATCGGTGGCGTGCACTTCTTCGGCTTCCTCCTTCAGGAACCCCTGGAGCATCCTCTGCTCTCTCAGAAAGTCCCTGATCGACAGGACACCGAAGAGCGAACCGTCCGAGTTTTCGACGATCAGATGGCGGATCCCGTTCTCCACCATGAGCCTGATCGCCTTTGAGAGAGGGTCGGAACGGTTCACGCTGATGAGCTTCTTGGTGGAGATCGAGTCGAGCTCGCTCGAAAGCGGGGTCCCCGCCGCGACCGCCCTGACGACGTCCCTCTCCGAGAGGACCGCGACTGCTCTGGCGGGTGAGACGGTGGAGGTCACCACGAGGAGGCCTATCTTCTCGCGTGCGAAGACCTCGGCAGCCTGTTTTATGGTGGCGCTGGGGCTTATCGTGACGGGACTCCTCCTGACGAGCGCTTCGACCCTCATCTCTTTTTCACCGGCCCCTCGCTCCTCTTCTCTATCGGGACGTACTCCATCCTCTGTGGGCCGATGTACTCGGCGCGCGGGCGTATGATCCTGTTGTCGGCGTACTGCTCCAGGACGTGGGCGAGCCAGCCGGGAGCCCTGCCGACAGCGAAGGTGGGCGTGAAGAGGTAGCTCTCGACGCCGATGTGGTTCAGAGCGAGGCCGGAGTAGAGGTCGACGTTCGGATAGAGGCCCTTCTCTGTCTTGAGCACGACCTCGATTCTACGGAGTATCTCGAAGTACTTTTTCTCGCCTTCGCTCGTGACGAAGTGCTCCTCCATCCCCTTCAGTATCCTCGCGCGCGGGTCCATGGTCTTGTAGACGCGGTGGCCGAAGCCGTTGATCTTCTGCTTCTGCGCGAGCTTGGTCTTGACGTACTCCTCGGCGACGTCGGGCGAGCCGATCTCCTGCACCATCTCGACCACCTTCTCGTTCGCCCCGCCGTGTAGGGGCCCCTTCAGTGCTCCTATCGCGCCCGTAATAGCGGAGTAGACGTCGGAGAGGGTTGACGCTATCACCCTCGCCGTGAAGGTGGACGCGTTGAGCTCGTGGTCTGCGTGAAGTATCAGGATCGTGTCCATGATCTTGGAGTCCTGGAGGCTCGGCTCCTTCCCCGTCAGCATGTAGAGGAAGTTGGCGGCGTAGCCGAGGTCTTCTCTCGGGACCAGCACGTCGAGCCCGTGCTTCAGCCTGTGGGTGGCGGCCGTGATGGTCGCGACCTTGGAGGCGATGGACATCGACTTCTCGTGGGAGGAGTACATGGGGTCGTCGAAGATCCCGAGGCTGGACATGCCCACCCTCAGAGCATCCATCGCGTCGCAGTTCCTTGGTAGCGTCCTGAGTATCGTGAAGACCTCCGGCGGGACGGGGCGCTTCGAGACAAGGTCGTCGGTGAACTGCCTCAGCTCGGACAGAGTGGGGAGGCGTCCGTTGAGGAGGAGGTACGAAGTCTCCTCGTAGGTGGACTTTGCGGCGAGGTCTTCGATGTCGTAGCCCCGGTAGAGGAGGCGCCCTTCGTGCCCGTCGATGTAGCAGATGGAACTCTGTCCCGCGACGACGTCTTCAAGCCCCTTCGCCTGGAGGGTGAGACGCTGGATCACTTCGTCCATCGACTCGCCCCACTTGGCCATGTCCGCGAGCTTAGCGTGCGTCTCCGCCGATACCTTCACCACCTTGCCCTTGCTATTGGACTGGCGCTCGGTCTCCGCCTTCTCAAGCTTGGGCATTCTCAGGGATACCAGGTAACCCGGGTATATTAGGAGATTGGGTTGTAACCTCTTTCACGATGTGGACCGGCCATAAATATACATAGGCCGCGGGTCTCGCATCGCACGCTTGAAAGTCGCGGTCGTTGGAGCCGGCGTGGCAGGCGCTTACCTCCTCAACCGCATCCCCGCGGAGCACCAGGTAGAGGCTTTCGAGATGCGGAGTGAGGAAAATTGGTACACGGTCTGCGCCTGGGGGACGAGCGAGCCTTACATCAAGAGCCTCGTCAAACAGGCCGGTTTCAACTTCGACGACTACGTGCTCCACACCGGAAAGAAGATGATCGTCGACTTGGGCGACGAGCAGCTGGACATCAGCCTCCGGGGTCTGGTCACCTACGACAAGCACGCGCTGACCCACGACATGATCAAGGGCAAGAACGTTCACTGGGGCTCGCAGATGAAGGAGGTCGATGGCAACTTCAAGGACTTCGACATGGTCGTGGACGCGACCGGGATGCACAGGTCGCTCCTCCCGAAGGTACAGGGAGACATGGTGATACCCTCGCTGGAGTATCAGGTGAAGTCGAAGGAACTGCCGTATGACGACTTCGTGATAAGGCCCTACGAGAACATCACAGGATACTGGTGGTACTTCCCTCTTGGAGACGGGATGGCGCACGTCGGTGCGGGAGACCTCAGAGGCAGGTACAGGGGGGAGCTGGACGAGTTCGTCAGGAAGTACCACTGCGAGGTGGTGAGGAGGATAGGGAGGCCGGTCCGCGTTACTCCGCCGCTCTACTGTCAGCCCTTCTCGGAGGGGAAGGTCGTTGGGGTGGGCGAGTCGATCGGGACCGTCTATCCGATGCTCGGTGAGGGAATAATCCCGAGCATGCAGTGCGTCAACATATTCGTCGACCACATGGACGACATGGAGGGCTACAGGAGGGAGGTACTGAAGCACTACGAGATCTACGCGAAGGTGTACCGGTTCGTGAAGTCGAAGGTCGAGGAAAAATTTAGCATGGCGAGGATGTGGCCCACGCTGCTCGCGATCTACTGGTACATGCACACGAACACGGAGAGGTACGGCCTCGAGACTCGTCTCACCGACTTTTACAAGATAGCGACGAGGCTCTAGTTGAGCGAGGTCCCCACTCATTCAGCGCTGCACGTCGTGAAGGGGGCGGTGGTGAAGGTCTTGGGGGCCGAGATGACGACGTCGACCTACGTGTCGGGGAGGCACGGTAGGCTCACCGTCCGGTTCGACAGGCAGGCGACCGAGGATGAGGTGGCCGATGTCGGGAGGGCCGCTAACGACAAGGTGATGGAAGACGTCGAGATTGCGGAGTTCGAGATGGACAGGAGCGAAGCGGAGAACCACTTCGGGCAGAAGATCTATGACGCGTTCCCAGTCCCGGCCGGGGTGGAGAGGCTGAGGATTGTGCTGATTCAAGACTGGAACGCCAACTGCTGCATAGAAAGGCACGTCGAGACAACCGGGCAGATAGGTCAGATCGCGATCGGCAAGCCGAGGTTCAGGAACGCGAAGAGGGAGCTCGAGATAGAGTTCGACATCGTCGGCTAGCCCTGGGAAGAGATAATACTCTGTCGGGTCGGGCGGGGGTTGGGCCCGTAGCGCAGTACGGACAGCGCGGCAGAGCGTCTCGCCGATCCTCCTAAGCTGTAGTGAGCCGAGCTCGCAGAGGTCGTGGGTTCAAATCCCACCGGGCCCGGTATTAGACTCGCGCGAATTGAGCGAGACCCCGGATGCTGGCCCGGCGACCCCACAACTGATTTATCGAAGCGAAAGAGTTCAACGGGAGTTGTAGGACTTGTCCCAAGGACAAAGAAGGCTGGCCGCCATAATGTTCACCGACATGGTCGGCTACACTTCCCTGGGGCAGAGGAACGAATCCCTCTCCCTCGCGCTGGTTGAGGAGCAGAGAAAGATCGTCAGACCGATACTCGCCAGGCACTCTGGCAGAGAGGTAAAGACGATCGGCGATGCCTTCATGGTCGAGTTTTCGAACGCGCTCGACGCGGTGAGGTGCGCATACGACATCCAGAGGGCGATCAGGGAGTTCAACATAGGCGTCCCGGCGGAGAATAGGGCTAGGCTCAGGATAGGCGTCCACTTGGGCGACGTCGTGGAATCTCAGGGGGACATATCCGGCGACGCGGTCAATTTGGCGTCCAGGGTCGAGCCGCTTGCCGAGGCCGGGGGCGTCTGCATCACGCGCCAGGTCTTTGACCAGGTTCAGAACAAGCTCGAGCTCCCGATGGAGAGCATGGGCGCTCAGGCGCTGAAGAACGTTGAAACGCCGGTCGAAGTGTACAGGCTGGTGATGCCGTGGGAAGAGAGCAAATCTGTTGGACAGTCAAGAATGGACAGCCGAAGAATTGCGGTCCTGCCCCTCGTCAACATGATTTCCGATCCATCCGAGGAGTACTTCGCGGACGGCATGACCGAGGAGTTGATTTCCGCGGTGTCAAAGGTTCCTGAACTGAGCGTGATCTCCCGCACCTCCGTGATGGGGTATCGGAACCAGACGAAGCGCGCTGCGGAGATAAGCAGAGAGCTGAACGTCGGGACGCTCCTTGAGGGAAGCGTGCGAAAGGCGGGGAATCGTGTGAGGGTGGCCGTGCAGCTGATTGACGCGAACAGCGACAGGCACCTTTGGGCAGAAAACTACGACAGGAGCTTGGAGGATGTCTTCGCGATACAGAGCGACGTTGCACAGAACGTCGCGGCCGCCTTGAAGATAAGGCTGGTCGAGGCGCAGAAGGAAAAGATCGCGCGGGTTCCGACGACGGACCAAGAGGCGCACACGCTCGAGATGAAGGGACGGGCGCACATGATTTCAGGGTCAGAAGAAGAGGGGATGACAGCGATAGGATTCTTTGAGCAGGCCATCCAAAGGGACCCGCGCTTCGTCCTGCCCTACGTGGAGATGGCGATGGTCTACTCGGACTTGGGCTTCCATGGGGTGATCACGGCGAAGGTCGCGTCAGCAAAGGTCCAGGAGCTCGCAAACAAGGCCATCGAGCTCGACGAGTCACTCGCCGAAGCGCATCTTGCGATGGTCCTGGTTCACGAACGGAATCTCGAATTCGACGCGTCACGTAAGGAGATAAAGAAGGCGCTGGAGATAAACCCGAACAGTCTCAACGCCCACCAGTTCGCGGCGGTCGATTTCGTCAGCAGGAGACAGTTCGAGAAGGCGAACGCGGAAGTTCAATGGATGCTTGACCTAGACCCCTTGTCGCTGGCCACGCTCAACACAGGTGCGACCGTTCTCCTTTCCGGTGGCAACGCAGAAAGGGCTCTCGAGCTGTTCCAGAAGGCGGTTTCATTGGACCCGCGCAACTCCTTTGCCAGAGGAAACATTGGATGGACCTACGTCGAATTGGGAAGGTACGAGGAAGCTGTTGACCAAATCAAGAAGAGCATCGAGATGGAAAAACGCGCCAACCCAGATGCGTTTCCTGACCTAGTGCTCGCACTGACAAAGGCAGGAAGGCGGGACGAGGCGAAAGAGATAGTCGCCGAACTCGTAAGGTCCTACGAGCAGCGCGGGACCGACCCCCTCCCTGTCGCAAGGGCTTATGCGGGATTGGGAGAGACGACCGAGGCGCTCCGGTGGCTTGAGAAGTGTTACTCGGAGCACTCCCCCGGACTGCGCTGGGTTAACGTTGACATCAACAACCATGGGTTCCGCGAAGACCCTAGATTCCAAGCTTTCGTCAAGAAGTTGGGCCTGACCGAGTAGCCGATTGTGAAAGTCGTTTTGGGCTAGTCACTCAGTAGCCTGAAGGGAGACCGTCGCCCCTCACGTCGCAGACCGACTCGAGCGAGCCGTCGAGGACTTGGATCCCCTGACAGACCCCTGTGGGGCCGGGGTGAGGGAGGCGCTGTATCTCGTAGGGGAGCCCGCTTAGGTCTCCGTATCCGCCCTCCGCGAGCATCTGCCCAGGACCGGTCCTCAGGAACCTAGGATGGTCGATCGCCTGCTCGAGAGACATGTGGTAGTCGACGATGTTGGTGACGAAGAGGGCGTGCTGCATGGGGCGGAGGTCTCCCCCGCTGCATCCAATCGACGTGGATGGCCCGTCCCCAGAGTCAAGGAGCATCGACGATAGGGTGTGGAGCGGCCTCTTGCCCGGCTCGAGCTTGTTCGGACCGCTGGTGCTGAAGCCAGCGCCCCTGTTGCTCATCATCACTCCGCACCCCTCCACAAAGACTCTTGAGCCGAAGTGGTGGAAGAGGCTCTGGATTCCGGAGACGATGTTGCCCTCGCCGTCAATCACCGAGAAGGCGGTGGTGTCGCCCTCCTTCGCTCGGCTCGTGCTCACTTCTGCTTGGCCTTCTAGATCCATGAAGGAAACGAGGTCGATGTCTCCGAACCTCGGGTCGCCCAGAATCGCGTCCTTGCGAGTATAGGCCATCTCGGCAGCCTTCATCATCGTGTTGACCCTCTCCCAGGAGAGGGGTTTGGCCCTTGAAAGGTCGTGCGACTCTAGAGCCTTGAGCATCAGAAGGGACGTCGCGCCCATGCTGTTCGGAGGGAACTCGTAGACCTCCGTGCCTCTGTAGTTGAGGCGAAGTGGCGCCACCCACTCCGGTCTGAAGGTGCGGAAGTCCCTCTTCTGGGCGGGTATGCCGGAGTCATTCAAGCGGCCGACGATCTGTTCTGCTGGCGGTCCGTTGTAGAACGCCTCCGCTCCACCCCTCGCAACGGCCTCGATGGTTCGGCCAAGGCTACTCTGCGCTATGGTGTCTCCTGCAAAAGGAGGCTTGCCAGTGGGAATGTAGACGGATTTCGCTGAGTCACTGAATCCGCTCCCGACGGCACGTATCGACCTCGCGAGTCCTTCTGAAGCGGGGAAGCCTTTCTTTGAGTACGTGACAGCGGAGGAGAAGGATTTTTCGAAATTGGATTTGCCGAACCTCTTGTGGAGCGCCGAGATTCCCGCGACGTAACCGGGCACAACGACAGAGAGGGGGCCGTAGAGAGGGACGCGCTCTTCTCCTTTGGATGCCAAGAGCTCGAGCGTGAGTCCAGAAGGGGCGGGCCCGCTGGAGTTCAGACAGTGGACCCTGCCCGTCTTCGCCTCGTAGACGAGCGCGAAGAAGTCCCCTCCTAGCCCGCAGCAGTTCGGGAGGGTTACGCAGAGAGTTAAGCTGGCTGCGACGGCGGCGTCGATCGCGTTCCCACCCCTTCGGAGGATGTCCAGGCCCGCCAAAGACGCAAGGGGTTGCTCGGTGGCCAACCCGGCATGCTGGGAAAAGAACGTCTTGCTAAGCGTCATGCGACTTCGATTTCTGCGCCGCGATATTGGCGTTTTGTACTCGATATCGACAAGACATTTATACACCGAACGGCCAAAAATATCGGCTGATTGACAAGGAGCGCAGAAGGCTGCGCCGCGCCAGAGGGTTGCTGAGCTGAATTCGGATGACTTGGACTCTGTGCTCGGGGCGGTGGAGAACCCGACGAGGCGGAAGATAATCGCCCGGCTTAGCGAGGAGCCTAACTATCAGCTGCAGTTGTCAAAGGACCTCGGGCTAAGCCAGCAGCTGATCGCGAAGCACCTAGGGAGCATGGAAGACGCGGGGCTGGTGAGCGCCGTGCTGGAAGACAGTCCCAGAGGACCCCAGAGAAAGGAATACCTGCTCGCCAAGAGCGTGTCCGTGACGATAGACATCTCCCCGAGCCTGTTCAGGGCGAGGGTTTTTTCATTTGGTTCGAGGCCGGGAGACCAGGACTTCGAGCAGGCTCAGCTCGCCGGGAGGATGAACGATGTCATGAGGTACCCGGACGAAGCCACGAAGATCAAGCCTCTCACCCAGGTGATAAGCGAGGTGGATGCCAAGCTAAAGGAGATGGAGGAGAGACGGGCCGTGCTGCTCTACATACGGAACATGGCTATGCGCGAAGCCGTGCGACTGAGCGGCGTCCTCAGTGCTGCCGACCGAAGGAACGTTCTACACTACCTGCTGAAGGAGCAGAGCGATAGCATCGACGACATCTCGCGGACTCTGGGTCTGCAGCAAGAGGTCGTGGGCGAGATAGTTGACCAGATGGAAGAGGAACTAGCCTCTCAGTAATCAAAAAAGGAGAGAGGAGGTTTTGTGCTCCTCTACATTCCGAGATCGGGGAAACTTGCTTGAGGAACGCCCAGCTGGCTCTGAAGGGTTCGGATACGGGTCGCATACTCCCTCATCCTAGGGTTGTCGTTCTGGACTTTGGCGATCCTGTATCCCTTCCAGGCCTTCCGTAGGGCTCCCCAAATCTGTCCCTTGTTGTAATCGGTCATTTTGTTTTTGGCCTCGTTCCTTTCAAGTGGGTGGAGCCATTTTCAAAGGACGAGTCTATACAAGTTGAGCACGTAATCAAGGCCGGGAGACTTTCACCGGGCTAGAAAAGGGACCTGATCAGCAGGACGAGGTTGCTGGGATGCTCCGACATCCGCCTCTGGGAGTAGGCGTACCACTCCTCTCCGTAAGGTAGGTACTCGACCACCCTGTACCCCGTTGAGACGAGCTCTTCCTTCAGCTCGTTTCTTATGCCCTTCAGCATCTCGAACTCGAAGACCGTATGTTTGCCGTCGGCCAGCTTCTTCGCAGCGTCCACCATCTGCGAGTCGTGGGTCGCGATGGCGAAGTTCTCTCCCCTCTCGAAGAGGAGCGTCATCAGCTTCCGATAGTTCTCTCTGACGGACTCACGTCCATGGAGCGCTATCTCGGGCGACTCCCTGTAAGCTCCCTTCACGAGCCTGACCCTCCCGCCTTCGTCGAGCAGGTTGTTGAGGTCGGACTCGCTCCGCTTGAGATACGCCTGCAAAGCTACACCCACTTTCGGATGCTTGGAGACGGCGCGCGAATACACCTGGAGGGTGGCGTCTGTGAATTTTGAGCCCTCCATGTCGACCCAGAGGAGCTGTCCGAGCCTCTCCGCGTTCTCGGCCACGCTCTCGAAACGCGACTCCGCGGCTGAGGCGTCGCTCCCCAGCCCGAACTGAGTCAGCTTCACCGAGGCGCAGCCCTCCACCTTGTTCATGCTTATCGCATCCTGTAGGCTAAGGTACTGCCTCAGGTGAGCATCGGCGACGACTGGCTGGGTAACCTCCTCGCCGAGGTAGTTTATGACTACGCGCATGCCCCTCTTGTTTGCTCGGGCTGCGTCCTTGATCGCCGAATCGAGGTCGGCGCCTGATATCCACCTCTTGGCCACGCGAAGCAGCAGAGCGTCCTTGAGTCCCAAAGCGGGAGGAAGGCCTTAGGATAGGATAAAAATCAATTTCGCTGGGTCGAGCATAGTGAAGTCAGAAAGACGGTCCGCGAAGTGACCACCTGGTGCATGAAACGTGTTGTCACGTTGTCACGAATTCACGATCTCTGATCCGAAGAATTGGTTCGATGAGATCAATCATTCATGTCGGGGTGCGTCTTCGCATGATATCTCGCCCTTTGCTCAGAACAGGGCGCAGCAAGAGGGCGGATGTGGCCAGAATTGGAGCCACAATCAATCCTAGAAGGAGCGCATTTGCCAGAGTGTTTGACGAACCAATCGAGTTCAGATACGATAACCCGGGAGCATAATAGCCAAATTCAAAGGGGTAGGTTGCCCCGTAATGAACAAACAAGTAACCTAGGGACTCCAGTCCACCGAGATTACTAGGACACGTTACAGGATAATCGCACGCTAACAGACTAGGGTCAGGGACGAAGGGAACCAATAAGAAGAGAAGCCCTCCCAGGAGGCTAATCGCGAACGTAGTTCGTCGATTCAAGAGTGCACTAACGTCCTTGGTCACTATTAAGAGGGTGAATTAGCGGCATCTTCGAACTCCAATCTAAGGATATTAACAGTACCTGCAAAACTTGGGACGTGAGTGACCCGTACCGAGCCAGGCTTAGGAGGCTGAAGGAGGCATTGGCTCATGCAAATCTGGATGGCATGGTGCTCGTGCCAGGGCCGAACCTCCGCTATTTCACCGGAGTGAACTCGTTTCTCCTGGAGAGGCTCTTCGTGCTCCTCGTCCCATCGGAAGGGGAGCCACGACTCATCGCACCCGAGATCGAATCGGGTCCCTACCGCAGGAGCGCAACAGCCATGGAAATCTACTCGTGGACCGACTCCCAAGGACCGGACTCGGCTCTCAGGAAGGGTGCTGCGGCTGTGCGAGGGGGGAGCAGGTGGGGAATCGAGGGTCGCTCGCCTTACTTGTACCTCAGTAGGCTCCTGAAAATCGCGCGGATACGGCCAGAGGACGGAGAGCCTCTGCTGCAAGGACTTCGGGAAGTGAAGGACAAAGCCGAGGTAAGGACGCTGAAGAAGTCTTCCAAGATACTCAGCGAGGCGTTCATGGAGATTCCAGGGATGTTACACGAGGGAATGACGGAGATCGAGCTAGCGAAGAGTGTGGCAGACGTGATCTATTCGAAGGGCGCGTCGCAGGTCGACGACCTGCTAGTCCAGAGCGGCCCTAGGGGGGCCGACTCACACAGCGGGCCGTCATCGAGGAGAATTATGAGGGGCGAGCCACTCGTCATGGACCTCGGTTCCAGCCTGGACGGATATCACTCGGATATCACCAGGACGTTCTGCGTGGGAAGCCCGAGGCGTTTTGAGAAAGAGTACGGGAGCGTCGCGCAAGCGAACGATCTTGCACGGGAGGCTGCGGTCGAGGGGGCCGAGGTTGGCGATGTCGACGGTGCGGCGCGAAGGTCTCTTGCTGCAGACGGGCTGGGGGAACGCTTCACTCACAGGACCGGTCACGGCCTCGGCCTAGAAGTACATGAGGCGCCCTATATCATCCCGGGAGGGAAGGAGAAGCTGCGAAATGGGATGTTCTTCACCGTCGAGCCCGGAGTCTACTTTCCAGGAAAAATGGGAGTCAGGATCGAGGACGACCTTACGATCGAGGGGGGCAGGTCTGTGACAATCACGGACATCCCCAGAGAGTTAGGATGGTGGAGGTAGGCTACTTTGTCCTAGAGAAGTGGGAGACCATGGTGTTTGTATCCCTCACGTGCTTCGTCTTCTCTATCTTTTCCATGACAAGGTTGTAGACCTTCTCGTCGCTGGGGAGAACCACCTCTCGCTCTGCTTCTACCACTGCGAGGAGATCCCATTCGCCCGGAACTATGTGGACTTCCTTGACCTCGTCAAGCTTCATGAGGTCCTCTACGACATCCTTCTCGTAACCGGGGTCCACCTTCAGGAGGACGAACGCCTTCTGGTACCGGGCCAACGAGGCCGAGCCCGCCGGAACTGCCTTTAAAACTGTCGCTGGTCTTTTGCCCAAATTGTGAAGAATCTCGAGGTCGCTGACCTTCTTGACAAGCTAGGGTCCCTCGTGGAAGCCAACGGAGAAGACCGCTTCAAAGTGATCGCCTATCACAGGGCGGCCACCAGCGTACGAAACATGGACGAGGACGTAGAAGAGATCTGGAAGGCGGGGAAGCTCGAAGAGATCAAGTTCGTTGGCTCGGGGATCGCCAAGAAGATCGACGAGTATCTGGGGACGGGACGTCTCAGACTGATGGACACGCTTCAGGCGAAGATACCGACGGGCGTGCCCGAGCTGACGAAGGTCCAGGGTGTCGGTCCGAGGACGGCCTACAAATTGTCCCACGACCTTGGAATAACGAACGTCGAAGAGCTCAGGAAAGCTCTCGTGGAAGGGAGACTGAACGACGAGTTCGGCGAGACGGTGAGGGCATCCATGCTGACCGGGATTGAGAAGCTCAAGAGCTACGAGAGGAGGATGCTTCTCCCCGAGGCTGAGGGAGTCTTCGAGCGCGTGAGGAGGTACTACGCCGACAATGGGGTCGTCGTCGGGATGGCTGGGAGCCTCAGGAGAGGAAAGAGCACGGTGGGGGACCTCGACGTTCTATCGTCGGACAAGAGAGCGATTGGACTTCTAGGAGCCCTGCCGGGCGTCGCGCAGAGGCTTGAGAGCGGACCGAGGAGGGCGAGCGTCAAGCTGGTCGAGGGGGCCCAGGTAGACGTCCGAGTCTTCGAGAAGAACGAGTACGGGGCGGCCCTGGTCTACTTCACGGGCTCCAAGGATCACAACATCGCTCTGAGAAACATCGCTCTAGACAAGGGCATGACACTGAACGAGTATCGGCTGGCTCGCAAGACGGGCGAGAGGATCGCGGGGTCGACGGAGGAGGAGGTCTACGCCAAATTGGGGCTGGAGTTCGTCCCTCCGGAGCTGAGAGAGAACAGGGGGGAGATTGAAGCCGCCGTCGAGAAGCGATTGCCGAATCTTGTCCGCGCTGACCAGTTGAAGGGCGACCTGCAGATGCACAGCACCTGGAGCGACGGTTCCGAAGAGTTGAGGAGCATGGCGGCTTCAGCCAAGGAGAGAGGGTACGAGTACATCGGGATCACAGACCATTCCGTCTCGGTAAGAGTCGCGAACGGTCTGACAATGGAGAGATTCAGGAAGCAGTGGAAGGATGTCGACAGACTGAACGAAGAGCTGAAGCCATTTAGGATCCTGAAGTCGGTGGAGTTGGAGATCAAGGCCGACGGGACGCTCGATTTCGAAGACGAGTTCCTGAAAGAGTTCGACATGGTTGCTGTCTCTCTCCACCAGAGCTTCAACCAGAGCGGAGAGAAAATCACGGGGAGAATCCTCAGGGCCCTCTCTGACCCTGAGGTCAACCTCCTGTGCCACCCGACAAACCGGCTGATTGGCAGGAGGGAAGGGAACCCAATAGACCTCAAGAAGGTCATCGCAGCTGCGAGGGACAACGGGAAGATGCTCGAGATTGATGGTCAGCCAGACAGGCTCGACCTCGACGATGTCTGGGCGAAGCGGGCCATTGAGGCTGGGGTCACGCTCTCAATTGACTCAGACGCGCACTCGACCGGGGGACTGGACAACGTGGACTATGGCGTCTTAGTCGCAAGAAGGGCCTGGGTCGAGTCTAAGAATGTCCTGAACACACGGGGCCTCAATGAAGTCCTAAAGACCGTCAGCTAGTTCCTGAAGTTAATAACGCGCCGTGATGTCGCGGGACCTGCGGGGGTAGCTAAGCCTGGCTAAAAGCGTGGGACTTAAGCGCTGATCGCTAGGAGATCCCATCCCTTAGGGGTTCGTGGGTTCGAATCCCACTCCCCGCATCTATCAATACCCGGCGGGGTCCGCCTTCGCACGAGCTAGCCCCACTTGCTTTGCGAAAGGTACAGTGGGTTCCCGTCAGGGTCGGCGAAAAATGCTAACCTGACCTGGGCGTCGTCCAACATTCTAAGGAACCTGACCCCCTTATTCTCTAACTCAGCTCTCTCTCTGTCGAGGTCGTCGACCACAAAACCGATGGAGATGCTCTCCGAACGACTAGAATCCAGCCCCTCCTTTGACGCGGGATGTAACGCGATTGTAGTCCCGGGCGCCTCAACCTGGGCAAAGTTATCCCCATACCTGGACTTCAACTTCAGACCCAAGACATCGGTGTAGAACTTCACGGCCTTTCCCATGTCGTTCACCATGAGCGTCACGTTGGCTTCCCTAATCATTGGATCTTCCTGGTTTGCATGGCGATAAATTCGTTGTGGGATCACGACAACCGAAGGACAGACAGGGCTCGGTCAGTCACGCGCTCGAAATCGACTTGTGTAAGTCTGAGTCGCCGTCCACCAACGGCACTTCATCCAAAGCCACCCGGACGGACTCCTGGTCCTTCAGTCCGTTGCCCGTAGCCACACAGACCACCTTGGAACCTTTTCTCAGACTTTCTGGGAGTCTGCCGAGCGCGGCAACCGGAGCTGCGCTCGCCGCTTCGACAAAGATTCCTTCGCTGCTGGAGAGCGCCGACCTCGCAGAGATGATTTCCTTGTCGGTAACCGACAGGCAGGCACCCCCCGAGTCCTTCATCGCTCTTAGGGCCTTCTTCCATGAGACGGGTCGCCCTATTCTGATCGCGGAGGCAATCGTCTCCGGAGCCTCGACGGGCTCGATTCCTTGGGCCCCTTTGAGGTAAGCGGCGTAGATCGGCGCCGCACCGGCCGCTTGAACTCCAATCATGCGCGGGGACGTCCTTGTTATACCCCAGACGCGCATCTCCTCGAAGCCTTTCCACAGAGCACTTATGTTGCCCGCGTTCCCGACTGGCATCACCACAGCATCGGGCACTCTGTGGCCAAGCTGCTCGTAGATCTCGTAAGCGGCTGTCTTTTGTCCCTCGATTCTGAAGGGATTCAGGGAGTTCATCAAGTAGAGAGACTTGTCCTTCGAGACGGCGTCTATTGTTGACTCCAGTGCCTTGTCGAAGTTGCCCTTCACCCTCACTATCTTCGCGCCATAGGCAACGGCTTGGACCAGCTTCCCCGAGGCGACCTTACCCGAGGGAATCACCACTACGGCTCGCATGCCTGCTTTCGCGGCGTATGCGGCGAGCGATGCAGAAGTGTTTCCGGTTGATGCGCAGATTAAGGACTCAGCGCGCCTCTGTTTGGCCCGGGTTATCGCGACAGTCATACCCCTGTCCTTGAAGGAGCCTGTAGGGTTCTGCCCCTCGACTTTGACGTAAACCTCGTATCGGTTAGACCTGGAGAGCGCCCCGGTGGAACGGAGGAGCGGCGTCGAGCCTTCTCCCAAGCTCACTGGAAGTCCATTCACCGGAGGGAGTGCTAGTTTGTGCCGCCAGATGCCAGGAGAGCCAGAGCGAGAGAAGAGTGTCCGCCTGTTCAGAAAGCCCCTTCGAAGAGATAGCTCTAGAGTCCCTCCGCACTTCGGGCAGAGGAAGGTTGGAGGCTCGGACTTCATCTCAGAGCCACAATCGAAGCAGTGGAGGGACCAGTTTCTATCCAGATCCATCCACCCACGCCCCTCTTCCCGGTCGGGTCACGAATCCGGTTGAGGATACTCTCGCCGTTCGGAGACTACTAAGCATCGCCTCGAGCACACGGTTTGGGGACGCTCTTCTCCTGTCCACGACCGCAAGAACTGTCGGACCCGCTCCGCTGATGCAGACTCCAGAAGCGCCCGACTCAATCGCTCCTTGCCTGGCCGCCGCGTAGCCCGGCACCATCTTGGCTCTCGCTGGTTCCACGATTTCATCTTGCATCGATTCTCCTATCAGCCCAATATCCTTGGTCGCGAAACCCGCGACCAGACGAGACGAAGAAAAGACGTTGCCGACGACCTGACTCAGGTTTACTCGTCTGGGGAGGACAGACCTCGCGTATTCGGTCTTGCGAGAGGGAAGGTGCGCTCGAGGGGTCGCGAGGCAGAGCCTCATCGCCTCGGGGGGCTGGAATCTGATCGGTTCCGACCCGTTCCGGGGGACGACGACGAAGCCGCCGAGAATGGAGGCTGTGACGTTGTCTAGGTGAGCGGTTCCCGAGGATGCCCTCTCTCCGATCCCAGCATACCTGATGAGCTCCTTTGCCTTCAGACCGAGGCCGAAGAGTTCGTTCATCGCGACCGCGGCCGCTGCTGAGGATGCCCCGCTCCCTCCCATTCCTACCCCTACCGGCACGCCCTTTCTGAGCTTCAGCCTTAGGTCGCCCTTCAGACGGAAATCGCTGGCTATCGCCATTGCCACCGCTCCGCACGCGTTCCTCTTGCTTTCACTGCTGATTCCCACGTCGGGCGTGACCCGTAAGCGCAGACTGAATTCTCCCGACGGAGAGCGCTCCAGGGTCACACGGTCGTGGGGCCTGCCCAGTGCGAGCCCGAAGACGTCGAATCCGGGGCCGAGGTTGGCTGAAGAAGCGGGCGCCACGACCGAAACCGAGTCAGCTAGGACGCGCAAGCCTGCCCTACCTTCTCGCTATGATCGCGGAGTGTAGAGCTGAGAGCGCGTTCTCTGCGTCCTCCTCCCTGACCACGAGCGAGAGGTTGAGCTCCGTCGACCCCTGCACTATCATCTTGACGTTCACCCCCGCCCTGGACACGGCTGTCAGAATCTTGGACCCCACGCCTGGCGTCTCTCTCATCCCCGCGCCAACGGCGGCCAACACCGAGACTTCTGGGTCCAAGAGTATGTTTGCGTCCACCCCCGACCTCTTCAAAGCTTCCGAGACCACCTTGGCTGCGCGGTGGAGGGCCTGCCTCCTGACCACGATGCTCATGTTGAGCTCCGACGCACTCTGAGAGATCATCAAAACGTTGATCGAAGCTTCGCCCAGTGAGCCGAAGACCCGAGCCGCCGTGCCGGGACGTCCGACCATCGACTCGCCGGAGACGGTGATCATGCCCACGTTCTTCACCAGCGCGACGGCCTTCACTACGCGCGAGCTTCTCTTTTCTTCATCCGAAATTTTGGTCCCGCTGAGTTCCGGCTTAAACCCGTTCTTGATTCTGACGGGGATCTTCTTCAGCCTCGCAGGTCCAAGGGCAAGTGGGTGCATGTTCTTGGCGCCGAAGAAGGCCATCTCCTCGGCCTCCGGGTAGCTTATCGAGTCGAGGACTCGAGATTCCTTGACGAGTCTCGGGTCGGCGGTCATTATCCCATCGACGTCGGTCCAGATCCAGACTTCGTCGGCTCCCAGGGAGTCGGCGACTATGGTCGCGGTGTAGTCGGAGCCTCCCCTTCCGAGCGTCGTCATGTCGCCGGAGGAAGTTTGACCGATGAAACCTGTCACGACCGGGACGACACCCTTGCTCAGCATGGGTTCGATCTTCCTTCTCAGCCTTACCCTCGTCCTCTTCATGTCAGGAACGGCCTCGCCGTAGGAGGCGTCGGTGAGTATTCCGGCCTCGCCACCCGTCAACGCGACCGATGTGACCCCAGAACTCACGAGAGCTGCCGCCACTATGGGGGCCGCGAGCCTCTCCCCGTACGAGACAATCAGGTCTACAGACCTTGGACTGAGCTCCCCAAGGATCGAGACCCCGGTCAACGTGAGCTTCAGGTTTTCGAGCAGCTCTTCGCTCGTGGTGAGAACCGCTTTGAGTTCCTCACCTCCGAGTCCGGAGCCCCTTAGGGCGTGAGTGTGGATGCGGCCTATCCTCGTCATCACGCTGTCTATCCTGCTCGAGTCCCAGCTCTTGGATGCCTCTGCTGCGTCGAGAAGGATTTCAGTGGTGTCACCGATGGCGGAGACGACCACGACCACTTTGTTCCCTCTCGCGGCGGCCTTCACTATCCTGACGACCCGGTTTATTCCACGGTCGCCGGCGAGGAGGCTTCCTCCGAACTTCATCACGAGTTTCATGAATGTGTTTCCCCAGCTCGTACCCTAGCAGTCGCTATCAGATCTCTTAGGACTGCGGTTGACGTAGTCGCACCCCCAGCGGCGTGCCCCATCAGGGTCCGCTCGCCGGAGAGTTCACACGTGAACCTGACGGCGTTCGATGCGCCTCTTAACGCCAAGGGGTCGCCTGGGTCGAGGTTCTCGAGAACGACCTCCGGGTCGGGGTCGACCCGCGCGAGCATCCTGACCCTCTTCCCTTCGCTGGTGGCCGTCTCCACGACCTCGCGTGACAGACCGCTGATCCCTCCCTCGGACTTCACGTCGTGCAGCGCGTAATCGGTTCCGAAAAAGTGATTGGCTAGTATGACCGCTTTGCACGCCGAATCGGTCCCCTCGACATCCATCCTCGGGTCGGTCTCGGCGTAGCCCGCCTTCCTGGCTGACTCTATCGCTGATGTGTAGTCTTGGCCTCTGGATTCCATCTCGGAGAGTATGAAGTTGGATGTCGCGTTGAGAACTCCTTCGATTCTAATCACTCTTTCCGTCTCAGCGCACGCGTCTCCGAACTCAAAGACTGGAAGCCCAGCGCCGACGCATGCGCCATACCTTATCCCCTGTCCATGGTGATCGGCCATTGACATCAGTCCCTTGTAGTCTAGGGCGAGTGGCATCTTATTGGCGGTGACGACGTCCTTCCCGCTTGTGATCGCAGTCCTCAGGTGCGACAGGCCAGGTTCTCCATCTGCACTACCCGGCGTCAGCTCCACGAGGACATCTGCGGGTGTCTCCCTTAGGACTTGCACCGCATTTGGTTCGCCTCCGCCCTGCGATATGCTCCCCGTCCTGAGCTTGATCTCCACGAGTGAGGCAAGGTCGAGACCATTTTCGTCAACCACTGAGCCCTTCCCGTCTACCACCGCGACGACGGAAAACTTGACTCCGACCGAGCGCTCGATGGCTAACTGTCTCTTAGAGATCAGAGAGCCGACGGCCCTGCCCACAACCCCAAACCCGACTATAATCAACCGGAGGCGATCAGCCAATCATTCCCTTGCTCCGAAGCAGCTCGGCGGCGAGTATCGTCGAGCCCGCCGCACCCCTGATCGTGTTGTGCGCGACGAACGTTAGGCGCGCCGAGAAGTCGTCCAGTCCCGGCCTGAGCCTGCCCGCGACGACGGCCATCCCCGGCACTGTCCCAGCGTTTCTGTCGAGTTTGACCTGAGGCCGGTCGTTGCGTTCGTCGACGAGGATGGGCTGCTTCGGTGCAGTGTGGAGCCGCAGCCGTTGTGGCTCTCCCCTGAAGGAGCGGAGCACGCGGCCCAGCCGCTCGATGTCAATCTTGCTTTTGGTCTCCATGTATATCGACTCCATGTGCCCGTCGGTCGTGCCGATTCTGTGGCATGTCGCGCTCAATCTGATGTCGGACGGCTTGACCCGAGCCCCATCCAGTTTCCCCAATATCTTCAGTGGCTCGGTCTCCACCTTCTGCTCCTCGTCTTTGATGAATGGAATTGCGTTGTCGAGGATGTCGAGCGAGGGGACACCGGGATAGCCGGCTCCCGAAACCGCCTGCATCGTGTTGACCACCACACGCCGCAGCGCGAACTCATCATGTATCGGTTTCAGGACCAGAGCCAGACCAGCAGCCGTGCAGTTCGGCGTGGCCGCGATGAAGCCCTTCCACTTCCTACCTCTCTGTTGGCGTTCGAGAAGCACGATGTGCTCTGGATTGACCTCGGGGACGAGCAGAGGGACGTCGTGGTCCATCCTGTGAGGGCTCGCGTCGGTTATCACTTTGTAGCCTGACCTTGCGAACCTTGGTTCGACCACCGACGCTGCATCGGTCGGAAGGGCGGAGAAGACGAAGTCGGCCCTGAACGCTCCGGGTCTCGTGTCGCTGACGACCATCTTCGAGACTTCCTTGGGAAGAGGGAACTGTTGCTTTGACCGGACCGCTTCTCCGTAAAGCTTTCCCGCGCTCTCCATCCCAGCAACCGCGACGAGCTCGAAGGAAGGATGGCCCGCGAGCATGGTGACGTACCTCTGACCCACCATGCCAGTCGCTGCGAGGACCCCCACCCTAATCTTGTCCAATGACCCAACTCCAAGTCGTATAGCTATTTAGAACAGAGGTAGTCCGGATGTGAGTTCACGAAGCTGGGGTCTGCCCATCCTGCATCGACATCAGGTGCCCTCCGAAACCCATGCTCCACAGCAGCACCGGGTAGACGATGAGCCTCTCCATCCCGCCTGGGCCCAATCCCAGATAGTAGCCTCCAAGGAACAGAACCATCGACGCGAGCGTGATCAGGCCTAGTATCACGGAGAAGTAGGACAGAGGCGGCCTAGCGACCTTGAAGGCAGCGACGGCAGACAGCCCGGTGAACAGGAATGTGATGGCGCTGAAGATTTCATGCCAGACCCCGGTGGTCTCGGGGAACAACCCCACGCCTACTGCGCCGAGTCCGCCGATCGTGACCACGACAGTCAACGGCCTCCAATGGAACGCTTTCTGCAGAAAGTAAGCTGCCACCAAGACCAGCAGCCCGAGTAGCACAATCGAAGAGTTGAAGATCAGGGACGAGGGTTCGTGGATCACGCATGTGCTGTTGCAGGTCGCCCCCAAGTCACTGATGTAGTTCGTCGAGACGTTGTAGTTTGGGTAGTATATCTCAGCCAGGACCAGGCCCAAGCCGAACTGAACCGAGGCGACGAAGAGGGCCGTCCCCGCCTTCGCGGCGTTCGAAAACGCCATCGCGTGGCGCATGGAGCTTTTCTGTTAAAAACCTGAGCTCAACGGTAAGAAGGCACCTTCTTGGGAAGTATCATCAGGCCCTCGCTTGGGTCGCCGATGGCTCTGTAGTCGTTCTTGAGGTACAGGAGGCCAACGAGCGCAGATGTCACCGCGTCGAGCTCGTCGCCCGTGTAATCCTTGCGAGGACCGAGGTCAACGCCGTAGCCGATCAGCGCCGCTCGGAGTTTCGATAGCCCCGCTTGTTTTCTGGGCATTCCAAGGAGGTCCTGGATCGCTCCGGGGAAGCTCTCTATGACGACCAGTCCCCTCTCCTCGAAGACCCCCCTCAGCCGGATTCCGCGCGCAGTGAGCATCCTCATCGGTCCCAAAGATATGGGGAAGAATCGGATGTGCATGCGCCGCAGCTCCAGGTCGCACTCTCTGAAGTGGGGCGGACCCCTCTGTTCAAGGCTCGCCCTTCCCTTCGGTAGGAACAGGGGAGCGTCTATGCTCACGACGTCGGGCTTGCCAGACAGAGTGGCCGAGACAACCTCTTGGTCCGTGTGGAGCACTGAAGTCTCGCACTTCAACCCGGCACTCATGACACAGAAACCCGTGTCCCGCCTCTCGCTCCCTGCCAAGTCTATCCCTACGGAGATCACGCCCCGCATCGAGAAGAGAGCCCTTTTATCGCTGACCCCCGGAGGAAGACATCTGGACCTCCTCGAAGACGCGAAGAGCGCTGAAAAGGAGATGATTGCGACTCGGAGGCGAATCCATCAGAGACCCGAGCTTGCCTATCACGAAGTCAAGACGGCTCAGCTCATAGCGGATAAGCTGAGGGCTCTGGGGATAGAAGTGACCACACAAGTCGGTGGGACTGGGGTCCTTGGAGTCCTGAAGGGGAAGAAGAAGGGTAAGGTCGTGGGACTGAGGGCCGACATGGATGCCCTTCCCATCGAGGAGATGTCGGACGTCGAGTTCAGGTCGCGGACGAAGGGGGCCATGCATGCCTGCGGCCACGATACCCACGTCGCGATGCTTCTCGGGGCCGCGTCCATTCTCGCAAGACACAGAGACGAGCTGCGGGGGACTGTGAAGTTCTTCTTCCAGCCGGCTGAGGAGCAGGGAGGTAGAGGAGGTGCGGAGCCCATGATCGAGGATGGAGTGATGAGCAACCCGAGGGTCGACTACGTCTTCGGGCTGCACATAACGAACGGTCTTCCTTCAGGTTCCTTCGGCGTCAAGCCAGGCGCGGTCATGGCCGCCCCCGACATGTTCTGGGTGAAGGTGATCGGGAAGGGCGGGCATGGTTCCGCTCCCGAGGAGGGCGTAGACCCAATCTACGTTTCAGCGCACGTGATTCTTGCTCTCCAAGGCGTCGCGGCGAGGATGATAGCGCCCGTCAAACCGTTTGTGATCACGATCGGCAGTCTGCACGCCGGGACGAAGGGGAACGTAATCCCCGACGAGGCATCGATGGAGGGGACGATAAGGACCTTTGACGGTGCGACGAGGAAGAAGGCGAAGTCGCTCGTCAGGAAGGTCGCGGATTCGACCTGCAGGGCATTTGGCGCGCGTTGCGAAGTGAGCTTCATGGAGGACGCTTATCCGATCACGTACAACGACCCTAAGGTCACGGAAAGGGTTTCGGGACTACTCCGAAGGGTCAGAGGGGCCAAGGTCAAAGCAATGGAGCCCATTCTGGGTGGAGAAGACTTCTCCAGATTCCTCGAAAGGGCGCCGGGCACATTCTACTTTCTTGGGACTCGCAACGTTGCGAAGGGCTGCGTTTATCCCAACCACAGCTCGATGTTCAGGGTGGACGAAGACGTTCTGAAGTTCGGTGCCGCTTCACTTGCGATGCTTGCCATGGACTTCGCGGGTGTCTGATTCAGTCAGATGTACGCGACAAGAATAACCGAACGGGTCTACCAGCTCGACACCAAGGCGCTGGGACAGGAAAGGACTGTCGCAGCCTATGCGATAAAGGGGCCAAAGCCGACGCTGGTCGACTGCGGCTACGCATCGTCGTACAGGAACGTACTGGAGGGTCTGAAAGAAATCGGTTTGTCGCCTGCTGACATCAGGTACGTGATACCCACCCACGTCCACCTCGACCACGCTGGGGCCGCAGGTCACCTGCTGAGAGAGATGCCAAATGCCGGAGTCATCGCCCACGAGAAGGCTGTCCCACACCTAGCTGACCCCACCAAGCTCGTCGAGAGCGCGACAAAGGTCTTCGGCAGGGAGATAATCGCTCTGTACGGCGTCCCCTTGCCTGTGGACGCGCAGAGGATGACGCCGGTCGGAGAGGAGGGCAGCCTCGAGCTGGGGGACGGGATGTCAGCACGCCTCTTGCACGCACCAGGGCACGCGCCTCATCAGATCGTAGTGCTTCTGAACGAAGCGAGGATAATGCTCGCGGCCGACGCAGTGGGGATAGTCTACCCGGGGATGAAGGTGATGATCCCGACCACTCCTCCCCCGAGCTTCGAGCCCGAGACTCTGACCAGGACGGCAGGGATGCTGGCCGGGCTGGACGCCGTGAGCCTGTTGGTACCGCACTTCGGGTTGAGGGACGACCCCGACTGGGTCTTTGAGCAGACAAAGACGCGTGTCGAAGAGTGGCTGAGCAAGGTCCGTCGGATGAAAGACGAGAAGCTGGGTTTGGACGAAATCACCGAAGCCCTGGTGCACGAGGTCGAAGAGGAGTCTGGAATCTATGAACTCCCAATCTACGCTAGGGTCTCTGCGCGCACGTCGGTCTTGGGTATTCTTCACTTCCTGGACAAGAACGTTTGAATAACGTAGACCGAAGGTCGCCTCGAGCTTGACGCTCGTCTACGCGTGCATCGCTCCTCACGGAAGCGAGATCGTCCCCAGATTGGCTGGAAAGAAGGCTGGAGCGTTCACTCCGACGCGTGATGGGATGAAGCAGCTCGCCGCAGGTCTGCGGACCGCTGCCCCCGGGACGGTTGTGGTTGCCAGTCCACACAACCTGAGGCTGAAGGAGCACATAGGCATCGTGACCTCGGAAAACTCGAGCGGAGTCGTGGCCGAAGGCGGCGGAAAGATATCCGTCAAGGCGAAGTGCGACAAGGACTTCGCAGAGAAGCTGCTTGGTGCAGCCGAGGCCAGGGGGCTCCCCGTCGTTGGAGCCAACTACGGGACGAACCAGGGACCGCTCTCTGACCTTCCCATGGACTTCGGCACCCTGATCCCCTTGTGGTTCTTCCTAGGGAGCCGTCCCAAACCAAAGGTGGTCATAGTGACGCCGTCTAGGGAGACGCCGCCGTCAATGAACGTCGAATTCGGGAGGGTCCTTGGAGCTCTCGCCCATTCGCAGGAGACGAAGATCGCCTTCGTTGCAAGCGCAGACCAGGCGCACACTCACATGAAGAGCGGACCGTACGGGTTCAGCGAGACAGCGGAGGTCTACGACAGAGCCGTCCTGGATGCGGTCGAGAGGAACAGGCTGGGAGAGCTGACGAATATCCCGCAGGACACGATCGAGGCCGCGAAGCCGGACAGTTTCTGGCAGATGATCATGCTCCACGGGGTCATCGACGGTCGTGGTATGAAGCCACACCTCTACTCGTATCAGGTGCCGACCTATTACGGCATGATGTGCGTGGGCTACTCTCGTGGGCGCTAGGGTATCGCGTCCGCGATCTGGTCGTAGTCCATGTCCCAGCGGAGCTTCTCCAGCACCGTGAAGGGGTTCAAGTGAGCTTCGGTGCTCAAGACGATGAATCTACCCTCCTTGAGGGGTATGAAGACCAGATTCAGCTTGTCGAACTTGATCGCGAAGGCGCCGAGGGTGCCGAACCACCTTTGCCAAGAGTGAATTACCTCGCCTATCTTGGCTAGCTGAAGGTCGACGTCGCGTGCCTCCTCCTCAGGGTCGATGGATGAGCGACCCTCTTTCATGCCGCCCGCGAGCATGTACTGGTCCTGGTAGAGCGCGACAAAGCGGATTCCAGGGTCGGCGTCAAAGATCCTGTCGATGAGCTTCAGAAGGGTCCTCCTCCTGGCTCTCTTCCCGATCTCCCTCGACAATGTCGCCTGGACGTTATCAGGGTCTGCCTAATACCTTTCTTGCCGTTGCCGCGATTTCAGAGCCACAGGAGGCTCGAGGTTATGATGATGAGGACAAGGAGGGTTATGCAGAGATACTTTACGTCCCTGACCTTTCCAAAGTAGATTACGGAGGCGACCACCCTCGTGTATGGAGTGAGCATCAGCAGAACGATGCCGAGAGCGACGATGTTCATCGGACTGGGGTTCGACGTCAGGCTCGGTCCCGCCTCGAAGACGAAGGAGAAGAAGCTCCTCGTGGGCACCTGCCACTGGGGGCTTAGGGTCAGATTCGCGCTCCCGGTCTGGAGGTAGGCCAAGATGAGCCCCGATGCCGCGAGTATCCCGCTCGAAACCACGCCGATCTTGAGGATCCAGCTGATCGCGGTCTCCAGTCTCTTCAGGTCGTCGCTCACAGCGAGGTTAACCCCTTGTAGAGCATCTCCACTATCACCACCGCCAAGACGACGAGGAAGAGGGTCCTGACGGTCTCGTTTCTGAGGTTTCGCAGGACACGGGAGCCGGCGAACGCCCCCGCCGTTGTCCCTATGGCGAGAGGTGCGGCGAGGTTCAGGTAAAGGAGCCCCGATGAGAAGTACACAGATGCCCCTGCGAGGGCGGTCATTCCAATGATGAAGTTGCTCGTGGCGGTCGAGACCTTCGAAGGCATGCCGAGTATTACTTCGTGGATGGAGACCTTGAACGCGCCAGCGCCAATCCCGAGCATGCCGGCGGCGAGGCCCGCAACGAACATTCCAGGCGCCGCCCAGAAGGGCCTGTGGAGCTCATAGCGTATCTGCTTCCCCGTGGGCCTGTCGAAGTATGAGCCGCTGAGTTGCAGGGACTTTGCCCACGCGTCCTGTTTCACGGGTTCCTCAGCCGCACTCTGACGTCGTCTGACCGCCGCGAAGGATGTCATCAGGAAGGCGGCGAAGAAGAAGTAGAGCAGCGTAGGAGACAGGAAGCTCGTGATGACAGCTCCCACGATCGCGCCGACTGCGGTGAATATCTCCAGAAAGAAGGCTGCCCGGACGTTGCTCAGGCCGTCTCTTACGTAGGAGGAAGCGGACCCGCTCGAAGTGGCGATTATGCAGACCATGCTCGCCGCGATGGCGTACTTGATGGGGACGCCAAAGAAGACGAGAAGAGGCGTGACGACGACTGCTCCTCCGAGGCCCGTCATGGATCCCACCAGACCGGCGGCGACGGCAAAGAGGAGCACCTCGAAGAGGTTCAGCATCGCCATCGCTGCGAGTAGCTCTCCAAGCTATTTCAAAATGCTAGGTCAGGCGTTCTCCAGCGCGGAGAGGATTCTCCTGTTGCTCTCCTCTATACCCTCCACCCCCGTGTTCAGGATGATGCAGGGGACGCGCCACGCCTCGAACATCGACCTGAAGAAGCGCTCCTGTCTCGCATTGTCAAGTTCGAGGAGGTAGGGATTGTACCAAGGCTCGTTTGACAGGGTCCCCCACTTCTCCTTCGGTCCGGCTCCCGGGAGGATCATGTACTCGCCCTTGCGAAGTACGGCGATCGCCTCTTCGGGCCGGAGCACTTCTATCGGAGGGCTGTGGTCGTCCCTCCTGAGGAGGACCACCAGGTTCACCGGTACCTCGTCCACGACCTTCGATGGGCCCAGCAGGTCTTCTCTTCTGACTAGGGTCCTCGAGTTCCCGAAGGAGTAGTAGCACCATCCCATCCCCCTTTCGAAGACGCAACTCTCTCCCGTGGCTGCGCAATCGGGGCCGCGCAGGTACTCGCACCCATCCTTGGTCGTCACGACGTTCTCGTTGAGCGACTTGTCGAAGACCTCCCTCAGCCACTTGAGCTCCCGCTGTGTCTCCGAGCGCATGTAGAGGGACTTCTCCGGCTGGCGCGCGAGCAGAGGCGCGGGTGGCCCCGAGGGCTTTCCTTCAGGGAATCTGATGTAAGCCCAGTCGTCCCCACAGATCTTCCCTCCCTCGTGCTGGAATATCCTGAAGGAATGTGTGGTCTTTCCCGTGCCTGTCGGTGCTATGATCACGACGCCCTTCCCTTTGTAGGAGGCCGTCGCTCCATGTATGGAAAGCGTGTTGAATCTCTTCTCGAGGATCGCCGCAGCGACGCCGAGAGCCCAAGACTTGCACTGCCCGTAGTACTCGGTGTTGATGAACAGGGCCGTGTTGGTCTGAGGGTGATAGTAAGCAGAGGGTTCGAGCCCCTCGACTCCCTTTACAGAGTAGACCTGAGCGTGAGGAAGGATCTTGCCATCTGAGAGCCACCAATTCCTCTCCCAGAAGTCGTACTGGTGTTGGCTGTTGGTCACGAGCTCGACCACGATGCCGTTCAGGTTGGCGCTCAACGACTTGCAGTCGGATTTCTTCAGGACGGCGCGCGCCATGTCGAGCAGTTGGCCGAACTCTTCCCCGCTTGTGTTCTTGTTCGCCTTGACACGAGCGCGAGATGCCGTGGAGTAGTTGTTCAGCTGAGCTGCGGACAAAATCGAACACTTTCGGCCGCCGATGGAGACCCCTTAAAACCGTTGTCAGCTGGAAAGTATGCTCGACGTTCATCGAAGATTGGTGGATGAGTACGACGAGCTCGGTTCACCTAGCTCGCCCTCATCCCTAAGATTAAAGACCGTATCCTAGGACCTTCGTCCGTGCCCAGGTAGTATAGCCCGGTCAAGTATGCTGGCCTTTCGAGTCGGCGACCCGGGTTCGAAATCGAAAGACGAAATTCCCGGCCTGGGCACGCCTCAACGCGCTAGCGCGTTGAGGGCCTCGCGGGGCGACAGACGTAGCCGCACCAGTCCCCGACGGAATTCAGGGCAGCGGACAACTGGGCCTTGCTAGGTGGCACAAATTTCTTGACGCGAAGAATGCCGTCCCTAGGGAGGTACGCGTTGCGCGGACTTTTGTGCACGCTCGACCTGAGGCAGGAACCCGCCTCTGCGACGTCAACAAACGACTCGTAGTACTGTTTGCCGCCCAGGCGCTTTACAGACGAGGATTCTGTTGGGAAGTCCGTGAAGACTGCACACTCTCCCGATGACTGTGAAAGCAAGAATCTCGCAACTGCGCACTCGTCTGGGGAGAGTCCGGAGAGACCCGCCGCCCTGAGAGCATCCCAGAGCCCCGAGGATTCCATTCGAAGCGAGAAGCGGATCAGTACTTCGCCTTCTGATCGCATGATCTTGCAGTATCTCTCGAGTACCGACGATGTCGACGACGTCTCCTTCTCCTTGACGAGCCTCGGCACAACGGGTGTGACCACGTCTGTCATGTCCCGATTCGACCAGCAGACGCCGACTGGACTCACGGTCAGGCTTGTACCCTCTTTGGTCGCGCTGAGATTTCTCCCTGATGTGACGCGAAATCCAGTCGACTCGAACCTGTTGCGGAAGACCTCTAGTTGGGCAGGACTCAGTTTGGGGAGGAGCACATAGAAAACATCACGCAGTTTGAACTGGTTGAACGAGAAATATAGCAAGGTTCTCTAATACCAAACAAACATTATATACGATATTAACGCCGTTTCGCGAGTTTTCCCTGTTGAATGGCCGCAGAGCCGTGTCCGTGGACGCGATTGAATCCAAGATGTCGCGCTACGCGGAGAGGGTCGACCGGGCAATCGGTAAGGAGTTTGAACTCTACGCGCACTCTCGCTTTCACGACCCACTGATCTATGCCGTCTCGGGTGGAAAGAGGGTGAGACCTCTCATGCTGATGCTCTCTGCCGAGTCCCTGGGATACGAAGGAGACAACGTCCTAGACGCCGCCGTCGCTGTTGAGCTACTCCACACCGAGTCGATAATCCACGATGACATCATCGACGAGGAAAACGCACGCAGGGGCAGGATGACATTCCACGTGAAGTATGGCTACAGCGCATCTCTGCTCACGGCGGATTTCGTCTTCTCTATGATACTCTCTATCGCCGCGAGGTACAAGGACAGGCGGGTCGCCGAGGTGATCAGCTCCGCCGCTCTTCACATGTCGGAGGGAGAGTACTCAGAGTTGACGATAGACCCAAAAGTCTACAAGCTCGACTGGGACGAGTACCTGGAGATCGTTGCGAACAAGACGGCCTCACTCTTTGAGGCGTCCGCCAAGCTAGGCGCACTCATCGCCGGAGGTAGCGATAAGGAGGTGTCAGCACTGGCTAACTATGGGAAATACCTGGGAATCGCATATCAGATAAGGGACGACCTGCTCGACTGGAAGTCGCGGGACAAGATCGCGCTGGGGCTGCTGACGCGGTACAGCGAAGGGGAGGTCGTAGGCAAGATGACCGCACTCTCCCAAGACTACGCCGAAGAAGCAAAGAGGCAATTGATCTTGCTCCCGAGGAGCATGGCTTCGGAATTTCTATCGGAACTGACCGACTTCACGATATACAGGAAGTACTAGTCCTCTAGCTCGGCTGACCCAGGATCAGGATCGCGATTGCGAAGCCGTAGATGGCGATCGCTTCAGCGAGAGCGACGAACAGAAGGGCGTTCGTGAAGACCTCTCTCTTCTCGGTCACGGCCGCGATTGCCGCAGCACCCGACTGGCCGACGCCCAGACCTGCGCCAAAAGCCGCGAGGCCGAAAGCCACTCCCGCCGCCAGGTACTTCTCACCGGCAGCGGAGGCGGTCACTGCCGTGCTGTTCCCGGAGGCCGCGAACACGGGAGAAAGCGCTCCGAGGACGGCGAACGCGAAGCCCGCCGATATCAGGACGAGCTCTAGAACGTTGGACTTGCGCATCGGAGAGCGAGGTCGGCACCTTCGAAGAGCGCTTATAAACGTTACACGGATTTTTGAAATTCTCGCTTAGAACCGCAACTTTGCGAGGACCGTCGAAGGTTCGATGTTGGCTTCTATTCCGATGGCTATCGTCGCCAGGTTGGAGATCTCGAACTCCAGCAGTTTCACGAGAGCCAGAGCGGTGCTCACACCCAGTCCCTGCCACACGAACGACCTCCCAGCGGTCTCTTTCATCTTCAGGGTGAACGTCTCCTCGACGCCGTCCACTAGTGCCTCGTCCGATTGGGCTCCCTGCGGGATGTCCTGGTAGGATTCTGCGACCGACTTCACTGCCTCCTGGACAGAGTCTGTGCCAGCCATCCGCGCCAGCTGCGATCCCGTGACGCGGTAGGTGGGCGTGATAATCAGGGACTGGACGTCCTCCTCGGGGAGGTCCCATAGTTTGGCTCTGAGTACAGCGAGGGTGTTGTACGCATCGATGTCGACTGAGACCATGTCACCCACTCCGGCCACGTCCGTGCTCCGGTATGAAGAGTATACCTTGTAGTTGGAGGCGTACTCCTTCGATATGGCGGAGAGCACCGCGTGGTCGATGTAAACGTCAAAGACTCTGGCTTCTCCCTTGGTGCTGTACGCTGCAAGAGCCTTTGCCACGTCCTCTGAGAACTCGCTGCCTGAGAGTAGAGAGACCGCCTCGTTTACGTCCTTTGCGGCGAGCACCTTCACGATGAGGTCCCGGCGGCCTACGAGTTCCTCCGCCCTCATGTCTATGTACTCCATGGTCTCCTCGTACTGCTTGTCGAGCGCCTTCGCCTTCAGGGCCGTCTTGAGGTCCCATCCGATGTACCTGAGGTAGTAGAGCCCGAAGATTCTGTACTTGCCGGCCGTGCTCATGAGCGAGTAATGAACCTCGGCGAGCCTCTCTCTCAGAAGAAGCTCGATATTTCTTGCGGTGTAAGGAGTAGCGAGTTCCGTAAGAGACTCGGAGTAAGCGGTTCCCCGCAGTCTGTTCACGAACTCCTCTAGGGAGGTGCTCTCGGCCAGTTTCTCCAGAGCAGGCCTGTCCATCAACGTGCCGCGGAGAGCGTGCGCCTTGGTACCCACGTAGATTCCGCTTGACAAATCAGCTCCTCCGAGAAACCCAGCGCTCCGAGGCTGGTCCGCTTATAATCATTTTAGCCGTCCAAGGCTTAATTAATCAAGTCGTTGGGACCGTCTCGAGAGCGCGGATTTCTTGGGGGTAGCCAAACTTTCCAAGGTGACGGTGATCGCCCCGAGGAGCGACTTCAGGGACGTGGCCAAGGCGCTCGGGAGGTTCGAGCTGTTTCATCCTGTGGAGGCGGAGCAGTCGAACTTCGACCCGGCTGTTCAGGAACTCGACGTAAAGGCGGTAAGACTCTTCGCCCAAGCGGATCAGGCTGTCAAGGACCTGTCGATCCCGCTGATGCCAGGAACCATAGACATCGTCTTCAAGGGCGTCAGGATTCCGACCACTACCTTCGAAGCCGAAGGGTGGGACGAGCTCCTGAACGGGGCAGAAAGGACTCTGCAGCCCATCGTCGAGGAGACGAGGGTTGAGAGGTCCTATCTGCAGAGGGCTTCCAAGGATGAAACCGATGCCCTAGTCCTGATGAACGCCCTGCAGACGGTGTCTGGGCTCTCTGCAGACCTGAGCGGAATCGCGAACATGAGCCTCTTCGCGGTCGCCGTCGCCCCGGTGGCGACTGCTTCATTGAGTGAGTTCAGAAAGTCACTGCCCGAGGCTCTCTTCGTCGAATTTGGTCTGGACCAACTCCGTTCCCTGGTTCTGGTGGCGATGCCGAAGTCGGAGGAGGAGAGAATGGAGAGGGTGATGAAGGCGCTGGAGATCAAGCCTCTGGCGATTCCGCCCGACCTGCCGCAGAATCCTGCCGAAGCGTACAGGACGCTCTCTCAGCGAGTGGCTACGGCAAGGAAGGACGTGGAGTCGGCCGAGTCGAGAATAGAGTCGGTCAGGACGAAGTACGAGACGAGCCTACTCGCGGTGCGAGAGCTAACTGAGATCTCGAAGGAGATGCTGGACGAAGCGAGGATCTCGGGGAGCATGAACAGGTTGGCCTCTATCTCGGGCTACATCCCGATAGATCGAAAGGGAGACTTCGAGGGAGAGTTCTCGAGGTGGATGATATACTCCGAGCCCGTCGGGGCCCACGAGGAGCAAGCACCGACCCTCATGGTCGACAGGGGCTATCTGAAGCCTTTCAAGCTCGTGACAACTCAGCAGGGCACGCCGGGGTCGGAGGAGGTGGACCCGACGCCGATCGTCGCCTTCGTCTTCCCGATCTTCTTCGGGATGATGTTCGGTGACTTCGGCCACGGGCTGATCATGACCGCCGTCGCTATCCTCGTGAGGCAGAGGGGCACGGGCAACCTGAAGCAGTGGGGAAACATATTCGTGGTCGCGGGCGTGTCGGCGATGGTCTTCGGCGCCATCTTCGGTGAGTTCTTCGGGCTCGCGCTCTACAAGTTCGTTCCAATTCCGCCGCTGATCGAGATAATCAACAGGTCCGTGGTCCCCGAAGCGCCGAACATAGGGGGGGTCGAGCTCATGATGGTGATAGCCATACTCATTGGGGTCGCCCACCTCACGACCGGGCTGTCGCTGAGCATATACGAGGCAGCGAAGAGTGGAGAGACCGTCGAACTGCTCGTCCAGAAGATACCGACCTTGACGATGTACCTGTCCGGAGTCGGATACGGGATCGCGTTCGTCGGAGCCAGCTACAGCTTTGACGTACTCAAGCCGGTGGGACCCGCTCCGCTCCTCGGGATACCAAACGAGACGCTCGGCGCAATCTCTCTGGCCATCCTGCTGCCATCCATGCTGGTGCTTCTTGTGGGAAGGGCGATAGCAGTGGCCGCTGGCAAGCTGGAGGGTGAGACGATTGCCGGCGCGCTCGGAAACGGAGGCCTAGAGGTCTTTGAACGGATCTCGCAATTTCTGTCGAACACAATCAGCTACGTCAGACTCGCGATAATGTTGCTCATCCACGCGGTGCTGCTGCTCATCATTAACGAGTACTTCCCAATAATCCCCTTCACGAACCCGCTCAACGTCGTCCCCTGGGTCTTCTTCAACGCGCTGATACTCTCCTTCGAGGCCTTGGTCGTCTACGTGCAGGACCTCAGGTTGCACATCTACGAGTTCTTCACGAAGTTCTATGCTGGTAAGGGAGCACCATTCAGGAAGATAGTCCGCGAAAGAGTGAGAACGAGGATAAACTGGCGCTGACGACGACGACGATTACTTTGGTATGATGTTGGCGACCGCGCTCGATGCGAAGTTGATCAGGGGCTGGGGGAAGAGACCGATGCCTATTATGAGACCGACCGCCGCGGCGAACACTATCACGTAAGCTCTCGGTTCGGCGACCCGTCCTGCGACCTCGGGGTCGTCGATGTACATCCTCTTGATGATGTAGCCGTAGTATCCGATGCTAAGGGCGCTGTTCAGGATGCCCGCGACGGCGAGCCAGTCGAACGGCCCATAGGCGACTGAAAGGAAGAGCATCAGCTTTCCCCAGAACCCGCTCAGCGGGGGGACGCCTGCGAGCGCGAGGAGTGCCACCGCTAGGGTGAAGGCCGTAATCGGCATCCTCTTCGCGAGACCGTTGTACGCGCCAACGTCTGACCTCCTGAGCTCATAGAGGACGAGCGCAGCGGCGAGGAAGGCGACGCCCTTCATCACGGCGTGATTCACGATCTGGATGAGCGCCCCCGTCATGCCTATCGTCGCGGCGACCGACGATGGGTTGTTTGCGAACGGGACAAAGCCGATCAGTATGTACCCCGCCTGAGCTATGCTAGAATATGCAAGGAGCCTAGTCATGCTCTTCTGGGTCAGCGCGGCGATGTTGCCGAGCGTCATCGTCAGAAGAGCCAGCACGGCGAGGACGTTCGCGACAGTGAAGAGAGGGCTGTGGGTGACGATGTAGATAGTCGTCATCGCAAGGACCACCCTGATCGCAGCGATGAAGCCGGCCTTCTTCGTCCCCGCGGCGAGCAGCGTGCTCACGGTGGTCGGCGCCCCTTCGTATGCGTCAGGTATCCACATGTGGAACGGGACTACCGACATCTTGAACCCGAACCCTGCGATGAAGAGCAGGACCGTCAGGGCGGTCAGGATCGAAGGTTGCGCGACGAGGCCTCTCACCACCGCTGGTATCTCGATGCTCCCCGTCAGGCCGTACGCCAGACTAATGGCGTAGAGTATGACCGCTGAAGACATGGCGCCTATTACCGCATACTTCACGGCCGCCTCGTTCGACCTCACCCTTCTGTCGTAGCCTGCGAGGACGTAAGTCGGCAGACTCATCAGCTCCCAGGCGACCAAGAGCATCAACAGATTCTCCGAGAAGGAGAGGAGGACCATCCCGAGGGCGGTGAACGAGAGGAGGCTGTAGTACACCGGGTTGTTCACGTCCTTGAGATACCCGAAGGACGCCACCGTCACCATGAGCGTGACGCCCACCGTCACGAGGGCGAAGAGGGTTCCAAGCTGGTCGTATGCAAGGAGCGAACCGAACCATGGGCTCTGGGTGGGACCCGTTGCATAGACGCCCAGCATCAGCATGACCGCCGAAAGAACGGCGGCCAGTATGTAGCCGGAGAGATTAGCCGGCCCTATCCTTCTCAGCTGCAGGAGCGGGAGAAGGAGCGACGACGCAGCCAGAGTGACTATCGTCGCCGTCAAGAGGTCGAGCATCACGTGCTCACCAGGTGCCACAGGTACTGCGCGACGGGCAGCGCGGGCGTGAGTATCAGGTACGACGCGATTATGAGGACCACGAGCGGGACGAGGTAGACCGCAAAGCTGGCAGCGTCCGCGAGGGACATGTCGTGCACCTGGGCCTGGCGCTCAGGGGCAGAGAGAATTGTTCTCTTGATCATCCAGAGGAAGTAACCGGCGGTTATGACAGGGACGAGCACCGAGACCGCGGTGATGCCGTACGCCGAGATCCCCGCGGAGATCACCATGAACTCGGCGAGGAAGCTCGCGAACGGCGGCAGACCCATTGCCGCGGCGGATGCGAGCACCAGGAGAGTTGCAGTCCTCGGCATCGTGAGCCTGAGGCCCTTCAGCTTCGGGATCTCTCTGGTCCCCGCCTGCTCGTGGACGAAGCCCGAGAGCATGAAGAGGCTCCCGACAGCGAGCGCGTGCGCGAACATCTGGAATATCGCTCCCTGAACGCCCAGTAGGTTGCCCGACGCCACGGTCGCGAAAGCACCGAAGAGTACGAAGCCCATGTGGTTGATGCTCGTCATCGCTATCATCCTCTTCAGGTCGGTCGCGAGAAGCGCGACGATCGCCCCGTAGAACATCGTGACGAGCCCCACCGCCATGAACGCCCACGCGTACTCGAAAGCCGCCTGCGGAAAGAGGGTGATGCTGATCCTCAGGAATCCGTAGCCCCCCATCTTCAGGAGGACCCCAGCTAAGAGGACGCTGATCGGCGCTGGAGCCTCAACGTGGGCGTCCGGGAGCCAGGTGTGGAATGGGAAGACGGGCAGCTTGACTCCGAACCCTACGAAGGAGGAGAGAAGCGGAAGGTACTGGATGCCGTCGGGTACCCTCCCCGCCAGCGCTGGGATGTCGAAGGAACTCATACCCGCGGGCATCCCGAGGTAGACGTAGAGGAAGCCAAGCAGCATTATAGTGCTCCCCACGAACGTGAAGATGATGAATTTCATTGCGGCGTACTTCCGGCGAGGACCACCCCAAACCCCGATGAAGAAGAACATCGGAATTAGCACGATCTCCCAGAAGACGTAGAAGAGTATCAGGTTTAGCGAGCTGAAGACGCCCATTATCGCGCCCTCGAAGAGGAATAGAAGCGCGTAGTACTGTGGCTCGTGGTGGTTTATCAGCTCGCGAGACCCGTAGATCACCAGGACTGTGAGCAGGGTGGTGACAAACATCAAGGGGGTGCTCAGTCCGTCGACTCCGAGCAGGTAGTCGAGCCCGAAGAAGGGGAAGTTCACCCAGGTGTACTTCTCGACGAACGAGTACGAACCGGGAGCGGGCGGTGCGGCGTAGACCTGCCAGAAGACGTAGGCCGTAACGATTAGCAGAAAGACGGCGAGGGCGATAGAGAACGAGATACCGCGCTTCCTGTCCCACTTAGTCACCTGGTAGACGAGCGGGGAGGCGGCTATCGGCAGGAAGATGAGGAGAGAGAGCAGGAAGCTCATGGAAGGCCTACCCCCCAGAACAGCAGAAGCGCGATGATCAGCACCAGCAGACCGAGCGAGAACACGAAGACGTACTGCTCGGTCACGCCCGTCTGGAGCCTCCGCACCGCCCTCGAGAAGGCCTGGCCCACGGTCGAGACGCCGTTCGCAATACCGTCTACCACCTTGACGTCAAGGAAGTTGCCCGCGGCCGAGAGCGAGATGCCTACGATCGGCCCGAGATTGTTCACCTTGAAGAGGTCGCTGTCGAACGTGTTTGCGAGCCAGTATGAGGCCGCCAACGGGGCGTCGACGAAAATCTTGTAGTATACTGCGTTGATGTACCACCTCTTTTCGAGGAAGACGTACAGGTCGTGCATGATCCCCGACTGACCGACGTACTTTGAAGGGCTGCTCCTCCTGAGGACGTAGAGCGCGACCGCGACGAAGAAGCCGACGGCGACGAACAGCCCCGTTATCCCGGAAGCGGGCAGGCTGAAGGATGCCTGGGCCGCGGGGAGGACCTGTTGCGGGAAGAAGGAGTGAATGTAGGTGGATGCAGCATTTTCAAGCCCGACCTCGATGTTCGCGGCGGGTATCGCGTATCCGGCCAGAGCCGTCAGTCCCAGGAGCACCGTCAGCCCCGCGAGGATTGCGTACGGCACCCACATCAGGGGTCCGGGCTCGTGGACGTGGTGTCCCTCTGCTTCGACCGCACCGAGCCCCTCGCTGCGTGGCCCGTAGAAGACGAGTCCCAGCATCCTGAAGGAGTAGAATGCGGTCAATCCCGCTGTGGCCGCGCCGACTGCGAACAGCCCGTACTGCCCCGCTGTCCATGCCACCGCGAGAATCGCGTCCTTGGACCAGAAGCCGCTGAACGGAGGTATGCCGGAGAGGGAAGCCACGGCGATCAGGAAGGCTGCGAACGTTATCTTCATCCTGTCCTTCATTCCCCCCATCTCGCTGATGTACTTCGAGTCCGCAGCGTGGATGAGGGCCCCCGCCGCAAGAAAGAGGCATGCCTTGAAGATCGCATGGCTCAAGAGCTGGTAGAGGGATGCCGAGAGCCCGGCTACGAAGTCTGGTGACAGACCCGCGAGGCCCATCGCCATCATCATGTATCCTATCTGCGACACGGTGGAATACGCGAGTATCTTCTTGAGCTCGAATCCCACGATGGCCTGGCTGGCGGCCAAGAAGGCGGTGAACGCGCCGATCCAGGCCACAGTCAGGAAGAAGGGCTGGACCACCGATACGCCTGATGCTGCGGTCGTGAGGTAGGCGAAGTAGAAGATGGGGGCGATCCTGGCGACAAGGACGACACCGGCCTTCACCATCGTGGCCGCGTGTATGAGAGCGGAGACGGGAGCGGGGCCCGCCATCGCGTCCGGGAGCCACTCGTGAAGCGGGAACTGGGCTGACTTCCCGACGGCGCCGCCGAAGATCAGGAGAGCCACCGGGACCAGCAGCCCCGAAGAGGCGAGCCTCGGCGCCCACGCTCCCGAAGTCTGCGCGAGCTGGTAGTAGTTGAAGGTCCCTGCGTAGTAGAAGAGTATCAGAATCCCGGCAAGCATGGCGACGTCCCCGATCCGGGTCATCACGAAGGCCTTCATCCCAGCCTGCGAAGGAGAGTACGCCTGGTCCTCTCCGAGCGCCTTCTCGCCCGGCGTCCCGACCCAGTACTTTGTCTCGTCCTTGTAGTAGTGACCGATCAGAGCATAGCTGCAGAGCCCCACCATCTCCCAGCCCACGAAGAGGGAGAGCAGGTTGTCGGAGAGCACGATGAGCTGCATGCTGCCGACGAAGAGGCTCACGAAGAAGAAGTAGCGGGCCACTCCCGGGTCGTCTTTCATGTACTCCAGGCTGTACACCATGATCAGAAAACTCACCCAGGCGACGACGTTAGCGACGATGGCGGTGAAGGGGTCGGTGAGCACCCCCATCGTGAGGCCCGTCCCGCCGTTCCAGGGTCCCGAGATCCAAGCGACGCTCGTAGGGATGACCGAGCTGACTATCTCTGCCTGCTGCCCTAGCAGCGTCGGGAGGAGGAGAAGGAAGGCGCAGACCGCGGAGAGGAAGGAGAAGCCCACGGCGACGTAGTCCCTGACCCGCCCCGCCTTCCTCAGAGCGAGCGTGACGAGCGACCCCGCGAACGGCAGTATGAAGATGAGCCAGACCACGTATGAGGGAACCGGGAAGCTCAACCGGGGATGCTCCCCCTGAGCGGCGGATAGTTGACGATCGAAATCAGGAATTTTGAGACGACGTTCGGGTAGATCCCGATGATTATCGAAATGACGATCACGGCGAGGAGAGGCAGCGTCATGCTCAACGGGGCCTCCTTCACGTCCTGGAGAGTCTCTGGAAGCTGGCCGAAGAAGATCCTACGGATGGGCCAGAGTGTATAGGCCACCGTCAACATCGTTGCGGCAAGCCCGAGGATTGCGACCCAGAAGTAAGCCGCGGAGCCGGTAGCTCCCTGCGTGAAGATTCCTGCGAACATTATCCACTCTGCCATGAAGCCCCCGGTGGGCGGGACCGCGGAGAGTATCAGAGCGCCAAGAATGAAGATTGCCGCGGTCAGGGGCATCTTGCTCGCGAGCCCTTTCATGCTCTTGAGGTCCCTGCTCCCTGTCTGGAGCAGGAGTATCCCGGCGACCGAGAACATGATCAGCTTGCCCATTATGTGGCTCAGAAAGTAGAAGACGGCGCCCGAAGCCCCCAGCACCGAGAAGCTGGCTATCCCGAGGATGGAGTACGCGTTCTGGCTGACGGTCGACCAAGCGAACATGTACTTGAGGTCAGACTGGACGAGAGTGACGGCTCCCCCGTAGAACATGGTCAGGACAGCCCACGCCATCAGAGGTAAGCTGAACGCCTGGAAGGTGCTGGGCATGCCGAGTAGGAGGAGCCTGACGAGCACGTAGCTCCCTATCCCTGACACCACGGCCATCGTGGGGGCGAACGCCGTTGGAGCTTCCGCCTCGGTGATCGGCAGCCACATGTGGACGCCGAAGACGGCCATCTTGACCAGCCACCCCACCAGTATGAGACCTACGATCCAGTCGGCGTAGACGCTGGTCTGCGCCGCGGACATCCCGGAGATGCTGAAGCTCCCCGTCGCGGCGTAGACGAAGAGGATGCCCGCCAGGAATATGAATGCGCCCAGATGGTTCCAGATGAAGTAGATTATGGCCACCCTCTCCTTCTGCTCGTACCCGAAGAAGCTGATTATCGCGAACGTGGGGATGAGGACGAGCTCCAGAAAGAGGTAGAGTTCTATCAGGTTGGTCGAGAGGACTATACCGACCAGTCCCGCCGACAGCAGAAGATAGTTCAGATAGTAGAGCCCGTACATGTCCTTCCTGTCCTCGCCATAGATGGCCTTGATGCGCCTCTCCATGTAGGGGATAGAGTAGAGGATGCTGGCCGCCAAGACCACGCAGACCAAGATCGACACCGGGACGCTCAGACCGTCCGCGAGGAAACCGAAGGTGAGGCCGGCCGTGGGAGCCCACGCGTAGGACTCCACGGGGATCGAGCTTCCAGACCAGAGCACGACTTCGTCGAGGACGAGAATGGCCGTCGCGTAGACCATCGCGACGAAAGCCAACCATCCGACCTGCTTGCCCAACCGCTTCGAGAGGAGATAGCAGACAGGGGCGAGGATTATCGGGACGATTATCGTCTGAAGCTGCGCGTAAGGCAACGTCAAGGCCTTGCCTCTCTCTTGAGGTCGTGGAATGGGGTCCGTCCCCCCATGTTGCGCATCTCTTAGTCTCCCATCGACTTCAGTTCGCTCACGTCAACGTCTCTGTGGAGCCGGTAGGCTACGACGACTATGGCGAGTATGACCGCTGCCTCGGCGGCGGCGAGCGCGATCGAGAAGAGCACGAACGTCTGCCCGAGGGCATCGTCGTACAGGTACTGGCTGAAGGCAATGAAGTTGAGGTTAGCCGCGTTTATCAGTATCTCTACTGAGAAGAGAAGCCTGAGCGCGCTCCTCTTGACGATGAGGCCGTAGATACCAACACCGAAGAGCATGGCCGAGACCATCACGTAGCCGACCAGGGGTGTCATCCTGGGACCGTCTCCCTGTCGACCCGGGAGAGAGTAAGAGCTCCCACCACAGAGGCTGCCAGCACGAGAGCCAGTACCTCCAGCACGGGAGCGTAGGTCGTCGAGATCAGCTTCCCTATCTGGCTCGGTGCCACTGAGTTCTGGGGACTCCAGTTCTGGGGAAAGTAGGATGACGACGCAGAGACGGCGACGATCAGGGCGAACGCGATCGCTCCTCCCGTGAGAGCTCCGAAGAGCTTGCCTATGGACCAGCCGGAGACTTCCTTGG
>Ga0187783_10000210_pt1 | contig 44068 bp, 37 predicted proteins | sample 1015_SJ02_MP02_2_FD_132471 | JGI IMG/M metagenome (GOLD analysis project Ga0187783, IMG submission 132471) | Tropical peat soil microbial communities from peatlands in Department of Meta, Colombia - 1015_SJ02_MP02_20_MG | ecosystem: Environmental > Terrestrial > Soil > Wetlands > Peat | place... | reverse complement strand
TTGTTATCGCTCGCGCTCAGCCCACGAGCGGATTCAGATTGCGGTCTCAAGAGCATGAAAGATTCACTTTCGGTCCTTTCAGCCATACGCCGTTTCCATATCTTCAACCTCGCTCGACAATTATCGTATCCGCTGCAACGCCATTGGTTTATCCCGATATCTTGATAACTTGCGCATAAACATACTCCGCGATGCGAAATCGCAAATTAGCGAGAGCCGGCCTGGACGCGCCAGGTGAAGGTTGAGCTTACCGCAAAATTCCACACCGCGCTCATGGCCGCGCCGGCGATGCCCGCGATCCACCACAACGAATGCTGCTGAGTGAAAAGCAAGGTGGCGATACCGACGTTCGCAACAGCCCCGATGCCGCAGATCAATGCGAATGAGAAGAGCCCGTGCACAAACCTCCACCCAGTCAGGCGGCAATCATGGTAAGTCAGCCAGTTGTTGAGCGTGAAGTTTCCGATTATTGCAATCCCAGTTGCTGTTGCCTGGCTGAACGCAAACGGTAGGAGCATGGCGTTGAGGCAAAACCAGAGGACCGCTAGATGCACGGTCAGGCCGAGCCCACCGACCAGCGAGAACACTAAAAATCGGATTGGTATAAAGTGGCCGACTATCTTATCGGCCAAGAGCATCAAATACTCCCATCCGATCAACGCATCGAGTTTGCTCTCGCCAGAGTGACGCTCCCGAAAGTGGTAGGGAATCTCTTTAATCTGCAGCGGCCGAGTCGATGAAGCAAGGAAATCGAGCAAGATCTTAAATCCCATGCTCGACAATCTTCGCACCGATCCTTCGAAGGTCTCGCGGCGAACCATGAAGAAACCGCTCATAGGATCGGTAAGTGGAACCTTTAGGACCGACTGCGCGACCAGCGTGGCTAGGTGGCTTAGGAAAGCCCGCTGGCGGCTCCATGTGCCGGTGCTACCATGCTCGACATAGCGGCTACCTACGACCGCATCGACATGCGGTTCAGTAATTAACGTCTTGAGCATGGGTGGCAGCAGTTGTTCATCGTGCTGCAAGTCGGCGTCCATCACCGCGACGTAAGGCGCAGAGCTTGCCAGGATTCCCTCGATGCAGGCCGAAGCAAGCCCGCGGCGGCCGATCCGCCTGATGCATCGCACCCGCCGGTCAGAATTCGCGAGCCGGCAGACAGCTTCCGGTGTACCATCCTTCGACTCATCATCAACAAAGATTACTTCCCAATCGACGCCGCGCAGCGCCCGGCATAATGCATCATAAACGGGGCGGACGTTGTCGTGCTCGTTGCGCGTCGGCACGACTATGGTGAGTTGCGAACCGGGCGCGACTACGTTTGGGGCGTCAGGGGCCACGGTGACAGTCGCTGAGGGAAGTGGGCATCCGACGATCGACTGAAGCATGAAGGCCTCACTTTTTTTGCGTCTCTGAGTCGAGCTGACGCAGTCGCCCGAGAAACATATACTCGGTGTGTGACGAGCAAAGACAATCCGACAAAGCTCGGTCAGTGAAAGCCTGCTGGTGTGCTAAAAGGGTAACACTCAATCCGCCCTCAAGTGTGTACTCTGAGCCTGTATGCTAGTTGTGAAAGTGGCCAGGGAGCAGAGACGATGTGGCATGTAGAGTTTCGGAGGGCGTTGCTCGTTTCGTTTGCACTCTCGGTCATCGTCGTTTGGGTTTCTCATACAGTTACGTTTAGCCACCTTGCAGAGAGTATTCAGAACCAGTACGCCACGATCCGCGGAGTTCCATTTGTGATAGACGGAGCGCCGTTAGTCATTCATCCATTTTATAACCGCGTCCTGTTCCCGGCAGTCTTTGTATTCCTAGCGAACCGTCTGAGTGGTTGGACCGACGTTCAGGTGTTTCTGCTTTTGAGATTCCTGAGTTTTGTAATCTGCTTTCTTGCGATCTTTACTGCTATGGCTCGCAGGTCAGATGCAACACGGAGTACAAATGCTTGCGCCGTTCTCGCCTTGAGCATGATCCCAACGTTCGCTCATGGATGGGTCCACACCAGTGACATCTTCGATCTGACGCTCGGCTTTTTCATGTTCCTATTTGTTGCGGAGGGGAGCTTCTGGCTCGCTTTTGCGGTGGCGTGTTTGACCGCGATCAATCGGGAAACCGGGGCCTTCGCCGCCCTATTTTATATTTTCATGTCTGTTGGCCGAGAGCCGTGGCTGCCGCTGGCGTGGAGATCGTTGCTTCTAGGACTCGTGCCATACATTGGTGCGATCTTGGTGCGCAAACACTTTTTGGGAGACCAGCTCGCCGCTGAATCGACGGGACAGTGGTACACAGGATTTTCGTATAATCTCGAGTCGTTGTTAGCATCCATTAAGCATCCATCACCGATCGCTTGGCCGTTCCTACTGTTTGCCATGATGGTCTTGCCTTGGCTGATATTTTTGAACCGAGAGATGGATCCTGAACCGAGAGTCCGCATAATTGTCGGTTTTGTCGGCGTCTTCACTGTAACGGCCGTAGTTGGCATAAACGCAGAGGTGCGAACGTTTATCCCCTGCGTCTCGCTTTTAGCTGCCGGGACGTTTGCGACATTGGCGGCGTCGCCTGGTAAACAGGATCGCCCGCCGCTGGCAAATGCAGTGCAACATTGACGTCACCTACGGGGCTCGTTCAAGCGTGGCAATGATTTACCGTCTGAGTGTCCGCGAAGATGCAATCTTGTGGAACAGGGTAATCGATCCCAATGTCGAGGCTGTCATCCACCCCGATGGACGGCCGCTTTATGTACGCGGGAAATTGGCTCGGCGCACTCCAAAACGGCTTTGCGCCCGCTCTCGCAGCCGGGCACTGTTTCTGTGGATATCTCGAGACGCGTAAGGGTCACTAAGATCGGCTTTAAAAGCCCAACGATTATTGTGAGCAGCGATAATAATCTTCTGCACCCTTTTCACTTTCCCAAGTAAGGCGGCGATTATCGAGCGTTAGTTTAATATTTGAAGTCCAAGAATTCTCAGTATCTGCGGTCCTAAGGCTCGAATCCAATTGACAATGTGCCTGAAGACGCCACCTACCTTCCGCCTCCTGTCGGATCGAGTTAAGTTCACAAGTCGCACCTCGACTCATTGCTCGAGTAGCTGTGATTTTGATAGGGACATCCGCGCAGCTCGACGCATCTTTAGACCAGCTTCCGACAAAAGCTAAACTTTGTTGTTTTCTTGCGGTAGAAGGCGAAAACAATTTAATTTCTGTAGATTGATCCCAATGATCATCCTGACCCAGCTTCTCTGCGGTGCGGAAGTCGGATAGGGCGCGCTTTGAACTTGACCCCCACACCCCATCAGAAACACCAGATAGGTAGCCCAGTTCGATCAATCTTTGTTGGACACGCTTGGCATCCGGCCCTTTCGCCAAATCGAGATTGACGTTCGCCGATGACGGATTCGCGGCCAATGGCTCCCGCGCATATGATGGGTTCGCGGTACTTGCTTCTGCTGCTTTAGGCTCATCAATGTTTTTTGCAGGCTGCATCGGCGCGGCCACATGAACCTGTTCCGTTGTTTGCTCCGCGGCTGCTGCCTTTGGTCCGGTATCGGCAGGCGGTTCTGTTGTTTGCTCCGCAGCTACTGCCTTTGGTGCGGCGTCGGCAGCCGCGACGGCCTTTGTGGCCTCAGCAAGGGGCGCGGAATCCCGTTGGGAGCTAGAAGCTGCAGCCGGCACATATAGCCCTCCGGACGAGCCGGTTGATTGGCTATCAGCACTCGATGGTCCCGTCGATGAGGAGTCATCTTTCGGCGCGATAATTGACGTTGGAGCGGAAACTTGCGGCGGCAGCGAACCGCTACCAATCCCGGAAAGCTTGAAAACCACCATCGCAGCAATCACGGCGACGGCCAATCCCACCATTCTACCCGCTTGGAGCCAGGCAGGACGCTGTTTATGTTCAATCGGCCCGCTGGCCGGTTCGGCGGACGGCGCGTCGGCCGCCGCCTCTGCTGGCTGTGGCCTGACCGACTCTGCCGCTCGCCAGTTGGCTTGATTGAATGGATTGGTCGTTCCACTTCCTGTTACTGGCTTCGCGGAAGTCTGGCTCGACTGAGGCGACGTCGATTCCTTCATAAGCAAATCGCTAACTCGTGTAGCGATACCGAAGAAGTTCACGAGACTCTCATAATCTGCATTGCAGCCGAAAAAGCGCGATTCGGCTGATACGCTATAACCTTTCTCGTGTGCTGGCTTTATTAGATGGGCTGGAAATAAACTCGACATGCGAAATAACATTTTCGAATAGGCATCTGGCAAGCTGGCCTCTGAGGACGGAAAGATCAGCGAGGCGTTTGGGGAAATGCCGACATGGAGATTAAAAAGAAGGCATTGGCCGTGATTTGTCGAAATGTGGCGGATAGCTTCTGCGAGTTGCTCCGGATCACCATCAGTGGACCGACCGCCAGCAATGTGAATAATTGTCGGCGGATAAGATTGAACGTGCGAATTGCACCAACTAACCAAGCATTCCGCTGCTTTGCGGAAGCCCTCGCACATGGGGCTGTCACCGTCGCTACCGGACTCAAACCAGACGGGGAATCTTACGATTTGTTCGACAAGACCGCCGGTGCCGTCGGAAACGCGTTTCTTGCGCTCTTCGATCCTGAGAGGATGCTTCGCTAGCGTCGAAATTGGATAAAGCGAACTACCATTTAACGGACCACTAAATCCAGAATGCACCCCGCTACGATCATATGATAATGCACCTATGTCAAAATAGGGTTGGACACCGTCGGCCGACGCACATCGAGTCATTAATTGTAAAAGCGTTTTGTTGAACACATCTCCAACAAATTTGGCCTTCGTCTCTTCAGCGTTCATCTTCTCGTTCATTGATCGTGACCGATCAATCAGAAACATGAATGCCGTGGGGTTCGCGCGGTTAATTACAGCTGTATAGGACATTTATGTCCCCCTCGAACCAGCCCGCCGGAAAAACGGTCTTAAGCCGTTCCCGGATGTCGTTTCTAAATGATCCTTTTATGCCAAACTCGAGGTCGAGCATAGTCCGACCAGCCGCTGTGATTCATAAGAGCGGGCGATGGTCGACACTAGCACTCCGAAACTCGGAGTGCTGCGCATGCGGCGCCGCTTGTCATCGAGGCGTTCGAATTGAGACGAAATCTCGAGGTGATTACTTCGACCGGTAACCTGCTTAGGCCTCGAAGACGAATACTTCGATCCATAGCGGTGCGGCCAAAATAGACTAAGCCGCAGCAAACATCACTGGGTTCGGACACCGATCTCTTGTTGAATCACCTGATTTGGAGCACTACCTCGCCAAACCTGACCGATAGTGGATTCTGCGACGCGTTCGCCAAAGATCAGCATCGGCATAGTGCCCAAGATTATTTCTAGGTCAAGCGCAAGCGACATGTTCCTCACATACCACACATCAAGCGCCGCCTTATCTGAGGGGGAAATCTGGCGTCCACCCCTAATCTGTGCCCAGCCGGTCAGCCCCGGCCGTACAACCAAACGGGCCGCGCAATCGATCGGTTGATCAACCGGTAGCAAAGGACGAGGCCCCACGAACGACATATCACCTTTCAGTATGTTAAACAGCTGGGGCAGCTCATCTAGTCGCGTCCTCCGAAGGAAATTGCCGAGGGCCGAAACACGTTCCTCGTCGGACTTCCGCTGCCCATCAGCATTATGGGCATCGCCCATGGTGCGAAATTTGTAAAGTTTAAATGCCCGCCCCCGCAGTCCTGGGCGTTCTTGCCAGAATACGAAGGGTAAGCCCACATCCGCCGCAACAAGGCACCAGACAAGCAAAAACAGTGGCACCAGTAATATCAGGGCCAAGGCAGAAGCTGACACGTCAACCAGCCGCTTGACCCGGTGATACGATACTTGCCCTAAAGCTTTATCGACTGCTCTAACCGCTGAACCGACCGATCCTTTCGGCGCGTGCTTTTCATCAATGGCGCGACCGGGTGGTGATTGTATTCCCATGCGCTCAGCGAGGTACTCTACGCGGATGGTCGTTGTCTCTTGTATCTGCGACAGGGCTTCTTGCACAGCGAGCGAGAGGTCAATGGGCAAAATGGTGACAAGAATGCAATCGACAAACACGCCGTGCGTTTCGAGCCGCCGAAGTGCACCGACAACATGCTGGGGTTCCCCAAGAACGGGATGTGAATGCACAGAACGCCCAACTCGGCCGCCCTCGCCCAAAACTCCGGCAACCCTCACATGACTTGAATGGAATTCGGCAATACACTGCAAGTAGAATTCAGCGAGCTTGTTTAGCCCAATCACTAGAACAGTCTCAGCGCGATCTGAAGCCACGGGTGTCGATCGGACACGCCGATCGTGCGACGCGCGTTTGAGTGTCCGCACGCCAACAAGAAATGAAATAATTAGAAGAGCCTGGATCAGGGGCAAGGCGCGGGCAATGTTGTCCAGTCGATTAAGGAGAAAGCCGATGGCAACTGCACTTAGCACGATCACGACTGTCGCGGCGGAGACACGCAAACAGTCCCGCATGGAGGTGAACTGCCAAGCGGACCGGTGTATTCCAAGCGCGGGCAAAACAATGCCAGCGGCAGCGAGCGTGATTACAAGATACGGCAAGAGAGCGATGAGTTTCGCGTCAATGATTTCAAAATTCTCACGCGTGATCGCGGCGGCGATCGTAGCGAGCGCCACAAGGATAAGATCACACGCGAGCGACTTTAGCGAAGACATCCCCCGTCCCCACGCGATTCGAGATAAACTGCACCACCCCTCCCCGGCCCACAACCATTTGTTCAGTCCATAAAGTCATTTCGCAGAAGGTGTTGCCGCAGTGCAACATTATGGCCGAAATTAGCCCTTTGAAATATCAGGTGATTTTTCCTGTGGGCCGCACGCAACACCGGACGGTGGGCGGAGCGGGCATTAGCCGCAAAGGAGTCGGTTTTAAGAGCCCGCGTTGCGGAGCCTTAAACTCCCCAAGCAGCGACGCCTGCCGAATCAATGGCTGCTGAGCTTGATTGTCGCAACATAAGCATGCGAAGGGAGCAAGCCATGAAACCGTGCATTGGACTCGAAATTACGCGCGGCGGAGGGAGAAAGGCACCGTGAACGTAGGAGATAGTCCAAGTGTTTCTGTGATTATCCCGTTTCATGGGGCAGAACCCGATCTACGCGAATGCCTCGGATCACTCCAGGGGCAGTCTAGCGAAGATTTCGAAGTGATTATTGTGGCAGACGGGATTCCAGTTACGCGCGATGTCGGTGAAGAGCTGAGAGCGAGCGGGAGATCTTTCAGAATTGTTCAAAACGCCACTCGGTCTGGACCCTACGAATCGCGACGACGTGGGGCGACCTTTGCGAAGGGCCAGTATTTATCGTTCGTGGATCATGACGATTTGATAGCTCCGAATTTTATAGCCGCCATGCTAGCGACGGCTCAGGAGAAAGGCGCAGAGGTTGTTGAGTGTCCGATTCTCGCGATCTCAGAGGCAGGCATGCAAGAGATTCGTCAAAGGTTCGCGCTCGGCGCCTTGCACGGACATGACATTTTGACGGCATATTTGCATTTCAGGTCGTTCAACAACCTCGTCAACAAGCTCATTCACCGGCGTATCTGGTTTGCAGCGCAAGACTCTATTGGGTCAGTCGATGATGAACCTCTGACGTATTTCGAAGATTTGCTCTGCACTGCATTTATCTACAGTCACGCGACATCGTACTATGCGATTGACGAAACTCATTACGTTTATAAGTGGCGGCGTGACAGCACAATGAATACGCCCGATCCGGCCAAGGTGGCCCAATCTATCCGGAGCCTCACAAAGGCCGTGTCCAAGCTGGATCCGCTATTAAGTCGCTACGCGCAATCCGCGACCGTTGGGGCATTTTTGGATCGAGAAGTCAGCTGGGCGGTCAAGCTCCTTGAAACGAAGTTGAGCAATCCGATAGATCCGGAGCTTGAGGCCCTCCTAAATTCACTTCGCATGAGATACTGCCGTCAAAGCCAATTACCAACTAATCCTTCGCACGGAACATCGCTCAAGCGGCGCCTGCAAAGATTAGGAATCAGACTGTTAGCTCGGCTCTCGTAACCGCTTCCATCAAGGTTACATTTAAAGACCGGTGGCCGTCAAACGAAGAGTCCGCTCGAACGCGTCACCGTCGCAGTCACGAACCTGAACGCGTGGCAGAGCAAAAACATCGGACGTAGCAGCAGTGGTTGGTCCACGCCGAGCAGAATTGGCCCACGCCGCGCATGCAAAACCGAAGCCGGCGGCTTTGACGGCCGCGCGAGACTGAGCGTCGAGCTCACCATAAGGATAGGAAAAACCTGCCACCGGCGCTTCAATCAGGATCTCGCAGGCACGTTTGCTTTCGATAATCTCACGATTACGGGCATCGTTTCGCAGCTCTGGTAGCACAGGATGAGTGACAGTGTGGGCGCCGATCGTAATGAGTCCATCCGCCACCAGGCGTTGGACCTCTTCTCGGGTCATCGCTCTGCCTCGATCGACACGGGAGCCGTGGACCGAGAAAATCGATCGCAGCTCTGCCATCGTTGTTTCGCGCTCCTCGTCTCCCAAGCGTCGTATGGCCTCCCATAACGCAATCAACATGGCCCGTCGGCTTGCTGAAGGCGCGCCGTCCCTGCCGCCGCGACGGCACTCCTGCGACGCCGCGGTGAACTCGAAACGCTTGCGCTCGCCACTAACCACCAGGTTGACAGTTCGAGGACCTGGCTCAAGGAGAATGAACCTCGCAAGCTCGTCCCACCAAAATTCACTGGGACGGTCAAGATAACCGGTGGCAAGAAAAATCGTCGCCGGTACGTCTGCGGCAGTAAGACGTGGTTTCCCGGCCGAAAGGTTGTCAACGTAGCCGTCATCAAAGGTCAGAGCCACAGCCTCTGGCGACAGGATCCCCATCACGTGACGTTCGACGAATTCGGTTAGCGGAAGCGCATGGCGGGTGCGGCGGATTACGCGAAGATGCTCTTCGAAGTGAGCCGGAGATACGCAAATGTTCCAGGGATCGATTGGTTCATCAGCAACGCGGTGGTACATGAGGATCAGCGGCCTCGGTTTAGGCCAAACGCGGTGAAGAATAGACCTTAGTCTCGTACGGATCCGCAATCGACCGCGAATATTCATGCGTCCCTTTTATTGGTCGCTTGTGCTGAAACCGAACGCAAAAACCTGCTGGCGCGCCGATCGAGAGCGCTAAGCAATAAGCGAATCGTGACAGATGGCGACCAGCGCGTGGCTTGGATCAAATCCCTGGCAAGAATCCCGATATCGTGACGCGCGTGCCACTGTTCGGATGCAGCATTAAGCATTCCGGAAACATAATAGCGTCGCATTTCCGCACGTGCTTCTCGCGCAGCCGTGCGAGCCGGGCCGGGAGCAATGCGCGCCTCATTGAGATCAAGTACCAGGAGTCCTCCTTTAAGCATTTTAACGTAATTGGTAGAGGTGGCCTGGCTATGTTTTCGATAGTCGGCGACGATCGTACTATGGCTCGCGATCGGATATCTCTGCGCTAGGCGGAGATAGATATCGCGATCTTCAAATGTCTGTAGGGTCTCGTCGAACCCATTAACCGCCGATAGGCAGTCGTGTCGAAAGAGCACGGTCATGATCCCATCGATTCCTTGCCTCAATAATGCAACAGATGCATGCTCGTTTGTTGGCTTAGGAATACAGGACCACGAATGGCCATTTTCCGCGATGCAGTTGCACCCGCCATAGACGAAGGCGCAGTCGGGATGATCCGCTATGCAGGTCAGTCCTGCTTCCAGCGCTTTGGGCCGCAGGCGATCATCGGCGTCGAGAAAAATGATATGACTCGCTTTGCAGTTCCACAGGCCGGTATTGCGCGCGGCTGATGGCCCACGATTTTTCTGCCGGATCAGCCTAACACTCTTGAACTTTGCAACAACCGCTGCGGGATCATCGCTTGAGCCATCGTCAACAACGATGATCTCGTCGGCCGAACGTGTCTGTGCGATCACGCTCTCAATCGCTTCAGCCAGGAAATGTGCGTGATTGAAAGTAGGGATAATGACTGCAACGGTTGAGGTGCGTGACATGTCCCTGTCGGTCTCAATGGGGTCCCGTGGCCAATCGGCTTGCATGCGGTTCTTCAAACTCCCTTAAAGTGAGCAGAATTTCGATGTTGTTCTGCCCGCGTACGCATGTTTTAGCCTTGAAGACGATATACCGATCTAGTTGAAAGTGCCTAAGCCGCCGCAATCATGACAGTTTACGTGCGCTTCGCACTGCGGGGAACTGAACCTTGCCCCACGAGGTGCGGCTTGACGCCCGCTCACTGTCGGCTGTGTGGTAGACGAGGAACCATCTCTCGTTTGCTCCGACCAAATTGTTTGATGGGAATGACTCATCACTCCGATCGCCGCACCAATCGCGGCAAAAGCCGCATTAACGTGTGGCATGTTAATATCTAAATTAGACGCCCATTCGTTTGGGCAGGCAATAGCCCGTGGCCATCAGGAGCTCGAGTAGTGCAGCGCTCCAGACGTCCCCGGATCGCTAATTTCACGCGACGTTCCACGTCCACTTGCCTGAATTTCGCACTCCGCCAAACCCACCGATAATAAATCCTGGCGTCGTCGGGCCGGCTGCGATTTCCAGTTGAATGGCCGCCGGGATATAATCCAATACATACTTGCTGCCCCACCGACACATAATATCCAAATTATAATTGTCGGGCACCAAGGGCAATGTATCCACCTCTATATCGACCGAATAGGTCCCCGCTCCTGGCAGATTTGGACGGACTCCGTCTCTCAAATCCGTATCGTAGCTCATCACGCGTACTCCATCCAAATTAGAAAAGCCTATCGTAACGGATACACCCATGATTGAGCCACTGGTTCTAAAATGAATTCGCGCTTTGAACGGTTCGCCGTGTCTTAAGGGCAAGTCGCAACGCCATTCAAGACGTTCCAACCGAAGGCGGTTGTCGGCGCCGACCCGCTGCCGTGGAAGCTTATCGAGCTTCACTGCGACATCTCGATTAACCGCATGAACCAGATAAGCGCCTATTATCTCATGGGCATCGCCCTCGCCGCGTATCGAGCCATAATCCAGCCAAATAGCCGATGGACATAAGGTCCTAAGAACAGCCATGTTGTGACTCACGAAGAGGATCGTCCTTCCTTCCTGGCGCGATACTTCATTCATTTTCCCAAGGCATTTTTTTTGAAATTCGGCGTCTCCTACGGCTAAAACCTCATCGATCACCAGGATGTCGGGCTCGAGATGAGCGGCGACCGCGAACGCGAGCCGAACATACATCCCGGACGAGTAATGCTTCACCGGAGTGTCAATAAAGTTTTCTACTTCAGCAAATGCAACTATTTCATCAAACTTCTTACGAATTTCAAGTCGCGTCATTCCCAGAATAGCGCCGTTGAGAAAAATATTTTCGCGACCTGTGAGTTCGGTATGAAACCCTGTTCCGACTTCAAGCAAGCTAGCGACTCGTCCGCTGAGGAGAACTCGCCCGTCGGTCGGCTCGGTGATACGACTGAGGATCTTAAGGAGCGTACTCTTTCCAGCTCCGTTGCGTCCGATTATACCGACAACTTGACCTTCTTTCACTTCGAAGGTCACGTTCTTCAAGGCCCAGAATTCCTCTATTTCATCACCTTGTATGATCTGTCGTCCGTGGATTAGGTCGCCGGCTTTACGCGCAAAGTTGCGCACCTCGCGCCCGATGACGTCGCGCAAGGTGTTATAGTCTTTCCGACTTGAGTACTGATGGCCGATTAAGTATCGCTTTGACAGCGCCTCGACCTTAATCACGGTTTCGGACATTGCTTACTGAATCAGATCACGATCGCAAACTTTTGGATGAATCCGCTTGATTAGTCATCCTCCAAAAAATTCCAGGTCGAGTTCGAAGCGCGGAGGATAAATGCACTTTTGCTACACGGCCAGTTCCTATGCTATTTTTGGCGGCCGGCATGATTGAAAACGTTTTCAGCGTGACTAGGGATCGCTGAGGGGTGATTCGGTGAGTGATCAAGCCATCGTCTTTCTAACACACGTCCAATCGGAGCGTGTCTTTGATCATTTTAGGCGACTGCGCAAGGAGACTACCGGGCTATTGTCGACGGTGCTCTGCATTCATTATCCCAATCAATGGCAGTCTTTTACCAACCGCGCTCTCACTAAGATTCGGCCGTCGACTAAAACCATCCCGAGTCCCCATATCAGGGTTGATGTCAAAAGCGGCGTGCGCCTGCTACCAAACCGATTTTCACAAATGCAAAAGCGCGGAGGTTGGTTCAATAATGGCTTTTCAGACCTTTGTTACATGCCCGCACTCGTCAATGAGCAGCTATTGCGTTATGAGTATGTTTGGCTTGTGGAGAACGATGTTGATTATGCGGGCAATTGGCGCGATTTTTTTCTTAGTAAAATGGAAAGTAGTGCCGATCTTATAGCAGCCTATATTCGCGCACGGGTACCAGACGACGATTGGTATCATTGGTCCTGGTTTCGGGCGCCGCCTGAGGTATTGTTTGCTCATCACACTCAATCATTCCTTGCTATTGCTCGTTTTTCTCGGCGCTTATTGTCGCTGTACGTAGATGCGGTCCGCAACGATCTGTGGGAGGGGCACACCGAGGCCTTATTTCCGACGATCGCTCGATACCACGGGTTCACGATCTCGGACCTTGCGCCAGGAGCTTTTTGTCCCGAACAGTGGCTGGGTACGAGTCACGGATGCGGTAAGCAATTTGATTGGGCTCCTACAATGCAGCGCGCTTATTTTCATGAACAGCCTATGCTTTTCCTTGAACGCAACGTCCTTTACCATCCCGTAAAGGCCGGTTGGGAAAGAAAGTTCACACGACCCCCGATCTCCGGCTCTTTGTAGCCGCTTGCGGTGGCTGAAAGCAGTCCAAACTGGGCCTTGCGGAGTAGCTACAAATCGCGGGTTTTTAATCCGCCGACCGTGACATGACGTTGGGATCGGAGCAACGCAGCGACGCCACGAACCCACGTCGCGATCCATTCCGTGCGTTGGTAGCCCACGACCCTGCTCGGTATCCTCAGCTTCGTAGGTAACCGCCTGACGAATCCGGGATCGAGGCTACGCAGCTCACCGAGAACATTCAGGAATGATTCACGGTCATTTTCGAACAATCCTCGGGCGGCGAATAGAAAGATGTCAATGACCGCGTCTCGTCGTTGGGGAGTCAATTCACCTCGTTCGGTCCACCGCCGCAGTGCGAGTCTGGCGTTATCCGCGCTTGCGAGCGCGAGCAAACGATTTGGTACCGAAGAAGCACGTTGACCGCTGTGCTGGCGGAACAGCAACCCAGAATCCGCTTCGGATTTAACGAATTTCGCCCCAGCGAAGGCCGCACGAATCAGATAGTTGATATCCTCGACCCTGTGATCTGCCTCAAACCGAAGCGTTGCCAGTGCCCCACCGCGACGCATGAGGATTGCACCCATCTGTACCCAGCCATCCGCGCCAAGCAATCCCGCGACAACGTCGCTGCCGATTGCAGGCACTCGCCTGCTGCGGCGCTGGAAAACTGTTGCGCCAGCGGCCAACTCGTACGTCCAGAATGGCCCCCACACGATGTCGGCATTCGAGTCCAAGAGCTGATCGAGCTGGCGCTCGATTTTCCACGGCTCGAGGACATCGTCTGCGTCGAGCCATTGAATTATATCACCCTGTGCAACAGCAAGCCCCGCGTTTCGCGCCGCACCACAGCCGTGAATTGGAGCGTCGACGACGCGAACCGCTTGCTTGAATCGATCAACGACTTCACGTGTGTTATCCGTCGATCGGTTCTCAGCGACTACAACCTCGATGGCCCGATGGGTTTGACTGAGCACGCTGTCTAACGCCTCAGCGATCCATTGACCCGCATTAAACGCGGGCACTATGACAGAAACTAAAGGATGGTGTCCCAAGCGCTAACTTCTAACAATAGGCCGGCCACGGGCAGTGGGTATCAGCGACGACCATATCGTGCACAATGATTTGCTGCGTGCTTATCATCCAAGCTTTTGCCACTCTCAACATTGCTTCCGCAAAATGTCTTCCCGCCGGCTCATGCCCGCAGACAAAGGTTTATGGAGCTTCGCGCTGCGCACGCAATGAGTGATATGAGCGCCAGATGAAGTATTTTGCGCCACCGTAAATTTCGTGCATAAAATCTGTAAACTCCGGAAGGCGTCCACGTCGTGCAGTTCCTAACATGCCCCTTAAATCTAATAAAATTCTGTTCTTCCACGTCTTCAAATACAGTGACCGCGACTCTCGGTGCAATACGAATTTCGCGTGATAAGCGCCGCGGCCCTGAGCGTACCTGATCAGCGTGCTGCGCTTTTCTCGCGCTGACTTGCGGCCATGATGGTGATAAACAGTTGGGCGTGGGTCATATCCACCCGAAATTCCAGTCCATAATGCGGACGCTGCTGCGTCGAGATCTTCGCAATTGAACTTGGTTCCTGCTCCGAGATTTTCATCGAATCCGCCGATGCGTTCAAGGGTCTTTCGTCGGAAGGCCATGTTCGCACCTTGTATGACGCCAACCTCGACGTAGGTATTGGCGCGAAGCTGCAACGGATTATCGCGGGGATTTATGGCCATCGCGAGATCCGTCGGATCGTACAATAAAATTCGACCGCCAGCGAAGCCCCAGTCTGGCTTGTTGGAGAACACGGAGACAATTGCATCCACGTAGTCTGGCGCGACGTAGCAATCGTCGTCAGTGAAGGCAATTATTTCGCCACTGGCGGTGCGCCACCCTGTGTTTCTGGCAGCGCCCAATCCACGCTTGGTTTGAAAAGCTGTTCGCAGCGTGGGGTATACGGAAGGGCTTGTGAGCAAGCGCAGAAAATCAGCGGTGCCGTCCTCTGATCCATTATCAATGATCACGAGCTCCCATTTCTGGCTAGTTCGAACCGCAAACAGGGTATCAATGCATCGGCGCAAATTGTCTACTCGATTTCTCGTGCAGACGACAATTGATAGCGGAAGCAACATGCAAATCTCTTTTAGAGTTTCGAACAGAACTTATGGGCAGGCGGTTCGCTTTGACAGCGAATGACAGCAGGTAAGGTCGGGCTCAGCGTTCCACTACTCTATGTGAACGCAGCGCGGTAACGCGCTTTCACCAGATAGCCAATGGTATACCGCCGACATTTCTAAAGCCATGGTTCGCCAGGAGAAATTCCTAATCATCCAAGCGCGACCTCTCGTTCCCATTGCCGCGAGCTCGACGGCGGGTTTTGACATCGCATCTACAAGTGCACGGCTAAGCGCGTCATTGCCATGATCAACCCACCATCCGCAGCGATTTACCTCAAGTCCCGGCCAAGGAGCTCCCTTGGTGCAAATCACTGGCGTCTCTTGCGCGAGGGCCTCCGCTACCGTCAATGCAAAATTCTCATTCAGCGTCGGCATGACGAATACGTCTGCGGCGCGATAGGCCTCATGCTTTTGGTCGCCAAATAGCGCATCCTCGAATGACACGCGACGAAGGCCAAGCTCTTTCGCCTGGCGCTTCAAGCGGTCCAAGTATCCGCCTTCATCAGGGCCTATGATCCGTAGCTTCCAGTTTGGCCAATTCTTTTCGACCTCACCCCACGCGGAAATTAATCGATCTAAGCCTTTCTTGGGATGGATTCTACCGAGATAAAGCACAGTGCAACCGTCACGCCGTTTGGTTACCCCGCGGGGCGCAGGCGGAACATCAACCCCATTAGGGACAATGGCAACCGGTTGCCGAAGCCCGAAATTGCGTATTTCCAGGTACTCCTGTTCGCTCGTCGCATGCAAGCAGGAAGCAGCATCAACTGCTGACTTTTGCGCCGCATACCACATCAGATTTTTGCGGTACCGCGAAAATTTCAGCGCTGCTCGACCAAGCATCCCCTGCGGAGCAAGAATAAGCGGAACGTTGTAACGCTTTGCGACCATCGACGGGTAAATGTTGGGCATCAGCCAAAGCCCGTGCACATGTAAAATGCAACCCACCCGAGCTTGTTCGTGCAACTTCCGGCGCATTGTTCGTGACAGCTGCAATTTTCGAACAATCGGAACATTCGCGAATGCCGGGCGACACGTCTCCATGCGGTAGCCACACTCACTCGATTGGTCACTCTTACCGATTGCCATCAGGGTTATCGCGTGGCCCGTTTCACTGAGTTCCTGGCATAGCCGCGGTACGGCGTGCGATAGGCCTGACGCTTCATTTCGAATCGACTGGACAACGTGGATTGCCCTCGCTTTAAATGGTGGCAAATCCAACGATGCTGCGCTGGCTCTCGATAACAATTCGGCCTCAGCGCCATTAAAAGAAGAATCTGCCAAGCCAGCCCTCACCAGCGTTGTCGACCCGTGCACCCACGAATATCGTTCGAACCTGGATATTTTGCTGTCCGCACATGGGTCATGCGCGTGGCAAACTCGGGACGGCTTGAGCGGATCGTCGTCGATAGAGCATAAAGTTCACTCCGGAAGCCACCACGCCGGCACTAATAGCACCCACAAATATTTCGAGAAGATTGCCCTCTGGATGCATCAACGATAAGCAGAGTAAAAACCAAAATAGAACGCGTGCCTGGTCCCCCTGATCAAGATACTTGATGATCAAAAAGTCCCCGGTACCCAACAGCCACCCCCACAGTAGGAAACCGCCAATCACGCCGAGCGTGCTGAAATTCACATAAAATTCGAGTACCTGTCCGGCGCCCCAACTCGTCGTTCGGTCAAGTATAAAGCCTGTATAATGACTGACCACATCTCCGCCACCCCCCACGACTGGCTTGTCGGGCCAAATCGCCCTTGGAATCAAGCCCATGATCATATCTTGAATTGTGCTACCGTAAGCGTAGCTCACCTGTCCCTCTTCCAGCCGCTGCTTGGCCCGACCCACCCACAAATTCTGATTGAGCCTATCATTAATGGCTTGCCGATGCTTGGGGTTCGCAATATCGAACCAACTAAAATGTGAGAGAATACTGTTTTCAACCACCTGGACCCGCGCTGCGAATGAATCCTGTCTCCAGACTACTTTTCGAATGTCGGCGCGAACATTCATATAGTCTACGAACACGGAAAGGCCGATGTAAATCACGACAGGCGTCAGCAGGAATAAGCCCAGTCGGCGTTTACTTTGAGCATAGACGAAAGAAGCTATCGTCAACGCCCAACTGGTTCCGAAATTGAGAAAGCCGGCTTGGATAACGGTGGACGCTGGCAGGACGGGCAATAGCGCTATGGTAGACCAGTATTTGCCGCCGTCGTTGAGCTGGCGTGCGACATACAAGCGAAGACAGGCGCCTACGAGAAGCAACGAGCCCAGCGGGCCAAGCATGGCCGCCAACGACGCAACACGACCCAACACAGGCAAAAACACAAAATAGGCGGCACCCCCAATCCACAGATAGAGGGTCGCCAATCGGTTGACCGTTGTGAAGTCTTGACGAGCAACAACGTCCGGCGAGGCAAACTTCGCACTACGGCGTCTCGCGATATATCTGGCGACTGCTACCCCTACCGCAAAGGCTACCATTCCGATTGTGGTTTGCGCGAAGCCCATTTGAGACCAGACAGCCACGGGGCGCATGTCCTCCGAATCCGAATAGAGCGCTGCACCTGGGACATGAATGAGTGATACTCCTAAGAAATACGCCAGGGGCATACCCGCGCTGTACCTTTCCTTTTGAAGGTAAAGGGCGACAGCAAGCCACACTAAGAAAAGCATCAACATGCCGGCAAACCAGTTTTTGGCTTCTGCAATCGCGCCAACAACACGTCAGCGGTGCGCTGGCCTGTCGCACAGAGATAATTATTCGACACTAAGCTGCGCCTGCAGTGTCACGACGAACTGACCAACTCTCAATGTTGGCAAGCTGCAGCATTTTCACGAGCCGGTCGGCGTAAGTATTTTTGCTGCCGGCGAACCTGCTGCGCAACCGAGCCGAAAGACGGTAGCGTGCGTCCGAGTCGGCGACGAGAAGTTGCGCCTGGTTCACCATTTCCGGTGTCGATTTGAAATAGCGCGCCGCGTCGTTATCCGGACCAAAGATATCGCGATGATCAGCCGTATCTTCGGCTAAGATGCACCCGCCTATTGCCGCCGCCTCAAAGCTGCGCATGACATGGCCGTCGCGATTGGCGCGGCGTATAAGGCACAAGCAAACACGTGCCGCGGCGGAGGCTGAACGAATTGCGCGTTGGTCGGCAATGCCGCGCCAGTGGGGTCGAGTCAGTGGGTACCTACCCCAGTAACCACCGAAGAGAGCCAGCTTTAGGCCAGACTCGATAAGGGCTCCAATTAAAGGAAGGCGATCCCGGTCGCAACCGCCGACGAATATTACATCGCTCGGAACACCAGCCGGCGCACTTGCAGGCCACGGCTTATGGACCTCGGGGTCATAGGCGAATGGTAGATGGTGGACGGTTTGCACTCCGCAACTGAGGAAATCTTCGATATTCGCTCGCCGCGTAGTGAAAATTGCGTCATATGCTGGAAGCGTCGAAAGGAACCATTGTGCTTGTTGGTTCGGATTCCACGGATCGTCAGTAGAGTAGTTATAGACTTTGATGCCTTGCCCGCGCAGTTTGTCGATATGCGATCGGTCAAGCGGTGCGCGACCAGTTGTAAGCACAACATCCCACCGTTTCGATGCGCAGGCATCTAAAACCAGAGCAGCGAATCGCTCGAGGCGCGCAGGCCTTTTGTCGCGAAACCGCCAATAAAAGCTTCGACCGACTCTGGTGCTGGCCTCGGCGCGATTGGCATCAAGCAGATGATAATCAATGCCCAATTTCCGGGAGGCCGACGCAAAAAAGCCCCCGACGTCGCCGGGTCCACTGAAGCCAACGATCAATAGTCTCACTGCAACGTAACCCGCGTCAATAAAGCTCTCCGCACGTTTTCAGGCTGTTAACCTGAAATTTTTGCCTCTGAGCTCCAAAAAAAATATCGAGCGGTTAGTCTAGAACCGCCCAAATCAATGCTGATTGGGCCTTAAACGTCGCATCTGCCATTCTCGAGAGTGGCAAGAACATGCGCAAACCCTTTTTCATAGTTCCAGTCGTTTCGAATCTTCTCTTGGCACAACCGCCCCATTTCTCTGCGTTCTCTTGGGTGCTCGAGATACCACCGCAACTCGGCTTCGATCGAGTCGGGATCATCTGGGTCGCATGCGCGTGCATAGGCAGGCGCGACGAAAGTCGCAGACCAATCTGGTAGGTCGGTCACCAAAATCGGTATGCCACACGCCATATAGTCAAATGCCTTATTGGATGCGCCCACCATATGTTGCAAATTGATGTCGGTGGCTCGTTTTGGCATCAGCGAAAGGCCGACGTGACCCTTTCGCGCGGCGACCTTCAAGAGATCTCGGCGCGGAATGAGGCCGAGCGGTTCGATAAGATCCTCTACTCCATGATCTGCGGCCAATTTCACCAGCTTTTTCACGTAGCCGAAGCTACCTTGGACCTCATATCCCGCGATGCAGATCCGAATGGCGCCCTTAAACCGACTCGCGGCAACGACGACATGAGGCGGCAGCCGGTGGCTCGTTATTGAGCCGTGATAGTAAATGACCAGCTCTCTTTCTGATCCTGAATATAATCGCGGGATTTCATCTAGCCTTGGGCAATTCCATACACAGAAGGTCGGTCTTGTCCGTCCTGTACATTTCAGAAAACGTAAAAGACGCTCATGTTCGGGCAGTACACAAATGTCCGCATCCCGTCCCAATCGATTCCTGTAGCTTATAGCAATCTCTAGAAAAGCTGTTCGGCCAGCGTGAGGTTCATCGTGCTCGTGATATACAACCCCGACCGTTACCAGCCGTTGAATTAGCCAGGCTATCGGGCAAGAAAGCAAGTCAGAGGCGTACAGCCATCGCGGTTTCCACCGCCACACCCAAAAAAGCGCCCAAAAAAAGTACATTATATATTGAAGTTTGAGTAGCCAGCCGTTCTGAACTCGCCGAATTCTTTTGATTCGAATCCGACTATGAGCAGCTGGAAATTGTGATTTACCATCGGCGGCGTACGTGCCAAGCTGAAGAACGTGCCATCCTCGTTCCGCCAAAAGGAACGCCGAATGCTCAATAGGCGGATAAAAACTTGGGTCCGCAAATTGCAGGTAGAGCACGCGACCGCCTGCCATGAGCAGTTAATGACCTAACTTAGACAATCTGATTCCGCGGCAAAAGCGCTAATCGGTGCAAGTTTGGCACTGTCCACTTGCTTGCGGTACAATTGAGCTATGTCTTGGACCACATCGGTCATGGTGCGAGGCGATTCCACACCGCTTCTTAACCTTGCCAGCAGACAACGATCTTCCGCACACCGGCGAAGCGCCTCGACCCAACCCGGAATACTTTCCGCTTCCACAAGAAGTCCATTATCCTCGTGCCGCACCAAGTCAGCAATGCCACCCAAGTCTGATCCTATGACCGGCGTACCTGCCGCGAATGATTCGAGAATGACGAGCGGTCCGGTCTCTAAACAGCGCGATGGCACCGCCAAAACATGATACTCACCCAACAACGAAATAACCTGATCGTGTGGGACCGGCGGCAGAAAGCTGACACGTTTGTCTTGCTCCGCTAGCTGCTGAAGCTCCTTCCAATAAGTACCGTCAGCAGTGCTCTGCGTTACCCCAAAAAGATCGGCCTTGACGTCGAGGCCTGGCGATGATCGTACAGCCTTGAGCAGGGTATCTGCTCCCTTGACCTTATCTGCACGACCTAGAAAGGCAACGCGCAGCGGCGCCGTCGCTACATCGATGATCTGCGCCCGGCTGGCTCGGGTGTTCTCCAGTCCGTGTTGCGTCAAAGTGATCTTAGAATCTGGCACGCCGTTGCGTACCAAAAGGGATCGTATCCACTCCCGCGGGACTATAATGCCGTTGACTTCACGCATCAGCGCGTGAAAAGCTGCATGGCGCGATCGGATCAACTCGGGCATCCGCAGAGCGGTCCATCCACCTCCGGTTAAGTTCATTTTCGTGATGCCACGTGAGAGCCACGAGGGCGTGAAGCTCAAAAGAATACTTGCCGACCGTGGGACTCCTCGGCTGGCAACGGTGCAGCTCGTGCAGCGCCGAACGTTGAGAACGCCATCACAAACCTCCCTGCCCCACAGCATCAAAGTACCGCGCTGGCAGGAGACAGTTGGCGTATGATAGGTGAAAAAAACCGGTATCCCGCGTCGCTTGCTAGCCCGAACAAGTTGAATGGAGGCAGCCCGGGTGAACGCGTGCATGTGAACGACGTCTGGACACTCTTCGTCGAGGATTGTCCCGAATGCGGTCGCCGATTCAGGATCGCCCCCGCCGTAGAGCTCCTGCAGCATGTATCGACTTTTGGGTGCCGATCGAAAGCGCCGCACTCGCCAGCCGTTGTGATAGTAGGTCTCATCGGTACCCCTGCAAGACGGCGCCGCAAAAATCGATTTGATACCCAGAGATGTCGCGCTATGTGCGAATGCTTCAACAAAGATCTCTGTGCCTCCGACTGGGTCGGGACCAAAGGTGAAGAGGACGTGTAGCACTTTCAAACGACTGGCCTTCAGCGTGAATTGCGCAGCGTTCAAAACCGGTTCGTCAGCCGTCCGCTCATCGATCGGAGTTTCCCGCAGATCAACCGTGGCTCGTCTTGAAAACGGGCTGAGAATCGTGGCCCTTATATTCTAGTCCCATCAGTGCCGACCTTATTCCGTCTAAGCATTGCTGATATCCCCAGCAGCCAATCAGCTCGACGCTCGCCCGGCCCTGTCGTTGTCGCAGTTCTTCATCTTCGATCAGACGCTGAAGGCTCTTTGCAAATCCATCGATATCGTCTGCCGCAGGCGTAAAGCCGTTCACTCCGTCACGAACCAGATCGGCGACGCAACCGGCCTCACGGGAAATTACAATCGGAAGACCAGCACACATGGCTTCATTTACCGCGAGGCCCCAAGGCTCTTGTTCTGACGGCAATACAAAAATGTCCGAAGCGGCATAGAGACCGGGTAACTGCGATTGGTTGATAAAGCCCGAGAAAAAAACGTTATTGAGCGAGACCTCAACACACATTGCGCGCAGCTTCGGCTCAAGCTCGCCAGATCCAGCCATAAGCAGAGTGAAAGGTTGACTCGAAGCCGCTTTGATGCGCCGCACAGCCTCCAGAAGATGGTCAGGCCTTTTCTGCGCGATGAATTTGGCCGCATAGAGCACAAGGGGCTGATCTAAAGGAACGCCGTGTCGCTTGCGGACCTCCGCCTTCTGACCGATGCTCAGCTTGGCAGCACTCATAAACCGGTCATTATCCACACAAAGCGGTACTCTAAAGATTTTGTGGTCTGGGGCCCCCATCGCTCGATAGAAGGCGGCATTCGCAGATCCAATTGCCAAAAGGCGGTCACACAAGCGATAGAACGCGCCCATGGCTGGCTGACGTAACGCCGCTTTGATACCGCCGCGGGGCAAGCCGAGGTGCGTATCCCCCCGCATCATAACAGGTATGCCTGCTAGCTTAGCGGCCATCAACGCGATGATATTGGCAGCATAATTATGCCCGTGTAACCAAAGCACGTCGTAGCGGCCTGACCTTACCTCCTTCCAGATGGAAGGGGCGATCAATGACCAAAAACCTCGCGGCTCACGGCTATGTGCGCTGCCAACAAACACCGAGCAATATCCTTCCAGCAGATCCAAGTCCCATTTCACATCTCGGCCGAAGCCAGCGTCGTTACCGCCGCGAATGGATACGTCTGATAGGTACAATGCAGTTACGCTGAGATCGGGGGTGGCGTTCAGAAATCTGTAAAGTGGAGCGAAGTATTGGATTGGATGGGAATTGACAACCGCAATCCGTGTCGATCTCACACTTCCACAGTGCCGGGCTCGTGTTTCCAATCAGTTCATTCCATCTCGCAACTTGGCGGTCGCGCTCTCAAGAAAACCCCCAACGTTCTTTCATCGACGACTCTAGCTTTGATGCTTGAAGCTTTAGCGAGACTCGCAACATCTCCGACGGTTCAAGTCCGCGGCAAACCCGGCCGGATAGCAGTGCTGGTTGGTTGTATGAGTAAGGCTACCGCACTTCGGGTGAATCTCACCCAAAGAAGCGCGCTTCCTGAGGGGCGCAGGACAACCACGTCGATGTCAGAGAACTCCCCGCACCTCTTAACCGTACTACGGTCGGTCACGCGGTGGAAGGCCCGCATGTTCAAGCCTGTAACCAAGCCCTCGCCATTACTTATTTATTATTCAAAGGGTTGGCGGTCTTCGAACCAGCTCGGCCAGAGCGAAACGGCGAATTTCCGCTAGTTTGGGATGGCATAGCGGCGCCGGATTGAGGTGAAGAAGTAGGCGCAGTCCGAGACGGCGCAGCCGCGCCAGATTGAGACGACGCGGCTTCGCCAGAAATGGAGGGCTGTGGCGGGTTCTGTAGTTTTGACTTCTGCCACTCCGTCGGCCACGCGATCTCTGCGCCCCAGAGTTCTTTCGGCTGTCGCGTCAGCGGCTGTGAAAGCTCCGTGTTTTGGTCTGCGATAACGGGCGAAGCCATGGTGGAGCGCAAAGGGATCTTTTGCTTGGGCAAACTTTCCGCTGGCGTGCGCGGCACACCGACGCGACGAGGCTCTGCCGTGGACATCTTCGCATGTTCAGTAACTGCAAATGGTTCAATCAATAGTGCGCAAGAAAATGCAAAGATCGCCATCATCGCTCCGGTTCGCAAAGGATATTCTACGAACGAGTGGACCATAAGAAGCGGTATGACCAGAGTCGCAGCTCGCATCAGCAAGCGATCGAGCTCGCTGCTTTTATCGGGGGCCCTCCACCACAGCTTCACACATCTCAACCCGAGCATAATCACAAACGCCCCAAAAAGGGTCATGCCCAAAATCCCGGTCTCGAGCCATACCTCAAGAAAATCGTTGTGGGCGTGATTGATATACCAGTTCAAAACCATGTCGCTTGGCTCTTCAAACATTGCATATACTGGAATAAAGGTGCCTACCCCCGCCCCGAACGGCATAAACGAGATCGCGGCACTGACCGTATTATGCGCGAACGTGACCCGCGCGTCTTCCATCGGGTCAACGGCAAATCGGTCCATCACGCGATAGAGTGCAAATTGAACGACCAGTATCACCGCCACTGATATTGCCCCGACCAGCAATTTACGGGCCCCCATCGCGGACGCGTTGCGCCGTTCGCCGAATGGCATTGCAAACATTCCAGCAACAGCAACGATGGTGAGGATAAGTCCAGCCCGTGAGCGCGTCATGGCCTCAGTCGCGATTAAGACGATAAGTATCAAGAGCACCGCAGTCAGTATAACGATACTGACAGCGCGCTTTTCGTGTCCCCGGGATACGGCCTTGAACCCAATTTCGATGGCCCATGCACCCGCAAAGACCAAAACCGCATACAAAAACGCGGCAAAATCATTTCGATTCGCAAAGAAACCCATTGGCTCGGCCGTGCCATGAAAGAAGCGTAACGGACTGGCGGGGCCCTGAGCGAGCTGGATCAATCCAAGAAAGGCGCCGGTGATTCCAACCGAAATTACAACTAAGCTGAGCCAGCGCCGCTCCCGATAGCCCAGTTGAATGGCACCTAGAAAAATTGCCATTGGCGCCACAAGCGATAGTAAGCTTAGCCAAGTCGCATTCGGCGACACACTGATTGGCATCCAATTGCCTTGGCCTCCAACCAGGCCAAAGATCGCCACAACCACTTCCCTGCCAGGTAGCTTCGTCCAAATCCATGGTGGCAATGGAACAAGCTGCAGTAGCGGCAAAAGCGCTATAACGAAACACAACATGAGCGCCCAACTTGTGCTCCGCGGAACATGCGTACTTCGGCGCAGGGAGTCGATGAGTGAGGACACCACGATCAACAGAGCAGGGATAGCGAGCAGTTCAAGTACCGCGTCCGACAAATAACCAGCTTCCGTCCCACCCCCGAGGAGCAAGGAACAAACCATTGTGAAAGCACAGGCGCAAAGGACCATGCTCGGCCTATTGGCCTTTGCCGCCGTCAATCCGTTCAATGCGGTCGTGAAGTACCGCTCTCGAAACGTACCCAAAGCCACCATGTCGAGATTTTCCTGTTCGACCGTCTCTTCGTCAGGACGGGTTCGCGACGCGCGATATTTGCAGCTCGTCGAACATCATGGATCCGGAGATGAGTTGCTCAGAGGCCATTCGCGCGTCGAGATCAAGCTTAACGTACTGCGCGCGGCAGTCTTGCGCGGGAACAGTGAAAGTAAACGCGATTTCTTTCCAACTCGGCGTCATTCCGATTATCATCGGACTTTCCTCAAGGGTTGGTCCGCTTTCGCATGCGATCCGCCATTTTAGACCCCGTGGACCGAGCAGTTGGCCTTTGTATTGACCTTTGAACTCATACGTCCCAGGCGTCAGCATGACGAGTTGTCTGACGCTTTGATATTCGACCCGACCGTAGGCAAAATCCAGAAGCAGCGCATGCTTGCCATTACTATCGGGTTTCGGAACAACCTCTACAGTGACGCCTGATCCTTGGTTAATCAGCCAATCAAACGGCAGACCCGAGGGTACAACATCAAAATTACCGTTGAAAAGTAAACCGGCCTCCCGCAACTCCTCGGCGGGCAGAAACTGCAGCCATGTGTAATAGGCGAGATCATAGAGCTTGCGCCTGACCAAAAACCAGACGTAGGGCGTGATGTCGCCACTCGTAGGTGGCATCGCGCCCGTCCTGAGCTGCAAAAAGAAATCAAGTGGCGTGCGGGCATCCTCTACACTATAGGGAAACACCTCAAAAAACCGCTTTCGCCACGGTGGATTTTTGTCGAGGACAGCCTCGACCAGTCCGCTGGATGTTTTGTCTTCGACAATCTTTGTCAGGATTGGCACGACATATTTGTCCAACTCAGGACGTGTTCTGAGTAGGACGTCGGCGTAATAGGTGGCCGTCTTGTAATCGTTTGCTTTAGCAGCTGCCAGCATTGTCCCATAAACTGCAATCGACTCGTGCAGCGAAAGCCGCACAGCGGCATTCAGGAGTTTCGAAGCAGCGCTAGTATCGTTATCGATAGCCTCAAGCTGCGCTAAAATTCGCAGAGCCCACGGGTTCAATGGCTTATTCATCAGCGAAGACGTCGCCCAAGCACGAACCTCGCTAGCCCTTGCTGGAGCGAGAACTGCAGGGTGGCTCGAATCCTGCGTAGTGCTTGAATCGCTCTTGGATTTCTCGGAAGAACCACTCGGCTGAGCCGAAACCGACATCTGGTCTGCCGCTCCCTGGCTCGGAGGATGCAAATCGCGTCGCAAGTCGAGTGTTCGCTCAGCGAGCAAATCAAGGGCCAAAGGCTGCGTGGGTTGAAGCCACAGCGCTGTTTCCGGCGCAAACTCAGCGAAATACGCGGCAAAGCTTTGCGTGATAACCAACCACGCTAAGAAAATAGCGAACATGAAAAGGACAGCTGTTCGTACCATACCGCGGGCACGGCTATGCATATGCTGAGATCGAAGGGTCATTTCGTTCTTTCTCGCCGTGTGATCGCTCTGACATCGAAATGGGGTATTATTGGGAACAGCAATGTTTCAGCGTTGGCTCAGGATGCTCGTTATCTGCATTATTTCCGCAGCGTTTTTTCTAGGTTCTCTTTCGACCACAATGCGAACCTTTGCTATTTCGCTGTCAGTGTGTTTGGAAGAGAACCGAAAGTGCGCGGCGCCAGAAACCGTACGTCGAGCGAGCTTTGGTGGCGTCCCTGCCTCGACGTGACGCCACCGCAGCCGTCGGCGTTCCGTTGCCGTGTCGCGAGGATCGCGCCCCATCCATTTTTCGATGTGACCTCGCTTTGTCGTTGGCAACTCGCCGCGCTTGGTCGTAGGCAGCGCGTCGTTCCGGCGTCTTGAGGTCATTCCAGGCGGCAGTGACCCTGCCGATAAAGATCGAGCGCTCACCTCGTGAATCCAGATCGGGGTGCAGCCACCTTAAGAGAAAACCCATGTTCCGCCTCAGTTCGGCAGAACTCGCCTGCGGGCTTGCTCCGAGCACTCGGTAGCTATCAGCATCAGGAGCAAACAAAATCTGTTCAATAAAAAAACCCGCCGCCTGCCGTACGACCCGTGGCGGTCGGTCAACCAGGGTCGCGGCTGCCAGTTCGACCTCAGTGTCACCCGCCACGATACGGAGCACCGTCAAGACATCGCCAGGTAAAGGCTCTGGCCTGTAGAGTCGAACCCGCGAGGGGACCTGAAGAAGATCGATGGCAATTTTCAATGCCATCCCGCCGGACATCATCCCTCCGCCCTTGTGTTCATCAGTCTAGGCTGGGTTACCTCTTTCGCTGTCGTGATCGACTGACCTAGACCAGCCTCGCTGCCGCCGCCGTGATAGTGGTATCCGTAACGGCCGTAACCGTAACCGTAGCTGCTGTGGGCATCGAATCTGGTGAGGACTGTGCCGATAACCGAGGCCCGAGAAAGCAGAAGCCGCTTCATCGCAGTTTGAACGACTCGCGTTCGTATCTGACCGGCGCCCACCACAAAGACTGTGGCCGCGGCGGCGCTCGACAACAAGGGCGCATCGGCAAGCCCCATGACGGGCGGGCTGTCAATCACGATCAAGTCGAACACTTCCAAACCCACCGAAAACAAAGATAGGAGCCGCGAACTTCCAAGTAAATCTGCAGCATTCGGTGGCAGCGGGCCCGAGGCCAATAAGGCAAGATTGGGAAGCTCGGTTTTTTGCAAAAGCTCCGGCGGCGTGGACGTCCCGGTCAGATAATTAGTGAGGCCATTGGCATTGTCGAGCTTGAGCTTTGTGTGAAGACTGGGCTTACGCAAATCCGCATCGACGAGCAAAACCTTTAGCCCAATATTCGCAAAATGCCGAGCCAGCATCACGCAGGTCGTGGATTTTCCCTCCGACGGCCCACTACTGGTAACCAGCAAGGTTTTGGGTAAGCCACTCTCGGTCGAGAGTTGCAGCGATGTACAAAGTGAACGGTACGCTTCCGACAAACCCGAACGTGGATTCGCCAACTCCGCTTCCATGCTCACGCCCGAACGGACCTTGGGAACGATGCCAAGCGTTGCGAATCCCAACGCTCGCTCGACCTCTTCTGGAGATCTCAGCGTGTCGTCCAACCGATCCAGCACAAATGCGGTCCCAAAAGCGACCGCTAAGCCGACCGCGAACCATGCGAGAAGCGCGCGTGTCAACTTTGGCGATGATGGAGATCCAGGCCATATCGCTTTGTCGACGATAAAAACGTTATTAGCCGTCACGCCCGCCGCGACGTCGACCTCTTTGTAGCGTTGCAGCAAACCGTCATAAAGTGATTGATTGGTATCAACATCCCGTTTCAGAATATTGTACTGGATAAGACGCTTTTGCAGATCGAGAACTTGCTGTTTTAAGGTCTCGATCCTCCCCTTCATTTCGTTTTCTTGATCCAACGAAGATTGGTACGCCGCTTTATAGGAATCCTTCAGCGTATCGACTTCGGTGGCAAGCTCACGCTTAATTTCCTCAATCTGGTTATTGATCTGAACCATATCAGGATAGTTCGGCTTGAAGGTACCAAGCTTCTGCTGGTACTCCGTCGTTAGTACGCTCAGCTTGGTGCGCAACCCCTCAATAGCCGGATTGGACAACAGTTGCGGCAAGTTGATAGCCGTTGCCGACTCGAGCTGCTTCCACTGCTGTTCATTTTTGATTCGGTCTGCAATAATGGTCCCAAGGGCGGTGTTGGCAGCCTCCAAATTCGACTCTGCTATCGAAGCTTTGTTGTTGGTCTGAACAATTTCCTCCTTCTGTCCGTAATCCAACAGCGCTTTTTCAGATCCTTCTACTCGGATTTTTAATTGCTGCAGCTGATCCTCGAGAAAGACTTTAGCGTAGGAATTGGCCTCGAAACGCTTGTCTAGATTTGAGGCGATGAAAGCGTCTCCGTAAGCCTCAGCGATCCGCTGTGCTCGCCCTGGATCGGGATCTGAGTAACTAATATCGACCAACCGCGATCCCAGTATTGGCCGCACCGCGCGATTGCCAAGTATTATATCGGCAGCCTCATTCTGGAGATTGGCCTTTTGGCCCTCTTGGGCCGCGGGCGTGGCTCCGGACCCGAACAGATCCTCGACAAATCCGATAAAGGAAAAATCTCTAGGACGAAAAAAACCTGGATCGTCTCCAAGTTTAAGAGCCGACGCGACCCGCTCGGCCATCGTTCGGCTCTGCAGAAGCTCGTATTGTGTTTGCATAAACAGATCGTTGTCAGTCGCTTCCGGCGTAATATTGCCACCCTGCACAATTTTATCGGCGGCGGCATCGATTTGGAGCCGAACGGTTGACGTATAGAGCGGCGTCTGCATAAGTGTCGTAACGGCGCCAAACACCACCGCCGCTGCAACAATGCTGATAATCAGCCATCGGTGCTTGAGCACGATACGCAGATATTCAAGCACATTGGCCTGAAACGCCGATGCTCGCTCGGTGCCGTAGCCGTATCCATATCTGCCGACGGCACTGCCGTAGGGATCACGGGCGACCGGAACGGCTTGAGCCGCAGGGACGAGGCCACCCGGCTTGGCATCGTTCTCGTCCGGTGAATTCAATCGCTGATAGTTCATTTCGTCACCGTTACAAGGGTGCGAACGCTGCCGCGGTCCCGGCAATAGGCAGCACTCTCAGGAAACCTGCCACAAAGACCTTTGTAGGCGAGGTATCGACGACAACAACATCGCCTGGTTGCAACGGTGGATCCTCGGTTTTACCTCCCTGGACCGCATCGAAATCGAACCGCGCAGCGCAGCGCTTACCCTCGATTGTTCTGAATATGACAACCGCGCCCGAAGCGACATCTTTATCGATGTCACCGGCCTCAGCGAGCGCTTGCACAAGCGTTGTTGGACCTTTTAGCGGGAACACACCGGTGTGCCTTACCGATCCCTCTACGGTAAAGCGTTGGCTGTTATATTCTTTGACGAAAACCGTTACCTGTGGAGATTGCAAGTATTTGGCGCTGAGCCTGCTTGTCAGTTCAGTTTCCACTTGGTGAGCCGTTCTTCCGGAAGCCTTAACCTCGCCGATAAGCGGGTAGTTGATGGTTCCGTTGTCAGCGACCTGCACGCTCCTGGTTAGATCAGGCACTTGGAAGACTGATACGTCGAGCACATCAAGCGGCCCAATTTTATAGGCGCCATTCCCGGGTGTCGCTGACGATGTGAATTTATCGGCGGCTTGGGATAAGGCAGCCGTGTGCTCTGCAGCCGCAGTGGGGGCAAAAGACCCGTTATCTTGGATATTGTTGACGTTTGAGGAGGCGCCGCAACCGTCCAGACCAACCGCGGAAATCACCAGCATGATTGCGCATGCGGATTTGATCATGCTCGCGCGATTGCGCAGCTTCACTGGGGCTTGTCGCTGTTTCGGCATCTGCACCCCCTAACGGCCCCGGCAAATCTGAAGGCGGCTGATTCTTCAATATCCCCATCGGCCGCGTTAACACCAAGCATTGAGCTTCTTCAACACCGACGCGTTTTGCCGCACATCCGTATCCCGCGGCTAAATTCTGAGGCCGTTTTGCAGTATCGTGGGCATCGCTCGCTAGAAGGTGGACGCACCCCTCATCCAGCATGCGATGGGCCCAGTATAGGGCAGCCCGGCCGAACGCACCAGTAAGAGATCCCGCCGTGATCTGCATCCATACGCCAGCCGCAACCAGCCTTTTAATGGTCTCATAGCGTCCCGGGACCCACGAAAGTCGTTCCGGATGTGTGAGGATAGGCACATAGCCCGCGATCACTATTTTGAAAAAGAAGTCCTCCAGTTGAGGTGGTGCCGTATGATGCGGCGGTTCGACCAGGACGTAGCGCGAATCGGCGAGTGATAGCAGGCGGCCAGAGCGAAGTCCGGCAATAAAATCAGGGGTTATATGAGCGTCCGCGCCAGTGGTCAGTTGTAGCGGGACTTCTTCCTGATCGAGAATCGCCTGGAGCCGCGCGGTGGCCTGCCTGATTGCAGGACCAGTATTATTATATACACCCGGCAGAATATGGGGCGTACAGGCGACCGCTGTTATTCCCTGAGAAACGGAAACCCTGGCCATAGCCAGTGATACCGACACATCACCGGCGCCATCGTCGATCCCCGGGAGCATATGGCAATGAAGATCGATCATCCCCTGTACCCGCGCCATGTCTTGATAAGGAGTAGCAAAATCGAGGCGTCTGGACGAACACCGTGCCTATGATTTGCTGCCGAGAAATGACATAAAGTTGGCCGCGTGTTGCCCAAAGCACACAATAGCTAATTAGTTTGCGCGTCAGTCAGAACTCACCCCAGCCTGGCGCGAGTGTTGCAGAAAACCCACAACGGCCGACGAAGTGACTTGGATAATCCCAATTGATCTTGTGGCCCGGCGCACTCGCTAGTACTAGTTGTGCATAGTTTTTGGGGGCTCTGGGCCATGCGTGCATTCCTAGCGGCGACATGTACCGCGAGTGCGTTACTTTTTGGGACGGCTTCGTGGGCTGCGGCCCCTGAACCCGCCAAACCAGCCAATCTCGAACCCGTCAAAGGTGACGTGTGGATCAACCACGGCAAGGGGTTTGTGAAGGTCGATCAACCAATCGAAGCCAAAGTGGGCGACTCCATAATGGTCAGCCCTGGCGGATATGCCAAAGTTACCTATGCGGACAAATGTGAGCGAAACGTCAAACCAGGGGCCGTGATGACCATCACGACGCTCTCGCCATGCGCTTCGGGATCATTGGCAGCAGACCTCACTCCAATGGTCACAAAAGCTCCGCCGGCGGCTGCACCAGCCGAATACACGCCCTGGTGGTTCTGGGTTCCGTTTGCTGGGGTCGTTACGTTTGTAACGGTCTGCGCAGTAGAGAATACGCAATACCATAGCTGTGTAAACTGAGCGCAGGCAAAGTTCGCCGTAAGGCGTTAGATGCCATTTTTCGCTAGGCTTGGGAGAGTCCTGCGCCGCTGGGGCAAGGCTTTTCGTTTGGCGGTGTCAATCGCCGCGAGCTGGATTCTACTGTGCGTGGCAGCAACAGTTGCGACCACCGCCGCAGCAGCCGTGGTCATCAAGGACGATCATGGCGGAAATATCGGTGTCTATTGGTCGCGGTATTCCGCTCTTCGCGACATGGGAGAAAATGTCATCATTGACGGGACGTGTTCATCTGCGTGTACTTTGGTGCTCGGTATTGTGCCCTACGATCGCATTTGTGTGACCCCGAATGCACAACTCGGCTTTCATGCGGCTTGGCGCCCAGGTTTGCTCGGGGCCAAGGTCATCAACGAGCCCGGGACGCGGACCCTTCTGAGTTTCTATCCAACGCCCATTCGCAACTGGATCGCGCGGAATGGTGGTCTAGGCTCCGACATTATGTATCTCTCCGGCGCCGAGCTGCTGGCGATGTATAAGAAATGCCCTTAAGTGTTTTTGGCCACGTGAAAATTGATTTAGTTGCGTTTGCGGCACCCCTTTTTCGTGAAGCTCAGCGAATCGCAGCGTAACGTAGAGCCATTGCAGCGCACGGAGGCGCAATTCAGCTCGGTACTCATTGTGCAGCAGCGTGCGAACGCGAGACCACTCTCCGTGCGCCACCGTCATTCGAGCGCCATTCGGCCGTGATTTGTTCGGCATAACGACGGCCATAGGCATTCCACGACAGCGTCTCGCGATCGGAACCCGTGAGCAGGGGAAAGCGCTCGCCGGCATTGCAACGGTTCCGCAACTCCGCCACCGCCGCAGCAAGCGCCGACAAGTTGTTGTGGGGTATGACCGTGATTCGCTGGCCCAAAGCCGGCGTGTGCGCGAGATCTCCACCGCCGGTGCGATCGGTGCAGATGATGGGTAATCCGCTCGCAAGCGCTTGGCACAGCACGTTTGCGAGACCCTCTTCCCGCGAAGCCAGAACAAATGCGTCGGCCTCAGCGTAAAATCGTTGCAGTTCGGGCTGCGCCACGGGCTCGACATGCACGAAGCGTGTATCACTTTTGGGAAAATCCAGATCGCCGAGGGCTCCAACATGGACGAGTCGGGTGCCGCGAGTTTGTGTGATAGCCGCTGCCAGAAGATCGCAGCCCTTGCGTAACGACCAGGTACCAACGAAGAGCAAAGTAAGCTTATCGCCAGAATTGTTTCGCTCGACACTTGGAAACATTGAGAGATCGACACCGTAAGGGTTCTTGAACAGTTTGGCGTGGGCGGTTGGATCGCGGCGAAAGCTCTCTTCCACATGCAAAGAAGGAATGACAATTCGGTCGGCCAGCGCATATCCGGCCAATTCGCGATTGATGGCTAACCGACTCGGCCGCCGCGCGTTGGGCATCGCGGCGAGTATTTCATCCTGTGAAAGAATGTGCCGACTTCCGCGCTCAAGCCATATGGTGGCGCCGAATTGCCGCTTCGCGAAGCGCGCGGCTTCAAAGTATATGCCGGACATGGCGATGAACAGGTCGCAGGCGCGTAACCGCATCATTACCGCCAGATTTAAGGATTTATAAACCAACCATTCCCGGATTGAGGGCGAGACAGCCGGCGCGAATCGGTCTAGTGCCAGAGCTGGCAGTGCCAGAGGCAGTAGCGATCGATGGCACCTCGAAGGAAGGCCGAAACGTTGAGCCCGAACTTTCGGAACATACGAATAGAAATCCACCACGTAGCCAAGCGCATTCAGTTCCCGCGCGAGATCGAGAACGTGGAAGCGTCCGGCAGTCGCAATTGCGATACGAAGCGGCGGTGTCATCCTCGCCCGATCAGCCTCAACTTCACTTCTGGCATTTTCGCATTCGGCCTGTAAGCGCCAAAAACAAAACTTCGAGTGAATACGAAGTATAGCCGTAATGAAGCTGAGGCCGTCGAAAGGATTCCAACGCACTAGCTGTTCATGCGGCCGGGCAAATCGCTGTGCGACGAAGCGCTACTGGCACCACCGTGCCCATCATATCGAGTAGGACACGAACCCGTCCGGCATCGTCAAGTCGCTCGAGCGTGCCCACGAAATCAACGAACGGCCCTTTCAAGATTCGCACGGATTGCCCGCTGGCCAGTCCCCTGCTGCAAAGCGTCAGATTGGCTTCATCAGTGTTTTCGATCAGAGCTTCCACGATGCCTTCCGGCACGGGCACCGGACGCCTCTCGCAGGTGTATAGCGAAGAAACACCCATGGCGCTCTGTACCGACAACCAACGATCGCGTTGCAAATCGAGGATCAGGAAGATGTAGCGTGGGAACAGAGGCGCCCGAACCGTCCTGAGCTGCCGTGCATGGCGTATTGTTTTTTCAATTGTCGGGAAATGCGTCCTACCTGCGCCCCGAGGTGCAATATGGCCCGGCCCTCATTGTGGGGTAGCGTAACGAGAAACCACCGCTCGTTTTCTTCGAGCGCCAAAATCGTTCGCGCGCTGGAATGCAAAATCTCCCCCACCCCACTGGCCTCACCTGCGGGCGAAGTTAGCATTGCGTTTTGTATTGCATCAATCCCGTTCCTGATCCGCTCGAAGTGTGGATCCAGCGATACCATCTTGGCGAACGGCGCGTTCGGCCGTGGCCGAATTGAGGCACGTTACCACCCTCTGGGTGAAAATCGTCTTTTCACCCCGCCAGAACGAACCATCCCGCTCAACGGACGTCTCGGTTTACCGGTCAACCTTTCGACTAAGTGGCCCGCCTTGATCCCGGCCGACGACGCTTTTTAGACACCCCGCTCCGTCGCAAATAAGGCAACAGCCTATAAAAAGTCAGCAACCCCATCTCACAGCTTGCAAATGCAAAATCTAACCAAAGAAAATCCTCGTTTCACAAATAGTTAGCTTCACGCCTCCGATGCATTTGCTTTCGTGCCGATTTGGTATCGAGATCAAAAAACTTATCCACACCTTGCTACGCCGTGGTTACAAACGTCGCCAAGAAAATCGTTATTATACAAATGGTTAGCTGGAAAACTGGATCTGATTCGTGCATCGGCCACAATGTGGGCGAAAGATCAAAGAATGATCATGATCCATATCCTGCTGTCGCCGCCTGTGGTCGCGAAGGCACCGCGAGAATTGCACAAAGGTTGCGCCGAGCGAAGGCGCCGACACATTGGCTGACTCTGTCGTCTGATCGGGTGGTCTACCGATTGTTGATAAGCTAAGACCGTATGCGGTGTGCAGTTTTTTCGGGGTGGTCGGGAATGCATCTAGAGACCCGCGTGATTGTGACCGGGGGTGCGGGATTTGTCGGCTCGCATCTCTGCGAGCGTTTGCTCAACAACGGCGCCAATGTCATCTGTGTCGATAACTATTTTACCGGCACCCGCCGCAATATCGATCGCATGATCGATCATCACCGCTTCGATCTGATTCGTCACGACGTGACGTTTCCGCTCTATGTCGAGGCGGATCAAATCTACAATTTGGCTTGTCCTGCCTCGCCGATCCATTATCAGCACGATCCGGTGCAGACCACCAAGACCAGCGTCCACGGCGCGATCAATATGTTGGGATTGGCCAAACGACTGCGCGCCAAGATTCTCCAGGCTTCGACCTCCGAAATCTACGGCGATCCCAACGTCCATCCACAAACCGAAGATTATTGGGGCCATGTGAACCCGATCGGTCCACGTTCCTGCTACGACGAAGGTAAGCGCTGCGCCGAAACTTTATTCTTCGATTATTGGCGTCAGAACAGATTGCCAATCAAAGTCGCGCGGATCTTCAACACCTACGGGCCGCGCATGCACCCCAACGACGGCCGAGTGGTATCGAACTTTATCGTCCAGGCCTTGTTGGGCCGCGATATCACTGTGTTTGGCGACGGCCGGCAAACGCGATCGTTTTGTTACGTCGACGATTTGACCGATGGCTTGGTACGGCTCATGAATACTCCCGCTGATGTGACTGGACCGATCAATATCGGAAATCCAAACGAATTTACGATTCTAGAATTAGCATCACTCGTGATCGAGCTCACCGGATCTCACTCGCGCATCGTGCATCGACCCCGCCCGCAGGATGACCCGCGCCAACGTCGCCCGGACATTTCGAAAGCCAACGATCTGCTCAGATGGACGCCGCAGACGCCGCTAAGGGAAGGGCTAATCAAGACCATCGGCTATTTCGAGGATCTGTTGAAAGATGAGGCGGTTCGTCCATTTATCGCCGCGGACTAGGCGCATAGACATGATAGACCTATCTCGGCTATTGGCTGCATAGATCATTCCCCGCATTGAGCCTAGCGCAGATGGCGCGATTGATTTTTGTCAATAGATTTTTCTTTCCTGACCATTCGGCAACAAGCCAAATCCTTTCCGATCTCGCATATCACCTGGCTGGCACCGGACGTAACGTGCATATCGTTACCAGCACGCAAATCTACGATGATGCCAAAGCGGCGTTGCCTGTCAGCGAAATCATCAACGGAGTGCATGTGCATCGTGTTATATCGACTGGATTTGGACGCGACACACTGTTTGGCCGTTTCATCGACTACGTCTCGTTCTACGGTTCGATGTGGCAGTGCCTGGTCGCACTAGTCCAGCAGGGCGATATTGTTGTCGCCAAAACTGACCCGCCGCTCACATCGATCATCGCCATGGCTGCCGTGCGCCGCAAACGCGCCCGTTTGGTTAACTGGTTGCAGGATATTTATCCGGAAACCGCTATTCAGTTGGGGGTGCCGTTAATGCGCGGCCCTCTCGCAGCGATCCTGACTGCGCTTCGCAATCGCTCTCTGCGCCACGCGGAGGCCACGGTCGTTGTCGGCGATCTTATGGCCCGAAAGATTGAATCTTTGGGCGTTCGGCCGTCACGCGTTCGCGTGATTACGAACTGGTGTAATGACCAGGAAATCCGGCCGATCGCACAATCGGAGAATCCGTTGCGCCAGACCTGGGGCCTAGCTGGCCAGTTCGTCCTTGGCTATTCAGGTAATCTTGGTCGGGCGCACGAATTTGAGACGGTGCTGGCCGCCGCCAAACGCCTGCGCCACGAGCCATACGTGTTCTTGATGATTGGCGGCGGCAAACGGTTCATGGAGCTTTCGCGATCAGTTAAGGAACAAGGTCTCACCGGCTCATTCCGCTTCGTGCCGTATCAGGAGCAAAAAACGTTGTCCTATTCCCTCGCGGTCGCCGATGCACACTGGCTGTCGCTCAATCCAAAACTCGAGGGACTTATAGTTCCAAGCAAGTTCTATGGGATCGCCGCTGCCGGCAAGCCCATCATCGTCATCGGCGATAAGATCGGCGAAATTGCGCGACTAATCCAGCAATACGGCTGCGGCATTGTCATCGCACCGGGTGAGGTCGAGGCGTTGGTTGACGCTTTACGACTGCTGTCAAATGCGCCGGAGACGGCTTCGGAAATGGGCAGGCGGGCGCGAACTATGCTGGACGCGAATTTTACGCGTCAGCAAGCGCTCGCGCGATGGAGCGCACTGTTCGATCAGCTCGATCAATCGCCCAACGTCAGAATGGCAGTTGCCCAATGACGGCGCGTCGGTCGTCAGCCGAGCAAGCATCGCAAAGATACATAGAGATAAAAATTATCGGCAATTTTTAATTTGAAATCGCGATTGTTTATGTCAATTGCGAGGACCGAAAACAGCTCGAACTTAATGTGTTTACTCTATCAAGCCCAACCAACTGACACGCACGCGCGTGCGATGGTTTGGGAGGCTTTGATGCCGCGTTTCTATTTCGATTTAGCGTCCAGTAACAAGCATATCCCCGATGACGTTGGAAAGGAGCTTGCGACTTTGAATGACGCTTATGCGCACGCCCGAAAGCTCATCGACAAGATTCTGTTTCATCTCGGCCACGACGATGTGGCCGCATGGAAAGTTGTTATCTCAAACGACGAACATGACGCTCAGATGATCGTTCCATTCCCGGTCTCGCCCATGCTTAGAAGTCAACGCCGAGGAGCACGCTAATGTGCGAACCCCTGCGGCCGCGGGATTAGAGGTCCGTCCAGACCATGAGGCAACGGTGCCGTCCCCGAACACAACCGCTCCGACCCATTCTCGGTCGAGCTGGGTATGGTCACCGCTTGCTCCGGCTGGATTAAGGATATTCCGGCGTGGCGTTGCGGCATTAACCATTAATGGCATGCTTGCGGCATTAACCACTAATTAAGAATGCGGTGGCGCGCCACTTCGTCCTTTGCGAACGATGAACCGGTGTCCCCGGGTAGAGCAACCGGAAAGTAGGGGGAGAAATCAGGATGATGGCGCGCTACGCGATTGGGATCGTTGCCCTTCTCGCATCAGCCCCCGCACTCGCCCAAAGCCTCGATGCCGCGGCCGCGCAGCGCTTCGTGCTGGACAAGCTGTTCGCGTTCACGTGCGTCGATGGTTCGCGCGGCTCTGGTCGCGTCTTCGACGACGGTTCTGTCATTGGCACGATTCAGCTCGGTGGCATGGGGTGGGATCACTTGGTTATCCGACGCGCAGTAAACGGGCCAACAAGTAGTGCCTTCGACAAGGGCGAAATGTGTGAGTCCCGCTCAAGGATGCCAAGCGCTATCACAAAGATTAAGAGCGGCGCAGAGCTTGCGCACGTCGACGGAACCTTTACGGAGGAAAGTGATTAGCAGGTTGAGTGGAGGTGTCGGGGTTGAGCCGAGGTCCCTCAAGTCAATGCGTTTCGCAATTGATCGCGATCACGCAAGAGCGTGGATCTGCGGCGTGGCGGCGATCTGTCGGGCAACCTCAATTCAAAACCGGTCGCGACGACCTCGTCACGATCGCGGCGCGGTGGTGCGCCTGTAGGCGCCACTTTCGATATGCTGTCGCGCTCGCGGCGGTCATCACGCCATTATTCGGCCTTCCAGCTCAACCTGCTCACGGTCCGGGGCGACCGAAGGCCTCACTTGCCGCGCGCTCGATTTCGGCCAACGGCATACCGATAGACCAACCGGAGCCGTTGAGGCTGCCCGATTCGGCTCTCGAGCCTATCGACTGGACCGCACTGGACGGCTGGCAAACGGATGATCACGCTGTAGCCTTTGCCGCTTTCCTGGCGAGCTGCCATCCTCTGCTTCGCGCTGGCCTGCCAGAGGCAAAAAAGCGTCCCATGTCTGTAGCCCTGGCGCATGTATGCCAACAGGCGCTCGCCGATGGTCCGCTCACCGAAGGCCCGGCACGTATTTTTTTCGAACGTAATTTCCGCCCTCTGCGCATAACCAAACTCGGCGACAGCGCAGGACTCCTGACCGGATATTACGAACCGATTGTGGACGGCTCGCGATTCCCGACCGGGGTCTTCAATGTCCCGATCTATCGTCGTCCCCCGGATCTGGTGCCGCCGCGACATAGTACCGGTCCTGGATTTCCCAACAAAGGACAGTCATTACGGCGGACACGCAACGGCACGTTGGTGCCGTTTTATGATCGCGGCGAGATCCTCGACGGTGCCCTTGATGGGCGGCATCTTGAGATCTGCTGGATCAAAGATCAGATGGACGCTCTGATGATTCAGATCCAGGGCTCAGCGCGGGTGCGACTGGAAGACGGAACCATGCTGCGCATCAACTACGATGCCCACAACGGTTACCCCTTTGTGTGGATTGGCAGTATTCTCATCAAGCGCAACATCATCCCACGCAACGAGATATCGTTGGAGCGCATCCGAGAGTGGGTGCGTACCAATCCGCAAGACGCAGAAGAAGTGCTACGGCAAAACCGATCTTTCGTATTTTTTCGGATTGCCGGATTGTCGGATGATCGGGAACCGGCAGGCGTCCATGACAAAGCGGATGACCAGGAGGCTGTCGGCGCCCAGGGCGTACCCTTGACGCCGGGACGTTCGATTGCCGTCGACAGCGCGCTGCATGTCTACGGCACGCCATTTTTTATCCAGGCCCACCTGCCACTTATAAGCGAGAAGCGAACCTCGAGCTTTGATCGATTGATGATCGCCCAAGACAGCGGCTCAGCCATTGTGGGTCCCGCGCGCGCGGACATCTATTTTGGAGCCGGCGACCAAGCCGGCGAGGTCGCTGCCCGCCTCCATAATGCTGGTAACTTTGCGATGCTGGTGCCGCGTGAAATCGATCCGGTCGTACTTGGGGCGCGGATACCACTTCCACCGAAAAAGCCGCCGCTTCTCGTGCTGGCCAGCGTCAGAAATTCATCGTCGAGATCGCCCGCTGTCCCGCCGCATCCGGTACATCTTCGACGACCCCTGCCCGATTGCCCGGCGTGCGAAATGGCGCAGTCCGGTTTGGGTAGCCGTGCGAAGCAGACCAGCGCAAAGCGGCCTTCGCTGCAGCAGCCAAAATCGATCAGTTCCAAGTCGGCCGAAATACCTACTTCGCAGCCGGCACGCAACCTTGCAAGAGTGTTGCGCGTGCAACAAACTTACAACAAGCAGCACAGTTCTGACAGCTCGGCTCAGCGACCGCCCCTCGACTCAGAGCCGACCGGATCACGGGATTGACCCATCAGGTCGATCGTGACGCCCTCATTCAGCCCCAAAATGTTTTATTGCGTCATCTGGCGAAGCCCCCTAATCAGTCGCTCTCCTGCAGGGTGGCACAGCCAGCGCGAGGACAGAATCATGCAACGTCGTGTGCTAATTGGCGGCGGAATGGCGTTGGCGGGCGGAGGGCTGCTGTTGCCCAACGGCGCCGCCGTCGCCGATCAGTCAACACCCAATATCGGCGTGGTCAGTGTTAAGGATCCGCAATTCGGCGCAATCGGAGATTTTCGGGTTGATGATACCAAGGCGATTCAAGCTGCTGCCGACTATTGCTACGGCCCGCCGTCTGACCCACACGGAACCGCAAAGGTCGATGCCAACCGCAACTTGCAGTTTCCGCCTGGTACCTACCGGATAACTGCGCCTATAAAATTAGCGAAGTTGCATGGAGCCCGAATCATCGGGGCCGGTCGATTCGTGACCAAGATCATCAATGTCGCCGGCGGTCCGGTATTCGCGACGAACGGCTGCGGATACTCTCATTTCGAAGGGATGTATCTCAAGGCATCTGACAAAAGCGCGCCGGTATTTGACTTGAATTGGGACGGTACACCAGGCGGGCCAGCGCTACAGTCGAATTCCTTTATCGACATGCTGTTCGATGGTGGTGCCGTGGGAATAGACATCGGAGCAGGCGACTACATGGGATCGGAAAATATCTTTATCAACTGTTTTTGGATCTATAGCGCTGTCGCTGGCCTCAAGACGTCGAATTTCAACGCTCTCCAAAACACCGTCGTGGGAGGTAATCTTCAATCCTGCAACATAGGGATTTGGGTGTCGCGCGGATCGGTTTGCGTAATTGAAAGCGTCGGATTCCAATTATCAAAACAATGGGACATTCAGGTCGACAATTCCGCCAATGACACGATTAACGTCATCGGCTGCCGTACCGAGAGTTCGAACTTCGTGCGGGTCGAAAACGGTGTACATACTTACATCCTCGGCTGCACGCAATTTGAAGCTGGGCCTGCGGGATACTTTCTTCGGCCGGGCGGTTGTCCGACAACCGTTGATCGATGCGTCTCCGTAAAAGGTCAGATCAGTTTGTCACAGTGGGCACGGCTGACTGTTAGAGGCTCCTCCTTCGCCCGCAAGGATTGGCTGGATTACTCGCCGCTCAATGCCGACCAATCGATAGAAATCGAAGATGTGCAGTATGGTGGAACACCAAATAGCAAGGCCGGATATTCGGCGGCTAGAATCGCAAAACAGCGGATTACATCTGCCGGAGTCTTTAATTATGCGACGATTCCGGCGTAAACAGCTGGCTTTGACCGTGCCCGCGCTTCGGCAAAAAGCTCGGAGGAATTTGCGTTCCTTTGGCGATGCCTGTAGCGCTGACGCGATTGGCCTTTAGTCGTCAGCAATCGCTGTATAGGCCCCAACGAGCGGAGGGCGTCTCGGTTTGATTATCCTCGGCATCAATGCCTACCATGCGGACGCCGCCGCGTGCATCGTGCGCAACGGCCAACTGCTGGCCGCCGCCGAGGAGGAACGATTTCGGCGGATCAAACACTGGGCTGGCTTTCCCTCACAAGCGATCGCTTATTGTTTAAATGAAGCCAAGGTTGACTTGAGCGATGTAACCCACGTCGCCGTCAACCGCAGTGGCCGTGCCAATCTTTTGCGCAAACTTCGTTATGTCGCGTTCAAGCGACCGAGTCTGCGCTTGCTGCTCGACCGATGGCGAAATCGTCAACAGGTGACTCAAATCGCGGATGAATTGAGCGCGCTACGGCCCGGCCGGCCATATGTAGGCGCCATAGACTATGTCGAACACCACCTCGCCCACCTCGCCTCTGCGTTTTATCCGTCGCCGTTTCAGGAAGCGGCCGTCGTGTCGGTTGACGGTTTTGGTGATTTTGCCAGCGCGGCATGGGGGCGCGGACGTGGAACATCCCTGTCGCTTGACGGCCGCGTGCTGTTTCCGCACTCGCTCGGCATCTTCTATCAAGCCATGACCCAATATCTTGGCTTCCCCCATTATGGCGACGAATACAAATTAATGGGCCTCGCCGCTTATGGTAATTCGTCCTGCCGGCAAGAAGTGGAAAAGCTGCTTTCGCTGAAAAATGATGGCACCTTTGCGTTAGATCTGAACTACTTTCGCCACCACAAGGAAGACATCGCCTATGAGTGGCACGGCGGTGAACCGGTGTGCGGCCCTTTGTTTTCACAGGCTCTCGTCGACGCGCTAGGCCCCGCGCGCGATCCCGATGCACCCATCGAAGATCGTCACCGTAACCTGGCCTTTGCGACACAGGCCGTCTATGAGGACGCCTTTTTTCACCTGTTGAATACGTTACGCCGGCAGGATGGTCATACTTCAATCGCGCTGGCCGGCGGTTGCGCCTACAATTCGGTCGCCAATGGCAAAATCAAAGACCGCACAGCCTTCACGAAGTGCTATCTGCAATCAGCCGCGGGTGACGCCGGCGGCGCGATCGGCGCCGCCTATGCGGTCTGGCATCGATCCGGAACACGCACTTCGGAAATGACCCACGCCTTTTGGGGACCCGCGTTTAGCGACGCTGAACTGGCTGCGCTTCTCTTGGAGCGCCGAGCCGACATCGAGGCCGAAGCCTGTCGCGTGCAAACACTCGGTGACGAGAAAGAACTGGTCGAGACAACAGCCCGCGCCATTGCCGACGGTCAGGTGGTCGGTTGGTTCCAGGGCCGCATGGAATGGGGTCCACGCGCGCTTGGCAATCGCTCGATTCTCGGCGATCCCCGACGCGCCGACATGAAGAATATTCTTAATCTTAAGATCAAGCGTCGAGAATCCTTCCGTCCTTTTGCACCTTCAGTGTTGCGCGATGCCGTTGCTGACTGGTTCGTGCGCAATGACGACGTGCCGTTCATGCTGCAGGTCATTTCGATCCGCCCGGAGCGGCGTGGCCAGATACCAGCCGTGACCCACGTCGATGGTACTGGGCGCCTGCAAACTGTCGATCGCTCCAGCAACTCCCGTTACTACGCTTTGATCGAGGCCTTCTTTCGGTTGACTGGCGTGCCAATGGTCCTTAACACATCATTCAACGAGAGCGAACCTGTCGTCTGTCGTCCAGAAGAAGCTTTGGACTGCTTTCTACGCACCAAAATGGATATCTTGGTATTAGGCAATCACCTGGTGCGACGAACTGCGCAATCCAATCAACAAATAACTTAACCAGCTAAAACGCAGTCCCGGCGCTCAGTGCTAAGCCCTGTGCTCCGCCCCTAATCATGCCCGAGCTGTTGTGCTAGGCGCGCGCTACAAACGACTACCGGCCGCCGCGAGTGCGGAGGTGGTCAAAGAACCGATCGCACTTTGTTTGCTGTTGGCGGCGCCAATATCCTCGATTGACCAGGGCGGCGGGAAGCGGGCTTTTTTCTCCGAGCCCCAGGATTCTCGTTGTCGCATAACTTGCTATTATTGCGTGTCGACGGATTCCCAATTTGTCACGGCAAGCAACTTGACGCGGTTGCCACGGATGGTGCCTTCACACGCCACCGACCGTCAAATCCTCAGCGACGATGTCGCCCTCCATCTGGGCGCCCTCAGCGATCGTCAGTCGCAAGTTCAGAGCTCCTCATCAATCTGCCCTTGATCTTGAGGCAAGGT